>Ga0335077_10005011_pt1 | contig 16189 bp, 13 predicted proteins | sample Lox_Sample_31_FD_207151 | JGI IMG/M metagenome (GOLD analysis project Ga0335077, IMG submission 207151) | Soil microbial communities from Loxahatchee National Wildlife Refuge, Florida, United States - Lox_Sample_3.1 | ecosystem: Environmental > Terrestrial > Soil > Wetlands | place: USA...
AGGGCGGGATAACCGGTAGAGTCCCGTCCTCGTGAGCACGCACCACGGCCCCGTTCGGAATGATCAGTTCCTCCAAGAGATGAGGGGCTGGCAGAAGGACGCGTATCACGAGTACTTCAGGCTGCCCCGGCGCGACTTCCTGCTGGTCGCCACGCCCGGGGCGGGGAAGACCGGGTACGCGCTCACCCTGGCCAGCGAGCTGCTCGCGCGGCGCGAGGTCGCCACGCTCACCGTGGTCACGCCCACCGAGCATCTCAAGCACCAGTGGGCGCAGGCGGCGGCCCGGTTCGGCATCGCGATCGATTCCCGTTACAGCAATTCACAGGGCCGCGCCAGTGCCGACTTCCACGGGGTGGCCGTCACCTACGCGCAGGTCGCGGCGCACCCGGCGCTGCACAGGCAGCGCACCGAGAACCGCCGGACGCTGGTCGTCTTCGACGAGATCCACCACGCGGGCGACGCGCTGTCCTGGGGGGAGGCGGTCAGGGATGCCTTCGACCCCGCCCGCCGCCGGCTCGCCCTGACCGGCACGCCGTTCCGCAGCGACACGAACCCCATCCCGTTCGTCACCTACCTCGACGAGGAAGAAGGCGGCAGGCGCAGCGTCTCGGATTATGTGTACGGCTACGGGCCCGCTCTCGAGGACGGCGTGGTGCGCCCGGTGATCTTCCTGGCCTACTCCGGCGAGATGCGCTGGCGCACGCGGGCCGGGGACGAGATCGCCGCCACGCTGGGCACGCCGATGACCAGGGAACAGATCGCGCAGGCCTGGCGGACCGCACTCGACCCGGCGGGGGAGTGGGTCAGCCGGGTCCTGGAGGCCGCCGACAAGCGGCTGACCGAGGTCCGCCGGGACATGCCCGACGCGGCCGGCCTGGTCATCGCGGGCGATCACGCCGACGCGCGGGCCTACGCCTCGCTGCTGCGCGCCCTGACCGGGCACCGCCCCGTCGTGGTGCTCTCCGACGATCCCACGGCCACCAGAAAGATCACCTCGTTCGCCGCGTCGGACGAGCGGTGGATGGTCGCCGTCCGGATGGTCTCCGAGGGAGTGGACATCCCGCGGCTGGCCGTCGGCGTATACGCCACCAGCGTGTCCACCGCCCTGTACTTCGCCCAGGCCGTGGGCCGGTTCGTCCGGGCGCGCCGACGGGGCGAGACCGCCTCGGTGTTCCTGCCATCGGTGCCGGTCCTGCTCGGGTTCGCCGCCGAACTCGAGGCCGAACGGGACCACGTGCTTCGAGCCCGTGACAGCGAAACCGATCCCGAGGCGGGCGAACTCGCCGAGGCCCAGCGCCAGCGTGACACGCCCGACCCCGATTCCAGAGCTTTCCAGCCGCTCAACGCGTCCGTCCACTTCGACCGGGTCCTGTTCGACGGCGGCGAGTTCGGCACCGCGGCCGCGGCCGGCTCGCCGGAGGAGGAGGACTTCCTCGGCCTGCCCGGCCTGCTCGATCCCGACCAGGTCCGGACCCTGCTCCGCAAGCGCCAGCAATCCCAGCTCGCCGCCCGCTCCCGCGATCCCAAAGCCGCCCCACCTGCCCCCGCCGCCACACGCACCTCATCATCAGCCTCATCAGCCCCGGATCTCCCTCCCGTCGCGGCACCGGTGACGCGCCAGCAACTAGCCGCGTTGCGCAAGGAACTCAACGGCCTGGTCGGCGCGTGGAGTCACCGGACCGGCCAGCCGCACGGTGTCATCCACGCCGAACTGCGCCGGGCCTGCGGGGGCCCGCCGCTGCCCCAGGCCACCGCCGACCAGATCCAGGCCCGCATCGCCAGGATCCGGGACTGGGCCATCTCCCCCCGCTAGCCGCCGGTGACCTCCACCCCGTCGGTCCGCAGGTCCTCGATGGCCTTCGCGGTGGATTCCGGGGCGACGCCCGCGGTCAGGTCGAGCAGGACCCGGGTCGCGAACCCGGCCCGCGCCGCGTCGGCGGCGGTCGCCCGCACGCAGTAGTCGGTGGCAATGCCCACCACGTCGACCTCGTCCACGCCGTGCCCGCGCAGCCAGTCGCCCAGCGGTGTCCCGCTGTCATCAAGGCCCTCGAACCCGCTGTACGCCGCCGCGTGCGCTCCCTTGCGGAACACAGCTTCGATGGCGCCGGTATCCAGGTCCGGGTGGAAGTCCGCGCCCGGCGTGCCCGCCACGCAGTGCGGCGGCCACGACGCCGTGTAGTCCGGGTGGTCGGAGAAATGGCTGCCCGGGTCGACGTGGTAGTCCTTGGTCGCCACGACGTGGGCGTAGCCAGGGCGTTCCGCCAGATAGTCGCTGATGGCCCGGGCCGCCGCGGCGCCGCCGGCCACGGCCAGCGAGCCGCCCTCGCAGAAGTCGTTCTGCACGTCGACGATGATCAGCGCACGCATGGACCAACGGTATCCGCGGTGACAAGGATGCGGCCGGCTAACCTCCCGGCGCCGATCCGCTCCCGGATGAGCGCGCCGACGACTTCCGGCGGCAGGCCGGCCGACCCGGGCTTCGGGATGAACCCACGGACATGGCTGCCACCCTGGTCGAGCAGGAGAAACAGCCGTTCGGTTTCGCGGACCCCGGTCAGCACCGGCCACGGCAGGAAGACGGCCGACCCGTCCGGCGCCTTCCAGGCCACGCCCACGTCCCTGATCTTGAATTCGTGTGTGCCGCTCTGCCACACGCCGCTCGCGATCGCGTGGCGAGCCTGCGGCCCGGGCGACAGCCGCCACACCCGTAGCGCGCTCCAGCAGACGAGCAGCAGGCACAGGCAACCGCCTGCGACCAGTTCAACCATCAGGGGACCATGGTGAGTGCCGTAACCGGCTGGCCTGGTGATGACGATCGACAGCAGCACAATTGACTCCGCCATCAGCGCCGCGAACGCCGCTCCGCCGACCATCCAGGAACGGCGCATAAGGATGAGGAGGCGTGACGTCGCCATTATCTCGCGCACGTCTTCCCAGCCGAGGTCGTATCGCAGAACGACGGTGTCCGTCGCTATGGTCATATCGTAAATATAATCCTCGACCCCGGCGTCTGTGAACCTCGGGCCGCCGCTGATTTGGCGTATCACTAGGCAGGTTGCCGGGTCACGTTGACCTGGCCAGAGGCTTCCGATCTATCTTGTCGCCCTCGGGTACGCCCGACTGCCGGATTCCAGAGTCTAAAACAGGTGGGCTAACCTTTCCGAACTGCTCGGTAACTGCATTCGAGCACGGCGTTCCCGTACGGTTTCCCCATGTTAAATGTCATGATCCATGTTAACTGTCATGACTCATTGATGACGATCCCCACTTGCGCGGATCGCGAGCGAATAGGGAACCTGGAATTGTTCTGTTCCCACATGGCTAGGAGGGCCTGTGATGAACGAGGCGAAGAAGCTCAAGCTGTCGAAGGAGACCCTGCGCTGTCTGGACGACGAGGATCTTACGGGCGTAGCAGGTGGCTGGGGCGGAGGCGGAGGCGGAGGCTCCAATAACTGCAACAACTCCAACAACTGCGGCAACACCGGCGGCTTGATCGGAGTCTGCGACAGCGTCATCTGCGGCAGCGGACTGCTCTGCATCGTGCTGTAGCCGGACTCGCGACAGCATGAACCGACATCGAGGTCAGCAGATGACCCCCCAGTCGGCCCCGTATAGGGCCGGCTGATGCGCGTGCATGCTGCAGCGGCCCGCGATGCCCCGGTCACAGAGGGGGCTGGGGCATCGCGGTTCCCGCTGCTGTCCGGTGCGCTCAAAGACCGAGCTCTCCACCTGGTCGGCACGCTCACCGAAACTCTTTCCCCGGCGACCGCGGCCGACCATCGGGACGCATCCCTGGCGTCGGGGTCCGCCGGCCTAGCCGTCTGCAGTGGCCAGATCGCCCGGACACGCTCCGACCGGCAGGCGGCCGACACCGCTCTCACCCGCCTCGAGGAGGCCGTCGACGTGCTGGGGACCAAGCCGCTCACAAGCTCACTGTATTCGGGGTTCACCGGGATCGCCTGGGCCGTCGACCTGGTGGACGGGCTGGTGGGCGCCGAGGGCGAGGACCGCAACGGTGACATCGACGACGCGCTGATAAGCCTGCTGCAGCGGTATCCGGAGGTTGCACCGTACGACTTGATCCACGGGCTCACCGGGTTGGGCGTCTACGCGCTGGCCCGATGGCCGCGTCCGGCCGCCGCGCAGTGCGCCCTCGGTGTCGTCGAGCAGCTCGACCGCCGGGCCAGGCATGACCGCGACGGCGTCTACTGGTGGACACCGCCGGCGTGGCGCGGTTCGCGGCGGGAGCGGTACCGGCCCGGCGGGGTGGATCTCGGCGTGGCGCACGGCATCGCCGGGGTGATCCCGTTCCTCTCCCGGGTGCACGCGCTCGGGCTGGCCCAGCAGACCGTCCGGCCGCTGCTCGACGGAGCCGTCCGCTGGCTGCTGGCCCATATGGTCGACACGGTGTCCGGGCCGACCGTTCCGTACTTCGTGGCCGACGGTGTCGAGCCGGGTCCGGCCCGCTCCGCCTGGTGCTACGGCGACCCCGGGGTGGCCGCGGCATTGCTGCTTGCGGCGCGCGACGTCGGCGAGCCGGCCTGGGCGGCGTCGGCGACCGCTCTCGCGGTGCGGGCCGCCACTCGCCCGCCCAGCCAGACCGGCGTCGAGGACGCCGGGCTCTGCCACGGGTCGGTCGGCCTAGCCCACCTGTTCAACCGGATGTACCAGATGACCGCGGAACCGGCGCTCGCCGACGCGGCGCGGTTCTGGGCAGAGCGGACTCTCGAGCTGTGCTCCGCCGAGGCGCCGGGTGGGGGCATGGCACTCACCACTGCCGCGCGGTCGGCCTGGAAGGGTCCTGGGCTGCTCGAGGGCGCCGCGGGCGTCGCGCTCGCGCTGGAGGCCGCGGGGACCACGACGGAGCCCGTCTGGGACCAGATGCTGTTCGTCTCCACCATCGGAGCTCCCGGAGCGCAGGCACGATGAGCGGCCGCGGCACGCCCGACCCCGTTGCGATGCCGTCCGGGTTCTTCGTGCTCCGGACGCCCCTGCTGCCGTTCACGGAGGTGACCGCCTGGGGGGAAGGATTGCAGGCGCCCGGGGCCGTCGACGACCCCGGCTTGATCGACGAAGCCGCAGCCACGGACCGAACCTTGCTCCGTCGCCGACTCGAGGATATCGTCATCACTCCCGAGTTCCGGGACGCCTTGTTCGTCGCCTCACCGAGCCTGGCGGCAGCGGTTGACCTGTGGCGCAAGGAGCCGGACAGCGACAAGGGCCGCGCCACCGAGCGGTCGCTCGTCTCCTATTTCCTGCGGGCCGCGGCCAGGCCCACCCCGTTCGGGCTCTTCGCCGGATGCACGACGGGCACCATCGGCGAGCACACTTGCATGCGGCTCGGCGGCGGGGCCTGCTACCGCCGCAGCACCCGCCTGGACATGGACTATCTGTGGGCCCTGGCGGAGGCGGTCGAGCGGGATCCCGGCCTGCGCGGGGAACTTGACTACCGGCCGAACTCCAGCCTCTACCAGGTCGGAGACCGGCTGCTGATCGCCCAGGCAAGCCAGAACCGGTCCGGTCGGTCCTACAAGCTTGTAGCCGTGGGCGCGACGCCGTACCTGATGCGGACACTCGCCCGGGCCCGGGACGGGGCGCGGCTCGACACCCTGGCCGCCGCGCTGGTCGACAGTGACATCACCCGCGCCGACGCCGACGAGTACGTCGCCGAACTCGCGGACAGCCAGGTCCTCGTGGCCGACATCCGGCCGCAGCTGACCGGGGCCCCGCCGGCGGACACCCTCGTGGCGGCCCTGGGCCGCCACGAGCGCAGTGCCGACCTCGCGCACCGGCTCGACGAAGCGGTCGACGGTCTGGCCGCGATCGACGCCGACGGTCTCGGGGTGCCGGCCGATCGGTACCGGGCGGCCGCAGCAGTCCTCGACGGGCTTCCGGTTTCCCCGGACCCGTCGCGCTTCGTTCAGGTCGACCTGATGAAGTCGGCCGCTGAGGTCACGCTCGGCGCCTGCGTCGTCTCGGAGCTGCTGCGGGGCGTCGAGATCCTGCACGCTCTCAGTCGCTACCGCCGGCACGAAGGCCTCTGGCAGTTCCGGGAGCAATTCACGCGGCGCTACGAGACCCGGGAGGTTCCCCTGGCGCAAGCGCTCGATGAGGAGAACGGCATCGGGTTCGAGCGGTCCACCTCGCCGGCCGCCGAGGCAGCGCCGCTGCTGGCCGGACTGCCGCTCAGGCACGGCCAGGACCGGCCCGCCCCATGGGCCCGCCGCGACGCGTTCCTGCTCGACAAGCTCACCCGCGCGCTGGCCACTGGTGGCGGCGAGATCACTGTGGAAGCGTCCGAGGCCACGCTTGTCCGCGACAGCGACATCCCGCCGCTACCCGACGCGTTCGATGTGCTGGCCACTGTCGCAGCCGACGGCGAGCTGGCCACGGGACGCGGTGCCTTCCAGGTGGTGCTGCACTCGGCGTCGGGACCGTCAGGTGCCCGGATGCTCGGTCGCTTCCTGCACGCCGACGACGAACTCCGCCGGCTCGTCCGGGAGCACCTGACGGCGGAAGAGGCGGTCCACCCGGAGTGCGTGTTCGCCGAGGTGGTGCACCTTCCGCAGGGACGGATCGGCAACATCCTGAGTCGGCCGGTGCTGCGTGGCTATGAGATCCCGTACCTGGGACGCTCCGGTGCGCCGGCCGACCGGCAACTGCCCCTGTCCGACCTGCTCGTGTCCGTCCAGGGCGAGCGGATCGTGCTCCGCTCTCGCAGGCTCGGGTGCGAAGTAATACCCCGGCTGACCACCGCGCACAACCACACCGGGCGTGGTCTCGGCGTCTACCGCTTCCTGTGTGCGCTGCAGTACCAGCAGGTCACTCCAGGGCTCATGTGGGACTGGGGGCCGCTCGGGCAGGCGCCGTTCCTGCCCCGTGTGGTCAGCGGCCGGGTGATCCTGTCCAGGGCCCGCTGGAATCTCGGAAAGAGCGAACTCGCCGCCTTCCGCGAGCCGCCAGGGGCCAGGCTGTTCGCCGCCGTCCAGCGACTACGCGAACGCCATCGCATGCCGCGGTACGTAGCGCTCGCCGACGGGGATAACGAACTGGTAGCCGACCTGGACAACGTGCTGAGCCTGGAAACGCTCGCGCACGAGGTGAAAGGCCGGGCTCTCGCGCCGTTCGTCGAGATGCTCCCAGGTCCGGACCAGCTGTGTGTCTCCGGGCCGGAGGGGCCGTTCACCCACCAGGTCATCGTGCCGTTCATCCGGTCCTCGCCGCGGCCAGCGCCGCAGCCGCCACACCGGCCGGGCGCGGCGACCCTCGCTAGGCGCTTCCCGCCCGGGTCGGAGTGGCTGTACGTCAAGCTCTTCACCGGCCCGGCGACCGCGGACCAGGTGCTGTGGCGGGCCGCGCGCGCCGTCCGGTCATCGCTCGCGGCCGGCGGGGCCGACCAGTGGTTCTTCGTCCGCTACGGGGACCCCGACTGGCACCTGCGGCTCCGGGTCCACGGCGCACCGGACTGGCTGCTGCGCGAGACGCTGCCCCGGCTGCGCCGCATCACCGCACCGCTGCTCGCGGCCGGCCAGCTGTGGCGCGTCCAGCTCGATACCTACGAACGGGAGGTCGAGCGGTACGGCGGCGAGGCCGGGATCGCCCTGGCCGAACGCGCCTTCCACGCCGACAGTGACGCCGTGCTAGCCGTCATGCGCGAGCTCACCGGAGATGCCGGCGCAGAGCTGAGGTGGCGGGTGGCCCTGCGCGGCATCGACCTGCTGTTCGACGACGTCGGGCTGACACTCGAGCAGAAGCTGGCAATCGCCCGGCGTGCGCGGGACGGCTACGGGAGTGAGTTCGGCGCCGACGGTGACTTCCAGCACAAGGTCAGCCGCCGGTACCGCGACGAGCGAGCGTCCGTGGAAGCCCTGCTCGACCCGCAACGGGATCCGCCGGCCGAGCTGGCCGCGAGTATCCAGGCGCTGCAGCAGAGGTCCATGGTGCTCGCGCCGGTCACGCAAGAGCTGCGCACCCTGGCGGACGCGGGACGACTTTCCGTAGACCTCCCCGAGCTGGCGATGAGCCTCGCGCACATGCACGTCAACCGGATGCTGCGCTCAGCCCAGCGGGCTCAGGAACTCGTTCTCTATGAGCTGCTTGGCCGCGCCTATAGCTCGCAAGCAGCGCGGCGGCGCCCATGACCAACTGGGACGCGATCTTCGGTGAGGCGGCGCTCGGGCTCGACCTGGCCAAGGTGGATCATGCGCGGGGCGGCCTGGGCCAGGCCTTGACCCGCCGCAACGGGCTATCATCCACGCAGGCCCTGTTCGAGCCGCATCGCGACCCAGCGGGACCGGGAGCTCGTCCGCTGCGAGCTGCCTGGCCGTCCCTGCAGCTCACAAGCCGGCCGACGGGCCCGACGACCGACCGGGACGCGATCTTCCGCCAGGAAGCGCTGGAGTTCCGGGCGCGCGGACGAGACACCCCTGGCGGTGTGGTGCGCCTCGGCGGCCGACGGATCCAGTGGGCCTACCGGATGACGATTGTCCTGGTCGCCGCGACCGTGGCCAGCCTGTGGCTGATCCGCACCGACGAGAGCAGCTTGGGTCCTGCGGTTGTCGACGGCCGTACCGGGACGGTTGCCGTGCTGCTGCCGGCCGCGATCGGCCCGGACCTGGCGAGCTCGCAGGTGCTCACGGTCGCCCTCCCCGGCGGCCGTTCTGTCCGGGTCAGCGTCCAGCATGCGCAGTTGGCTGACGACACCGCCATCAGGAAGGCCGGACTCGCACCGACGGCACAGCCCGCGATCCTGGTGACCGGCCGTCTGTATCCGGGCACGCCGGCCGGGTCGGCGGCACCGGACGCGCACCTGCAGACCCAGGCATCGGTCGTGCTGCGCTCCGAACCGCTGGCGGACGTCCTCGCGCGCCAGTTCGGCGCGATGCTGGGCCAGGCGGGCGCACCATGAGGCGGAGGATCCCGTGCGTCAGGCAGATGGAAGACGCCGACTGCGGAGCGGCCTGCCTGGCCATGGTCCTCGGCTGCTTCGACAAGCGCGTCGAGCTCCGCGAGCTGCGGGACATGATGGGGTCTGGCCGCGACGGCGTCAACGGGCTGTCCCTCGTGACCACGGCGCGCGCGCACGGGCTGTGGGCACGCGGCGTGCAGGCGGGCCTCGACGACCTTCGGCACCTGCCGCGCGGATCGATTCTGCACTGGGAGTTCAGCCATTTCGTGGTGTTCGAGCGCACCACGCGCAACGGGATCCGGGTCGTCGACCCGGCGCACGGGCGGCGGACCGTGTCGATGAACGCCCTGCACCGCGCGTATACCGGCGTCGCCATCATCTTCGAGCCCACCGACCGCTTCGACCGCAGCAGCTCCCGCACCCAAGGCACCTGGCGCTACCTGCGGCCGATGCTCGGACAATTGAAGAACATGGTCAGGGTCATCGCGACATCGCTGATCATCAGGCTCGCTGCGCTCGGGCTGCCCCTTCTTACCGCGCTGGTCGTGGACGAAATCGTCCCGCGGGACGACTACCATCTTCTCCTCGTGCTGTCCGTCGGCGTCGTCGTGCTCGTCGGATACCAGTTCCTGTCCGCGTTCCTGCGCGCCAACCTGCTGCTCGAGCTGCAGACCCGGCTCGACTTGGGTCTGACCATGGGATTCATCGACCACCTGGTCAAGCTGCCGTACAGCTTCTTCCTCCGGCGGTCCTCCGGCGACCTGATGATGCGCCTGCAGAGCAACACGGCAGTTCGCGACATCCTCACGAGCGGGACCATGTCCGCAGTCCTGGACGGCGTCTTCGCAAGCCTGTACCTGATCCTGCTGTTTGCCGTCAGCCCTGTGCTAGCCGGCGTCGTGCTGGTGCTCGCCCTGTTCGAGATCGCCACCATGGCGCTGTCCTGGCGGCGCAGCCAGCGGTTGATGTCCGCAAGCCTGCAGGCGCAGGCGGACACCCAGAGCTATGCCTACGAGATGCTCGCGGGCATCGAGACGCTCAAGGCGTCCGGCGCCGAGCACCGCGCCGCCGACCACTGGAGTGGGCTGTTCGTCGACCAGGTCAACATCGACCTGACCCGCGGCCGCCTCACGGCAGCGGTCAACTCCGTCATGAGCACTCTGCAGGTCGCCGCGCCGCTGGTCATCCTGATGGTGGGCGCGTTCCAGGTGCTGGCCGGGAACATCTCACTGGGCACGATGCTGAGCGCCGCAGCACTGGCGGCCGGGTTTCTCGGCCCCCTGGCCACCATGGTGACCAGTGGCCTGCAGCTGCAGCAGCTGGCCAGCTACATGCAGCGCATCAACGACGTCCTTGACACCCCGCGTGAACAGCACGGCGAGCATGTCTGCCCCGCACCCCAGCTGAGCGGCCAGATCCGGGCCGAGAACGTCTCGTTCTCGTACGGCAGGCTCGCCCCGACAGTGGTCAGCAACGTCTGTCTGGAGATCCAGCCGGGCCAGCACGTCGGCATCGTCGGTCGGTCCGGATCCGGGAAGTCGACTCTCGCGCACCTGCTGCTTGGCCTGTACCGCCCAACGTCCGGGCGCATCGAGTTCGACGGCCAGGACCTCACCGCCCTCGACGCCGGATCTGTCCGCCGTCAGCTCGGCATCGTCACCCAGCGCCCGTACCTGTTCGGGTCCTCCATTCGGCAGAACATCGCCCTGACCAACCCGGAGCTGCCGCTCGAGGCGATCATCGAAGCGGCCAGGATCGCCTGCGTCCACGACGACATCGTCGCGATGTCCATGGGCTACGACACCCAGCTGCACGACGGTGGGGCCTCGGTCTCTGGAGGCCAGCGCCAGCGCATCGCGCTCGCCCGGGCTTTCGCCCCCCGGCCCTCGATCCTGCTGCTCGATGAGGCGACCAGCGAGCTGGACACCGTGACGGAACAGAGAATCTACGCCAACCTCGAGGCAATCTCGTCGACGGTCATCGTGATCGCGCACCGGCTGAGCACGGTCCGCAACGCCGATCTGATCCTGGTCATGGACCAGGGCAGGATAGTCGAGACCGGAACGCACGAGCAGTTGCTGGCGCGTCAGGGGATCTACAGCACGCTGGTCCACGCCCAGTCCCCCAGCGGCGAGCAGCTGGCCGACACACCGCGTTGCGTCAGCCGAGTCGGCGCCGCAGGCCTAAATGGCCACGACAAGAGCGGGAACGGGAAGCTGGCCGACGAGCGGACCTAGACCTATACAGGCGGACGGTGGGTCACAGCCAGCCGCGGAGGTCGGCGATGCGAATGGCGTCGACGCGGTTGCGGGCGCCGGTCTTGGCGAAGATGGCCGAGATGTGGTTTCGGACGGTGCCGACCGTCAGGTGTAGCTGCCCGGCGATCTCGGCGGTGGGCGCGCCGACCGCGGCCAGCCGCAGCACGTCGCACTCGCGCGGGGTCATCGGGTTGACGGGGACTTCCAGCGCGGCGAAAGCCAGGTCGGGATCCAGTGCCTTCACGCCCCGGGCGACCCGCCGGATGGCGGCGCTGATGGTCTCGGGAGAGGTATCTTTGCGCACGAAGCCGGTCGCGTGCGCGGCGACCCCCCGGCGTAGGTCCCGGGGCTGGAGCCGGGTGGCCATGATCAGCGTGCGGCAGGACGGGGCAGCGGCGTGCAGAGCGCCGACCAGGGCGAACCCGTCCTGGGCGGCGATGGTGTCGTCGAGGACGGCCACGTCGGGCCGCAGCGCGGACACCGCGGGCAGCACCTGCTCGCAGCGGTCCAGCTCCGCGACTACCTCGAGGTCGCGCTCCCGGGAGATACAGGCCACCAGCCCGGCCCGGATCAAGGCGATGCGCTCGGCGATGAGAGCGCGGATCACGGGTTTACCTCGCCGCCGTAGCCGAACCGGGGGAGGGCAAGGAGCCCAGCTCGTATTCGGGCAACATTTTTCGCAATGAGCGTCCGGATCACAAACGGACCACCTTCGCTGCCGAAGCTACGCTGTGCGTACCGAAGCTGCGCTATCCGCCTCAGCTGCCGTGCAGAGTGCCACGGCTCTCCATCACTTCCCCGGACCCGGACTGGTATGAGCGGGATGAGAGGACTCTAATGACGTGAATCTCTGGCCGTGCTGCCCGTCCGGCGCTTTCCGCCCAGGCAGCACACGGTCTTCGCGGCAGCACAGCACCGAGCCTTATGAAGGACTCCTCATGAAAACTGGGATGGTTCGGCCGCACCGCCTGTGACTCGCTAGCCTCCCATTCCGGGTATTCAGCGAAAACCCCGGCAGACCTATACTTCAAGACAGGTGGGTAGGGTCGGGCTGGTGGGGAGGAGCCGTTGACTGCACACCCTGCCGGGAGTGTAGTGGCGCGCCAAGGCCGTCTGCTGGGGGCAGTGGCCAGAGTTGCGTCGCTGCGGCCCAGCTCTGGATCGGGAGACGCCGCCCGCGACCGGTACCTCACGACCAGCCAGGACGGGATCTCCTTGCTGATCAGCGGGCCTGGACACAGACGGCGGCTCCATGGGCGTCTAGCAACCATGTTCTTTGCGGGTTCAGGGGTGCTAGGACTTGTCACCCTCCCGCTCCCTGCGCCGGGGCTGAATGTGACCGCGACGGCGACGGTCTGTGTAGTCGCGCTCATTTTCGGCATTGCCGCCTGGTTCGCACCGTGGGAGAGGTGGCCTCGGCAGGCCAGCCTGGGACTCGTGCCGGCCGCGTTCGCGCTTATCGCCCTGGCGAATACGTATGGGGTAGCGAGCCTGGAGGCGTACGGGGTTTTCTTTTTGGTCGCCTTCGTCTGGATCGGGATGGCCCATCCGCCACGTACGTCCCTCGTCATGGCTCCCCTTGCCCTTGCGGCCTACGTGCTGCCCCTGTACTGGATGCCTGGCGACGTCGGGGTAGGACTCTACTCGGCCGCCATTACCATTCCTGCCTGCGTACTCGTCGGCGAAGGGATCGCATGGAGCCTGAGGAGGCTGGAGAAAATCGAACTTGCCTTGCGGCGTGAACGAGACAAGACCATTCGTCTTCGCGAGCTGGACGAAATGAAGGACGCATTTCTCTCAGCGGTCTCTCACGAACTGCGAACGCCCATCACCATCTGTCGCGGCCATCTGGACGTGCTGGAGGCGGGAGCCGGCGATCGGGAAGTGCAGGCCGTCAAGGAGACGCTGATCGACGAACTCGACCTCATGGGTCGGCTGGTAGAAGACCTGACCACCCTTGCGCGGGTGGACGACCCGGCTCAGCTCAGAATGGAATCGATGCCTCTGGATGACTTCGTGAGCAGCATCACGACGAACGCAGAACCCATTCTCGGAAACCGTCTGCGGGTAGAGTCTCACGTCGTCGGCGGGACGCTTCGCGCCGACCCGCAACGGCTGGCCCAGGCCCTGCTGAACCTCCTGCGGAACGCGGCCGAGCACGCCCAGGGAGACCAGCCGGTACGATTTCGTGTCCAGGCGGAATCTTCAAGCTGGCTTTTCGAGGTGGCCGACGAGGGAGGAGGCCTTCCGCGTGGCGATGAGCAGGTCGTGTTCGAACCTTTCAGAACCGGATCGTCGCCGACCGGAGGAACAGGACTGGGACTATCCATCGTCCGGGGGATTGCACGAGCCCACGGCGGGGAGTCCGGCGTCATTAACCGGCCGGGGCAAGGCGCCACATTCTGGATCAGAATTCCGTGGTCAATCTCCTAGTCGTCGAGGACGAAGAGCGCATCGCGTCGTTCCTCTCGAAGGGGCTCCGCGCCCACGGGTACGGCGTCGAATGGGTGAGGAGCGGACGAGAAGGGCTCGAGCGCGCCACGCACCCGGACATCGCACTCGTGATTCTCGACCTCGGCCTGCCCGACGTGGACGGCCTCGAGGTACTCGAAGGTCTCCGGGAGCGGGGGGCCACGGTTCCCGTCCTGGTGCTGAGCGCCAGGGGGCAAGTGGACGACCGGGTCAGAGGGCTCAATCTCGGGGCGGATGACTACCTGGCGAAGCCGTTCGCATTCGAGGAACTCCTGGCCCGCGTCCGGGCTAACCTCCGGCCCGGCAGAAGCGTGTCGCCGAACGTGCTCCTTCGCGTCGGCGGCATCTGCGTCGACTTGCTGCAGCGCGAGGTAACGATAGACGGACGACCGGTGAGGCTATCCGCCCGCGAGTTCTCCCTGCTGAAGACCTTCGTTGACCACCCCCGTCAGGTCCTTTCGCGGCAGGAGCTACTGTCCATGGCCTGGGGCATGCACTTTGATCCCCGGACCAACCTCGTCGACGTGTATGTAAGCTACCTGCGCCGCAAGCTCGGTGAATCCGTGATCGACACGGTCCACGGGGCAGGTTACCGTCTCCGGATCGACCCCAGGCGTCGCCCCCTGGGCAGGCATGAACCGGCCCGGCCAGATGACCTCTGACCGAACTCCGGGACCGAGCCCATGTCCGGCGCCCTGTCCGGGGTCCCAGCCGATCCGGGCGCCGCTGCAGGCCGCCAGGCCCTCGGTGTGAGCAGGCCGGCGGGGGCTCCCGGCCGGAGCAGGTCGCCCCGGCCGGGAGATCATCACCCCGGGTTCACGGTGCGGCTTCACCGCCCGTGGACTCGGTCACAGCCATCCGGCCCGGTTGGCTATCCGGATGGCATCCACCCGGTTCCGCGCGCCGACCTTGGTGAGGATGCTGGAAACGTGATTGCGGACGGTGCCGGCCGTCAGGCAAAGCTGCCTGGCGATCTCGGCGGTGGATGCGCCGCCTGCGGCTAGCCGCAGCACGTCGCACTCTCGGGGGGTCATCGGGTTGGCCGGAGCATCAAGCGTCGCGAACGCCAGCTCGGGGTCAAGGGCTCTATTGCCCTTGGCCACCTGCCGGATCGCCTCGCTGATGTTCTCGGGGGAGGAATCCTTCAGCACGAATCCAGTCGCGTGCGCGGCGATCGCCTTGCGGAGATCGCCAGGATTGGGCCTGCTGGCCACGATGAGCGTGTGGCAGGACGGTGTGGTGGTGTACAGGGCCCGGATGACGGCGAACCCGTCATGACAGGCAATGTCGTCGTCGATGACGGCCACGTCGGGCCGTAGCGAGCAGACGGTGGGTACCACCGGTTCACGGCGGTCCAGTTCTGCCACCACCTCGATGTCGCCTGCCTGCGATATGCAGGACACAAGTCCCGCCCTTATCAGGGCGATGGGCTCGGCAATGACGGCGCGGATCACGGGACTAACCCACTCCGGGCAAGCTCACCGTCACAGGCAGCGCCTGATCCAGGGAGCTTCGGGCTTGCTGGGGCATAGTCCGGTGACGTGGCTGGCCTGTAACTGGCTGGAGCACCGGCGCGGGACCGGGCCCGAACCGACCGGGCGGTATCACTGGAAGAATGCCCGAGGTCACGAGGGTGAAGAGGACGATGGCGGTCACGATTACCGCGCTGGAGGCCGCGAATCCCGCGGGGTGCGTGCGCGCAGCCGCGAGGACGGACTTGGAAGTGTCATGCATGACTTGGAACTCTCTTTCTGCTTAGGTTCGTGGACTAGACCCAGGGCCAGGAACTGGCCCGGGTGGCGCTGGCGGCATGGGCCAGTTAGCCAGGAACCTCTAGAGCAGAAAGCCGCGCCGAGCGTGGCCGGAGAAGAGCCGTCCTGCGCAGCCGCAGGACGCCAAGGGAGATGGACAGAGAGGCCGCCAGTACGGCCACCAAGCCCGACCCGCCGTGACCCGAACCGCCAGCCGAGCCTTGCCCCGCGGCCGGGCCACTGATCGCCCATGGTGCCGGATTTCCGTCGGGCAGGCCTGGCGAGGCCGGAGAGGCTCCACCTGGGGCGGCGGAAATACCCGCCGACGCTCCGGGTGGGCCGGCAGGCATCAACGTTGTGGCGGCGCTCGCCGCACGGGAACCGCTGGGGCCGGAGCTGGTACCCGCCGGGTTCGTGCCCCCGGTCCCGTCGGCAGCCGGGCTCTTCCCAGCGGCGCTGCTGGCGCCGATGCCAGCAGCTGGTGGCGCCGTGCCGCTGGTGAACCCCGTGGCGTTCCCGGTGCCGGGGGTAAGTCCGGTGCCGTTACCGGCAGGCGGCGTGCTGCCGGTGAGCCCGGTACCGGTGACTGCCCCAAGTGCCCCCGCAGCGACGTTGGTGACCGTGCTGACTACCGCCGGGACCGTGCCGCCGGTCAGGGTGGTGAGGGTGCCGGTGACCGCGGGCAGCAGCCCGCCGGCCAGCCCGGTGACGGTGCCGGTGACCGCCGGGACCGTGCCGCCGGTCAGGGTGGTGAGGGTGCCGGTGACCGCGGGCAGCAGCCCGCCGCCGGTCAGGCCGGT
>Ga0335077_10005012_pt1 | contig 16188 bp, 14 predicted proteins | sample Lox_Sample_31_FD_207151 | JGI IMG/M metagenome (GOLD analysis project Ga0335077, IMG submission 207151) | Soil microbial communities from Loxahatchee National Wildlife Refuge, Florida, United States - Lox_Sample_3.1 | ecosystem: Environmental > Terrestrial > Soil > Wetlands | place: USA...
CGGGCACGTGCTACCGATTCGCGCAGCAGGCTGAGGGAGTCGGGTCGATGAGCAGACAACTCGTCATCACCTATTACGCTGACCGGGACATGCTGGGCTTGGTGTCCGACGAGGACTACGAGGCGTTTAAGGATATCCTGCTCGAGCAGCTTCACAAGGAATGGCCCAAGGCCGCCGTCGCCATCGACGATGGTGAGCACGCCGGGGTGGAAGTCGAGATCGTGGACGGCGACTACCCGACCGCCAAGGCCGAGCAGGAAGCCAAATCCGATGTGGAATCCCGCGTGCACGAGATCGCCAACGATGTGATCGAGGAGCGCGAATGGGCCACCGAGGATCTCGAGACCTACGACGACGACTACGAAGAGGAGCTCGAGGAGCGCCGCGGCGCTGACGAGGACCGCGACGACTACTGACCGAGTCGGTCTTCTTCTGTCGGACGGGCTGAGCCGCGTCGCTCAGCGTCGCCGCTCGCGACGCTCACGCAGCCCCATCACCCCTGGAGCATTCCTAGAGTTCAATGCGGGTCCCGAGCTCCACCACGCGGTTGGTGGGGATCTTGAAAAAGGCGGTGGCGCTGGCGGCATTGCGCGACATCGCGGCGAACAATTTCTCGCGCCACAGCGCCATTCCCGGTGCTTGGGTGGGGACCAAGGTCTGGCGGCTCAGGAAGAATGAGGTTTCCATCAAGTTGAAGTCCAGACCCTTGCACCGGGTCAGCTGCAACGCCTGCGGCAGATCGGGCTCGTCCTTGAAGCCGTAGTGCACCGTAACCCGGTAGAACTCGTGCCCCAGTGGATCGACATCGACGCGCTGGGCGTCGGGAACGTGGGGGATGTCCTCCGCGCGCACGGTGAGCAGCACGACGCGCTCGTGCAGTACCTTGTTGTGGTTCAGGTTGTGCAGCAGGGCGTGTGGCACGCCCTCGCGCGTGGCGGTGAGGAACACGGCAGTCCCCGGTACGCGCAAGGGCGGGTGCTCGGTGATGCTGTGGATGAACGGTTCCAGCGCGATGGCGCCTGGCCGCAGGCGCTCAAATAACACTTCCCTGCCGCGTTTCCAGGTGGACAGCAGCGTGTAGACGATGACCGCGACCACCAGCGGGAACCAGCCGCCCTCGAGCACCTTCACGGCGTTGGCGGCGAAGAACGAGAGATCCACCAACAGGAAGCCGGCGATGACGAGCGTCGCCCAGATCGCGCTCCAACCCCAGCTGCGCCGTGCGACGAAGTACGCGAGCACCGTGGTGACGATCATGGTTCCCGTGACCGCAATGCCGTAAGCGGCAGCCAGGTTGCTCGAGGAGCCGAAGCCCAGCACCAGCCCCACTACGGCGAAATACAGGCCCCAGTTGATCCAGGGCAGATACACCTGCCCGATCTCCCTTTCCGAGGTGTGCTCGATCATCAAGCGCGGACAATAGCCGAGCTGTATCGCCTGTCGCGTCAACGAATACGCCCCTGAAATGACCGCCTGGGAGGCGATCACGGTAGCGATGGTGGCCACTGCGACCATCGGGTACAGCGCCCAGTCCGATGCGAGGTGAAAGAAAGGGTTCTGGATGGCCGAGGGTTGGTTGAGCACCAGCGCTCCCTGTCCCAGATAGTTGAGCACGAGCGACGGGAAGACCAGGTATAGCCAAGCGATCCGAATCGGCCGCTTGCCGAAGTGCCCCATGTCTGCGTACAGGGCTTCGGCCCCCGTGACGGCGAGAAATACGGCGCCCAGGGTGAGGAAACCGATCCACCCGTCGTTTTGGAAGAACCGCACCGCGTAGAGCGGGTTGAGCGCCGTGAGCACGCTGGGCTGGTGCGCGATATTGATCGTTCCCAGCAGCGCGAGGACCACGAACCACACCACCATCACCGGGCCAAAGAAAGTCCCCACGTGGCCCGTGCCCAGCTGCTGGAACAGGAACAGCCCGGTGAGCACGACGATCGTGATCGGGATGATGTAGGGCCGGAACAGCGGCGTGGCCACCTCCAGGCCTTCCACCGCCGACAGCACTGAGATGGCCGGTGTGATCATGCCGTCGCCGTAGAACAGCGCGGCGCCGAACATGCCGAGTGCCATCAGAGCCCAAGCGGTGCGGCTGTGCAGCGGCACGGTGCGGCGGACCAGCGCGAGCAGCGCCATGATGCCACCCTCGCCGCGGTTATCCGCTCGCATGATGAAGGTGACGTACTTCACCGTCACGATGAGAAACAACGCCCAGAAGATCAAGGACAGAATTCCGAGGACGTTGTCGTGGTTCAGCGCTACGTGATGGGCGCCGCTGAACGCTTCCTTGAATGCATACAGCGGGCTGGTGCCGATATCGCCGTAGACGACGCCGACCGCGCCGATGGCCAGCCCCAGCACTCCCTTCCGGGCGCCCTGTTCGGCGTGGTCACCGTTGACCGTGTCGGTAACGGCGCTTGCCGTCGCGGGAGCTCGATCGGGTTCCACTGGTCTGTTGACGGAGGCGGCGCCGCATCTTACCACGGGCCCAGCGGCGCACCGGAGCAGTGGCGGGCCCGGGTGTTTGCGCATACCATACGCGAGCGCTTCAAGCGGCTCTGCGGCGCACGCGCGCCTTTGCTCAGCGTGACGAGCTTGCCATGCCCAGGCAACCTATCCAGACCAACGACGCCCCGCAAGCGATCGGTAGCTATTCCCAGGCGATCCGCGCCGGGAACACGATCTACTTGTCCGGGCAGATCGGCCTTCAGCCCGCGACCATGACGCTGGCCGAGGGCATCGATGCACAGATCGACCAGGTGTTCCGCAATCTTCTGGCGGTGGCGCTGGCAGCGGGCGCCGCGCTAGACGATGCAGTAAAGGTGACGGTGTTTCTCACGGACATGGGAAACTTCGCGCGCGTAAACCAGGTCATGGCGCAGTATTTCACGCAGCCGTACCCCGCGCGCGCCGTGGTCGGCGTAGCCTCGCTGCCGCGCGGCGCTCTGGTGGAGATCGAGGCGACACTCGTTGTCGGTGAAAGTCGCGCCTGATGTGGCCGCGGTGTCTGGGGTGGCCGGTGTCTCGGCGGCCGTGCGCCAGAAGCTGGGGAGGCTCGGGTTAAAGTGCGAGCTGGATCTGGTCCTGCATCTGCCGTTGCGCTACGAGGACGAAACCAAAGTGGTGCGTCTGAGCGACGCCGTGGCCGGCGAGACGGCTCAAATCGAGGGTCAGGTCGAAGACACGGTCATCCAATACCGGCCCAAGCGCATGCTCGTGTGCCGCATCCGCGATGGCGAAGATCTCCTCTACGTGCGTTTCTTCAACTTCTATCCCAGCTACCAGAAGCAGCTTGCCCCGGGTTCCCGGCTGCGCCTGCTGGGCGAGCTGCGAACCGGCTTCTTCGGCCTCGAAATGGTTCATCCGCGCTTCCGCGTGCTGCGCTCGGATGAACCGCTGCCGCAGTCGCTTACGCCGGTGTATCCGACGACCGCGGGGCTGTCGCAAGCGGTCTTGCGCAGGCTGGTGGAGCGTGCGCTCGACGCCGCCGATCTGACCGACACGCTGCCTGCGGAACTCATCGCGCCGCTCAAGCTGCCATCGGTCAAGCAGAGCATCGCCTACCTGCACAATCCGCCTCCCGACGCTCGGCTCGAAGCCCTGGAACAGCGCACGCATCCCGCGTGGCGCCGGGTAAAGTTCGACGAGTTGCTGGCCCAGCAATTGTCCATGCGCATGCACTACCGCAAGCGCCAGACCGTCCCCGCGCCGCGCCTCGCGCGGCACGCTCAGTTATCCGCGAGGCTCCTGGCGGCGCTACCGTTCAGGCTTACCCGGGCCCAGCAGAGGGTGCTAGGCGAGATCCGCTCTGACCTGTCCCGGGCGCATCCTATGCAGCGGCTGCTGCAGGGCGACGTAGGCAGCGGCAAGACCGTGGTCGCCGCGCTGGCGGCGCTGCAGGCGGTGGAGAGCGGCTATCAGGTGGCGGTCATGGCGCCGACGGAGATCCTGGCCGAGCAGCATTATCTGAAGTTCTCGCAGTGGCTGGCGCCGCTCGGCGTGGGGGTCGCCCGGCTCGCCGGCAACCTCGGGCGCAAGCAGAAGCGCGCGCAGCTCGAGGGCATGGTAGGCGGTGATGCGAAGGTGGTTGTGGGCACGCATGCCCTGTTCCAGGAGCAGGTGCGGTTCCAGCGGTTGGGCCTGGCTATCGTCGACGAGCAGCATCGCTTCGGGGTGCTGCAGCGCCTCGCACTGCGCCTGAAGGGTGCGCTTGACGCAGAGCAGCCGCATCAGCTGATGATGAGCGCCACACCCATCCCGCGCACGCTCGCCATGAGTTTCTATGCCGACCTCGACGTGTCGGTCATCGACGAGCTTCCGCCCGGACGCACGCCGGTGGTCACGAAGTTGGTGTCGGAGGCGCGCCGTGACGAGGTGATTGCGCGGGTGCGCGATGCGTGCTTACAGGGCAGGCAGGCCTACTGGGTGTGTCCTTTGATAGAGGACAGCGAACTGTCCGCGGGGGCCGATGCCGGGTCGGCTCGGGTTGGGCGGCGCAGCGCGAGCGGCAAGCAATCCGAGGCGCTACAGCTGCAGACCGCGCTCGACACCTTCGAGCGGATCCGGCGAACTTTCCCTGAGCTGGCCGTGGGACTCGTGCACGGGCGCCTCGCCGGGGCGGAGAAAGCGGCTGTGATGGAGGCGTTCCAGTCGGGCGCGCTGCAGCTGTTGGTGGCCACCACCGTCATCGAAGTCGGTGTCGATGTCCCCAACGCCTCGCTCATGGTCATTGAGAACGCGGAGCGCATGGGCCTGGCTCAGCTGCATCAACTGCGGGGCCGGGTGGGGCGGGGAGCCGACAGCAGCGTATGCATCCTCTTGTACCAGAGTTTACTGTCGGGCACCGCCCGCGAGCGGTTGCGCATCATCTACAACACCGCGGACGGATTCGAAGTGGCGCGCCACGATCTGCGCATGCGCGGTCCCGGCGAGTTGCTCGGTGCGCGCCAGAGCGGGTTGCCCATGCTGCGCTTCTCCGACCCGGAGCGCGATCTCGACCTGCTCGAGGCGGCACGCGACGTTGCGGACCGGATGCTGCGCAAGTGGCCCGAACGCGCCGAAGCGCATCTGCAACGCTGGCTCGGTGGCAGGCAGGAGTATCTGCGCGTGTAGAGGCGCTCCGCTCGGGTATGATGCCGCTCACCAGCGCTCGGGAGACCGCGTTGGCTACGGGGCTCCCATGAGTGCGTGAGCGCGAGCGCGGTTCCGGGCCGACCCACACGACGTGCAGACAGGCGCGCCAGGTTTGTTTTCGTTCGATGCAGTCCTTGCCGTACCGCTCTACTGGATCGCGGTCGGCCTGAGCGGGCTCTCCTCCAAGGCCGGCCGGAATGCGCACGCCCGCATCTTCTTCCCGCTCGGCGCGCTCGGGGGGTTGGTGCTCGCCGCCGCCGCTTGGCCCGCGCTCAACGGGGCGCCCTTCTCGCTGGTTTTGCCGCTGGGCCTGCCCGACCTGCCGTTTCACGTGCGGCTGGATGCTCTGTCGGCGTTCTTCCTGGTCCTGCTGGGCGCGGTGAGCGCGGGCGTCTCCCTGTATTGCGCAGGCTACTTCGACAAGGGCGGCGGTGGCGAAATCCGGCTGATTTGTCTCCAATACCACGTGTTTCTCGCCAGCATGGCGCTGGTGCTGCTGGCCGACGATGCCTACCTGTTCATGGTCGCGTGGGAAACGATGGCGCTGGCGTCCTACTTTCTGGTCACCACCGATCACCAGATCCAGCAGATCCGCAGTGCCGGCTTGCTGTATCTCATCGTCGCGCACGTCGGCGCCATCGCGATCCTCCTGTGCTTCGGAACCTTGCAGCTCGGTCAGTGGAACTACGCTTTCGACGCCATGCGCGCCAATACATTGTCGCCGCCGTCCTGGGCGTCTGTTGCTTTTCTGCTGGCGCTGTTTGGTTTCGGTGCCAAGGCCGGCTTTCTGCCGGTGCACGTCTGGCTGCCCGAGGCGCATCCCGCTGCACCGTCCCCGGTGTCGGGTTTGCTGAGCGGCGTGATGCTGAAAACGGCCGTCTACGGCCTGCTGCGGGTGACTTTCGACCTGCTGCACGTGCGAATCTGGTGGTGGGGCGTGGCCGCGCTGTCCTTGGGACTGCTGACCGCGCTCGTCGGCGTGATGTTTGCCGCCGTGCAGACCGACATGAAGCGTCTGCTCGCCTACTCCTCCATCGAGAACATCGGCATCATCCTGGCCGGCTTCGGGTTGACGCTTCTGTTCCGCAGCTACGACATGAGCATACTGGCTGCGCTGGCTTTGGCCGCTACGCTGTACCACTGCCTCAATCATGCGCTGTTCAAGAGCCTCCTGTTCCTGGTGACCGGCTCGGTCATGCATGCCACGAGCCATCGCAGCTTGGGCAAGCTGGGAGGCCTGATTCGCCACATGCCCTGGGTGGCGGCGACGGGGTTGATCGGTGCGCTGGCCATCGCCGGGTTGCCGCCGCTCAACGGTTTCGCCTCGGAGTGGATGCTGTTTCAGGCCTTCCTGCTTTCGCCCAGTCTGCCCAACTCCTACCTCAGCATGCTGGTGCCCGTCGCGACCGCTGCGCTGGCGCTGGCCGTCGCGGTGGCCGGTTACGTGATGGTCAAGTTCTACGGCGTCGTGTTCCTCGGCCTGCCGCGCGAGGAGGAGAACGCGCAGGCGCACGATGCCGGCCCCTGGGAGCGTGCCGGCCTGCTTTGGCTGGCGACCTGGTGCGTGTTGTTGGGCCTGCTGCCTGTGTTCGTTGTGGGCGCCGTGGATCCAATCACACGCGTCCTGGTGGGTGCCACGCTGCAAGACAGCATGCAGGAATCGAGCTGGCTGTTCCTGACCGCCATCGAGCCGGAACGGGCCAGCTACAGCGCGCCGCTGTTCCTGCTCGGAATCGTTGTGAGCGTTCTCGCCAGCTATCTGCTGGTGCGGCGCTTCTACCACGGGCGCGTGCGCCGCTCCGCGCCGTGGGATTGCGGGTTCGGGCGCCTGGATGCCCGCATGCAGGATTCGGCGGAGGGCTTCGGTCAGCCCATCAAGCAGATCTTCGAGCCGTTCTTCAAGATCGAGCGCGCCCAGCCGAGTCCCTTCGACGCGCGCCCGTCATATTCGTCGAGGATCGACGATCGCCTGTGGTCCTGGGTGTACGTGCCGGTGATGCGGGCGGCAGAGTGGCTTTCCTCGCTGGTGGGCTTCCTCCATCACGGCCGCATTCACTTGTACTTGATCTACAGCTTCGCGACGCTGCTGGTGCTGCTGCTGCTGATCCAATGACCCCCGCTGCAGGCAGATGAACCCGGGCTATTTCGCTTCTCAGCTATTGCAAACGCTGTTGGCCGTGTTGCTGGCGCCGCTCATGCTGGGCTGGGTCAATCAGTGTCGGGCTTGGCTGCAGAACAAGTCGGCCCCGGGCGTGCTGCAGCCTTACCGCGTGATCCTCAAGCTGTTTCGCAAGGACGCGGTCCTGGCGCACAACGCGTCGTGGCTGTTCCGCTTTGCACCCTACGCGGTGTTCGGCTGCATGGTGCTGGCAGTGAGCATCGTCCCGCTCCTGGCCACCGACCTCCCGTTCTCGCCGGCGGCGGACGTCATCGCCTTGGTGGGCCTGTTGGCGCTGGCGCGCGTCTTCATGGCGCTGGCGGCCATGGATATCGGCACCGCCTTCGGGTCGCTCGGCGCTCGGCGCGAGATGCTGGTGGCGAGCCTCGCGGAGCCGGCCCTGTTGATGGTGTTCTTCACGCCCGCGCTGATCAGCCAGTCCACCGCGCTTACCACCATCGTGGAAGCGCTCGCGCATCGCGAGCTCACGCTCTACCCGAGCCTGGCCTTCGCCGCGGTGGCCTTCGTCATGCTGCTGCTGGCCGAGAACGCGCGCATTCCCGTGGACAACCCCTCCACGCACCTGGAGCTGACGATGATTCACGAAGCGCTGATCCTCGAGTATTCGGCCCGGCATCTTGCCTTGCTCGAGTGGGCGCACGCGCTCAAGCTGATGACCTACATCGGCATCGGGATCGCGCTGTTTCTGCCCTGGGGTATCGCGGCGGCCGGACAGTGGACCATGATGCCGCTGGCGGTCGCGGCCCTGCTGAGCAAGCTGCTGTTGAGCGGCGCCGCCTTGGCGGGGCTGGAGACGGTGTCGGCCAAGATGCGCATCTTCCGCGTGCCCGAATTCCTCGGCATGGCGTTCCTGCTCGCGGTGCTGGGGATGCTGACGCGCCTGCTGCTGGGGAGCGCCGGATGACGCTGCCCATGACCCATCAGCTCATCAACCTCATGGCGTGCCTGCTGCTGCTCATCGCCTTCGCCATGGTGTCGCAGCGGCGCATCCTGCGGTTGATCTATCTCTTCGCGCTGCAGGGACTGGTGCTGTCGGTGAACACCGCTGTGGTGGCGCTGGCGACCCGGCAGCCGCACCTGTACTTCTCGGCGGCGCTCACGCTCGGCCTCAAGGTGATGGCGCTGCCCTGGCTGCTGCACCGGTTGATCGATCGGCTGAACATCCGGTGGGACGTCGAGACGCTGATCAACATTCCGACCACCATGCTGGTGGGGATCGTGGTCGTCATCGTCGCCTTCAACCTGGCCTTGCCCATCTCGCAACTGGCCGGAACCATCACCCGCAGCTCCCTGGGCATCGCCATGGCCAGCGTGCTGCTCTCGTTTCTGATGATGATCACGCGGCGCAAGGCCGTGCCGCAAGTGATCGGTTTTCTGGCCATGGAGAACGGCCTGTTCTTCGCCGCCACCAGCGCCACCTACGGCATGCCCATGGTGGTGGAGCTGGGCATCGCGTTGGACGTATTGGTGGGCACCTTCATCTTCGGCATCTTCTTCTTCCAGATCCGCGAGACCTTCGACAGCCTCGATATCCACCATCTCGAGAAGCTCAAGGAGAAGATGTGATGGAGATCGCGCTGGTGCTGGGATTGCCGCTTGCCGCAGCGCTGCTGCTGGCGCTGTGGGGCGACCGCCCATGGGCGGCGGACCTGAACGCCTCGATGAGCCTGCTGACCCTGCTCGCCTCGGCGGCACTGACGGCTCGCATCGTCTCACTGGGGCCGATGAGCGCATGGCGCGAGCTGTTCTTCGTCGACGCCTTCAATGTCTTTCTGGTGGCTCTCACCGCCTTCGTCGGCTTCACCACCGCGCTGTTCAGCCGCGTTTACATGCGCGTAGAGCAGGAGCGCGGCAAGTTGTCGGCGGCCCGGTTGCGGCTGTATCACAGCATGTACCAGACGTTCACCTTCACCATGCTGCTGGCGTTGCTCACCAACAATGTAGGCATCCTGTGGGTGGCGATGGAAGCGGCCACCCTGGCCACCGTGCTGCTGGTGAGCCTGTATCGGACTCCCGCCGGTATCGAGGCGGCGTGGAAGTACTTCATCTTGTGCGGCGTAGGCATCGCGCAAGCGCTGTTCGGCACCATCCTGCTGTACCTGGCGGCGGAGAAGGTGCTGGGCGCGGGCGGCACGGCCCTGCTGTGGACTCATCTGCATGCCGTGCAGGACCAGCTCGAGCCCAACGTGCTTTCCATCGCCTTTGTGTTCCTGCTGGTCGGCTACGGAACGAAGGTGGGTCTGGTACCACTGCACAACTGGCTGCCGGACGCTCACGCCGAAGGTCCGACGCCGATTTCGGCGGTGTTGTCCGGGTTGCTCTTGAACGTGGCGCTGTATGCGGTGGTGCGCAACAAGATGCTGGTGGACGGCGCGCTCGGTTCGCATCTTGCGGGCAATCTCATGATGGGCTTCGGCCTGTTGTCGGTGGTGGTGGCTGCCTTTTTCCTGTCGCGCCAGAAGGATGTGAAGCGGCTATTCGCCTATTCGTCCATCGAGCACATGGGCATCATCACGTTCGCCTTCGGCATGGGCGGGCCGGTCGCCTCTTTCGCCGGCCTGCTGCATATGACGGCGCATTCGTTGACCAAGTCGGCGATCTTCTTCGCGGTGGGGCATGCGGCGCAAAAGACCGGCACGCAACTGATAGACCACATTCGCGGGCTGATCCAGACCAGCCCGGCGGTGGGGTGGGGCCTGATGCTGGGCAGTATCGCCATCCTCGGCATCCCGCCGTTCGGCGTGTTCGCCAGCGAATTCCTGATCCTCACCACCGCCATGCAGCAGCAGCCGTGGGCCACGCCAGTGCTGCTGGCGGCCCTGGGCGTCGCCTTCGCCGCGATCTTCAGCAAAGTGCAAGCGATGGTGTTCGGCGAGACCACGGCACAGCGCCTGCCGCACCCGCCGGCGCTCCTGCCGGTGTTCGTGCACCTGTCGGTCGTGCTGCTGCTCGGGCTCTACATTCCGCCTTACCTGGCGCAGTGGTATCGCGCGGCGGCGAGGATGATCGGTTGAGTATGCAGACCCATTGCGCGAATTCCGGTGGGCTCTTTGCGGGCGCTGCACGCGCGACCCGCTGCGTGACCGATGCGGGATCGCAATCCCGCGGCGCCTGCCGACGACAACGGTGTGACTCGAGCGCGACATGAGAATCGAGGACTTCCCCGTCGAAATGAACCCGGTCCCCGGCGCCATGCCGGTGTGGCGCGGCAGCGTGCATGCCGGGCAGTGGCGAGCGCTGGCGCAGCAAGTGCGCGGCAAGGGCGGACGCTTGGTCGCGCTGTGGGGCGCGGAGCTCGGCGGCCTGGATCGGGGCTTCGAGATCCACATGGCGCTTACCGTGCGCTCCGGCCTCGTGTGGTTGAGTCTGCTCGTTCCCGCCGAGCGGCCCGAGTTCCCGGATGTCTCGGACATCTTTCCGGCCGCCAACCGCATGCAGCGTGCCGCGTTCGATCTGCTGGGCGTGCGCGCGAGCGGCAGCGAAGATAACCGGCAGTGGCTGCGCCACGCAGCCTGGCCCGCGCATGAGTTCCCTCTGCGCAAGGGCACCGCTGCGACGGCGACCGGTCCCGACGGAGCCGATCACTATCCGTTCGTGCAAGTGAGCGGGGAGGGGGTGCACGAAATCCCGGTGGGCCCAGTGCACGCGGGCATCATCGAGCCCGGTCACTTCCGCTTCTCCATCGTGGGCGAGCGCGTGTTGCGCCTGGAGGAGCGTCTCGGATACAAGCACAAGGGCATCGAAAAGCGCTTCGAGGCGATGAACATCCTGGACGGCGCGCGCCTGGCAGGCCGCGTCAGCGGCGATTCGACGGTCGCGTACGCCTGGGCTTACTGCATGGCGGCGGAGGGTGCCGCCTTCCACTCGCCGCCGGAACGCGTGCAGTGGTTGCGCGCGCTATTGCTGGAGCGGGAGCGCATCGCCAATCATCTCGGTGACTTGGGGTTCCTCGCAAACGACGCCGGCCTGGCGTTCGGGCTGGCGCAGTTCTCACGCCTCAAGGAGGACCTGCTGCGGCTCAACCACGCGCTGTTCGGGCACCGGTACCTGATGGACGTCATCGTTCCCGGCGGCGTGGCGCGCGACATCGACAGCGCTGGCGTGCAGGCCATGCGCGCTCAGATCGGCGCGTTGCGCGCGGAGGTACGCCGCCTCAAGATCATCTTCGACGAGCACACCGGGCTGCAGGACCGCTTCATCGGCGCTGGCCGCGTAGCGCCGGAGCTGGCCGACCGGCTCGGCCTCTGCGGCCTGGCGGGGCGCGCGAGCGGCATGTCCTGGGATCTGCGTGTGCAGTTTCCCCCCACGCCCTACGACAGCCTGGACGTGCGCATGGCGACCCATCGCAATGGCGACGTGGCGGCGCGCGTGACGGTCCGGTTCGAAGAGGTGATGGAGTCGCTCGATCTGTGCTGGGTGATCCTGGACCGGCTCCCGCGTGGCGAGGTCCTCCCTCATCTCCCAGTCCCAACCGACGAGAGCTTCGGGCTGGGTTGGGTTGAAGGCTGGCGCGGCGAAGTCCTGGTGGCGCTGGAGGCCGGGCCCAGCGGGTCGCTGCGCCGGGTTCACCCGCATGATCCGTCGTGGCACAACTGGCCCCTGCTGGAACATGCGGTGATCGGGAACATCGTTCCCGATTTTCCGCTGATCAATAAGTCCTTCAACCTGAGCTACAGCGGCGTCGATCTGTGAATCACCTTCCCAGCGCGCCTCGATCATGTACCAGATCCTGAAGAAGATCGCGCAGACCGGCATCGTGAGCGAGCCGACGCCCGCGCCCGACGAAACTCTGCGCCTGCTGCGGGAGCGTCTGGAAGATAGCGTGCTGCGCTGGTTCGCCGGCGCGCTCACCGTCCGCCACGTGGACGCCGGCTCGTGCAACGGGTGCGAGCTGGAGATACACGCCATGAACAACCCGTACCACAATCTCGAGGGGCTGGGCATCCGGTTCGTGGCCAGCCCGCGCCACGCCGATATGCTGCTGGTGACCGGGCCCGTGTCGCGCCACATGGAGATGGCGCTGAAGCGCACCTTTGAAGCCACGCCCGAGCCCAAGTTGGTCGTGGCGGTAGGCGATTGCGGTTGCAGCGGTGGAATTTTCGGCGAGAGCTATGCGAGCTGCGGGCGCGTGTCCAATGTAATCCCGGTGGACGTTGCTGTGCCCGGCTGCCCGCCGACCCCGGCTGCCATCATGCAAGGCATCCTCACCGCCATCTCGCTGCACGGTAAGGCTTGAACCGCGCACTCAAACCCAAAGGGGAAAAATGAGCCGCCAAGACGCCAAGCGCGCCAAGGAAAAAAAGGGAAGACAGACTTCGGGCTCGTTTCGATCGCGCTACGCCGGGGCGTTCAGCTCGTGAAGTACTCGGTGCTCTGCGCTCCGTAGTTAGCAGCCATGACTCTGCTTGGCGTCTTGGCGTCTTGGCGGCTTCCCTTGGGGTTATGAGCCTCTCCGCAGTCCGCCGGCGTCTGGACCTGTACGAGAAGCTGCTGCGGCTGGACAAGCCGATCGGCACCCTGCTGCTGTTGTGGCCCACGCTGTGGGCGCTTTGGCTCAGCGCCAACGGACGCCCCAACTGGAAGATCGTCTGGATCTTCGCCCTCGGCACGCTGCTGATGCGCTCCGCCGGTGTGGCGATGAACGATTTCGCCGACCGCAACTTCGACCCGCACGTGGCGCGCACGCGCGACCGCCCGCTGGCCGCCGGTTCAGTGAGCGCCAAGGAAGCGTGGGTCTTGGCGGCCGCGCTCGCGCTGATCGCTTTCCTGCTCATATTGCCGCTCGGCCGGCTCGTCATCCTGCTGTCCGTCTGCGCGCTGTTCCTCGCCGTCACCTACCCGTTCACCAAGCGCTTTCTCGCGCTGCCTCAGGCCTACCTGGGCGTAGCCTTCGGCTTCGGCATTCCCATGGCGTACGCTGCACAGACCCGGGGCCTGCCAGCCATCACCTGGGTGCTGCTGCTCGCCAACATCTTCTGGACCATAGCCTACGACACGGAATACGCCATGGTCGACCGCGACGACGATCGCAAGATCGGCATTCGCACTTCGGCCATCTTGTTCGGACGCCACGACGTCGCGGCGGTGATACTGTGCCACGCCGCCTTCCTGGGCGTCGCGGCCGGCATCGGCTGGTGGCTCAACCTGGCGTGGCCCTACTACGCGGGACTGCTGTGTGCGCTCGCATTGGCCATCTACCAGTACGCTCTGATCCGCAACCGCGATCCGCAAAGGTGCCTTCGCGCCTTTCGAGACAACAATTGGGTCGGTGCCGTGGTATTCGCCGGGATCGTGCTCGCCTATCTGCTTCCGAGGGCCGGTTGACTGTTGCCACTCGCGGGCGAGACACCTATAGTCGCCGCACCAGGTCAGGAGAGGGGGGCGGCGGGTGAAGCTCGATCTCGAGGGGAAGGTGGTTCTGGTCACCGGCGGCAGCAAAGGCATCGGGTTGTCCTGCGCGCGGGCGTTTTTGGCCGAAGGGGCCAAAGTGGCGATCGCATCGCGCAGCCGCGAGAACCTGGAGCGGGCATCGGCCAGCTCCGGCGCAACGCTGTGCGTGGCCGCCGACTTGGCGCGAGCTGAGGCCGCCGCAGAGGTGGTCCGCGAGGTCGTGGACAGGCTTGGCGCCGTCGATATCTTGGTGAACTCCGCCGGCGCGGCCAAACGCTATCTTCCCGACGACCTGGACGTGGGCGCCTGGCACGCGGCCATGGACGCGAAGTATTTCACCTACATCCACGCGATGGACGCGGTGCTGCCGGGTATGGCCTCGCGCGGCCGGGGCTGCGTGGTCAACGTGATCGGCATGGGCGGCAAGGTCGCCAGCCCGATCCATCTGCCGGGTGGAGCGGCCAACTCGGCGCTCATGCTCGCGACCGTGGGTCTCGCCCAGGTGTACGCCCCGAAGGGCATCCGCATCAACGCCGTCAATCCAGGCGCGACGCTCACCGACCGCGTCAAGGAGGCGCTGCGCCTGGAGGCCTCCGCGCGCAAGATGACCGAAGACGAGGTGCTCGCACAGGGTCAGGCCCGGGTACCGCTGCGGCGTTACGCCGGCGCAGATGAGATCGCCAACGTCGTGCTCTTCCTGGCCTCGGAGCGGGCGAGCTATGTCACCGGAGCCATCATCCCGATGGACGGCGGTTCGAATCCGGTCATCTGAGCCGTTTCCCTGCGTGCGCTACAGCGACCTGCGTGAATTCGTCGCCCTGCTCGAGCAGCGCGGTGAGCTCAAGCGCATTGCGGTCGAGGTTTCGCCTCACCTGGAGATGACGGAGATCTGCGATAGGGTCCTGAAGCAAGGCGGACCCGCGATCCTCTTCGAGAGGCCTCAGGGCCACACCATCCCGGTGCTGGGCAATCTGTTCGGCACGCCCAAGCGCGTGGCGCTGGGCATGGGCGAGGAATCGGTCGAAGGGCTGCGCGAGGTCGGCAAGCTGCTCGCCTATCTCAAGGAACCCGATCCGCCCCGGAGCCTGAAGGACGCGTGGGACAAGCTGCCCGCGCTGAAAAAGGTGTTGGACATGGCGCCGAAGCAGCGCGCGAGCGCGCCGTGCCAGGAGATCGTCTGGGAGGGCGCGGACGTCGACCTCTCGCGCCTGCCCATCCAGACCTGCTGGCCGGCCGATGCCGGCCCGCTCATCACCTGGGGACTGACGGTCACGCGCGGGCCGAAGCAGGTGCGCCAGAACCTCGGCATTTATCGCCAGCAGGTGCTCGGTCGCAACAAGCTGATCATGCGCTGGCTGGCCCACCGGGGCGGCGCGCTCGATTTTCGCGATCATTGCCAGGCGACCCCGGACCAGCCCTTTCCGGTCGCTGTCGCACTGGGCGCCGATCCCGCCACAATCCTGGCGGCGGTGACGCCGGTGCCGGATGCGCTGAGCGAATACCAGTTCGCCGGTCTGCTGCGCGGTGCGCGCACCGAGCTGGTGAAGTGCATCGGTTCGCAGTTGCAGGTTCCCGCCAGCGCCGAGATCGTGCTGGAAGGCCATATTCAGCCCGGCGAGCTTGCGCTGGAGGGGCCGTTCGGCGACCACACGGGCTACTACAACGAGCAGGAGCAGTTCCCGGTATTCACGCTGGAGCGCATCACCATGCGGCCCGCGCCGATTTATCACAGCACGTACACGGGCAAGCCGCCGGACGAGCCCGCGATCCTGGGCGCGGCGCTGAACGAAGTGTTCGTTCCCCTGCTCGCCAGGCAGTTCCCCGAAATCGTGGACTTTTATCTGCCGCCGGAGGGTTGCAGCTACCGCCTGGCGGTGGCCAGCATGCGCAAGCAATACCCGGGGCACGCCAAGCGCGTGATGTTCGGCATCTGGTCGTTCCTGCGCCAGTTCATGTACACCAAGTTCATCGTGGTGGTCGACGACGACATCGACGTGCGTGATTGGAAGCAAGTGGTGTGGGCGCTGAGCACGCGCGTCGATCCGGCACGCGACACGATCATCGCGCATAACACGCCGATCGACTACCTAGACTTCGCCAGCCCGGTCTCGGGGCTCGGCTCGAAGATGGGCATCGACGCCACCAACAAGTGGCCCGGAGAGACGGCGCGCAGATGGGGCACGATCATCACCATGGACGAACACGTGAAAGCGCGAGTGGATCATTTGTGGGCTACACTGGGCCTGTAGGGAAACGAGCTTTCGCCAAACCGGGCGTACCGCCCTCATCGCTGTTGTTGCATCCGTCTTCAAGTCATGCCCAATCGACTCGCGCAGCAGACCAGCCCGTATCTCCAGCAGCACGCGGACAACCCGGTGGATTGGTATCCGTGGGGGGAGGACGCGCTGCGGCTCGCGCGCGAACATGGCAAGCCGATCCTGTTGTCGGTTGGCTACTCGGCCTGCCATTGGTGCCACGTGATGGCG
>Ga0335077_10005013_pt1 | contig 16186 bp, 12 predicted proteins | sample Lox_Sample_31_FD_207151 | JGI IMG/M metagenome (GOLD analysis project Ga0335077, IMG submission 207151) | Soil microbial communities from Loxahatchee National Wildlife Refuge, Florida, United States - Lox_Sample_3.1 | ecosystem: Environmental > Terrestrial > Soil > Wetlands | place: USA...
CGCTGTTATACGGCACAAGTCCTCTGCGGGGCGCTTGCTGTCCGTTGTCCACCGGTTTCCAGTCGATGACCCCGACAATCATTGGATCCTGAAATTCCGCCGCCAGGTGCGAAATGTACGGCCCAAAATGCGAATCCTGAAACGAGAACGGCGCGGGCGCTTCCGGCCACACCAGCAAATCGGGTTTTTCCCCGCCCGCCGCCTGCAAACTTAATTGCTCCAGATTCGCCAGATCGCTTTTGTGCTCGGCATACCAGTCGCCCGCGTACCCTTCCGTTTCCGGAAAATTCGGTTGCACCACGCGCGCGATGTGATGCGCCTCGGCCTTGGGTACAAACCCCGGCCCAAACCACATCACCGCCAGAAGCACAACCGCGGCTACGGCCGTCAACACCAGGCAGCTTCTCTTCTTTTCCGGCGCCGCCGCCAAAATCCAAACCAGCAGCCCGTTGCCGCACACCACCAAAAATGACACGCCATAAATCCCCGTCACCGTCGTCAACTGCGCCAGCGCCGCATTCCCCGCCGCCGGATAACCTAGCAACCCCCACGGAAAGCTGATCTCCGGCAGATACGCCCGCAAAACCTCCGTGGATATCCACAAAAATGGCGCACCCAGCAACGCCAGGCCCGTTCCCTGCCGCGACAATCGCAACACCATCCACGTAAACAGCCCGATCGAACAGCCCCACACCGACGCGATCAGCAGCAGCACGCCCCAGCCCGCCGCCGTCGACATCCCTCCGTGCACCGCCAGCACCTCGGCAATCCACGGCACGCACGTCACCACAAAAATCAGCCCGTGCCAGAACCCGCAGAAAAACGCCACCCACGTCCGCGCCCCAAGCACGCTCCAAAGCAACAGCCCCAAACAAAACCACGAGTAAAGGCTCGAATGGGCGTCGCGGAACGACAGCGAAAGAATCGCGCCGCTCAACGCCGCGAGTATCAGCCGTACGATTGCGGGAGTTTCCGGGGAAAGCAGCGAGCCCAGGCTCGCATACCAGGGACGTGGGGCCATCAGTGCTTTACGTAAAATGCCTTGAAGCCGGCGCTCTCGAGGCCTTTTTTCGCGGCGTCGGCGCTCTTCTGATCCTTAAATGGGCCGACCTGCACGCGGTAGAACTTGTCTTTCTGCGGCGTCTGCACGAACGCGGAAAAATTCCTCTTCTGCAGACTGCCGGCCAGCGCCAGGGCGTCGTCCTGCTTCGCCAGGGCCGCCACCTGCAAAAGATAAGCGTTGCTGGGAATCAGCGGTGCCTTCGCGTTGCTCGTTGCCGTTGCGGTGGCGGGGTGCGGCGTAGGAGCGGTCGTTTTCGCGTTCACCGGTTTCGAAGCCGGAGGAACTGCCGCAGCCTTCGGCACCGGCTCCAGATGCGGCTTCGAGGGCGCCGGCTTGCTGCTCTCTTCAAATTTCCAGGGTGCATCGTTGGAGGAAGAAACCGCGGGGTCGCTGACTTCGGAGGCAGGTGGCGCGCTGGGCGATTTCTTCGGCGCGACGTCAGGCTTTTCGACGACAAACGGCTCACTTCTGCCGCTGCTGACGCCGCTGGCCGCCCGCACTTGTCCGTCGTACTGATTGCGGCCCATCACGTAGCCCAGCGAGAAAAATACGCCGGAAAACACCAGCATAAGCAGAAACAGCCCAATCACGTGCTTGCTTTCCAGCACGCGTTCGCCCGCTCCGCGCTTCCCCCCAGAAGCCATCTATTTCGAGCTATCCCCCTTCGCTTTCATCCAACTATTAATAATATCGATAGGCAAGGGAAACACAATCGTTGTGTTCTTTTCGACACCTATCTCCGTCAGGGTCTGCAGGTAGCGCAACTGGATCGCCGAGGGCTGCGTTTCCAGCACCTTCGCCGCTTCCGCCAGTTTTGCGGAAGCTTCGAACTCGCCTTCCGCGTGAATAATCTTGGCACGGCGCTCGCGTTCCGCTTCGGCCTGCTTGGCGATCGCGCGCTGCATCTGCTCCGGAATGTCCACCTGCTTCACTTCCACTTTGGATACCTTGATACCCCAGGGCTCCGTGTCCTGGTCCAGAATTACCTGCAATTTCGCGTTCACTTTTTCCCGCTGCGAAAGGATTTCATCCAGCTCAAATTGTCCGACCACGCTGCGCAACGTCGTTTGCGCAAGCTGCGAAGTCGCATACTGATAGTTCTGCACCTGCGAGAGCGCCAGGTTGGCGTCCACCACGCGAAAGTAACAAACCGCGTTCACCTTCACGCTGACGTTGTCCCGCGTGATGATGTCCTGTGGCGGCACATCCAGCGTTTCCAGCCGCAGGCTGATGCGATACAACGTCTCGATCGGCCAGAACACCAACCGCGGCCCCGCGCCCTTTGCGATCGGCAGCAATCGCCCCAGGCGCAGCACTACGCCGCGCTCCCATTCCTTAATGAAGTAAATGGAATTCCAGATCCACAGAAAAATTAAGCCAACAACGATCAGACCGCCCAGTCCGAAAAACTCCATCATGTTGTGCCTCCACAACTCCCACTCACCTTAGCTGCCTGCGGTCACCGCCGCGTTCTTCGGCTCCACGAACAGCTTCAATCCTTCCACGCGCAGCACGCGCACCACGGCTCCCTCAGGCACCGCGCCCGACGCCGCCGCACGCCAAAGTTCCCCATGCACCCGGATCATCCCTTCGCCCTGTGCCGGCAACGCCGTGGTCACCACGCCCTCGGCGCCCAACATCTCTTCCCGGCCCGTGGCCATCTTCCACTTCCGTGCTTTTAGCACTAGCCGCATCAGGAACACCGTAAGTAGCGCCACCGGCAACGTCACCCCCAGCGCTACTCCAAGGCTCACGCCCCCGGGTGTAAGCGGCGAGCGGATCAAAAAGATCGCGCCCAGGAACAAGGCGACGATGCCGCCAATCATCAGCACTCCATGGCTGGCAAACTTCGCTTCCAGAATAAACAGCGCAAACGCCAGCAGGATCAGCACAACGCCCGCGAAATTCACCGGCAGCAGATGCATGGCATAGAGCGCCAGCACCGCGCAGATCCCGCCTATCACGCCCGGAGCCACAACGCCCGGATGCGTGAACTCCGTGTACAACCCCAGCACGGCTCCCAGCAGCAGCAGAAAGAAAATGTTCGGGTCCACGATGCGCGCCAGGAATTTCTGCCGCGCCGAAAGCTGAAATTCGCTGATGGTGTAATGGTCCAGCGCGAGTTTCACCGCTTTCCCGTCGAAGCGCTTGATCTCCCGCCCGTTCAACTGTTTCAGCAAATCGTCGTTGTCCTTGGCGATCAGATCGATCAGATGCCCGTCCAGCGCCTCTTTTTCCGTGAACGCCTGGGCCTCGGTCACCGCGGTCTCGGCAAGTTTCGGGTTGCGCTCGCGCTTCTCGGTGAAACTCCGCAAAAACGCGGTCGCGTCGTTGTTGAGTTTCTTCCGCAGGACTTCGTCCACCGGAACCGAAAATCCGCCCGGCAGCAAAATCGGCGTCGAAGCTCCCGTGTGCGTCCCCGGCGCCATCGCCGCCACGTCCGCCGACAACAATATGAAAAAGCCCGCCGAAGCGCCGCGTGCGCCCGTCGGGGATACGTAAACCGCCACCGGCACGGGCGAATCCAGAATGTGATGGATCATGTCGGTCATCGAATCGCTCAGCCCGCCCGGCGTATCCATCGTGATCAGCACCAGCGCCGCATGGCGCCGCGCCGCGTCCGCCAGTCCTTCGTCAATATAGTTCGCGAGCACCGGCTCCACTTCCTGGTCGAGCTTCAGCTCCACCACCAGCGGCGAATTGGGCTCGTCCGCCGGCGCAGCTCTCAACCAGGTCTTGCTGTCGGCCAGCAGCGCAATACCCGCCCCCATCGCACAAACCCAGAAAATCCGTTGAAATTTACGGCCACGAGCGTTCATTTTGCACCTCCCGTGGGCTTGCTGCTCTGCAAATGTTCCAGTAATGCGCGGGCCTCGCCGTAGTTTGGCGCGATTTTCACGGCTTTTTCCACTTCTGCCCGCGCCAGGTCCGGCTTCTTCTGCTCCAGATAGATGCGCGCCAGCGTCACGTGCACCGTGGCCGATTCGCGCGCCGCCAGGGAGATCTGCAACTCCTTCACCGCGTCATCGAGGTTGCCCCGCCGCCGGTAGATGTCGGCGAGTTCCCGGTGCGCGAACGCGTTATTCGGCTCGCTGGCCAGCGCCGCGCGAAACTCTTTTTCCGCCGTATCCAACCTTCCAGCGACAAGTTCCTGGCGGCCCCGCCGGATGTGCATCACCGCCGCGTCGGCGGGCGAAGCCGCCTGCGCGGAAGGCATGTTCTGGGTCGCCGTTCCCGCCATTTCCAGCGTTAAGGTGCTGGTATCCAGTTCGTTGCTCACTCGCTGGTATTTCGTCAGTCCATCGGGCTTTGCATCGATCTTCAGGGTCGGCAGCCCGTTCGGCCCGAAGGCCTCTAGGGCGTTTCCGCGCTCCTCATCGGCCACATTTTTTTGGCCGGCCTTCTCGAGGGAGTAAATCAGGAATGCCCGGTCTTCCGGATTATCCGGCTCGCGCTCCATTGCATCGCGAAAGTGGTTCGCGGCCAGCACGTAACTCTTGCCCTGCAGAGCCAGCACTCCCAGGTTGAACGGATAGTCGTCCTCGTCCGGGTCCAGGTCCCGCGCCCGCCCGAGCGGCGTCAGGGCCTCCTCCACATTGCCCTCCCGCGCCCGCGCCAGCCCCAGGTTATTCAAAACTTCCGGAAGTTCCGCGCCGCTCACCAGGTTTTGTTTCAAGGATTCTTGCAGCCCACTGAACACTTTTTCGGCTCTGTCCGGCAGGTTGATCCGTAGTTCGCAAACTCCGGTGTTGAAAATCGCTTCCACGCTGCGCTCGTGCGTCGGCGGAACCCGCGCGAACCAGGTCAGTGCGGAGCCGCAATCGTCCCGCGTGAAATACACTTCGCCCAGCGCAAACGCCGGGTCCGGCCAGTCCGGCTCCAGCCGGGCCGCTTCTTTCAATTCGCGGATGCGCGCCTCATCGTCGCTCGCAAGCAGTCCCCGGATATAATGCTCAAACGCGCCCAATTGCAGCGGCCTCTGCAGCTTCGAAAATTCATTCAAGCTGAGCGGAAAGGCGCGGTCGGCGGTGGTCAAAAGCCGCCAGGCCAGCCGCGTGTGCAAGTCCATCAGCGAATTCAGCGGCCCGCTTTCCCGCACCGTGGGCAAAAGCGCAACGGGATTCACCCGCATCACTCTGGCATTGACGGTGAGTGTGTTCCCATCCGAACCGAAATTCCCGAAGATCACGAAATCGGCGTCCATCTCCTGCGCGATATGCAGCATCGTCGCCCGGCTCAGCTTCGCGTTTGCCGGGAATCCGTCGCGGTCCATTTCGTCCAACCGGCTGTCGTGGGAATAAACCTGCAAGCCCGCCGCGGAGAGTCGTTGAATGGTGAGTTCTTCCAGGCCTTCGCCGATCCAGTCCAGGCGCGGCGACGCCCCTGCATTTTCAAATGGAAAGACCAGGTAAATTCCGTTCAGTACAAGGCTGGAGCTCTTTTGCGAAGGAAGGGTGCTGGTTTCTCGGGCGGACGCGGCCACCGAAAAAAGGGAAAAAGCTCCGCCAAGTAAAACAAGCCACGCCTTGCGGAAGAGTAGCCGCCGCTTTCTCATTTACCGCTATTCTATCAGACGCGGCGGGTGGGATGAGCGCGGTTGCGGCGGTTGCGCGATTATTTCTGCAAATAAACAACCTGATTTTCCGCGTCGAACGCCAGCGCGCGGAATCCCAGCGCCCGCACGCTCAGCAATCCGTCAAACAGCGGCTCCTGGCGGCTGGAAACGAGCACTGCGTCCTTTCGAAAGTGCTCTCCATTCCAGTCCAAAGTTAAGGCGGGAAGAGCGCGGACCGCCACGCCTCCGGCAACGCCGTTTCCAGGCAATTCCCCTTTGGCGGCTGCCCTCGTCAATGCCGTGGCGGGCTTGTTCCCAAAAAGCACAAGCCGCTCCGCGCCGGTGTCCACCAACATCCGGAACATGGTTCCGTTAATGCTCACCTTCGCAATCGAAAGCCGCTCCTGCCCCGAAAGTTGCACGGCGACGCCGTCTCCCGAAACCTCTCCAAACTCCAATGCCTGATTTTCGTAGTCCAGGCGGAAGCTCATTTTCCCCAGCACGTCCAGCCCCAGGATCCCGGCAATCGGCAATTTCCACGCCTGCTCCACAGAGGAAAGATCCGTGGCCAGAAAGGAAGTGCCGTTCGTTTGCAGCGGGCCGATGGTAAGTTCCGGTACCTGCGTCGCCTGAATCGCGGTCTCCTGCCCCAAAGCGGCAAATTTGGCCGGCGCCAGTGGCAAGCTCAACTCTCGCGCCACGCGCAGATTCAGAAGGCTCGGCATCGTTCCCGTATCCACTACAAAATTCTGATGTTGCAAAGCGCCACCAATTTGGCCCTCCACAACCACCAAGAAACCGCCGTAAATATGAATCGGGATGCTTGTAACCTGCCCCGGGCGATCCGCATGTTTCGCCGCGAAGTTCGAGGGCGTCGCTGCCAGCAACGCCCCCGTGGTCCAAGAGCCAACCAAAGCGAGGAGGAAGATCCGCCGGAATTTTCGATGCAATCGTGCCGCACGCTCCCGCAACGGTAGCGCTGACGGTAGGCTCCCAGCGAGGTATCACAAGGGTTTGCGCGTGGATTCCGGATGGATTCTTGGTGGCCAGCTAACCCCCACTCTGGGCAAAGCTTATTTTCTGAAAGGCGGCCGCGAAAACGCTCGAACTTATCACCTATCGAAGGAACTCTCGTCCAATACACCGAGGTCACCATGAGTCCATCCAGTCCACCAAAAGCTATTTTTCGCTTCGGGGCGTATGAGCTCGACTCCCGCACTCGGGAACTTCGGAAGAACGGGATGCGTATACGATGTCAGGAACAGCCGTTGCAGGTCCTTGTGTCGCTCCTCGAGCGTCCCGGGGAACTTTTGACCCGCGAGGAACTTCGCCAGCGCGTCTGGCCGGAAGATACCTTTGTTGATTTCGATCACGCGCTGACAACGGCCGTCAAGAAAATCCGGCTGGCTTTGAATGACGAAGCCGATGCGCCGCGCTATCTGGAGACCGTTCCGCGCCACGGCTATCGATTCATCGCGCCGGTGCAGACGGAAACGGTGGAGATGAGCCGACACGACGAACCCGATGCGGTGGACGTGGGCCTCGGCCCGCCGGACCGCCCGCTGATCAATCGCCGCGTGGTCCTCATGGCCGCCGGCATGATCGCGCTGGTGGCGGGCTTTTTTTATTGGAGCAGCCACCACGCTCGTGCCAGCATGCTCAATCCCAACGGCCGCACCATGATTGCGGTCTTGCCCTTTGAAAATCTCACCAACGATTCCTCCCAGGAATATTTCTGCGATGGCATGACGGAGGAGACCATCGCGCAGCTCGGCCGCCTCAGTTCCCAGCACCTCGGCGTGATTGCGCGCACCTCCGCGATGAAATACAAGCACTCCGGCAAGAGTGCGCAGGAAATCGGCCGCGAGCTGAACTCGGACTACCTTCTCGAAGGCAGCATTCGCCGCGAAGGCTCTCGCGTGCGTGTCGTCGCCCAGTTGATTCGCGTCGCCGACCAATCGCCGCGCTGGAGCCACCAGTTCGACTACGAATTTGGCGAACCTTTATATATCGAGACCGACGCCGCCACCGACATCGCGAATCTGGTGCACACCGCGCTCGAGCCCTCCACCTCTTCCCGCGTGAAAAAGAACGACTCGACCGACCTGTACCTGCGCGGCCTCGCCGATTCCAACCTGCATACCGCGGAGGCCATCGACCGCGTCCTGCAACAGTTTGAAGTGGGTATGAAAAAGGACCCGAATTGCGCTCCGCCCTACGCTTCCCTCGCGCGCGTGTACGAACGCGGCGCGAATCTCGGCTTGCTCAAGCCCACCGACGCCTACGCGAAAGCGCTCGCCGCCGCGGACCGGGCCATCGAACTCGATCCCCAGAACGCCGAGGCTCACATCTATCGCGCCGACGCGTTGCTGACCATCGATTACGATTGGGCGGCGGCGCAGGCGGAAATTCAGAAAGCGCTCATCTTGAATACCAACGATCCACGCGCCCATGAATGGAACGGCATCTTTTTGGCCCTGCAAGGAAAATTCGATCCGTCGCTTGACGAACTGCGCACCGCCGTGGACCTGGATCCTCTGAACGCGGAGTATCTGGTCACGCTGGGAAGCGTCCTGCAACAGGCAGGCCGCCCGGTAGAGGCCGAAACGCAGCTCAAGGCCGCCATCAGCCTGGACCCGGCGTCCGATTCCGCGCACTCCTCCCTCGCCGATTTGTATGAATGGAATAAGCGCTACGCCGACGCCATCAACGAGTCCACAACCGCGTTTTTCCTGCGTGGCCAGCGAGACCAGGCGCTTCAGATCAAGACGGCCTACGAGAAGTCGGGCTTCCCGGCCGCCAAGACCGCGGAAACTCACGCGCGCCTCGATTACCTGCTGCAACAGGGCAAAAAGCGCTTTGTCTCGCCCTTCGAAATTGCCGCTCTCTACGCCAAGCTGGGGGAGAAGCAGCAAGCTCTCCAGTGGTTGCAAGATGCCTACACGCAGCGCGACGTCGCCCTTCCCTGCCTGCGTGAATCACAGAAGAATATCTTCGCCGGGCTGCGGAATGACCCGGCGTTTCAACAGATCCTGGCGGATCTGCATTACCCCAATTAGATTATTCGGAGGTCCTCGGCGAGGGAGACTCTTCCCGATCTGCTTCAGGGCTGTGCGGTTTCCACCGGCTTCGGCGCGAACAGCTCTTGCGCTTCCGGATCCTTTAGCACGGCCGCGAATGTGGGATCTTTCTTGGCTTCGTTGAAATCGCTGTACCCTTCATCCTTCGCTTTGCGCAGATACAGGATCGCGCGGTCCACGTCGTCCGCCGCCGCGAACGACTTCGCCAGCAGGTAGTAAAACCGTCCCCGCTCCGCGTTGATCGAGCGGTCCTGGATCACCGTCCCCGTCCGCGATCTGCTGGGATCGAGCGAGGTCGGGTCCAGCGCCAGCGCCTTGCGGAACGACGCGATCGAATCCTCAAAGTTCTTTTGCCCGAAATACGCGTACCCCAAATTCAAATAGAACGGCGCAAAATCCCCGCGCATGTTGATCGCCTTCCTGTACGCGCGGATGGCCTTCGCGTATTTCTTCCGTTCGTAGAGCACCGTGCCGATATTGTTCTGCGCGTCGGCGTATTTCGGATTCACCTTCACCGCTTTCTGGTAACACTTCAGCGCCATCTCCAGTTCGGCCTGGTTGTGGTGCGCGATCCCCAGCTCATTCCAGTAGACCGCGTTCGTTGGGTTCTCCACGGCCAGCCGGTGGAAAATTTCCTCGGCTTCCTTGTACTCCTTGCGCACCAGATACAGCCGCGCCATCTCTTCGTCGGCGATGCCCGTGTTCGCGGGCGTCTGCGCCGCCGTCGCCACCGAATCGCGCGCCACCGCTATTAAGTTTTCCTGGGAAACCACCGAAGAGGACATGCTGACTGCGAGGAAGACAACCGCCGGAATCGCCAAGTAATGCTTGGTCATGGCGAGACTCCTTTAATCCGGATTAGGTTTCTCCGGATCCTTCTTTTTCTTGTCCCCAAAGATACCAAAAATCTTCTGCAATGGCCCTTTTTTCTTTTCGGGGGCCTTCACCGGGTCAACCGTGGCTCCCCCCGCCTGGTTTTTCGCCCCATTGGCCGTCCCTGGGCTATTTGCCGCGGGAGCTCCCGTTCCATTCGGTGGTGGAGGATTCGACGAACCGCCTCCAAAGATATGCGAGAGGAACGAGCCCGTGGCCGATACCGGGCCGTGCCCGCCGTGCAACTCGCAAATCTGCGTCGGCTCGGACCCGGCCACAAACACCTCCTCGCGCGTCACCGGGCAATTCGGCGTCGCCAGTTGCAGCGTGTCAGCGTCAATGATCGTGGAGTCCACGCCTTCCGGCTTGTCGAAATCCTTCACGTCGCGGTACCCCGGCAGCGCCGTGGCCCGCAACATGAAATCCGCCCAGATCGGCGCAGCGGTCACTCCGCCCGCCAGCCCCAGGTCGCGGTTGTCGTCATACCCAATCCAGATCACGCAAACCAGATTGCTGGTAAAGCCCGCGAACCATCCGTCTCGCGAAGTTCCGGTTTTCCCCGCCGCCGGCAACGTGAATCCCTTTGCGCGCACTTGCGCGCCGGTTCCCTTGTTCAGCACGTCTTCAAGTATGCTGTCCACCAGGTACGCCACGCGCGGATCGAGCGCCAGTCTGTTTTGCGGAGCCACCTTTTCCAGCGAGTTTCCATCGGCGCTTACCACCGACCGGATGTAAAAAGGGTCCGCGCGCGTCCCGATGGTCGCAAAAGCGGTGTACGCTCCCGCAACCTCAACCGGCGTCAGTTCGTATGCGCCGAGCGCCACCGCCGGCGTCGGACGAATGTTTGAGCCCAGGCCCATCTGCCGCGCGATCTGTACCACGCGGCCATACCCGACCATCTCCGCAACCTTCACCGTCGCGACGTTCAGCGAATTCGTCAGCGCCTGCCGCACCGTCACCTTGCCCATGAATCGCTCGCCGTAATTGTTCGGCGTATATTCCTGGCCGTCGAACTCAAACACCGTCGGTTCGTCATCGACGGTCGTGGCCGGCGTGATCACCGGTTGCGCGCCATCCACCGCGTTGTTGAACGCCGCCGCGTACACAAACGGCTTGAACACTGAACCCGGCTGCCGGTGCGCCAGCGCATGGTTCAGTTGGCTCTGCCCGTAATCACGCCCCCCAATCAGCGCCTTGATTTCGCCGGTCCTTGGATCCAGCGCCACCAGCGCCGCCTGTACCTGCGGAATCTGCTCGGGCTCGCCCTTCTTTCCCTTCGCCTTGCGCGCTTTCGCGTACTTCGCTTCCAGCATCGCGTCCACGTTCTTCATGCCCGCGTCCAGCGCTACCGCCGCGGCCCGCTGCAATTGTGGATCGAGCGTTGTATAAACCCGGTAATTCGAACTCAACAATTCCTGCTCGGAATATTTCTCCAGCAGGTGATCCTTCACCATGTCCACGAAGTACGGAGCTTCGCTCCCCGCCACCGATGTGCGCACCAGCTTCAACTGCGCGCGCTTCGCGTCCTGCACGTCGTCTTCGGTGATGTACTTGTTGTCCAGCATCTGCGTCAGCACGCGGTCGCGCGCCTGCCCCGCCCGCTCCGGATGGCGGTCCGCCACCGAGTAGTAATTCGGCGCCCGGATGAGCCCCGCCAGAAACGCGCATTCCGGCAGCGTCAATTGCCGCATGTCCTTGCCGAAATACGCCACGCTGGCTTCCGCAAATCCGCGGATCCCAAAGCTGCCGCGATTCCCGAGGTACACCTCGTTCGCGTACATCTCGAAAATGCGCTGCTTGCTGAAGCGCTGCTCGAGCTCAAACGAAAGCATCGCCTCGGCCAGCTTCCGCTTCCAGGTGCGGTCCGTCGTCAGGAAGTACGTCCGTGCCACTTGCATCGTGATCGTGCTGGCGCCTTGAAAGTGCTGCGCGTGGCGAATGTCGGCCCAGGCCGCGCCGAAAATGCGGATGAAGTCGAAACCCGGATGCTCGAAAAAGCGCTTGTCTTCCGCGGAAAGGATCGCTTGCACCAAGACCGGCGGCAGATCTTCGTAGCGCACCGGGCGGCGCTTCTCGCGCAGGCTGTCGAAAAGATTGGTGATCAGCTCCGGCTCGATCTCCGCCGTGCCCATGTCCGAGCCGCCGCTCAGCGACCGGATGCTGCGGATCACCTTGCCGTTGAACTGCACGGAAATCGCATTGCCGCCCCCGAAGTAGGAAAGCTTGGAGGGACGCACGTCCACCGTGTTCCCGTTGACCATATATTCGCCGAGGGCATTCTCATCGGCTTCCGGGCGATACCCCACGCGTTGCAGGTACATCACCAGCTCTTCCGGGCCCCAGGCCTGCCCGTCGGAGATATGCTCGGGAGCCGAAAAAATCTGCGTGGTATTTTGCAGCACGTGGCCGGAGAGCCGGGCGTCGATCATCCGCCCGTATTTGATATAGAAATACGTGAAGAACGACGCCGCCAGCAGGAAACAAATGGCCATAAACGCAAGTACGCTCAGGCCAAACGCGGACGTCCAGAATCCTTTTTGTACGCGCAGTCGCAAACGATTACTCCCCGAGGGTGGGCGCCGGCTCAAAGTCTAGTGTCTCGCATGATGTGAGCCGGGCAAAGCCGGACTTTGCGGCTGCCAGGCGAATCGCTTTCCGGGAAGGAGAATTTCCGGCGCACCGCTCACTTCATGAGATCTATACCTTCGCTCGAAGGTGAGAAATTGAGTTCGGTCTTGTACACGGCGAGGTCCACCGGCACGCTGTAATTCACGCTGATCGACAGCCCGTGGCTGGTGCTTTGCACCTTGATGTCGTCGCGCTTCGCCGGTATGTCCAGGTCCTGGATGGTCTTGAACAGGATGTCCTTGATCTGCTCGTCGGAGTAGCGGTTTACCACCGCAAAGCGGGCCTGCTCGGAAATCTTGTCCTTCAGCTGGTACTCGGCAACGTAAATGGGCACCACTTTGATGGCCACGTAGACCGCCGCGGCTAGAATCACCGTGTAGACAATGGCTTTCAGCCGCCCCTCGCCGCGCTGTCCGCGCCTCGAATTGAAAGTTTTCCAACTCACAAGAAGTGTCTCCCAAGGCCGTTTTCCAGGAAACGGCAGGCCAACTGCTCCTCGTTTTACGCTAGCACTCGCCTGCAGCACTGTCGAGGCTGCAGGGGGTCAGGTGTTCTTCACATGCAACGTCCGGGCGGATCGGCTTCACGCCCGGCGTTCCCGGCAGGCTTAGTAAGCCCGGCCAAAGATCGCTCGATCCTTCGCCGGTTTACCGCAATATACGCAAGCGCCGCCGCTCGCGACTTCTTTGCCAAGCACCGCCGTCTGATCTATTGGGATGCAGCGCATGGTCGCGCGGGTTTCCTCTTTGATTTTCGCTTCGCATTCGCCGCTGCCGCACCACGGCGCAAATGCAAAACCCGTCTCGACGGCCTGCTTGAGTTCGTCATAGCTCGTGGTCGCCTGCGTATTGCCGCGCCGGAACGCCAACGCGCGATCGTAGAGCGACTGGTGAATCTCCGCGAGCAGCTTGCCAATCGTCGCCGGCAGCTCCGCCAGCGGCGCGCTGACCTTGCCTTCCTTGCCTGGCCGGTCTCGCCGCGCCAGCATGGCCGCCTGCTTGGCCACGTCCTTCGGCCCTAACTCCACGCGCACGGGCACGCCGCGCATCTCCCAATCGTTGAACTTCCAGCCGGGGCTGAATCCTTCGCGCTCGTCCAGATGCACGCGGATTTCGGCCTTGGCCAGTTGCGCCTTCAGTTCCTTCGCCGTTTTCAGAACCGCCGCCTTTTCTTCGTCGCTCTTGTAGATCGGCACGATCACCGCTTGAATGGGCGCAAGCCTCGGCGGCAACACCAATCCCTGGTCGTCGCCGTGCACCATGATGATTGCGCCGATGAACCGCGTCGAAAGGCCCCACGAGGTCGTCCAGCAATGCTGCAGCACACCATTCTGATCGAGGTATTTCACCTCGAACGCTTCCGCGAAATTCTGGCCGAGGAAATGCGACGTGCCCGCCTGCAGCGCCTTGCCGTCACCCATCATCGCTTCGATCGAATACGTGATATCGGCGCCGGCGAACTTCTCCGCATCTGATTTCGCGCCCGGAATCACCGGAATCGCCGCTTCGTTCACCGCGAAATCGGTGTAAACGTCCAGCATCTGCCGGGTCTCGTCCACCGCCTCCTGGCGCGTGGCGTGCGCGGTGTGGCCTTCTTGCCAGTAAAACTCCAGCGTGCGCAGGAAAAGCTTCGTGCGCAGTTCCCAGCGAACCACGCTGTTCCACTGGTTCATCAGCACCGGCAAATCGCGGTACGACTGAATCCACTTTGACCACATGTGGCCGATGATGGTCTCCGAAGTCGGCCGCAAGATCAGCGGCTCCGCCAGCTCTTCGCCGCCGCCAATGGTCACCACCGCAAGCTCCGGCGAAAACCCCTCGACGTGGTGCTTCTCTTTTTCGATGAAGCTCTTGGGAATCAGCAGCGGAAACGCCACGTTCTGGTGGCCCGTGGCCTTGAATCGCCGGTCCAGGGCCCCTTGGATGTTCTCCCAAAGCGCCCACCCATACGGGCGCACAATCATGCACCCGCGCACCGGCGCGTAATCCGCCAACTGCGCCCTCAGCACCAGCTGGTTATACCACTCCGAAAAATCTTCTTTCCTGGTTGGTAGCTTCTCGTCCGCCATTCCGTCTCAGGCCGGCTTCCGCTGCACACCGGCTCCTCTCTGCGAGTATCCCGCGCACTCCTCAAGCATTCGAGCGTAACCAACCCCCTCTCCCACTGTCAACGCAATGCCATTCGTGGGATTTCACTGGTCTCCCCTTACCCTGCGCCCAAATCGAATCAAGCTTGAAAATCCTCATTCTTACTTGGAGCATAAAATAGTGGTAGTGGTGTCTAAGCTAAGTGAGGCCCTCCGTTTGCGCCCGAAAGCATGGCGTCCTAGCAAAGCACTTCGGAAGCGCCGAGCCAATTACCTTTCGTTGCTTGACGCCAGTGGTGTCGCCGCAGTCTTATTCTTTTTTGTGGGTATGTACTTAGTCATGTCAGCGACGCCAGTTCACTCCCTTGCAGCAATCGTCGATCTCGCGGCGGTTGGTCACCCCCAGCCGGAGCCCGGAGCCTTGCGAGAAGACGCAATCATTGTCATCGTGACAAGAGAGGGCAAAGCCTATTTTGGCAGCGCTAGGGTCGTGCCAAAAGATCTGCCGGATCTGATTCGTGAGGCTTATGTGCAAGGCGGCAAACGGAAGGTGTACTTCAAAGCGGACGCACGCGCCAAATATGGCGATGTCCAGGCTGTTTTCGACCTGATCTGCAAAGCCGGCGTTCAACATGTGGTTTTTCTCGTTGAACAAAGCGTTCCACAAACCCCGGCCTCCTCTAATAAGTGACTCGGTGAACCCCGAGGGATACGGACTGCCATTGCGCGGAGCATTGACGAGCTTTTGGAAACACGAATTCGCGAATCACAGAATCATCTACCGGATTTATTCCCAAGCCCGCGTTGTGGCCATCTGCGCGGTTGGCACCCGCAAGCAAGGCGACGCCGAAGACCTGTATCGTCAATTGCAGGCCGTTGCGAAGACGGGGCGGCTAGCCGAACAAAGAGCGGAGGTGCTCAAGAAAATCCTCCCGGAGAAATAAATCCCCGCAGCGGAGCCAAATACGCCGCTTCAGATGGAGCTGCCGAGGAACCAGTCTTTCTCGTGTTGGGCTTTGCTGCGGATGAGCAGTTCCGGATCTTTCACCGTGACCCGGCTGTAAGGCTCGACCGAATGCGTCAGCCAGACGTTCCCGCCGATGATGCTGTGGTGCCCCACGCGCGTGTCGCCGCCGAGAATCGTCGCCCCCGGGTAAATCGTAACGCTCTCTTCAATGTCCGGATGGCGCTTGTTGCCCTGCCCGCGCACCAAATCTCCCCCATCGCGCTTGCCGACCGGATTGAACGCACCCAGCGTCACCCCGTGATACAGCGTGACGTGGCTCCCCACCGTCGCCGTCTCGCCGATCACCACTCCCGTGCCGTGATCGATGAAGAAGGAATCGCCGATGGTCGCGCCGGGATGGATGTCAATGCCGGTATGGCTGTGCCCCACTTCCGTCATCATGCGCGGCAGATAAGGCACTTTCAGCAGGTACAGTTCGTGCGCCAGCCTCTGAATGGAAATGGCTTCAATCCCCGGGTAACTCAAAAGAATTTCTTCGTACCCCATCGCCGCCGGATCGTTGTGCAACGCGGCCTGCAGGTCCGTGGCCAGCAGGTGCGCGAGTTGTGGAAGCCTGGCACGAAAAACGGAGAGGAGTTCTTCGGTGGCTCGCGGCAAATTCCGCGGAGTTTCCTTGTCGCGGCAGTGGCAATCAAACCGCACCGCGCAAATCATCTGCTCCGCCAGCTGAATCTCGAGTTCTTCCAGAAAATGCGCCGCCTGCGGACTCCTAACGTGCGCCGGCTCGTAATACAGGGGAAACAGCGCGTCCAGATAGCGCCGGCAGAATTTGGAGATTTCGTCTTTCGACGGCAGCCGGTATTCGCCCGCGGGATCCCCGCAAAGCCGCGCCTCCAGCGCCGAGCGGAATTCGTCCGCCAGCCTGTGCAATTGC
>Ga0335077_10005014_pt1 | contig 16185 bp, 18 predicted proteins | sample Lox_Sample_31_FD_207151 | JGI IMG/M metagenome (GOLD analysis project Ga0335077, IMG submission 207151) | Soil microbial communities from Loxahatchee National Wildlife Refuge, Florida, United States - Lox_Sample_3.1 | ecosystem: Environmental > Terrestrial > Soil > Wetlands | place: USA...
CGGGGAACCGGGGGACGAACTCGCTACTAATGGACGCCGACGACCTGGCCGTCCGCGGTCAGGTCGATCTCCTCGGCGGAAGGGCGCGTCGGGAGTCCGGGCATCGTTTCGATCGTACCGAGGTAGGCCACCGTGAACCCAGCCCCCGCGGAGCGCGTGAACCGGTCCACGGTGACGTTGAAGTCCCGGGGGCGGCCGAGCATGTGCGGATTGTCCGACAGCGAGAGCGGAGTCTTTGCGACACAGACCGGACCATCGAGCTCCTTGAGCTTCTTCAGAAGGTCGAGGTCGGCAATCGCCTCCGGCGTCCGGTTGACGTGGGACGCGCCGTAGAGGCGGGTCGCGAGGGTCTCGAGCTGGTCCAGGACCGGGGTCCCCGGCGGATAGACCGGCTTGCTCTTGCGGCCGAGCCCCGCCGCCGCGACCACGGCGCGCGCGAGGTCGACCATCCCCTTGCCGCCCTGCGAGAATCCGCGGGCCTCGATGACCTCGACGTCCTTCGCCCGGCAGAACCGTTGGACCGCCCGGGTCTCTTCGGCGGAGTCGTCCGGGAAGCGGTTCAGAGCGACGACCGCCGGGAGGCCATAGGTCTGGATGTTGTCGAGGTGCTGGGCAAGGTTCTCGAGGCCCAGCTCGAGCGCGGCGAGGTTCGGTCGGGCCGACTCCTCGTCGGTGACGCCGCCCTGGTAGCGGAGCCCCCGTTGGGTCGCGACGAGGACGGCCGCGTCCACGTTGCGGCCGAGCGTCGGGGTAACAATGTCGATGAACTTCTCGCCCCCGAGCTCGGTCGCGAACCCGGCCTCGACCACGCAGTACTCGGCACTGGAGAGGGCCAGCTCGATCGAGAGGCGGCTGCAGGTCCCGTGGGCCAGGTTGCCGAACGGGCCCGCGTGCACGAGCGCCGGCGTCCCCTCGGCCGTTTGCACAAGGTTCGGTTCGAGCGCGTCGCGAAGGAGCGCGGCCATCGCACCGGCTCCCTGAAGGTCGGACGCCCGCACGGCGCTCCCATCGGTGGTGAGAGCCGCGATCACCCGGCCGAGTCGGTTCTTGAGGTCGGTGTAGTCGCGGGCGAGCGCGAGGATCACCATCACCTCGGAGGCCGCGGTGATGACGAAGGAGCTGTCGTGCGTCACGAACCGCGGGTCGTGACCCTTGCCGACGACGATGTGGCGGAGGGCACGGTCCTCCATGTCGACCGTCCTCGGCCAGAGGATGCGATTCGGGTCGATCTTCAGCGTGTTGCCATGGAACATGTGGTTCTCGACAAGCGCCGAGAGGAGGTTGTGGGCCGACGCGACCGCATGGATGTCGCCCGTGAAACCAAGGTTGATCTCGGCCGACGGTTCGACGGTCGCTTTCCCGCCACCCGTCGCCCCTCCCTTGACCCCGAAGATTGGTCCGAGGGACGGCTGGCGGAGGCATGGGACAGCGGTGTGCTTCAGCCGGGTGAGCCCGTCCGCGAGACCGATCGCCGTGACCGTCTTTCCCTCGCCGTGTTTGGTCGGGGTCATCCCCGTGACGAGGATCAGCTTGCCGCCGGACCTCTTCGAAGCGCGGTCGCGGATGGAGGAGACCGCGACCTTCCCGGCCCACCGGCCGGCGGGATGGAACTCGTTGGCACGGAGACCGAGAGCACTGGCAAGGTCCGAGATGCTGCGCATGACCGCTCCTACATCCCTCGATCCCCAAAAGGATTCGAGGAACGAACTGACGGTTGTACGGTCGCCCTTTATACAAGGCCTATCGTGAACTCCGCGTGACTCTGACCATCGTTCCGTTCCCGACGGACCTTTCGGCGTCCCTCGACCTTGCCGAGAAGGCGCTTCGTACCCGGCTCGCTCCGGGAGAGAAGCTCGAGGACTTCTGGCCCGAGGTCTCCTCGGGTATCACCGCCGGGCGACTCACGGGCGGTCTCCTGCGGGAGGACCGTGAGACCCTCGGCGTCGCGACGTGGCAGCCCGCGGGTCCGTTCGGTGCGGCGGTCCGTCTTCTCTACCTCGAACCGCCGAGGGCGGACGTGGTTGGGTACAGGGCCGCTCTCGATGCGGTCTCGCGCGCCGCCGGGCCGTTCGCTTTCGCGACGGGTCAGCTGGCGGGTCTCTCCGAGGAGGAGGAGGCTTCCCTCTTTCGGGAGCGGGGTTTCGCCCCGTTCGGCCGGTCCGAGATGGCGTTCCCGGCCGCGCGTCCGGTCCCGGTCGAGGCGACACCTTCCGGGGTCATCCTGCGCCCGGTGGTCGCCGGGGATGAGCCGGAACTGGCCCGCCTGCACGAGAGGGCGTACTGGAACCATCTCGACCGGTACCTCGCCACCGAGGACGCCGACCCGGCGCGCGACGCGGACCGACAGCTCCGGGAGTACTTCGCCGGTCGATTCGGTGAGGTCCTTTCTCCCGGTTCGAGCGCGGTCGAGGTGGACGGGAGCATCGTCGCTGCCGTGATCGCCACCCTGCGACGCCCCGACGCTCTGATCATCGACGTGATGAGCGACCCCGCGCACCGTCGCATGGGGTTCGCTCGGCTCGCCCTCACCGATAGCGTGCGCGCTCTACGCGAGCGCGGCGAGACGAAGATCGTCCTCAACGTCACCGAGGGAAACGAACCGGCGGTCCGTCTTTACTCCCGGGTCGGGTTCGTCCGCACCATTGGACCGACCCGGGAGTGGTACGACTCCCGTCGCCTCAAGGTCGAGCAGCCCCGTACCCTCGCCCGCTAGCTCGTTTCGGCGGGAGCGCCCTCGGGGGAGACCCGGTACCCGAGCCGGCGCATCGACCCGAACGCGGCGGCGGCGACAAGCCCGAAGAGGATGATCGCTCCCCCCGCGTCGAGGTACGTCCCTTGGACGCCGACCGAAAGCGTCAGCAAGCCGCCCGTGTACTGACCGGCCGGGATCAGCGCCATGCTCCCCACCTCGTCCGCGGAGAACACCCGTCCCATCATCTCGTCGGGGACGGTCGCCTGGATCGTCGAGAGGAACACCGTGGTGATCATGCCGGGCATCATTCCATAGACGAACACGATCGGAAGGGCGAGCCAGATCGAGCGGACGAGTCCGAGGGCGAGGATTGCGAGGCCCATCACGAGCGTGAAGACGATGATCGCGCGTCCGGCACGCGGTTCGAACCGAAGGTGAGGCGCTACCACGAACCCGGCGGCGACCCCGATGGTCGAGGTCCCGATGATCGCGCCGTACCAGAACCCCTGGCTGAGGTCGAGCCAGCTCGCCACGTAGAGCGCGAGCTCGACGAGCGCGACCGCCGAGAGGAAATTCGTGACGAGGGCGGCGACCGTGAGCTGCAGGAGTCCGCGGCGGCGGGCCAGGTAGGCGTACCCCTCGGTCGCCTCCTTCGCGATGGACCGCGGCTTGCCTCGTCGCGTGACGGAGAGGTCGGTGCGGACGAACAGGAGGGCGACCTGCGTCGCGAAGAACAGGATGAACGCGACCCCTAACGCGTAGGCCGGGGCGACGAAGGTGAGCACGACCCCGACGAGCACGCTGGCCGCTGCGCTCACGGCCGCCGCGGTCGCGTAGATTAGGCCGTTCGCCGCCGGAAGTTGGGTAGCGGTCACAAGGCGCGGCACCGAGGCGTTGAACGCCGGCCGGAAGAGCGTGGTCGTCGCGGCGACGACCGCCCAGCCCGGGTAGAGCAGTAGGACCCAGAGCGGCAGGTAGAATCCCGCCGGGCCGGGAGCCGCGATCCTCTCGCCGGGAAGGAAGACGAGGTCGGCGGCCAAGCCGGCGGTGGCGAGCAACGAGACCAGGTTGACGGCCTTCATCAGCCACGCCCGGTCGTGGCGGTCCGCGAGCGCCCCCGAGAAGAACGCTCCGGCGAGGGTCGGGAGCGTCGAGGAGAGGCCGAGGAACGCGAGGGCTAGTGCCCCGAAGCTCTGCCGCTCTCCCGCGGGGTACGCGAAAGCGATGCAGTAGAGCAGGACGACGAGCACCGCCGATGGAGCGGCGAACTGAAGCGCACCGGTGGTGAGGAACGGGGCGAATGAGCGCTCCCGAAAGAGCGCTCCATACCGGCTCAGAGGATCCCTCCTCCCGGAATCCTCCGACCCTCCCCGTCGACAATAAGCCTGTCGGCGGGCGGGTCGCTCTCGGCGAAACCCGCTTGTACTCCCCGCACGTCCTCGGGCCCTCGGAGCCGACCGTGCGCCTTCTCCACCGCGACCCGTCCACGGGCCTTCACCGCCTTCGCCTCGAGACCCCGAGCGACCTCTGGCGCATCTCGCGTCTCGTGAGGCCCGGCGACCTGGTGGGCGCGTCGACCACGCGACGGGACCCGGAGGCTCCTCCGGACGTCGCGGGCGCGGAACGGACCCGCCGCCGCGTCTTCCTCACGGTCCGCGCGGAGCAGGTCGAGTTCCACGGGTTCTCGAAGCACGTTCGGGTAACGGGCCCCATCATCGAGGGGCCGTTCGACCAGGGCCGACACCACACGCTCGACCTGGCCGAGGGCGACGATGTGGCCGTCACGAAGGCGAATTGGTCGGCCGGCGACCGGACGATCCTCGAGGAAGGGCTCGACCGAAAGGGGGATCCGGCGATCCTCGTGGCGGCCGTCGACTGGGGGGACTCGTCGCTGGTTCGATTGCGCGGGCGCGCGGTCGAACCGGTCGTCGACCTTCGTCGGACGATCGCGGGGAAGCGCTACGAGGGCGGTCAGGCGGAGAAGGACCGGGGGGCGTACATCGCGGAACTTCTGACCCTCCTGCGACGCGAGGGCGCTGAGGCGACGGCGGTGGTCATCGCCGGTCCCGGATTCTTGAAGGAAGAGCTGGCCCACCGGCTGACCGAAGAGGACCCGGCCCTCGCGCGCAAGATGCGGGTCTATCCGACGTCGGAATCCGGCCGGGTCGGCGTCGACGAGCTGCTCAAGTCCGGTCGGGCGACCGAAGTGCTCCGGGGGAGCGTCGCCGCCGAGGAGGCCGAAGTGGTCGAGCGGTTGGTCCGGTCCCTCGCGGGAGGGACGCGAGCGGCGGTCGGGCCGGTCGAGGTCGCGGAGGCGGTGGAGGTCGGGGCGGCGGAGGTCGTCCTGGTCTCCGAGTCGCTCCTGGCCGATGTGACGGTTGCGTCGACGCTCGATCGGGCGCGCGACGCGCGCGTTCGCCTCTTTGTCGTTCGCGACGAGGGCGAGGCCGGTCGGAAGCTGACCGCGCTCGGCCGTATCGCCGCGCTGCTGCGCTACGACTGGGTGAGCCCTTCGAGGCTCGTTAGGGGATCGCCTGGATCGCCTCGCGCAGCTCCTCGAAGCGGCGCTTCAGGTCCTTGAGCGAAAAGCGGAGCGCTTCGCGCGCCGTGAGCGACCCGTCGGTGTCGAAGCGGAGGAAGAAGTCCTCCTCGTCGGCCACCACCTTGATCGAGCCGTGCTCGCACGTCTCCTCGCACGCCTTGCAGAAAATGCACTTGGGCTCGTCCGTCACCGAGAGCTTCCCCCCGGCGAAATCGAGGATCTTCACCGGACACGAGGCCGCGGTCCGCTTCAGGCAGGCGTCCGTGCACCCCTCCTTCTTCGCGATCTTCACGTGGGGGCGAGGGTAGAGACCGATCCCGTGGGCGACCTGCCACTTGGCGTGCTCGCGAGCGGTCCCGACGACCGCGGTCATGTACGCGAGCAGCGCCTGTCGCGCGCCAAGTCGGACGATCGGCACGTCGGGCTCGAGGATCGTGAGCGAGCTGTCGCCGAGGGGAACGACGTCCTTCGCGTAGACCGTGCACGGCCCTTTCTTGTCGACGGAGAACATCACCTGGCAGTGGACGCAGCCGGCCCCGCCGCATTCGCACTCGGACTTGCGTCGGAACTGGGAGAGGTCCGTCGGGATCGGCAGGAGGCCGAGGCGGAGAGCGACGGCCTCGTCGAACATGCTCGTGGACGAGTCGTAGTCCTTGTTCGTCGCTTCGTCGCGGATCGGCCCCAGGTGGAACTCAACGTCCTCGATCGCGAGCTTCGGGACATCGGAGAGCAGCGTGCGGCGGATCGCGTTCACCTGCGAGGCGGTCGCGCCCTCGATCTCGAGCGACGTCGAGCGGGGCGTCAGTTCCTGGACCGTGATCGGCATCGTCTACACACGCCGTCCGCGGCGACCTCCCTTCGGCTTCGTCCCATCATGGGGGACCGGTGTGACGTCCTCGATGCGCTGGATGCGGACTCCGGCGCGGGCGAGGGCACGGATCGCCGCCTGAGCGCCCGGCCCGGGGGAGCGCGAGCGATTGCCGCCCGGCGCGCGGACGCGAACATGGAGCGTGTCGTATCCCTTCTCCTTGATGACCGCCGCGATCTGGTCGGCGGCCTTCATCGCCGCGTAGGGGCTCGACTCGTCCCGCGCGGCCTTGACCACCATTCCGCCGGTGGCCTTGGCGAGCGTCTCGGCGCCCGTGATGTCGGTGACCGTGATGTGGATATTGTTGTAGCTCGCGAAAATGTGCGCGATGCCGACCTTGACCATGGCCTACGATCCCTCCGGAGCGGGTTCGGGCGTCGTCGGAGCGGGGGGCGCGGAGGTGCGGGCCTGCAGGCGCTCCCTCAGTGCCACGCGAAGCATATGGTCCTCGTTCGCGAGCGGGCTCGTCGGACAGTAGGCGATCATCGGCTCCTCCGCGGACGGGACGAGGTAGCCCGGGCGGGTCACACGGTGGTCCCCGATCGAGAAGTGGCCGTGCGTGATCCACTGCCGGGCCCCGTTCGCGGTAGGGGCGAGGCCCCGGTGGAAGACGATCCACTCGAACCGCCGCTGTAGAAGGTCCTCCGTATTGAGGGCCAGGACATCGTCGATCGTGGGCGTGCCGACCGGTAGGAGGCCAAGTCGGGTCAGCCGTCCGATCAGTTGGTCGGTCTCGCGGCGTGCCTGCGGCTCTCCGACCCGGAGGCGGGCCTGCAGGTCGCGCGCCTGGCCGCGGAACCCACGCAGGATCGACTGCGCCTTCCACAGCTCGCGCTTGTTCTTGAGACCGTACTTCTGGAGCAGCTTGCGCTCCTCCTCCATGCGCGCGGCTTCCCACGGGTGCTTTGGAGTGTCGTAGGTGCGCCGGAGGAACTTCGGGTCGCCCATCTCGGATCGTTCACTCCTTCTTCGCCGCGGGGGCCGGGGCCGCCGGAGCGGCCGCCGGGGCCTCTTCCTTGCCCGCGGCGGCGGCCGCTTCCTTCGCCGCCTTCTTCAGAACGCCCGCCGCCATACCGGTGCGGCCGTTCGAGCGGGTGCGCTGCCCGCGGACCTTCTGGCCGCGCTCGTGGCGTACGCCACGATAGCTCCGGATCATCTTCATCACGTTGATGTCGTCCCGTCGCCTCGTCTCGAGGTCGGGGCCGACGAAGTGGGGAGACTCACCCACCAGCGGCTCGTGTGGGTGGTTGACCATCCACGGCGGCATCTTCTGGGCGAGGGAGCCGAGGGTCGCCTCGAGCCCGTCGACCGTTGGCTCGGGAAGGTTGCCGATCATCTCGCTCGCGTTGACGTCGGAAAGGCGACAGGCGACCTCGGCGATCCGCAGCCCGACCCCCCGGACTCCGGTGAGGGCGAGAGCGGTCGGCCGAGTGCCGTCCAGGTCGGTGTTGGCGACCCGCACGATGTAGCGGAAGTTCGGATTGTCCGGGATGACCTTGGTCGTCTTCCCCGGAGCGCCGGGCTTTCCCTTGCCCTTCGACTCCTTGCCCTCCTTCGCGTCCTTCCCTTCCTTGCCCTTGCCGGGCTTCTCCTTCCGGCCCCCCTTTTCCGGAACGGGCTCAGGCCCGGCGTCCGCGGCGGGCGCGGCCGGCGGGACTGGGGCGTCCTTCGAATCCTTGGGCGCGATGGTCACTCCCCTACGGGTGGAGCCTCAACGGAGCAGGGCGAGGGCCGGCCGGAGGCCGGCTCCTGCCCGTTCTTTCGAGGGCGGGGCCGCCGAGAAACCCCTGCCTCTTAACGGCTTCGGCCGCCGAATCGGCGGCGTGTCGCCGGTCCGTGGCATCAATCGCCTCCCGCGTTTCCGGTACCCTCTTGGCGTGCTTCCAGCACCCGGTAACCGGAGCCTCGACCGAGCACCGAGACCGTTCCGCGCCAATGGGCGTCGAGCCACTCCTGGTAGAAGCGGATCCCCTGGCTCCCCTTCCCGACCAGCACGATGCGGCCGTCCGGCAGGAGGTGCTCGGGAGCGTCGGAGAGGATCCGCAGGATCAGTTCCCGACCCGCATGGAACGGGGGGTTCGTGGCGATCACATCGAACCGCTCGCCGCGAACCGGCGCGTAGAGCGAACCGACCCGAACCTCGGCGTTGCGCACGCGGTTGCGCTCGAGGTTCTCCCGTGCCAGCCGGGCAGCCCTCCGGTTCACGTCCGTCAGCACGACCCGTCCCTCGGTCGCCGTCTTCGCCGCGGCGACCCCGACCGGCCCCCAACCGCAGCCCAGGTCGAGGACCCGGTCCGTGGGCCGGAGCGCGAGGTTCTCGATCAGGAGCGCGGTACCCGGGTCGAGACCGTGCGAGGAGAAGATTCCGGTATCGACCACGAAGGTGAGCAGTTCCCCACGGTAGAGGAATCGTCGCTCGCTCCGCTCCGAGCGAACGTGCGGCTGCTCGGTGAAGTACTGTTCAACGGAAGGCGCCTCCTCGTCGGACATGTCATGAGGAGCGTCGGCGAAACAGCGACTCGCGTTTCGCGCCGGGCGACCCGCCCGAGCCGAGCGCTTCGCGCAGGAGCTCCTTCTCCCGGCCGGAAAGGGAGCGGGGGACCTCGACGTGTACGGTGACGATCTGGTCTCCCCGGGATGAGCCACGGAACCGGGGGAATCCGTGGCCGCGAAGCCGGAACTGTGTCTCCGGCTGGGTCCCGGCCGGCACCTTGAGCGCCGCGCGACCCTCGATCGTAGGAACCTCGACCTCACCACCGAGGATCGCAGTGGCGAGCGGTACGGTCGTCTCGGAGAAGAGGTCGGTCCCTTCGCGGCGGAACTCGGGCATCGGCTCGAAGACCACCTGGACAAAGAGGTCGCCCGCGCGACCGCCTCGCTCTCCCGCGGTACCGTGGCCCGGGACCCGGAGCACGGACCCGTCATCGACTCCCGGCGGGACCGTCAGTTCGATCCTCTCCACGCTCGACGTCCGGCCGCTTCCGCCGCAGGTCGAGCATCGTTCGAGGATCCGTTGTCCGCGACCGTGACAGCGCGGGCACTCCCCGATCGTGATGAGCTGGGTGTATCCGCGGTTCTGCACGCGTCGCACCTGGCCCTCACCATGGCACTCGGGGCAGGTCTCGAGCGCTGTGCCGTCGCGGGCGCCGGTGCCCCGACAGTCGAGGCAGGGGCCGGTGTGCGGCACGTCGACCGTCGGATGGGCCCCTCGGACGGCCGCAATGAGCGGGAGACGGACCGTGAGCTCGACGTCCCCTCCCCGAAACGCCCCGCCGGGGCGTCCCATCCCACCAAAAGGCATTCCGAAGTTCGTGAACAGCTGCTGGAAGAGCGGTGAGGCGCCGAGGAGGTCCTCGAGGTCGCCCATGTGGGTGAAGTTCTGCCAGTTGAACCCTCCGGGACCGAAGTCGGTCTCCACTCCCGAGAATCCGAGCTGGTCGTACCGCTGGCGCTTCTCGGGGTCGGCGAGGACCTCGTACGCCTCGGAGAACTCCTTGAACTTCTCCTCGGCGGCCTTTGGATTCTCCTTCGCCACGTCCGGGTGGTACTGGCGAGCCAGCCGGCGGTACGCCTGCTTGATCTCGTCCGGGCTCGCGGTCTTCGGAACCCCGAGCACCTCGTAGTAGTCGCGTTTGGCCATGAGTTTCCCGCCCCGGAAGTAGTCGCTACCGGCGTTTCCTAGGCCGCGCGCTATTAGCGTTTTCACCCCGACGCGCGGACCGTCGCGGCGGGTCGAGGGTCACCCGGTCCCCCGCCTTGGCTCGGAGGCGGTCGGAGGCCCGCCCTTCCCCGACGGCCACCTCGAGCAGGCCGAAGCTCGAGCCGAGGACGCCGAGCTTACCCCGTCCCAGCTGTTCGTAGCTGGTCGCAAACGGAACGGCCCGAATCTTTCGGAGCCCAACCCGAAGGTCGTGGCGATCTTTCACGCGGGCCCACCATCCCGTTGGGATGTTCGTGATCAGGTTCCCAAAGTGGTCCACGTGAACGACCTCGCCCTGGAGAGCGCCCGCCCCGCCTTGAGGCTCCGGCAGGGTGAGCGGGGTCGGTCGCACGGAAGGGCCAAGAGTTGACGGCCGAGTCCCCGTGGCCAGAAGAGCGGCGGCGGGGGCGAAGATGTCCCTCCCGTCGAACGTCGTTCCTACGCGCCGCGCGAACGGGAGCCGACGTGGGTCGATCCGGTGGGCGGAGCGGAGTCCGAGCTCGCGAGCTAACGGATAGAGCACCCCATTGTCCGGTCCCACGAGAACGGGGCCGGCCTTCGTTTCGATCGCGACCGAGGACCGACGACCCCCAACGCCCGGGTCGACCACGACCATGTGGACGGACTTAGACGGGAACCCGCGGGCCATCGCCCGGACGAGGAACGCCCCTTCCCGGATGCCGTGCGCGGGGAGGTCGTGCGCGAGGTCGACGATCCGCTCCGGAGGAACTCCCCCAGCGATCAGCGCCGCTTTGATCTGGGCCGCGTACGCCGGACCGATGTCGCTGCTGAGCGTCACCAAGCGAGCGCGACGCGGCCTCGACCGAGGCGGCACAGTGGACCGGACGGTCGACGGGGTCGGATTACGACTTCATGATCGCGACCAGGAAGATCCCGATCGCAATCAGGGCGCCGATGACCGCCGCGACGATCACGAGGAACGATTGGAAGATCAGCGTCCCGAGCATCACGTTGTGCTTGTCGCCGAAGTCGCCGATCGCGTAGAGATACCCGACGAGGACACCGACCACGAGGCCGACGACGAGGAGCGCGACCCCGATCGTGCGGCTCTTGCCGCTGCCGAAATACGCCGTGAAGATGCCCGCGAGTATCAGGAACAGTGCAAAGACCAGCAGCAGGACGACCAAGAAGGCGTTCCAGTTCGTGAAGTCCGGCACCGACGTTCCGATTAGATCGAACATTTTCCCCCGTTCAGAATTTGATGCCTGTCAATGTCTTCGTGTCGATCACACCCGGGACCGACCGGATCTTGTCGACGACGAGCTGGCCGAGCGCGTTGAAGTCCTCGGCCTCTACCTTCGCGATCAGGTCGTACTCTCCGAACAGTGGGTGAAGCTCGACGATCCCCTTCACTCGGAGGAGCTCGGTGTAGACCTCGTGTTCCTTGGCCGGGGCCGTGCTGATGAGGACAAAGCCAATCGCCACGCCGGGACTCTCCTTCGAAGGGCGGCGAGATGGTCCCCAGCTAATAAGCGTGTCGAGGAACGAGAGGGCGCGCCCTCTCGAGGGAACCCCCCACTGACCTGGCCCTCCACTCGAATGGGGGCGGCTTAAGTAACCACCGATTAGGCTCTAGTTCGAAAATGGCATTCTCGCTACGGACGTGGCCGAGCCGGCTGCTCGCTCGGCCGTGGCTTCTCGCGTTCGTTCCCATCAACGCGGCCACATCGGGATTCGGCGTTGTGCTCCCGCTCCTGATCCTGATCTCGCTCCACGGCTCGTGGGCGGACGTCGCGCTCGCGGCGACGCTGTACAACAGCGCGGTCATCCTGATGTCGTTCGTCTGGGGGCACCTTTCCGACAAGTATCCGGTGCGTCGAACGTTCCTCGTCATCAACTTCGCCGGGTACGGTGTGCTCTACGCCCTCCTTGGCGGTGTACATTCGCTCTCCGCGCTCTACGGGCTCTACGCGGTCATCGGGGCGATCGCCCCTGCGGGGGCGAGCGCGTCCAACCTCCTGATCCTCGAGAAGTTCAGCGATACCGAACGGCCGAACGCGTTCGCATCGTACCAGGAGATGAGCATGATCGGCTCGATCATCGGCATCCTGATCGGGTACTTCTGGACCCTCGCTTCGGACGGCCTTCATGCGCTCCTGTACCTGATGGCGGCGCTCGCTATTGTCAGCGCGATCGCGATCTGGTTCGGTATCCGGGAGCCTCGACGCAAGCTGAAGAGCGAGCACGTCGCGAGGCACCCCGAAAGCCTCCTCTCCCGGTTCCGGGAGTTCACGATGTACCGGATCTCGATGCCGTTCTTTCCGACGCGACCGTCGTTCCAACGAGGGTCATGGGGACGGTTCCGGCGGTGGGCGCGCGCCGAGCTGCACCACGAGCTGCCCCTGATCATGATCGCGTCGTTCCTGTTCAACCTCTCGGGCAACCTGTTCAACATCTCCTACACGCCGTACCTCTATTCGGCCGGCCTCGCGGCGTCCGCGATCTTCCTCGTCAACCTCTCTAACAACTTCGCCCAGACGCTGATCTTCCCGGTGACCGGCGCGCTCTCGAACCGGACCGGTCCGGACCGCCTCGTCCAGCGGGCCACCTACCTCCGAGCGATCGGCTACCTGGCCACCGCCGGCTTCACGTTCGTCGCGTTCTCGCGCCCCGGAGCGTTCGACGCCAACGTCGCGGTCTACGGGTTGCTCGGAGCGGCGATCGCGGTCTACACGACCGCGAGCACGCTCATCCTCTATCGTGGTCTCGTGGGCCGGGACGCGGGGAGTCTCATCGGCGTGAACAACGCCCTCGGCGGAGTCGCGGCCGTCGGTGGCGCCGTCCTGTCGGGCCTGCTCGCGGTCTTCGGTAGCTTCCGCCTCGTGTTCCTTGTCTCCGGCGGTCTTCTGCTCGTCTCCCTCCCGCTGTGGACGGCCGCGTCGGTCGCGTACAACCGTCGTCGCTACGGGCCGATCTCACGGGCGGACGTGCCGCCGGACGGGGTCGCTAGTCCGAAGGGCGACGTCGGCGTCGCGGCGAACGCCCCCTAACGGGGCCCGGTCTCCGACGGTGGAGGGCGACCGCCCGGACCGGCTCGTCGACCCGGACAACCTTCATGAGCGGATACCGTAGATCGGGCCGGTGCCGGAGGATCGCTTCGACGGACGTTCTCCCGTCGACGAGCTCGACGCTGACGTCGAGCATCTCGGGCACCAGGTAGTGATAGGCGTAGCGTCCGGACCCCGTGGGTCCTGCACGGGCAGGATCGATCCGGACGGAGACCCGACGAACGAACGGCTGCAACCCGACGGCGGCGGCGATCGCTCGTGCGAGCGACCCCGCGGTGCGCTGGGAGACGGGGATTCCGAGGTACTGGTGGAACACTCCGCCGAGCTTGATGCCGGCTTCGAAGAGGAGGGACTCGCGACGGGAGAGAGCGGGTTCTCGGTGGCGGCTCTTCGCGGTCATGCAGTGGCGGACTTCGACCCCGGGGGGTCCCGCCGTACGGTGAACGGACCGAGCAGATAGTAGCTCGCCACTCCGACCAGGAAGACGACCGACGCACCGTAAGCGAACTCGTAGCCGCTGGAGCCGGTCGCCAGGTGGAACTGCAGCGGAACGAGCGCGAGAGCGGCCGCCACCGCGGTGGCGGCCATCGGCCAGCGGAGCGGGTTCCCCCGCCGGATCTTCGGGTACGGTACCGGAACCACCATCATCACCGATAGGACGGCGACCCCGACCAGGATGCCGATCGGCTGGACGCTCTGGAACGCGGGGGTGTCATGGAAGAGCAAGGCCACGATGAGCGCGAGGGCGCTCTGGGGGGTCGGAACCCCGAGGAAGTCCGACCGGCGGTACGCATGGGCCGTGAAGTACGTGAGCCGTGCCACGGCCGCGGCGAAATAGGCGCCCGCGAGCGTCACCGTGAGGAGCTCCCACGGTTGCCAGGTCGACGTGTCGCCCGTGTGGACGGCGATGAGGAACGCCGGGGCGAGCCCGAAGGAGACCGCGTCCGCGACCGAGTCCGCGACCCGGCCGAACCGGCTCGGGGGCGAAGGGCTTCGCCGGGAAAGGATCCCATCCCACCCGTCGAACCCGATCGCGCAAGCGATGAGGAGCATGGCCCAGAGCTTGTTTCCGCCGAGGACGTAGAGGATCGCCCCGACCCCGAGCGTCGCGTTCGCGAGGGTCGCCAAGTTGGCGGCCACCCGCCACCGGTCGGTCACGATGACTCCCGGGCGATCGTGCTCGAGCCAGCGCGCACTCGCTCTCCGACCCGGACCGACGGAGTGGTCCGCGACGCGGGCAGCCTAACGTCGACGCGGGAGCCGAGGACGATCATTCCAAGTCGGTCCCCCTTCTTTCCGACCGAGCCGACCTTCACGAACGAGACGAGCCGTCGCGCGACGACCCCCGTGATCTGGACCACCTCGACCGTGCCGATGTCGGTCGCGAGACGGTAGCGGCGCTGGACGTTCCGGTCCGCGTCCGGGCGGAAGGCGGCCCGAAAGCCGGCCCCGCTGCTCTCCACGTCCGTGACCCGACCCTCGATCGGGAAGCGGTTCACGTGCACGTTGGACACGTTCATGAAGATCGATACGTTCCAGAACTCGCCCTCGCGTTCGACCGACCGGACCCGTCCGTCGGCGGCCGAGACGATCCCGCTGCCGGGAGCTCGTTCGGGGTCCCGGAAGAATGTCGCGAAGAACGCCCATACGACGAGACCCGCGAGCAGCACACCGGCGAGGGCGATCGACAGTGGTAGCGCACCGATCACGGGAAGAAGCGCGACGAACAGGAGGACGGCAGCGCCCGCTCCGAGGTACCGGCCCGACCCCGGCGCGAACACGCGGTACCCTATCCGGTCAGGACGATTTCGATATTGACGCCGTCGGGTACCTGGATCCGCATCACCTGGCGGAGCGCGCGCTCGTCCGCGTCAATGTCGATCAGCCGCTTGTGGATTCGCATCTCCCAGTGGTCGATCGTGCTCGTCCCACCGCCGTCCGGCCCCTTTCGTACGGGCACCTTGAGCTTCTTCGTCGGGAGCGGGATCGGCCCGGCGATCGCGACACCCGTCTTCTGGGAGATCTCACGGATCTGCTTGCAGATCGAGTCCACCTTGCGGGAGTCCGTGCCGCTCAACGAGATTCGGGCTTTCTGCGGCATCGATAGCCCCTCCCCCTCGGCGACCGCTCCCGTTCCGCGAGGTCTACTCGCGCTTCTTGAGGTCGACGACGACCCCGGCCGCGACCGTCTGACCCATGTCCCGAACGGCGAAGCGACCCATCTGCGGGAACTCCTTGTACTTCTCGATGACGAGCGGGCGCTTCGGCGTGATCTTCACGACCGCCGCGTCGCCGGTCTTCAAGGTCTGAGGGTTCTCCTCCGCGACCTGCCCGGTCTTCGGGTCGAGGCGCTTCAGGAGCTCCGTGAACTCGCAGGCGACCTGGGCGGTATGGCAGTGGAACACCGGGGTGTACCCGACCGTGATGACGCTCGGGTGGTTCAGCACCTGAATGTTCGCCGTGAAGCTCTCGACGACCGTCGGCGGGTTCGAGACGGGGCCCGCGACCTCGCCGCGGTGGATATCGTTCTTGTCGATCCCGCGCACGTTGAACCCGATGTTGTCGCCGGGGACGGCCTCCGTGACCGCCTCGTGGTGCATCTCGATCGACTTCACTTCGCCGGACTTGCCGCCGGGGAGGAAGATGATCTTGTCGCCAACCTTGAGCGTGCCGGTCTCGACGCGCCCGACCGGGACCGTCCCGATCCCCGTGATCGTGTAGACGTCCTGGACCGGGAGGCGGAGCGGCTTGGTCGTCGGCTTCTCGGGGACCTTCAGGTTGTCGAGCGCCTGGAGCAGGGTCGGGCCCTTGAACCACGCCATGTTCGGGCTCGCCTTGTTGATGTTGTCGTCCTTGAACGCCGAGATCGGCAGGAACGTGACCTGCTCCTGAAGCTTGAAGCCGATGTTCTTGAGCAGCTTCGTCAGGTCCTCCTTGACCTCCTCGTACTTCTTCTCGGAGTAGGCGACCTCCTGGCGGTCCATCTTGTTGATCGCGCAGATCAGTTGGCTCACGCCGAGCGTCCTCGCGAGGAAGATGTGCTCCCGGGTCTGCTCCTGGACGCCTTCGGCGGCGGAGCAGACGAGCACGGCCGCATCGGCCTGGCTCGTTCCCGTGATCATGTTCTTGACGAAGTCGCGGTGGCCCGGGGCGTCGATGATGGTGAAGTAGTACTTCTGAGTGTCAAATCGGCGGTGCGCGATATCGATCGTGACGCCGCGTTCGCGCTCCTCCTTGAGGTCGTCCATCACCCAGGCGAACTCGAACGTCGCCTTCCCCTTCGCCTCGGCCTCCTGACGGTACTTGTCGATCTCTTCCTGGCGAATGTACCCGGTATCGAGAAGGAGACGGCCG
>Ga0335077_10005015_pt1 | contig 16183 bp, 16 predicted proteins | sample Lox_Sample_31_FD_207151 | JGI IMG/M metagenome (GOLD analysis project Ga0335077, IMG submission 207151) | Soil microbial communities from Loxahatchee National Wildlife Refuge, Florida, United States - Lox_Sample_3.1 | ecosystem: Environmental > Terrestrial > Soil > Wetlands | place: USA...
CCTCCGTCCCGCGCATCCTGCTGTCCCGCGGCGGAGGGACCGTGGCGCCCAATTCCGCTGCCCACGCCCACCTGAACAACTTGTTGTCCTGCGCGCGTATTCTGTGCGAAGGACCTCCACGCTAACCTCGGCAACCTCTATCCTTCCTCCAGCACCTCTCCCGGCTTGATCTTCCCCGTCGCCAATTCCGCTATCAGCCTTCGATTCGCCGCCAGAAAATCGTAGCTCCCTAACTCCTTCGGCAAGACCCACTCCACCCTCTCAAACATATTCGGCACTACTCCGGCCTCCGCAATCGCCGCTGCAAAAAAGTGAATTTCCAACTCCTCGGGGAAATTCGCGTATTGATGGCGAACCTCCGCGATCTTCCGGCTCTTCACCACTGTCACTCCCAATTCCTCGCGCAACTCCCTCGCCAGCGCGGCCTCCAACCCTTCCCCCGCGCGCACTTTTCCGCCAGGAAACTCCCATTTCAGCGGCGAGCTATCCTCCTTCCGCCGCTGCCCGATCAGCAGCCTCCGGTCCCCGCGTTCAATCACCGCCGCCACCACTTGTCTCATTTTCCGGTCCACTCTTCCTCCGCGAAGCGGATCCGGAATACGTAAGCATATTTGCCGGGCCCCTGCTCCGGAACCCGAATATGGAGTCCATCCGCCAATTGTTGGAACGCCAGTTTGGCGTCGGCTCCAATCAGCTCCACGGCGGCGACCTTTTGCTCACCAGCCATGCCCAGCGGGATGGCGCGAATCACAGCCTCACCCTTCGCGGGCCAGCCCAACTCGATGGCATACAACGCGGTCCCCTTTGTTGTGAAGCGAAAGTCCTCCGCCGTATACGGCTGCGTATCGGCGTCGTGAAAGGAACCTTCCATCACTTTCGTGGATCCTTCTCCGTACAGTCGCCACGGCCGCGTGCCGTAGATCGCCTCTCCGTTCACCTTCAGCCAGCCGCCCACCGCGCGAAGCAACTCCTGCACCGCTTCGGGAATTGTCCCGTCCGAGCGCGGCCCCACATTCAACAGGAGATTGCCGTTCTTGCTGACGATGTCCACCAGTTGATGGACGATGAATTCCGGCGATTTGAACGTGTCGTTCTCAATGTACCCCCAGGACTTGTTGCTGACCGAAGTGTCCGTCTGCCAATACAGCGTCCGGGTATTTCCCAGTTGCCCGCGTTCGATGTCCAGAACTCCCGAATTCTCCGGCAGCGCATAATCTTTGAAATTGATCACCCCCATTGGCTTGCCCGCCTGAAGGTTGCTGTTGTAATAAAACGCCACGAAGCGCGCCAGCGCCGGCCGCACCATCGGCTGGCCAATCCACCAGTCGAAATACATCACTTCCGGATGATATTTCTCCACGATCTCGGCGCTCCGGGCCAGCCAGTCTTCCGTCCACGCCCTCGACACGTACGTGAAGTCATTTGAAAGCGGTGTGCCTGCTTTGTTCACAAGCCATCTGTGCGCGGGCCCATACAACGCCGCGTTCTGCGGATCATTCACGTCCGACCGCATCTTTCGGCCGCTCTCCATGAAGAAATTGTGTTCCACTCGGTGCGACGACGCGCCTAGGTGCAGCCCTTCCTGCCGGACCGCTTTCGCCAGTTCCCCCAGCACATCGCGCTGCGGTCCCATCTTCGCTGCCGTCCAGTCCGATAATCCGCAGTCGTACATCGCAAACCCGTCGTGATGCTCGAACACCGGCACGATATACTTGGCGCCAGCCTCTTTGAACAGCCGCGCCCACGCCGCCGCGTCGAATTTCTCTGCTCTGAACTTGGGGATGAAGTCCTTGTACCCGAATTTGTCGGGCGCGCCATATGCCGCGAGGTGGTGTTTATATTCGTCGCTTCCCTCGACGTACATGTTTCGCGGATACCATTCGTTCCCGAATGCCGGAACCGCATAAACGCCCCAATGAATGAAAATCCCGAATTTCGCATCCCGATACCACTCGGGAACCTCAGTACCCCGCAGCGATTCCCAGTCCGGCCGCCAGGGTCCCTTCTCATTGACCTCATCCACTTTTTCCAGGATCGCCTTCCGCGCTCCGTCGTACTTTGCCGAAGCTTGCTGCCAAATCTCATCCAGCCGCGCGGGCTCTTCGGATATCGTCGGCGCCATGCTGTCTTGCGCGAAGATCGGACGCGCCAACATACTGCACTCCAGGAGTAGTAACGATAGCCAGGAGCATCGACGCACAGTCTTCATAGGCCTGTGCCTCCGCCAGAGCGGCATCAAACTCACCATCACTATACGGATTCGAAACACGGAAGGGAATCTTATCCACGACCTCTTCATGAACTCCTCGCCACCTCCGTACAATTGCGCTGCAGTCCCCCCCACTGCGATAATTCGCTTATGTTCACGCCGGCGGTGCTCGATCATTTTCAAAATCCCCGCAATGGCGGCGAGCTTCCCGATGCCAATGTGAGAATTGAAGCATCCAATCCTGTCTGTGGAGATGTGCTGCAGCTGGCCGCCAGAATAGAAAGTGGCACCGTTCGCAAGATTCGATTTCTTTGCCGTGGCTGCGCCGCTTCCATTGCTTGCGCCTCGCGGCTTACGGAATCGATTCAGGGCAGGGAATTGCCGGCTTTGCGTGACGTCACGCCGGAATCGCTGGCTGCATCCCTCGGCGGCCTGCCGCCGGCTTCGTTTCACGCCGCCATTCTCGCTCACTACGCATTACAGCAGCTTCTTCGCGCCGCGGCCTCCTAACACTACTCCGGCGGCCCGGTCAGCCGCTCGAACGCAGCCGGATCATTCAAATTCACGATGCATCCCTCTTCCAGCGTTTGAAATTCGCTGATTTCCTTCGCGTGCGCCCAAACCACGCTTCGCGCTCCCACGTCCTCCGGGGCTTTCTCCAATTCTCCATACAACGCCGCCGAGAAAATTACCGGATGTCCCCGTTTCCCTTCGAATACAGGAAGCACAATCGGCGCGCGCTTCGCGTAAAACTGGTCGATCAATCCGTCCACCAGGGTCTTGCTGATCAGCGGATGGTCGATCAGGCAAAGCAGTATGCCTTCGGTTCCCGCGGGCAAACTTCGCAGTCCCGCAAGAATGGAACTCAGCTGCCCCTTCTCCCATTCCGGATTGACCACCATCTCCTCGTGCTCCAGCGGGACCGCTCGGGTGATTGGCTCCGCGTCGGCTCCCAGCACCACCCGCCGCACACCAATTTTCGGGTTTCGCACCACATCCAGCAAATGTTCGAGGAATGGTCTTCCTTGGTACGGCAGCAGCGCCTTCGGCGAGCCCATCCGGCTCGATGCACCGCCTGATAGAATCACAGCGGCTAGCATGTTTTCGTCCTCGCGAACTCGCGCACCGAAGATCAAGGATCAATTGTCAGACAATCCGGCGCTGCTTTGCCGATATCCTAACGCCAAGGTCACGATCCTTCAATGTTCTCGCCTGCCGGCTGCCGCTGCGTGCGGTTATGTTTCGACCGCGCTTCGGATCACCAGTTTTTTGTGCGCGCCGCTGGTCGCGTTCCTTCGCGTCGCCACCAGTTCCGCCACGATGCTGATGGCGATCTCCTCTGGTGAGAGCGCCCCGATCTCCAGCCCCATCGGCGCAAACACGCGCTCGAACTCTTCCCTTCGGTAGCCCTCTTTTTCGAGCGCCTTGTACACGCTCATCACTTTGCGCTTGCTGCCTATCATTCCCACGTATCGCGCCTTGGTTCTCACCGCCCAGGCAAGCACGCGCATGTCCTCCTTATGTCCCCGCGTCACAATCACCACGTAGCTCGCTCCGTTCGGTTGCAGCTTCTCAAACGCCGCTTCATACGTCGTGTAAATCTCCTGCGCCATCGGGAACCGTTGCGTATTCGCAAACGCTTCCCGGTCGTCCACCACCGCTATTCCGAACCCCGCCAGATGCGCCGCTTTCGCCACCGCGGTCGAAACGTGTCCACCCCCGAACAGATACACCACCGGCTGCGGCAGGATCGGTTCCACAAATACCTCCACCGTTCCTCCGCAGATCAGCCCGCTGTCGTAACTCGCCTCATTATTCAGGTGAAACACCAGCTTCTTTGGCGCTTCCTTTTCCATCACTTCCTTCGCCGCCGCCCACACATCCGCTTCCACGCATCCGCCGCCAACCGTTCCCGCCGTGCTTCCGTCTTCGCGCACCAGCATCCGCGAACTTTCAAAGCTCGGTATCGAGCCGTTGCTGTGCACAATCGTGGCCAGCGCGCCGCGTTGCCCGGCGCGTCGCATCCTCACGATCTCTTCGAACAAGTCCATGCGTTCAGCCTACGTTTCGCCCCGTGCCCTGTCAATTCTCACCTCCATCTGGACACTGCTGCCGCGCGGGCGTAACGTGGCCTTAGGATAAGCCGGTCAAGCACCTCCAACATGCCGCTTGTCGCATGTCGGCCGGTTGTCTCGCTGCACGGTCTTGCTTCCCCCGGGAGGTCTCCCATGAAAGCAATCGTCTTTCACCAGCACGGTGATCCCAGTGTCTTGCACTACACGGAAGTGAACGAGCCGCACATTCATCCGCACGAAGTTTTGGTCCGCGTCCACGCCTGCGCTCTCAATCATCTCGATCTATGGGTCCGCCACGGCCTGCCCAATTACCCGATCCCCCTTCCTCATATTCCCGGCAGCGATGTCGCTGGGGAAGTCGTCAAGATCGGCCACGATGTCCACAACGTCCACATCGGCCAAAAAGTCGTACTCGCTCCCGGCGTCACCTGCGGCCATTGCCCCGCTTGCCTTGCGGGACATGACAACTTCTGCCGCGACTACACCAACCTCGGCTTCATGATTGACGGCGGATGCGCCGAATTCGTCCGCTGCCCGGAAGTCAATTGCATGCCTTACCCCGAGAATCTCGACTGGGTCCACGCCGCCGCCGTTCCTCTCGTCTTTCTCACCGCCTGGCACATGCTTACCAATCGCGCGCAACTCCGCCCCGCCGAAACCGTCCTGGTTCTCGCGGCGGGCAGCGGTGTGGGCAGCGCCGCCATTCAGATCGCCAAGTTCTTTGGCGCACACGTCATCGCCACCGCCGGCTCCGACGAAAAACTCGAGAAGGCCAAGTCCATCGGCGCCGATGACGTGATTCACCACGGCATCATGCCTATCGCCAAAGAAGTTCGCACCCTCACCCACAATCGCGGCGTCGACGTTGTCATCGAACACGTGGGCACCGCCACCTGGGACGAAAGTGTCAAGAGCCTCGCGATGGGCGGCCGCCTCGTTACTTGCGGCTGCACCACCGGTTACGACGCCAAGATCGACCTGCGCTTCCTCTTCACACGTCAGTTGTCCATCATCGGCTCTTACATGGGCACCAAGGACGAGCTGCGAACCGTCCTGAAGTTGGTCTCCCAGGGCCGCCTCAAACCCGTGGTAGACAAGGTCTGGCCGCTCGACGATTGCATCGCCGCCCACACCTATCTCGAAAAAGGCAAGCAATTCGGTAAAGTCGTTCTCCGGGTCGACTGACTCCTGGCATTCCTCTCGATCGGAAGGGTCCGCCATCGCCGGACCCTTCCCGCGAGGAATCTTGTCTCTCTACAGCGTGTTCCTCGGTGTCTTCTGAGTCTCAGTGGCCAATTCTTGCCTTCGGTTTGTCAGTCCTCTCGCTCTGTGCCAGAATATTGTCGAGGGGACCATATGGAAACGAACCTGGCGAAACACGTCACGCTCACCAAACCCGACGATTTCGGTAGGCTCCTTCAGGATGAAGGCATCATCTTCACGCAGCTCGATAAGGCCGTGAACTGGGCTCGCAAGAGCTCCATCTGGCCTCTCGGCTTTGGCCTCGCCTGCTGCGCCATCGAAATGATGTCCATGGCCGCTTCCCGTTTCGACGTCGCTCGCTTCGGCGCTGAAGTGTTTCGCCCCTCGCCGCGCCAGGCTGACCTCATGATCGTCGCCGGCCGCCTCTCGCAGAAAATGGCTCCCGTCATTCGCATGCTCTACGACCAGATGCCCGAGCCTAAGTGGGTCATCTCCATGGGCGCCTGCGCCACTTCCGGCGGCGTCTTCAACAATTACGCTATCGTGCAGGGCTGCAATCAAGTCATCCCGGTCGACGTTTATATCCCTGGCTGCCCGCCCCGCCCCGAAGCGGTACTCTACGGCATCCTCCAGCTTCAGAAAAAGATCGAATCCGAAAAGGGCTCCTTCAAGCGCGCCCTCAACCTCTCCTGACGCCGTCCGCTCCGGTTGCTCCGCGGCGAATCTTTATTCTTTTCGCCCACCTTTCTACAGTGTGTTTCCTTGAAAAAATTCTTTTTTCGCGCTCGCCAACCTGTTAGCTTACCCGCATGCCAAACGAAGAAGTCAGCGCTCGCGACCTGCTTCGCCATTCCTTAGCAACCATCGCCTACCGTGGCGGCAAAACCGTTCGCGATGCCCCGCAGGGCTACGTCGATTTCTGCGCCGGTCAAAACTGCCGCACGCCTGCCCAGATCCTCGCGCACATCGGCGATCTTTTCGATTGGGCTCTCTCGATGGCCGCCGGCAAGCCCGCTTGGCACGATTCTGAGCCGCTGCCCTGGCCCGATGAGGTCCAGCGCTTCTTCGACACCCTCAAGCGCCTCGACGATTTCCTCGCCGGCCCCGATCAGCTCCACATCTCCGTCGAGAAGCTTTTTCAGGGCCCCATCGCCGACGCTCTCAACCACGTCGGCCAGTTGGCCATGCTTCGCCGTCTCTCCGGCGTTCCCATCCGCGGCGAAAACTACTACAAAGCCGATATCTCCACCGGCCGCGTTGGCAAAGAACAACCAGCCCCCAAATTCGAATTTGACTGAATTTTCTCTTTACGCCATCCCCCAGCGCGGCTAAAATTCTTTTTCGCTGGACGCCCGCCCGCGCCTGGACATTCCGTATCTGAGGACCTTTGCTATGATCGCTCCCGAGCAAAGAAAATATCCCCGTATCACTCCGCCCAGAGACTTTGTCGCTGCCTGGCAGGCGGGCACGCAGCGCGGCGTATCCTTCCTCGAAAGCCTCTCCGTAGGCGGTTTCTTCGTCCGCACCAGGGAAGCCTTGCCCCTTCGTTGCCTGATGCAGATTCTCCTGGATCTTCCCGTCGGCCAGGTCCGTTGCCGCGGCATTGTTCGCCGTACTCGCGATCGGCACGGCGTCGCCGTCCAGATCATCTCCATGGATCCCACAGACCGCGCCCGTCTCTTTGCCCAAATGACCAAGCTTTTGCTGGCGTGAGGCCTTCTCGCTACCCTAACGGTGTAGCAATGACCCTCGCTTTGCCTTCGTTCGTCCGAAGCGTGGTGCCCACCGCCGCGTGTTCTCTCCGCACATAGCCCATGCCTATACCCGCATCGTTTGCCACAGAGAATCCCACGCGGGTCACCTGCCCCACTTCCTTTTCGTCGCTCCGTAGCGGCGAGTTGACGAGCGGTATCTCATCCGCCTCAAACCATAAACTCACCCGTGCCCGGTTCACCTGCCCCCGTGAGCGCACTCGCTCCACGATCTCCTGCCCGGTGTAGCAGCCCTTGGTATACGAAATATGCGAATTCTGTAGCCCGGCCTCGTGCGGAATTTGCTTCTCCCCAAAGTCGTATCCGTACCATGGAATCCCTTGCTCCAGCCTCACCGAATTCAGCGCATAGTACCCTGCCGGTCCCCCGCCATGCTTTTTCGCTGCTTCCTCCAGCACGCCCCACAGCGCCACGCCGTCTTTCGCATGTCCCAGAAACTCGGCCCCTGCGTTGTTTCCGGGACTCCTCTTGACCAGCCTGCACGCAATCCCATTCACCGCGATCTCCCGGGACTCCAGTTCTTCCATGCCCTTCACATCCGCTCCGGTCAGTTCGCTTACCACCACCGCTGCTTTCGGCCCTTCCAGCGCCAGGGTCATGCATTCCGCTGTTCGGTCTTCCAATGTCACATCGTCCATGATGATGTATTTGTCCAGTGCCGGAATCAGGCGCTCGCGGATCATCGCGTACGACACGCAGAACAACTTGTCCGCCAGCGCATGCGTCTCGATTTCCGCTTGGATGTGTCCCTGCGGGTTCAGGAACAACGAGATGTTCGCGTGATTTTCTTTCAGTCCCTTAATGTCATTCGTCAGAATCGCATTCAGATACCGCACCCGGTCCGGGCCCGTGAACCGCAAATACGCCCGGTAGTTCTTGTCCAGCAGCCCCGCTGCCTCCCGCAAAAAAACGTACTCGCTCTTCCAGTTTCCAAACTTCTCCGGCAACGCGCACCCGAACCAGCTCCCCAGCGCCGTTCCGTTCTTCCGGTGCATCTCGCTCAGCACCGTTTCCGCGCTTCCATTCTGTTCTTCCACGCTCGTCTCCCCGCTGTATTTTACCGCCAGTTTCTGCCTGTGTCGGACTGTTCCACTGTTCTTCTCTTCTACACTTACACCTTTCCACCCTAATACCCGCCGCTGTTATACTTTCCTCGTGGATCACCTTCATCCATCCCATAGCCTGCCCGACGCCGCCAATCCGGAGATGATCTATCTCAAGCTCCCGGTTGGCATGCTCCAGTGCAACTGCTCGATCATCGGTGATCCCCGCACTCATGAAGCCATCGTCATCGATCCCGGCGACGAGGTCGAACGCATCCTCGGACTCCTCGGCCGCTACAAACTCCAGGTCAAAGCCATCATCAGCACTCACGCCCACATCGACCACGTCGGCGGCCTCGCCAAGCTCTACCAATACACCGGCGCGCCCGTCATGATGCATAGCGACGACCTTCCCCTGTATCGCGGCATGGAAATGCAGGCCGCTTTCCTTGGCATGCCCACGCCCGACCTGGTCGACGTTCATCAACTCCTGAAGGAAGGCGATATCCTCCAGTGGGGCGATTTCTTTGCCAGTGTCATTCACACGCCCGGCCACTCCCCCGGCAGTGTCTCGCTGTACCTTCCCAACGATAGCGGCAATCTCTCGCTTAGCCATCCCCAACTCTTCGCCGGCGACACCCTCTTCGCCGGAAGCATCGGCCGCACCGACCTCTGGGGCGGCTCCTACGATGACATGATCCGTTCCCTCAAGGAAAAATTGCTCCAGCTCCCCGATTCCACCATCGTTCATCCCGGCCATGGCGCCAGCACTACCATCGGCCACGAGCGCGACACCAATCCCTTTTTAAAGTAGGCGCCGCCGATTTCCTCCACGTGCCCTATCGTACGCTTTGCCCTGCGCACAGCGTCGGGTCATCCTGAGCGCTCGTCTTTGGCGCGCGAAGGATCTCAACGCAAAGTCCATGCACGCAAATTCTAATCCTCTACCCGCCCTTCCCCTGCCGCACCTTCTTTATCTCTTCCATCACCGACTGGATCAATTCCTTCGCGTGGGTCAACTCCCGGTCGATCATCCGCAAATCCATCGCCGGAACCGTCGCGTTCCTCTGGCTCGTGCAATAAACGCCATGCTGTCCCACCAGCACCAGCGCGTTGGTGATGCGGTCCAGCGATACTGCCAGCCGGCCGCGATCCTTCCCGAACATCTGCTCGTAATGTTCCAGTTCTTCCCGATGCTCTTGAAACGCCGACATGCTGCCACCTTCCTGACCTTCCCACGTAAATATTTCTCCGGTTGCACCTTCGGGCACAGCCTTCCGCTTGCAAACTTTACGCTACTCCTCCCTCCCGCCATAATCCACTTTAGCTCAGCGGAGAGCGGTTTCCAGGAATGAGTATTCCAGCGCAGTCCTCAGGTCAGTATGTCCCATTCGGAAAAGTCCCCGGAGGGAATTGGGAGCAGCGAACCATGCGACGTTCCGATCTCGTACAGTACAAGGAAAAGGAAAACGGGAAAATTACCCGCACTTCACAGATTGTCTTTGGTGAACGTCAGCATCTCCTCCGCGTCCTTGACTCCCTCGAAGGTACCAGCCTCCCCATCGCCCGTTTGCAGCAGGAACGCCGCTCGCTTGAAGAATTGATTCACGCCCGTACCCGCGAACTGAATCACATCAATACCGCGTGGGACGAAAAAATCGGACTGGTTCTCAGTGCCGAAGCCAAGCCTGAAATGCTCGAGAAGCTGGCCAAGCAGGCCCCCAAGGAGGATTTTTATCTCCTTCGCCTGATCAGTGAACATCCGCGCGCCAACGCCAAGACTCTCTCGCGCCTCGCCCGCCATCCCTACGGCGCGATCCGCGAAAACGTCGCGCGCCACCCCAATTCCGACGCCGGCACGCTCACCTATCTCAGCAAAGATAAAACGCAGCCCCTGTGGTACCTCGTCGCCTTCAATCCCAACACGCCTATGCCGCTCCAGCGCCGCCTCCGCGACCGCCTCAAGCGCCTCGGCGAAGTTCAATCCAACTAAATGTAGTAATGGCATCTTGCCCTGCATGGAGCGCCAAGGGTTACGCCGCCTATCTTTGTAGTCGCGCGTCCTGAGATCCACGAAAAATTCGTGCCCATGTCTGCCCCCTGCCTCCGATTTGGTCCTACTATCGACAGGTCCGGCTGCCCGGCTTCCCGGTACCTGATCTGTGCGTGCTAGTATCTTGGCCAGTAAGTGCAGGGACTGAAACACTGCGAGAGTGTCTGAACGGAGGGATTGGCACATGAGAAATGTGGTCTTCGCGATCAACATCACCATAGATGGCTGCTGCGATCACACCAAATTCAATCCCGACGAAGAAACACTTGAATATTTTACTCGCCTGACGCGAGAGGCTGATCTGCAGGTCTTTGGGCGGAAAACCTATCAATTGATGGTTCCTTATTGGCCTGAAGTCCTCAAAAACCCGTCGGAGACAAAAGCAGATACCGAATTTGCCCGGGCATTTGACTCCATCAACAAAATTGTTTTTTCACGGTCGTTAGACCGCGCTGAAGATAGAAATACGAGAATTGTTCGGGCCGATCTTCGCGGCGAAATACTTGCATTGAAACAACAGCAAGGCAAAATTATTTTAGTCGGTGGTGTAGATATTCCTTCACAACTTATAGAGCTTGGTCTAGTTGATGAATTTCGTTTTGTCGTTGCCCCAATCGTTGCAGGAGAAGGGAGGCGCTTGTTGGGAGATGTTAGCCTGCGGGAGAAATTGCAATTAAAACTTGTTGAGTCAAAGATCTTTAAATCCGGATGTGTTGCGCTTCGTTACTTGAAATAGTGACGGGAAGCAGGCCTTAGCATGAGTTGACCCGCTAGCCAACCGGGCTTGCCCACACCCATGCGCGCCAAAGACAAACCTCGAAGTCCCCGCACCACAGCGCGCCCGGGCCTCGGCGAGCAAGCGCCGCCGCCGTGCTTACTCCACCGGCACCTTCAGCTGCCAGAACATAAAACTTAATCCATCCGTTCCTTCGTCAATGAGTTTATTCACCGGTCGTCCACCGGAGTGCCCCGATTTCGTGTCATACAACAATAAAATCGGCCGCTCTGACGCCGTGCTCGCCTGCAGTCGCGCCGCGAACTTCCGCGCATGCAGCGGCGCCACGCGGGTGTCTCCATCTCCCGTTATCAGCAGCACCGCCGGATACTTCACTCCATCCTTAACGTGGTGGTACGGCGAATACGCATAGAGAAAAGGGAACTGCTCCTGATTTTCCGCGCTGCCATACTCCGCCACCCAATACGGCCCTTCCAGAAACTTTTGAAAGCGCAGCATATCTTCCAGCGGGTACTCGCACACCACCGCTTGAAACAACTCTGGCCGCTGTGTCAGCGCCGCGCCCACCAGCAACCCCCCGTTGCTCCCGCCTTCAATCACCAGTCGCTCCGCCGTCGTATATTTCTCCGCGATCAAGAATTCCGCCGCCGCCTCGAAATCGTCGAACACATTCTGCTTTTTCTCCAGCATTCCCGCGCGATGCCATTCCTCCCCGAATTCTCCGCCACCTCGCAGATTCGGCTGCGCCACCATCCCCCCGTGTTCCGCCCAGACGATCATCTCCTGCCGGAAATCCGGTGTGATGTTCAGGTCGAATCCGCCATACGCCGTCAGCCACACCGGTGCCTTTCCATCCTGCTTGAGCCCCTTCTTCGAAAACAAAAATATCGGAATCTTCGTTCCATCCTTGGACGTGTACCATACCTGTTGCACCTGGTAATTGTCCGGGTCCACCGGCGCCATGCTCTTCGCCCATACTCCAGACTGCTTCGTGTCCACGTTGTAGCTCAGCACCGTCGGCGCATAGTTGAAACTCGTAAAGAGATAGCGCAGTTCCGGCGCGCCCCATCGCCCCGCCGCCTGCACCGTTCCCAGCCCGGGTAATTTCACCGCGTACCCGTTTTTTCCCGCTGCGTCATACACCTTCATCTCCGTGCTGGCATTCCGCAGATACGTCGCCACCAGCTTTCCGCCCACCGGCGCAATCACGTCCAGCTTGATGTCCGCCTCCGGCACCACTTCCTTCCAGCGTTCCCGGATCGGGTTCTTCGGATCCACTGCGTATCCGTGCCACTGCGGCGCTTTCCAATTCGTCTGCAGCAGTAACGTATTTCCCGCCCATGCCGGCCAGAACACCGCATTCAGGTCGTTTACCACCGCCACCATTGGCGTGTGCTTCTCCATATTCTGCACATACACTTCCGTCTTTTCTGAACCCGTTCCGAACACCACAAGGTAGTACAGAAACGAGCTGTCCTCGGAAAGCTCCAGCGCCATTTCTTTTTCTTTGTCCAGCTTTTCCCCGAACAGCAATTTGTCGCCCGCCACGTCCGTTCCCATGCGGTGGTAATAGGCCCGCGGCCCCTCCGGCGTGGCTTTGGCGTAGTACAGCCCCGTGTGGTCGTTCGTGATTTCCACCGAACCGTAATCCGCGTTCGGCAGCACGTCCGGCAACTCCTTGTGCGTGTCCACGTCAATCACGTGTACCGTCACTTCATCCTGCCCGCCTTCGCGCCTCCCGTACGCCAGTAGTTTTCCGTCCCGGCTGATCGCCAATGTGGTCGCGCTCGCCGAATGATCTGCCGACCACGGCAGAGGATTCACCAGCAGCTCGTCTGCTCCTTTGCCTCCATTGCGGATGTAAATTCCCGCAACATCCTGTCCCGCCAGCAGCTTGGTGAAAAAATAACGGCCCGCATATTCTCGTGGCAGCCCGTAGGCGTCAATCTTGAACAATTCTGTGAGTCTCTTGGCGATGGCTTCCCGCCCAGGCAGTTTTGCAAGCGCTGCCTCCGTGCAGCGATCCTGCGCTTCGATCCACTCTCTCGTCTCTTTGCTGTCCTGGTCCTCTAACCACCGGTAGGGGTCAACGACCGTTGTCTTCCCGTATGCGTCGCTCACATTGTCCATCCGTGTTTTCGGCGGACACGCCGGTCCCGTCTGCGCGCAGAGCAGGGAAGGGCCCATCATCGCCAGGCCCATGGCGAACGCCGCTGCGCCTGCCTTCACTGGTCGATTCGTGCACCGCTTCTCCCGCAGCTTGCGCAACTTGTTCATCGTTTTCGTCCATTCTTCCACAGTTCTTTCCATTCACTCTGCACAGAAATGCAAACGCGCGCTAGAATACTCGAAAATGCCGCCCGTATGGAATTCCAATCGTGCCGCTGCACGCAACTCGACGATCCTTCTCTGCCTCGCCATCTCCGCTCTTCTTCTCGTTCCTTGCTTCTGGCACCGCCACATTGAAGCCGGCGATCTCGGCAGCCACGTTTATAACGCTTGGCTTGCTCAGCTGATTCAGCAGGGCCAGGCCCCCGGCCTCTACGTAGTCCGTCAGTACGACAACGTCTCCTTTGATCTTCTTCTTTTCTATCTCGCTAAGCCTTTTGGACTCGCCCTCGCCGAAAAAGTCTCTACCTCCATCTGCGTGTTGATCTTTTTCTGGGGACTGTTCGCCTTCGCCAGCACTGCTTCCTGTGCCACAGCCATCCCTGGCGGTGCGCCGCAAGGTAGGCGCTCAGGCCCACCATGGTTCTTAGTGCCTTGTTTCGCCATGCTCACCTACGGCTACATCTTCCACATGGGCTTCATGAATTTCTATCTGTCTCTTGGATTGGCCGGCCTTGGCTTGTCTCTCCTCTGGCAGCCCACAAAAAATGGACTGATCGCCGCGGCCATTCTGGCTCCTCTCATGCTCCTCGCCCATCCGCTCGGTTTTCTCTGGTTCCTGGGTACCGGATTGTATCGGCTGCTCTATGTTAAGTTGCCCGGTCGCCGCAAACTCCTCCTGCCCGTCGGCGCCATCGCGGTTTGTCTTGCTGCGCGCTTCTTCGTCGCTCACCATAAAGCCTACGAGGTCGAATGGCGCGAAGCTCCCATCTGGACCCTCAGCGGCGCCGGACAGTTTCACGTCTTCGGCGATCGCTACGCCTTCTTCACCGTGGCCATCGCGGCTCTGGCAATTTTGAGTACCCTCCTCGCGCTTCTCGCCGCGCCACAGCGCCTCACGTTCTGGGAACAGCGTCGTCTCCTCCTCGAACTCTACGTCATCTCATTTCTCGTCACCGTCATCCTTCCCGAAAATCTTCACACCGACCCCACCGGCGGCTGGATTGGCGCACTCGCCACTCGCCTCACTCTCGTCACCGCCATCTTCGGGCTGGCCTTTCTCGCGTCGCTGCCGCCGCGCCTTTGGCACCTTTTGGCCTATTCCGCCGTCGCCGTAGTTTTCTTCACGTTTATCTATCAAGATACCGCGCTCCTCAATCGCATGGAAGACAATACCCGCCGCCTCACGGAACAACTTCCCTTCGCTACCCGCGTCACTTCCACCATCTTTGCTCCGAACGACTACCGCACCATCTATCTGCACATCCCCGATCGCGCCTGCATCGGCCACTGCTGGCTGGTTTCCAACTACGAGCCATCCACCAGGCAATTCCGCGTTCGCGTCCGGCAGGGAAGTCCCGTTGTCACCGCTTCCGTTGACGACAGCGAAGACATGCAATCGGGCACCTACGATGTTCAGGACGAAGATCTCCCCCTCAAGCAGATCTACCAGTGCGACGCTCGCGACCTCACGCGGATCTGCATCCGCGACCTCGCCGAAGACGAGAAGAACGGCCGCCTCGGCTACCATCCCGTCACCAACCCCTTCTTCTACCAAAACCCTTGACCGCCACGCAGGAAACTCGGTTTGTTCCGGTTCCTGATTACTGGTACTGATTACCTCGATCTTTCGCCTTCCAACCTCCTCCCGTTCCCTCCGCTGTTTCATCGCTTCCCGCTCCTGAAAGACATTTTGGCTCTTGCACCAGTCCAATCTCTGCTAAACTACTCTCAGGGTGAGAGACAATGCTGCCATTACACCTTCAGCCCGAAAGTCACATCCCGCTGTACATCCAGCTCCGCGACCAGCTCCGTTCCCTCGTTCACGCCGGCGACCTTCGTCCCGGTGACCGCATCCCCGCCAGCCGCGAGCTCGCGCAGGTCCTCGGTGTCCATCGCACCACCGTTGCCAACGCTTATGCCGAACTCGAAGCCGAAGGCCTCATTCAGGGCCACGTCGGCCGCGGCACTTTCATTCGTAACAATGGCAACCTCCTTCACATCACTCCACCCGCGCCACCCACGCTTAACGGGAATGGCCATGGCACGATTCGCTGGGAACTGCTTTTCGCCGACGAACGCAGCGAGGAAATCCTCTCCCGCCTCACCGCCTCCGCTCCCGTCAATGCGCTCTCCTTCGTTATGGCCCGCCCCGCCGAGGAATTCTTCCCCGTCGAAGAATTGCAAACCTGCTGCCACGCCGCTCTGCGCCGCGAAGGCCAGGAAATTCTCAATCTCGGCGCTTCCGACGGCTACGCCCCTCTGAAGCAAGCGTTGCTCGAACTCCTCCATCGCGACGGCATTTCCGCCAAAGACGAGACCCTCCTCATTACCGACGGCTGCCAGCAAGCCCTCGATCTCATCGCCAAAGCCTTCGTCCGCCCCGGCGACACCGTGGTCATGGAAAATCCCACCTACCCCGGTGCCTCGGCGGTCTTCAGCGGTGTGCGCGCCCGGTGCCTCGGCGTGCCCGTTCGTACTCATCCCGAACCCGGCAGCCCTCTCGGTATCGATCTGGAAGCGCTCGAATCCACTCTCGCCTCCAATCGCGTAAAACTCCTGGTTCTCACTCCAGACTTTCATAATCCCACCGGCACCTCCATGCCTCTGGCCTCGCGCCACCGCGTCGTTGAAATTGCCTCTCGCTATCAGGTACCCATCGTCGAAGACCACATTTACGCGCGTCTGCATTCCCATGAAGAGCGCCTGCCTTCGCTGAAGCAGCTGGATCGTTCCAATCTCGTCATTCATATCGACAGCTTTG
>Ga0335077_10005016_pt1 | contig 16183 bp, 14 predicted proteins | sample Lox_Sample_31_FD_207151 | JGI IMG/M metagenome (GOLD analysis project Ga0335077, IMG submission 207151) | Soil microbial communities from Loxahatchee National Wildlife Refuge, Florida, United States - Lox_Sample_3.1 | ecosystem: Environmental > Terrestrial > Soil > Wetlands | place: USA...
GCGCGGCATCTTCGTCGGGGGCGGTGCGACGCTCCTGCGCGTCGAATTGACTCTGCTGCTCGCGGCGCTCTGGACCATTCCCGCCGGCGTTCTGATTGGCTCGAACGCCAGGCTCTCGGCCACACTCCAGCCGATCGTTCAGGTGATCGCCTCCGTGCCCGCCACGGCCCTTTTTCCGATCATCGTTCTTCTCTTGACGCGCATCGGCGGCGGGCTGGCGATTGGCTCGATCGTGCTCATGCTTCTTGGAACGCAGTGGTACATCCTGTTCAACGTCATCGCCGGGGCGATCGCCTTGCCCACGGATCTGAAGGAAGTCTGCGGCGTCTTCCGCTTCGACAGGATGGAACGATGGCGTGAGCTGATCCTGCCGGGAATCTTCCCCTACCTGATCACCGGCTTTGTGACCGCCTCAGGGGGCGCCTGGAACGCCAGCATCCTGGCCGAATACTTCCATCTGAATGGCCACACCTACTCGACCACCGGATTGGGCTCTGTGGTCAGCAACGCGGCGGACGCGGGCAATTATCCCGTTCTTCTCGTCGCGACCATGCTGATGGCGCTCATCGTTCTCACGATCAATCGCCTGGTCTGGCGCCGCCTCTACACGCTGGCATCCACCAGGTTCAAGCTGGAAACATAGACCGAAGCGAGTTGGGTCTGAGCAGCGTGCTGCGCTATAAGCGGACCTATTTGGCCCTAAGACTCATCACATACGCCACCAGCGGCTTGTGATCCGGGCTATCCAACGGTATATCGGGCATCCCTTTGGTTTGCGCGTCGGCGCTCGGCTTCTGCAGGAATTTCGAGACCTCCTCGGCCGTGAGTTTCGAGTGGGTCAGATTCGGCGCGTCGTCCGTGCCTTCGCCATTTTTGCCGTGGCAGTCATAACACTTATATGCTGCGAACCGACTCTTGCCTTGGGCAACCAGTTTGGCGTCTTGCCCGCCCCCGGCCTTGTCGGCTGCGGCCTTTGCGGGCGCCTTTGAGGCGTCCGCAGGCGGACTCTTTTGCTGCTTCATAAAGTGTTCCGCAGCGAGAGGAATAGAAGTGCAAATCAAAAGAAAAAGAAACAGCACAGGTTGGTGGCGTTGTAAGCGAACGCGCATCTGGTCTCCTCTTACCTAACCGCCCACGTGCTGAGATTCGCAAAGCGGGCCGCTAATCACCGGCCTGAACGGATCGTCCTGAATTCATGCGGCTCGACGCCCAAGGAGCGAAAAAACGTCACCACCCGGCGGGGCCGCCCCACGGATTGGAGAATCGGTTGTCGCGGGTGACGTCCTCGTCCGTAAGCGATTGCAAGAAGTTAATCAGATCGGCCCGGTCTTGCTGCGAGAGTTGGAATCCTCGAATCAGCGGGTCCTTGTTGGGATTGCGCGACCCCTCGCCCGAGTGCGGCGAACCCGAAATCGTTCGTCCTCCCGCGGAGTAGTGATCGAGCACTGCGTTCAAGGTCGCCGCGCTCCCGTCGTGCATGTAGGGCGCGGTCAACGCGATATTGCGAAGCGTGGGCGCCTTGAATTTGCCCACGTCCTCCGGTTTCGACGTGTACTCGTAGATGCCTCGATTGGGCTCCGGGTAAGAGAAGGCGCCGGCCAAATTGTAGAGCCCGGTGTTGTGAAACTGCACCTCGGTGCCCGTGCTGTTTTCAGAGATCGTAGCGTCGCTGAAGTTGAAGCCGCCATGGCACCGGAAACAGGAAAGAGGCTCGCTGAAAAATAGCGCCTCGCCGTGCTTAGCGGAGGCCGAAATCGCACCGTCGTCGCCGCCGTAGTGGTAGCGGTCGTAGGGCGAGCTTGCGGAGATGATGGTGCGCTCAAACGCCGCGATCGCTTTGGTCACGTTGGAGATCGAAAATGGATCGGGCTCCCCGGGGAAGGCCGCCGCGAACATCTCCCGGAATAGAGGATCGGCGCGGAGAATCCGCAGGTACGCTTCGCCCTTGCCGGTCAGGCCCAGCTCTACCGGGTGCTCGCCAAACATCGGCGTGAGCGCCTGATTTTCCAGGCTGTGCTCGTTCGGATTCGCCCACGTCAAGACGGCGCTGTAGGCGATATTCACCAGGCTCATGGCGCCGCGAGGATGAAACTCCCCCGTCGCGCCCACACCCTGAGGCTTGCCGTCGGTAAACGCCAGTCTCTGCTCGTGACAGGTCGCGCACGATTCGGTCGCATTCACCGACATTCTCTGGTCGTAGAAGAGGTACCGCCCCAGGCGCACCTTTTCGACGGTCATCGGATTATCCGGGGGAACCTGGGGCCGCGGAAATCCCTTCGGCAGTCGCCACTGATAGCCGGCGGAAGCGGCCTCGTCCTTCGCGCCGGCGGGCGCTGCCGCCTGTGGGTGCGCCGAAAACACCGGGCTCAGACAGGCGCAGGCCATGAAAAGAATCGCGGCTGATTTGGGAATGTTCTTCATTTGGGCGGCTACTTTCGCAGTGCGACCACTTCCAGTTTTTGCAGCATGCGTACCGACCGCGCGCCTTCCTTGTCCGCGGGAATCACCAGCCGCGCCGGTCCCTGATACTCAAATAATGGCTTACCGTCACGCTTGTCCGCCACAATAATTTTCTCTCCGCCCAGGCCGGGGTCCAGTTCGCCCAAACTGAAGGCCACCGCGTATCCGTCGGACGCTTCGGCGAGAACATACCCGGCCAAAGCCTTGCCGCGCATCTGCCGTCCGAACGCAACTCCCGCCTTCTTGAGAATCTCCTGCAGGGCCACGCCTTCGTAGGTCGTCTTCGCGCCGTCCTGTTCGGTAATCTCCGCGCTGACCCTGGGCATGGCCGCCAGATCGGCCGCGTTAAGCGTCACCGGCGTGGGAACATCGCCCGAAATCGCGAGTTTGAGTGCGGCCGCCGAGGGCAGGGCGGACGGTCCGGCCGTTTGCGCCGCCGCATGGCCCAACGACAGCAGTGGCAATGCTAACACGAAGGCGGCCAGTCGCAGATGTTTCATGAAACCCACCCCTTTCATCGGCTCCATTCGACCATCTCAAGCTACCTATATATATACACTTGACAGTAACGGCTGTATACGTATTGAATCGTAGCTGTCGTTGGAGGCGAACCATAATCGTCTGCGAATATTTCTATAAGCCGTTCAACGCTCGCGGCGACAACGACTACTTGCACGCCTGGGCCTCCGAAGTCGATGTCATGGCCGCCAGCGGCTGGACAGTGGTGGATTGTGTCCGCCAGGTGCAACATCCCGGCCTCTGGACCACCGTCCTCTGCCGGCCGGCGCGCGAGTTCGAAGGCCTGTTACGCGAATAGCCTGTTAGCGGGTAGGAAGTCCCCAACGAATCCAGGCGCAGGACTTCGCATCACTGAGGCAAAGGGATCGGCTTGAATTCAAACTGCTCGACGCCCAGGATCTCGCATGCTTCGCTTAGCTCGCGAACGACGTGCACGTTCGGGCGCGTGTTCTCGATCTCCTGCTGAAACATCCGCGCGAGGCCAAACCCCAGCGTGGATGGAACGAGAATGACGCGCGGCAGATTAGGATTGAGAAGGACGGGATCGAATGTCGCCAAGGCCAGCAGAGCTTCACGCCCGAAATCGAACCCGGTCACGCCGGTGAAATCGGCAATGGCTGCGCGCGGTGACGTCATCGCGGCCAATTCGCGCGCCGCTTCGTAAAAGGCTTTCAGCTCTTCGCGCGTAACCTTGCCTTCGATTTGGCCGCGCAGGATCCGTTCTTGCGAGTCGACGCTGAACCGGTAAGACATGCTACTCAACGTAATCCGGAACGATGACCATGCCAGCTTACGGGTGGCGCTCCTTTTCGTCGAGGATGCGATTGAGGGCATCGGCCGCCAGATGGTAAAAATTCGCCCACGAAGCGGATAGTCCGCCGATCGCCTCACGCAAGTCCTCTGACGTCAGCCGTGGCCGCGGCCGCTCTTGCAGGGCGCGATTGTATCCGTCCTTCCATACCTTCAGCACGTGGGGGCAGTCTTCGGTCCAATTCGTTTTTTCTCTCGCGCATCGCTCGCACACCAAAGGCTGGCCTGTCATCGTCATTTGTCTTCACTGCTTTCGGACGGAGTTAGGCTCTATCCTTATGATCGGCTTGATTACCTCTCCGCGCTAAGGTGAGGGCTTGAGGCGGGCCTAGGCGAAGCGCGTAGCGGTTCCACTCTTCCATGTACCGCCTCACGTGTTCAATAAAGGGAATCCCTTAGGCGTCGCCGGGGCTCGCTCCGCGACGATCGCGAACGTCCGGTCCCCCTGGGCCGAGGCGAAGCCAGTTACCGACGCCGTTTCTCGACAGGGCTATTTTGCCCCGGTGCCCAGCCCGGCGCAATTTCTTTGAGGCGAAAATGCAATCACCGCGAAGGGCTAGTAGCGGGTCATTTTGAAATTTGGGGATACCTTACAGTTTGAAAAAAGCTACTGGAGCGAACGCAAGGCTAAGAGCAATCACCTGTAGGAACATTTGACCCGTTACGATACGCCGGTTAGTCCAGTCGGCGCTGGCGACGTACCTGAAGACAAAGGGCATTTGCATCAGGATTAGAAGCCAGAAAATGTAGAAACCCGTCCCTTCATCCCCACCCGATCGCAGTCCACCAGAGACATTACCCAGAACCGCCGCTGGACCTCGTCGGCGGCGAGACGGCGGCGCGCTCCTTCGCAGTGGTGAAGAAGGGCGGCGTGCTCGTTTCCACGGTGGGCGCGGCGAACGCGGAACTGGCGGCGAAGGCGGGAATTCGCGCCGTGAACCTGGGTCAGCAGCGAAGCGCGGCGGATCTATTGGAGCTGGCGGGTTTCGTGGAACGCGGAGACGTGAAGCCCCGCATGGGCGAAGTGTTTCCGTTGGAGCAGGCCCGCGAGGCGCAAGATGCCAGCCAGAAAGGCCGCGCCAGGGGCAAAATCTTGCTCAAGGTCGCCTAAGCACGGGATTTTCAAGCTATAGATGAAACCGTCACCCCTGATTGCGTTTCTGGCGATCCTGTTTGGTTCGGCCGGAAAGCTAACTCCAGGTCCTCAGCCCGATGATGTGCCAATACGCAAGGTAGGCCGTCGCGATCAACAGAGCTAAGGCCACGGCGAAAGAGTAGCCGTAAACGCCCCGGCGGACTCCAGGGCGGCGCGCCGTCCACACCGCATAGGCGCTCGCCAGTGAGCAAGCAGCAAAGGCAATCGTCAGCGCGCAAATTGCCACCGACGACCACGTTAAATTTCCCAACCGCGAGATCAGATCCTCGCTCCCCAAAATGAAAATCGCCACGACGGAGATCAGGCAGAGCACAGCGATAAGCGGCCACGCTCGCAGCTGCCTCTCGGCCGGCCGGCGACGCTTTCTGCTGATTCCCCCCACGATCCAGAACGGCGCGTATGCCAGGATCGATAGGATCGACAGCAATACAAAAACCGTAAGGGCGATTTCGGTGAGAGCCATCCAAGCGGGGATGTGTTTCATCGTGGTGCCTAAAATCTGGAGAAATTGGCTCTCCTGGTTCCTCGGCAGTAATTCGAGAGTTGCCACTGGCTCGGGAGGATCGTTCCGAGAAATGTACCGGAACTGGTTTCCCCCAACGGGAAGAAACGCCGCATTCCCTTGGCCCAGGCGGCGCAACAGGAGCTCATGGTCCGTCACGCGCACCAAGCCAATACCCAGCAGCCGTTCCAGGAAGTGTATGTACTCGAAACGCGGTGTCACCGGCTCGTACCACCCGCTGTATTGGACGGCGTTCGACGGAAGAGATGCGGCTGCAGGCAAAACAGGTTTCGGCAGGTCGCGCGTAATATACGCCCGAATGGCCGTGCCGATCTTCACGAAGGCTTGTCCGCTTCCGCCATTGATGCTGTAGAAGTAGCCCACGCCGTATTGCGGCATGTAAGCCACCTGCGTCAGGCCCCCTTGGACTCCTCCGTCATGCCCGCGGTAGGCAAAACCGTCGAAGATCATCGCGTAATTACTCAATCCGTATCCCGTCGTCATCCCGGCTTGGGCCGCCCAACTGCTCGCGGGAGTTTCCATGCGATCGATGTCGGAAGCGGGAACGATTTGCGTGCCGTTCACGCGGCCGCGGTTCAGATAGAGCTGGAGGTAGGGAGCCATGTCTTCGGCAGACGCGTTAACCGAACCCGCCGGCCGATAGATGATGTTCCCGTAAGGGTAAGGAGTCTTTCCATCGCCGCGGTACAGGGTTGCCGCGGCTTCCGGCGTTGGACGGAAATAAGTAGCGGTTTTCATGCCCATCGGCTGAAAGAGATTCTGCTCGACAAAATCCTCAAAGCGCTGGTGCGTGATTTTCTCGACAATGTATGCGGCGACCGCGGGTCCGGAGCTGCAATAAGCGAAGCGCGTGCCGGGCGGCCAGCGCGAAACGCGCGAGTGGTGGTCGTAATCGAGAGCTTGCGCGAGACTTAAATTCGGGTCGTCTTCCGCAAATTCCCGAAAGTGCAGCTCGTCCCATCCGGTGGTGTGCTCGAGAAGATTTACCACGCGCACCGGATCGGTGGCCTCCCAGGGATTCTCGAACCAAACTTCGGGAGCCAGCTTGTGCACAGGATCGTCCAGCGAGAGCTTGCCCTGATCGACCAACATTAATATCGCAAGCGAAGTGAACGCCTTGGCTGTGGATCCGATGCGAAACAATGTGGCCGCCGTGGCCGCCCGGCCGCTAGCTACATCTGCGATTCCCAGGCCGGCAACCCATTCGGGTCCGGCACGATTTACGATGGCGATGGAAGCGCCCGGCGTACGCGTCTGCCTAAGAATCGCTTCCAGTTGCTGCTGCAATTCGGCTAAAGAAGCGGGTGGCCGTTGCGTCTTTGTGTCCGCCGCCGCAGCGGCAAGCATGAGCAGCGAGAGAACCAAGGTCGAAGCGATCTGCTTGAGCATTGCTTCCTAAAGTCTGTGGGGATCTAGGAAAATGCGCACGTTGTACACCTGCTCGACAGGCTGTACAAGCTAATTCTTCCACGCGACTTCGCAAGCAGGGCAGAGAAGCTACTTCCCCGGATCGGCGGCGAGCGGATCGCCGACCTCCTGGTTGTACTGCTCGAGATCGGACGGCGCGCAATAAAGTTCGCGAATGTCGAAACCGCGCGGTTGCAATCGCATCGGAAACTTGTTCAGCGCGACCCAAGGCTGCGTATACATCTTGGGATCGTCGATGGTGACCGTAAGCTCCAGATGGTCGCGATCGACGCGGTGAAACCGTTCCTCGACTTTTAGTTCGCCGCTGTGCGGTCGGCCCGCCTTGTCCAGCCAGGTCTTTTCGTTGAACCCGACCGTCTGCACCGCAAAAGTATAGTCGTCCACCCATTGCCCCACCGAGTAGCCGTTCCACCTCGGCTCGGGATTCCGCGGAAGTTCCCGGCCATCGGTCCAGATGGTGCGCCAGGTCCGATAGTATTGATTCAAGATGATCACCTGGTCCGCGGTCTGCACGATTTGAAGCGCCCGGAATTCGGAAAGCTCCAGGCGCGGGAATCCCGGCGGGTCGCAGTTATCTACGGGATCGTTCCCAAGCACGTCCGGAACCGAGCGCACTCCCACGCCTGTCGGTTTGTGCGATTCGAGCGTGGTTTCGCCGAGCGCGGTGTAGGGCAGGGGATTGGGAATATGGCGCTCGTCGGGCTCTCCGCCGGGAGGAACATTGTTCCCGGGCAGCACGGCGCGGTGCTCGTTCGCGCCGGATGCCTGGATGCCCGGCGGCGCGCCGCCTGCGGACTCGCCCGTAGCATCCCAAACTCCGGAGAGGTCGCGCCTCGGAGCAGGGGCGGACTGCAAGCCCGCATACGCTTTGCCCGTGAGCGGCACGCTATTCCACTCGTCGATTTTGATGTCATCGACTGACTTTGAAGGAATCGTCTGCGCGCCCGCGTTCGGCGGAAGCACAGAGGCGCCGATCAGAACGATCAGCGCGGCCGGTGAAATCGTGGCAATCGAATAGTTGGGCATTTCGGAGATCCCCCGGCTTTGCGGGCGCCGGTCTCCTCCCCGAAAGATGGTAGCAAAATGCAGAACAGCGATGGGATTGCCTACAGCGCGCTTGTCGCTTGCGGCAGCGGAAAAGCTGCGCGCACCCTGGTGCCCTGCGGACCCGATTCGATGACGAGATTGCCCCGGAATTGGCGCACCCGCTCGCGCATCCCGGAGATGCCGACGCCCAGATGCATCCTGGGATCATCGGGCGAAAGGCCTATCCCTTTGCCGCGGTCGGTCACTTCCAAAACGATTTCATTGGAATCGCGAACCAGACGAATTCGAGCCCATTTGCTCCCGGAATGCCTGTGAATATTGGTCAGGCTCTCTTGAACGACGCGGTAAATCGCCATCTCCAGCTCTTGCGGCAAGCGGCGGAGCGCCGGCTCAACCTCCAACTCCACGGAAATCCCGCTGCGTTCCGCAAACCCATCGCTATACCACTGGATCGCCGAGGGCAGTCCCGCCACATCCAGGGTTGGCGGATGCAATAGATAAGAGAGAGTGCGAACCTCGCGCGAGCAATCGGAGAGGGCTTGCTGAGCGTCCACAAGAAGCCGCCGCAGTTCATTAGGGCGGGCCGAGCCGGGTATCAGTTCTTCGATCGCACCCAGGCGCATCAGAGCTGCCGCAATGTATTGACCCGCGCTGTCGTGCAACTCGCGGGATATGCGCATTCTTTCTTCGTCTTGGGATTGGAGCAGCCGGGTGGAGAGGTGCCGCAGAGCTTCTTCTTTCTGCCGCAGGGATTCCGTGGCTTCGAAAAGCTCGGTGACGTCGGTCGCGATCAAGCACAACGTGTTGATATCGGATTGACCATGGTTTGGCAATGGACTCAGCGTGACGTGCAAGACCCGGTTGCGGCCCTGCGCGTCTTTAAAACGGAGCTCGCCCTTGGCCGTGGTGTGCAGACCTTCGCGGATCAAATCGCGAAGTTTTTCGCCTTCGGGCGGCGCGAACTTGGCATAAAGGGAGGCTCCGACACTTTCTTCCGCGGGCAATCCGAGAATTTTGGCGAACCGGGAGTTCGAATAAAGAATCGCACCCTCGGCGTCGATTGTCGCGGCGCCCTCCTGCATCGTCTCCACCAGAACGCGGTAAGGTTCATCGGAGCCCTGCAACGTAAGGACCCGGTTTCCAGCGGCCGTCTGGACGACCAGGGCGTCGATCCGTCCATCCTTTATGGCCTCGATTATGTCGTGGTTTTCTTCGGATTTCTCGAAAGGTTGCAGCGCGTAGACCCGGTCTCCTGACACGGTTTCGATGACCACCGCATCCACTACGCCGGTGCGAATGGCTTGAAGAATATCTTCTACTTCAGAGACGTCGTGTTTCAGTGAGATTTTGGACGGAGAGGCCGCCATTGATGAAACTGTGTCACTCATGGGTTCCTCGATTTGCTTCCGATGTTCGTTGCGCTACCGCTTCGCCGCAGTGCTCATGCGCTTGCTGTCGAGGTATGCGCTTGGCGGATATCCAATCCCACCAGCGCGCGTTCCGTGTTGGAGAGGTCGCCAATGATTTTTCGCAGGGGTTGGGGAACGCGCCGCACCAGCGTGGGAATAGCGAGAATCTGGTCTCCTTGCGCCAACTGCGGGTGCTTCACCAGGTCGATCACTTCGATGCGATACTTCTGGTTCAAATGCTCTTCACAAATGCGCTTCAAGTTGGCCAAAGCCGCGAGCGATTTGGGAGTTTGCCCGGCAACGTAAAGCCGCAACTCGATGATGTCGGAGTCTGCGCCGCCGCCGGCTTTGGCCTGGGCTTTGCTCCTGGCTTTTTGACCGTTGGATTTCATCTTTCCGCTCCATTTGTCTTATGAGGACCTTCCGATTGCTTGCCTTCCGCGTGCCTGCTGGTGGCCATCTCGGCGGCATCCAACTGGAGCCGTTGCTCCACACTTTGCGCCTGCTGGATGGTTACCTCCATGGCCTTTTCCTGCGCCTCGTATTCCGCGCGAAGGGCGGCGATGCGACTTTCCAATTCCCGCCGCTTGGCGCCGAGTTCCCGCTGTTTCTGCGCGATGGTTTGCTCCCGCAGCAGGGCCGCGGCGTTATCCTTGGCCTCCTGCGTAAGCCGGGCCGAACCCGTGAATACCTGGCCGGCGCCGATGTAGGCGTGAATCAGCCGGATGCCTTTGTCGGTAATGACAAACTCACGAAGCTGATTGGAATGGGCCATGCCGCGCGACTTGAGAATGTAGAGGCAGCGATTTCTTTCTCCCGTCTGTTCGATGTCCCGGAGGAGAATCCAGGTGTCGATCAGGGAGGAGATATGCTCCTCGGTGGTTTCTATATGGTCCAAGCCCCTGGTCAGAGCGACGAGCAACGCGGTGATACCCCTGCTCTTCAAGAAATCGATCAGTCGCATCAACAGGGAACGCACATCGCGTTGATTGCTGCTGGCGATGAGGTTGCTGATCGGATCCATAACGACCGCGTCCGGCCGGATGGTTTCAATCAGCTTGTGAATGCGGAGCAGGTGCATCTCCATGCCGTATTGCGTGGGCCGCCAGGCATGATGGAACAACAATTCCTTCTTTACCCAGCGATGGAGATCGATTCCCACCGAGCCGGCATTGCGGAACACCTGATCGGTGGACTCTTCGAAGCCGATGTAGAGGCAGCGTTCGCCGCGGCGGCAGGAGGCATCGGCGAAATGGCAGGCCATGGTGGTCTTGCCGCTGCCGGCGCTGCCGCTCAGCAGGACGCTGCTGCCGCGAAAGTAGCCCTTGCCCTGCATCATCGCGTCGAGGTCGGGTATGCCGGTGGAAATTCGCTGACTGGATATCTTGTGATTCAGGGCGATGGAAGTAAGCGGCAAAACCGAGAGGCCGGCTTCGTCGATCAGGAACGGATATTCATCGGCTCCGTGCCTTGTGCCTCGGTACTTGACGATGCGCAGGCGCCGGGTGGAAATCTGGTCCTGAATGCGGTGATCCAGCAGGATCACGCAATCGGAGACGTACTCCTCCAGGCCGTGCCGCGTGAGGGTTCCCGAGCCTTGCTCGGCGGTCACCACGGTGGTGAGCCCGCGATCCTTGAGCCAGCGGAAAAGCCGCCGGATCTCGGCGCGCAGGAGCGACTCGTTGGAGAAGCCGGAAAAGATCGATTCGATGGTATCGAGCACCACGCGCTTGGCCCCCACGGAATCGACCGCATATTGGAGCCGCACAAACAGGCCTTCCAGGTCGTACTCGCCGGTCTCTTCGATTTCGGCCGGTTCGACGCGGATATAGTCCAAAAACAGTTTTTTCTTCTGGACCAAGGCGTTCAGATCGAAGCCCAGGGAGGCGACGTTCTTGGTCATCTCCTCGGGCGTCTCTTCAAACGCCAGCAGCACGCCCGGTTCGCGGTACTCCTCGACGCCACGCACGAGGAACTCCAGGCCGAGCATGGTCTTGCCGCAGCCGGGTCCGCCGCAGACGATGCTGGTGCGGCCGCGCGGCAGTCCACCGCCGCTGATTTCATCGAAGCCCTTGATGCCCGTGGCGGCTTTCTCCACGCCTTCCAGGGGAACCGAACGAGCCCGTCCGTTTGTTATCCGACTTAGTCTCATAAGATTATCCGTACTGGGGAGTCTTTCCTTCTAACAAATCCCAGAACCGGAATCAAAGCTACTCAATGGCGTTCTCCGACTGGGCGCCGCAAAAAGTATGAGTGCTGAAAGATATCGCGTTGGCGCCAACACAAGAATAGGTGCTTTCCTGTAGAAGCTCGACCAAAGACGGCAGGATCCCGAAACGGGAATCGCGGGTGAGCTTCAAGGCTGCCTACTGCCCGACGACCAATACGGAAAACGTACCGGGTACCGCACGCGGCCGGGGCCGTGGATTGTTGGGAGTGGGTGCGGGTGCTGGGCCAAAGTCCGCCACGGGCAGGTAGACCATCCCGGTCTTGCGATCGAGAGCCATGGTGCGAGCGCCGGGCAATGTCTTTACGTTTTGGACCAGCGAATATTTGTCAGGGCCATCCTCATGAAAGATCGAAAGTGCCCCCTCTCCGCCGCCCGTGGAGACGTAGATCAAGCCGAAACGAGCGTCGAATTCCAGCGCATCCACGCCGGGCCCGATCGGTTCTGTCGCGACGATCTTGCCGTTTGCGGCATCCACTACCGCCAGAACGCTCGGCGCCGCAGCTTGCCCCGCAACCGCGCCGCCGCGGCAGCCCAGGAAAATCCGGCTATGCGCCACATCGATATCCATGCTGCTGGGCTGCGCGCAAATGGGTAGCAGGTCCCACGTTTGCAGGATTTTGAACGATTGCACGTCGAGTTCGTGCATCTTGCCGATGTCCTGCATGTTCAGGAAGACGTGACCGGCGCCATCGGACGCGAGATGCTCGGTCCTGCCCGTGGGAAGATCGATCGAGCCCGCCACCGCGCCGGTTTTCGCGTCGATGGCCGTCAGCCGCCTGCTGCCACGGTCGGCGGTGAAGATGCGCTTCAGCTTCGCATCGTAGATGATCCCGTTGGGATCGTCTCCCACCTTCACTTTGCCGATTGTGGCGAGCGTTTTCAGATCGAAAATGGTCACCGACCCGGGATCGCTGGCGTCCGCGAAACCGCGGTTGAACTCCGGCGCCACAGCAACGCCGTGCGCGTCTTCCAGTCCGCCGATCTTGCCGATGATCGCGTCGGAATCCAGGTCGACCACGGCCACCTCTGTCCCGTGCGGCACGTAAAGCCGCCGCGCTCCGCTATCCGCGGAGATGTAGTCCCATCCGCCGTCGCCTGCGATGGGGATGCGCCTGATCGTGCGATACGAAGACGCGGCAGCGGCCGCCAGGGCCAGCGACGCAAGCCAGAGCACGAACGATGAACGATGCAGAACACCTGACGCCGTTCTCATGCCGGCACAATAACATAGTGGATCTTGGCAGGCGGCTCGAAAGAGCCGCCTTTTTTATGAACGAACCGGGCCAGAGACTTTCTCCCGCGCGGAGGGCCAGCAGCGGGCGCCGATGTTGAATACGACGGGCCAGATCAAATAGAGGAGCACCATGAAGTACATCTCTTCCATCCCCTCGCCAAACGCCCACATTCCAGACGAAGCGTTGCGGATCTCCATGATCCGCGCGACGGGAACTCCGGTCGTGGCAGCCTCATGCTGGATCATCAGGTTGCTCTTGAAAACCATAGCCTCAAAGCCAAGCTGCCAGATGATCCCGAAGAGGCACACTTCGTAGCCCGCGCGCACAAACTTGTTCAGGTTGCGCACAAATCGCGCATAGCGGTCCGTTTCCGCGGGCGCTCTGTCGTTCAGCATCGCCAGAATGGCAAACCCAAACGGCCCCAAAGCCGCGAGAAACAGCCACCACGAAGATCGTCCCTTGGACCGAATCACCAGAAAGCACACCGCCAGCCATAAGGCCCATACAACCGCAACCATTCCCCAAAACGCGAGGGTCCTCATTTGGCTGAGGTAGTGGTAGTTCCGGGCATAATTCGGATGGCCTGCCGCACTATCGGGATTGATCAGGCTGGAAAGCCGTCCCTCCAGCAGGAACACCACGGGAATGAGCAAGAGCAGCGCCAGCGCGACGACCGTCTGCTTTTTCATCACTTAGATCATGGCATGGCTTTGTCGCCCGCGACGGCGACTTCAAACTTGTGTGCGTTCGTCGCCAACTCTCGTAAGTTGCCCCGTCGGGAGTTTGCGGCTCTCTTAAAAAGCAATCGAAATTCGCGACGCGCTCTTACGCCGAGCGGCCGCGGCTTTTCGCCGGAATCGTTGCCTCGAGCCACTGATCAAAAGTCGGGCCGGCCAGCTTGGCATGAGGACCGGGCAGCAACGCGCCGGATGCATAGAGGGCCGCGGCCGGATCGGCTGGGTCGCTCACCTCCTCGACCCTGAGCGATTCGCCGCGCCGGGCGATCAGCCGCCTCGCGGCATCCGCGAGGTTCTCTTCTTTCGGGCCGGCGATTTCCGGGATCGGCGCGCTTGCGGCAATGTTTCCTGAAGCGATGGCCAGATCGGCGAGTGCCTCGCCAACGGTTCTCGCCGCGACGAGTTGCGTGCGCATCTTCGGCAGATAGCTCACGTCTCCCTTCTTGCCCCAGCTCACCAGCGTATCCACAAATTCGTGGAACTGCGCCGCGCGCAAAATGCGCGCCGGAACCGGGCCCGAAAGCATGGCCTTTTCGTGGGCTTGCTTCGCCGAGTAGTAGCCCCCGTATTGGCCCGTCGTGAACTTGTCGATCCCGATGATGGACACCACCACGATGCGCTTCACTCCGGCGCGCTTGCCGGACTCCTGCAGATTGCGCGTCGCCGTCACGAAGAACTCCGTGGCCGCCGCCTGTTCGGGTGACGGTCCCGTGGTCGCGTCAATCACGCATTCCACTCCTTCGAGCGCTTTCGCAAGCCCATTTCCACTGATCACGTCTACGCCAGAGGAACGCGACATCGGCACAACGTCATATCCTCTGCTCTTGAGTACTTCCACTGCGTAATGGCCGACCCTTCCGGTCGCCCCTGCCACTCCAATCTTCGTCGTTCTCCCTGGCATGATCTCCTCCTTAGGTGCCGCGCTGCTGAGCGCTGTTTTTGCGGGTGCTGGGCTGGCTTCGGGCGGGTGCTTAGCGAGGCCAACACTAAATAGGATGAGCCGCCGAAGCTGCGGTCACACGAGATTTGCGAAATGAATGAAGAAGAGAAATAGAGTGAATCCGGTTTGCCGGTCTCGGCTCCGAAGTGAACCCATCCGGGCATCGCCCGCTTCAACAGTCACGACTCGCAATGCAAGCAGCGTACAAGTCTTGTTTTTCGAACTCACTGCCCGACTGGCTTTTGAACCGGGATGTCGCCTGATAGCCCCCAGGAGGTCGCGGTGGGCGTCATGGGATTTGCCGATGGAACAACGAACCACTGCCCGGTCGAGGGCCGCCACACAGCCGTATCCGTCATGCCGTCGCCATCATAATCGCCGGGCACGGGAACATCTCCAGGTAGCCCCCAGTACTGAGTGATCGGACTGGCCGGATTACTGCTCGGAATGATCCACCATCCTCCGGACCGCCACACCGCGAAATCCGTTTTCCCATCGCCGTCGTAGTCACCGGGCACCGCCATGTCTCCATTCAAACCCCACGACTGCACGATCGGAGTTCCTGGATTGCCGCTGGGGATGACGTACCACTGGCCGCTGGAAGGCCGCCAAATGGCGACATCCGTTTTTCTGTCGCCGTCATAGTCGCCGGGCACGGGAATATCACCAGATAGTCCCCAATATTGAATGATTGGACTGCCCGGATTGCTGCTCGGAACGATCCACCATCCTCCGGTGGAAGGCCGCCACACCGCGATATCCGTTATGCCGTCACCGTCATAATCGCCGGGCACGGGAATATCTCCGGGTAACCCGAAATACTGCGTGACCGGGCTGGCCGGATGACTGCTCGGAACGATCCACCATCCTCCGGTGGAGGGCCGCCACACGGCGATATCGGCGATTCCGTCACCGTCGAAGTCTCCTCGCAACGGCACATCTCCGCTGGCGCCCCACTGCTGAACGACTGGAGTGCCGGGATTATCGACCGGGATAACAAACCATTGGCCGCTGGAAGGACGGAACACAGCCGGCTGGGCAAAATTCCTAAAAGCGATCTTGTAGCCGATTACGTCCAGCGCGCGGATTTCCGTGGAGCGAACGAGCAAGGGGGCATAAGTACACGGGGCGCAGTCGAATGCGTCCTGCACTTGCCCAGGGTAATGAGTGATCCAGTCGCCGTAGTCGCCGCCGTTGTCGCAATTGTTGAACTCGTTTAGATCCGTGGTCCCGCCGTCAATCGAGAAAAACGCATGGGGAGTCCCGCCGCCGCAAGGAACGTTTTCGTCCGGATTGGTGGCGAAGCTGTGCGTTCCGGCGCTCGCCCAGCGATAAAGATCCTCTGGAAATGGGTTGTCCGGCGTTTGAAAGCCGAGGGTCGAACCCAAACCGAGAACTTCGTCGATCTCGTGTTCCACGTCTGCTACCAAAGCGTCATGCGCCAGCGACGTATAGATTCCGATGCAGCCGGAACCTGTAAACCCGGGGCAGGGACTGCCCGCAAAATTGAAGAGTTGTTCCTGAGTGTTGAGACCGACCGCGAGGCCGATGGCGGAGTCCACATAGATGTGTGTACTGCCGGTGATGGGATTTGTGCCGCCGCTGGGAGTATTAGCGAGCGCGGTGTTGTCGTCGGGGCTCGTGGAGCTGCTGCTTAGACCTGTGCGGTAGTTCGAATAGCCGCTGGTG
>Ga0335077_10005017_pt1 | contig 16182 bp, 14 predicted proteins | sample Lox_Sample_31_FD_207151 | JGI IMG/M metagenome (GOLD analysis project Ga0335077, IMG submission 207151) | Soil microbial communities from Loxahatchee National Wildlife Refuge, Florida, United States - Lox_Sample_3.1 | ecosystem: Environmental > Terrestrial > Soil > Wetlands | place: USA...
CAAACGGGCGATCACGACGTTGAGAAAGCTACCGATGACGAGACCAAAAATGAAAGGGAGAGCCACCATGCCTTCGTGAGTGTAACGCGCGAACGAGGCGCCCGCGCCACTCACTGTCTGAGGTTGGCGTCTGCCGGGATTTCCCGAGCGAAACTCGCGTCGAGCGCGACGAGGTTGTCGTACTCCTTCCGGGCGGCTTCATACCGGCCGAGGCTCGCGTAGGCGCGCGCCAGGTTGAGGTGGACATTGGGCTCGTCGGGCCTGATTTCGCGGGCGCGCAGCAGGTATGGAATGGCGACGTCCGCTTTTCCGACCTGACCGAGGGCAGCTCCCAGGTTGATGAGAGCGGGCACGTAGTCCGGGTCGGTCCTGATCGCGCGCTCGAGATACGGGATCGCCTCCAGATAGCGTTTTTGCTCAACGAGAACGAAGGCCGCGTTGTCGAGGACGGCCGGATCGTCGGGGTACCAGGCAAGGGCGATGTTGAGGTGCCGGATCGCTCCCACGGAGTCCCCCATGCTTTGAAGTAGCGGGCCCAGGTTGCCATGAACGCGGGTGCGATCAGGCCGCAGCGCCAGCGCCAGGTCGTACCGCTCCTTGGCGAGCGCGAAGAGCTTACGGTGGTAGAGGGACGTGCCGAGGTTGCTCTGGCAGATCGAACATTGGGGGTCGGACTCGACCGCGAAGTTCCACAGCGTCTCGGTGTCTCGCCACACCTGGATCTGGTGCCACGTCAGGTTCGCGAGGGCGAGGACCCAGACTGCTGCCACCACCCCTGCCAGGCGGGCGATGCCTGGACGCAGCGCCCCCGTCGCAGCGGCTCGCCCGATGCTGCCCACCGCTGCCCCGACGAGAAGCGCCCAGCCGAGACAGGAGAGGTAGCTATAGCGGTCGTGCGCGAGCTGATACCCCGAGTGCACGATTCCGCTGACCGGGGCGAGGAGGATGCCGTAGTAGACCCACACGGCTAGCCCTGCCGGCCACCTTCGACACAACGCCAGCGCAGCAAGACTGATGGCGACCACGGCAACCATGCTCGACAGGAAGCGTGGCTCGAGGACGTTCACCACGGCAGGAAGCTCGTACAGCGGCGACAGCGACAGGGGGACCACGGTCTTCTCGAGATAGAACCAGATGCCATACCCTGCGACCGCGATTCTGCCAGCCCATCCGAACTTCGCGACGTTGGTCAGGTAGTGATGCGAGGCAACGGCCCAGTAGGCAGTGATTCCGCCCCCGAGTCCGAGAGCGAGATAGGGCAGCTTCTCCTTCAACACCGCGCGCGCAGAGTCGTTCCGCCACGTTCCCCATTGGAACGACAGCCGGCGGAGCGGATACACATCCAGGAGAATCAAGAGCAGAGGCAGCGTCATCACGATGGACTTGGACAGGAGCGCTAGAAGGTAACACGCTATCGATCCCATCAGCAGTCGGTGGCGGCGGTGGCGTGTGGCCTCCGAGGCGCCGAGGTACATGAGTACCGTCAGGAAGAAGAAGAAACCGGCGAGGACATCGCGGCGTTCTGTCGCCCACGCCACTGATTCCGCTCGTAGCGGGTGCAGAGCGAAAAACAGAGCAGCGGTGGCGCTGCCTAATCGTAGAGCCGTTCCTTCGAGGGCGGCCGCCTTTCGGAGCAACCGAAGCGCCACCAGATAGAACAGCGCGGCGTTGGCGGCGTGAATGAGGTTGCTCGTCAGATGATAGCCGAGAGGATTCATGCCCCAGAGAGAGTAGTCCAGGCCGAACGTGAGCCAGGAAACGGGAATGTAGTGACCCATCAGGGTGGTGGTGAACATCCAGCGCAGCTGCTTCAACCCGAGGCCGCGATAGCTCGCGTTCTCGAACAGGTTGACGTGATCGTCCCACCGCACAAAGCCGTTGAGGAGCGTTGGGGAGAAGACGAGGAAGGTGACCGTCGCGAGCGCCAAGGGGATGACCGGAGCGCACAGAACCCATTCGGTGAGCCGGTCGAGAGCAGTATGGCGGATCCCGGGACACATGGTCGCCAGCCGAGCAGCAGTCGGCACTTCCTCCATCCCATTCCGTGGCGTCATCCGGGCCTCGGGCCTCGCGCGTCGAGCGGGTGGGCTACAACAGCGATGCCAGGGGAGAAGGAGTCTCCCCTGGCATCAGGTGGATCAGGGTTACATCAAGTTACGGGGTGGTCGTGGTGCAGCTTCCCTGGCAGACCGTCGCGCCGTCACCGCTTGCCGAGATCGTGAACGTCCCGTCACCGTTGTCATGATAGGAGTAAGACGTGGGCCAGCCACCTCCCAACGGCGGCACTGGGACCGGGCTAACGAACGGGCCTGCGGAGACGCCGTTGATGACCACGGCGGACGTCAGCCCGTCAGTAGATCCTGGGAGCGAACCCGTGTGTGCCGAGTAGACAACCGCCGCGGAGGCGAGCGTGCGTATATCCGCCTGCGCCTTGGCGACGCGCGCCCGGGCCTGGATGTTCGCGTACAGCGGGAAGGCGATGGCCGTCAGGATGCCGATGATCGCGACGACGATCATCAGCTCGACGAGCGTGAAGCCGCGCTGGTTCCGCATCTTCTTGTGCCAGAAACTCAACATGTTCGCTTCCTCCTCACTTGGTTTGGGTGTTGGACCGCCAGAGCGGCCTCGTTGGCTCTCTAGCCGTCATCAATTTGCACGAACGGTGCCAGGGAAACCGGAGTCCATTCTGTCGACAGCCCGACAAGCGCGGGGCGTTCGGAACATCGCGGAAAGCATTTCAACTGCTCCAGTTGGCTTCGGGACGACGGGCTGGCGCTGTGAACCTGAGGCGCCACGAAGGCAAGCGGGGTGACGGCGCTTGTAACTGGCGACGCCGGGAAGTGTCATGGCTCTGCCATCACCGCTCGGCGTCCCAGGTTGTGCTTCTGCACCTTGTAGCGAAACTGGCGGAACGTCATCCGCAGCAGATCGGCGGCCTTGGTCTGGACACCTCGGGTCCGCTCGAGGGCGATCTGCAGGTACCGGCGCTCGAGATTGTCCAGCGTCGCATCCAGGTCGAGACCCTCCTCCGGCACATCCAGGAGTTCCGGCTCGCGCGCAGGGCGCTCGCGGCGCACGGACTCGGGGAGCGAGTCGACCCCGAGCATGTCACCACTGCCCAGCACGATGGCGCGCTCGATCGCGTTCTCGAGCTCCCGGATGTTGCCTGGCCAGTGATGGCGCTCCAGTACTGCCATCGCCTCCGGCGTGACGCCGCGCACATCCTTGCCGAGTTCCCTGCTGAACCTCTGGATGAAATGCGCCACCAGGAGTGGAATGTCCTCGTGACGCTCCCGGAGAGGGGGAAGCTCAATGGGGATGACGTTCAACCGGTAGAAGAGGTCTTCTCGCATCACGCCGTCCCGCACCGCCGTCTCGAGGTCCCGATTGGACGCGGCGATCAGCCGCACGTCGGTCTTGATATCCTTCGTGTCACCGACGCGGCGGACCTCACGCATCTGGATCGCCCGCACGAGCTTGACCTGGAGGAGGGGCGGAATCTCGGTGATCTCATCGAGGAACAGCGTGCCGCCCTCCGCCGCCGTGAAGAGCCCAACTTTGTTGGCCACCGCACCCGTGAACGAGCCCTTGACGTGCCCGAACAGCTCGGACTCCATGAGGCCCTCGGGTATGGCGCCGCAGTTGACGGAGACGAACGGCTTGTCGCGCCGCTGGCTGTTGAAGTGGATGGCCCGCGCCACCAGTTCCTTGCCCGTGCCGCTCTCCCCGGTGATCATCGCAGTGGCGGGGCTGTCGGCGATCTTGCGGACCGTGTTGAACACGTCGAGGATCCGGCCGCTCTTGCCGATGATGTTCTCGAACCGGTGTTGGGTCTCCAGCTGCCGGCGCAGGTACAGGTTCTCGTCGCGCAGGCGCTTACGCTCCAACCCGTTCTTGAGGATCAGGTTCACCTCGTCCAGCTTGAACGGCTTGGTGATGTAGTCATAGGCGCCGAGCTTCATGGCCTCCACCGCCGTCTCCGTCGACGCGACCGCTGTCACGACGATGACCGCGGTCTCGGGAGATAGGTCGCGGGCGGCGCGGAGCACGTGCATGCCGTCCACCTTCGGCATCCGGAGATCGGTGATGATACCGTCGAAGGATTCCTTCCGGATGGCATCGATGGCCGCTTCTCCGCCATCGGCGACCGCGACGTCGTGCCCGGCCTTCTGCAAAGTCATGGCCAGCAGGTCCCGCATGCTTCTCTCGTCGTCCACGATCAAGACTCGCGCGGCAGTCATGGCTCCCTCGTGATGGGTGGATTGAGCCCTGAACCCGCCGGCCCCGGGACCGCGGGCAGGCTCAGGGTGAACGTCGCACCTTCCCCGGGACGGGTTCTCACGTCGATCTGCCCTCCGTGATCCTGCATGACGCGGTAAACGAGGGCCAAGCCGAGGCCGCTGCCCTCCGCCTTCGTCGAGTAGAACGGCTCGAAGATGTGGGGCAGATCGTCGTCGCCGATGCCGGGGCCCGTGTCGGCGACCCAGATCTCGAGCCGGCGCGGCTCCCCGCGGATGACGCTCGATCCGATGCGGATCTCGCCGGCTCCTTCCGGCATGGCCTGCACGGCGTTCAGGCAAAGGTTCCAGATCGCCTGGCGCATTTGCTGGGGGTCGACCTGCGCGAACAACGAGTCTCCGTACTCGCGGATGATCTTGAGGTCGGGCGGCAAGGACCGATGCTCGATCAGAAGCAGCACCTCGTCGATAAGCTCGGCCATGTCGACGGCGACGCGCGCCATGGGCGCGGGGCGTGCGTACTCCAGAAAATCGCCGACGAGATCATTGAGCCGGCTCGACTCCTTCTGAACGATCTCGACGAGACGGCCCCGCGCGCCGTCCGTGGGCAGGTCCTTGACCAACATCTGCACGGCGCCCGAGATCGAGGCCAGGGGATTGCGAATCTCGTGCGCCATGTTGGCGGCCAGCCGGCCCACCGCGGCCAGCCGGTCCGCCTGCCGCATGCGTTCCTCCATTTGCTTGATCAACGAGAGGTCCTGGCAGACGCCGATCAACCCGACTGCCTCGCCGCCTCCCGATCGGAGCGCCCAGAACGTGATGCCGACCGGGACCTGGCTGTCGTCTCGGCGCCTGAGCTTGAATTCATGGCGGGCTGGCAGATCCCCGGGGCCGCCGATTGCCAGGCTCACCTGGTCCAGATCGATTCCGTGCCCGAAGATCGCCGACCACGGCTGGCCAAGCGCTTCCTCCGCACGAACTCCGGTGATGGACTCGGCTGCTCGATTGAATGCGGTCACTCGTGATGTCGTATCCACGGCGACCAGCCCGGAGCCGACGGACTCGAAGATCAAGTCGCGGAAGGCCCGGAGGTCCGAAAGGTTCTTGCGGTGCGCCGCCAGATGTTCCTGCGACTGCCGGTATCGCGCGGCGAGCGACGCGATCACGACCGAGACGACCAGCAGCACGGCCGCGTTGAGCACGACGGCGAGGATCTCGAGGGCGGTCATGTCCACGGGTTCGGCGACACCGAGCAAGACGGCGGCCGAGCGGCCCACGACGAGGCCGATCTGGAGCAGGCTCGACACGCCGGCCACGATCAAGGCTCCCGCGCGGGACAGGACGAAGCAGGCGGCCACCACCGCGAGGACGTAGAGCGGCACGAAGATCGACTGGAGCCCGCCGGAGGTGGCAACAACCGCCGTGATCAGGACCAGGTCGAGGGAGAGCTGAAACCAGGCGAACCGCCGGGGGTCTTGGATCCCGGTCTGGCTAAGCGGCAGGATGAGACAGGCCAGGCCCATGCCAAGAAGGGCGGCGGCGAATCCCAGGAAGGGGAACGAGAACCCTTCGACGTAGCGCAGGAGCACGCCGACGCCGAACACTACCAGGGCAGTGATGAGGCGTGCTCGGTTCAGCCCCCAGAGGGAGGCCCACGTCGTCTCGGTCGTCGCCATCCCCGCGGCCCTGGCCCTCACTTGATCAACGTGACGAGCTTGAAGATGGGGAGGTACATGGCCACGACAAGGCCTCCGACGATGCCCCCCAGGATGACGATCATGATGGGCTCGAGCAAGGAGGTGAGCGTATTGACGGCCGTGTTCACCTCGTCATCGTAGAAGTCGGCGATCTTGCTGAGCATGGCATCCAGCGAGCCTGTCTGCTCGCCCACAGAGATCATCTGCGTGACCATTGGCGGGAACACTCCGGAGCCCTTGAGCGGGTCGGCGACCGTCTTGCCCTGCGACACCGAGACGCGGCACTGGAGCACGGCCTTCTCGATCACTTTGTTCCCCGCGGTCGCGGCCGTGATACGGAGCCCTTCGAGGATCGGGACGCCCGACTGGACGAGCGTGCCAAGGGTACGCGTGAAGCGCGCGACCGCGACCTTCCGGATCAGCGGGCCGAAGATGGGGATCTTCAGCAACAGCGCGTCGACGATGGATTTGCCGTTCTCCGTCCGATAGTACGCGCGCACCGCGAACACCGCGCCTCCCATGCCCGCGGCGATGAGCAGGATGTAGCTGCGGACGAAGTCGCTCAGGGCGATGACGATGCGGGTTGGCAGCGGAAGCTCTGCTCCCATATCCCGGAAGATCGCCGCGAATGTCGGAATGACGAAGGTCAGCATGAACACGATGACCAGAATGGCCACGCTGATGATGGCGGCGGGGTAGACCAGGGCGCCCTTCACCCTGCGCTTCAGGGCGGCGCTTTTCTCGATGTAGACGGCAAGCCGCTGGAAGATCACGTCGAGGATTCCGCCCGCCTCGCCCACGTCGACCATGTTGATGAAGAGATCGTTGAAGGTGCGGGGATGTCTGCGCAGCGCCTCGGCGAGGGTGGAGCCCTCCTCCACGTTCCGGGCGACATCCGCAGTGACTCCGCGGAGGTTCCTCGCCTCACTCTGCGCTGCCAGGATGTGGAGGCACTGGACCAGCGGCAGACCCGCATCGACCATGGTGGAGAACTGGCGCGTGAATACCGCCATGGCCTTGTCCTTGACCTTGCCGCCGATCCGGGAGGGGGTCTTGCCCCCGGCCTTCTCGTTGATGCGCGTGACCAGGATGGCCCGCTTGCGTAGCTCTCCGACCGCGGTCATGCGGTCCGGCGCCTCGATCTCGCCCTTCTGGATGCCAGCCGGGGCGCGGCCCTGATACGCGAATATCGCCATCTCAGAGTCTCCTGTTCATGGAGGTCGCGCCGCGTCCCCGGTCAGTGCCTGGCGAGCGGGGAGTTGGCCTGGAGATTGGCGCCGCCCGCGGCACCGTACCGGCCCGGCCCCATCCCCCCGAGAAGTTGCAGCAGTTCCTGCGCGTCCATGGTCCGGTTCACGGCGTCGTCCCTCGAAATCCTGCCTCGCTGGATCAGGTTCAGCAGGGACTGGTTCATCGTCTGCATCCCGAACTTCTGCCCGGCTTGCAGAGCCGAGTAGATCTGGTGGATCTTCTCCTCGCGGATCAGGTTCCGGATGGCCGGCGTGGCGACCAGGATCTCCATGGCCATGGCCCGTCCGCGGCCATCGGTCGTCGGGATGAGCTGCTGGCACAAGACGCCCTCCAGCACCAGCGCGAGCTGCGATCGGACCTGGCCCTGCTGATTCGTCGGGAAGACGTCGATGATGCGGTGCATGGTCTGAGCGCACGAGTTGGTGTGCAGTGTTCCGAGGGTGAGATGCCCGGTCTCGGCAACCGTGAGGGCTGCGGAGATGGTTTCCAGGTCGCGCATCTCTCCCACGAGCACCACGTCGGGATCCTGGCGCAGGATGTACTTGAGCGCGTTCTGGAAGGAATGGCTGTCGGAATAGATCTCGCGCTGGTTGACGAGGCTCTTCTTGTGTTGATGCACGAACTCGATGGGGTCCTCGATGGTGACGATATGCTCGCTCCGCTCCGAGTTGATCTTGTCGACCATGGCGGCGAGGGTGGTCGACTTCCCCGAGCCCGTGGGGCCTGTCACCAGGATGAGTCCCTTGGGCCGGTCCGCCAGTTGCTCGACGATCGACGGCAAGCCCAGCTCCGAGAATCCCTTGATCTTCGTGGGAATCATGCGGATGGCGCATGCGACCGCCCCGCGCTGCCGGTAGACGTTGCAGCGAAAGCGAGCCAATCCGTGGATGCCGAAGGACAGGTCCAGCTCGTTCTCCTCCTCGAACTTCTGCTTCTGTCGCTCGTTCAGCACGCTATACGCTAGCCGCTGCGTGTCTTGCGGCATGAGCTGCTCGAACTGCGTGAGCGAGACGAGCCTGCCGTGCACACGGAGCTGGGGATGGATGCCCGTCGTGATGTGCAGGTCAGACGCTCCCTGCTCGACGAGAATCGTCAGCAGATCGTGCATGGTCGCGGCCATCGGCTATGCTCTCCCTGTCCCGACGGTCGGCATGGAATCCTCCCGAGGGCAATTCGAAACCGTTCAGGACAGCGACCCGATGCTTAGGTCGTGCCACACCTGCGTGGCGGTGCGCGTTCGGTCTAGCGTGTGAGCGACGCGCGTCGGCACGGTCGAGCTCGGAGTGACCAAGAATGTCAGCTTCGTGGGGGGTTGCAACGGAACGCGCGCTCGCGCGCGAAGCCGACGGACGTTAGCCTGCAGAGATCGCCCGGTCGAACTGCCCGGCGAGTGACAGTGTCGTGCGGCTGTCGCTCGTGTCCGCCCGGTTGACAGCCCCGACGGTGGACTGTTCCGTCGGAGCCGGTCGCTACTTGGCCCCGCTCAGCCTCTGCAGCGTGTCCGTGAAAGCCTTGTAGGCCTCGTCCTGATAGAGGACGAACAAGACTCGCTGCAAGCTCGAATTGCCGCGGGCCAGATGCTGCATGAGCGTCGACAGGATCGCGTCAGCCGATTGAGCCGGAGCTACCCCGCCGACGCCGCTTCCGAGGGCGGGAAAGGCGATCGACTCCAGCTTGTGCTTCTCGGCCAAGCTCAGACAGGAACGGGTCGCTGCGGCGATCTTCTCGGGGTCGGTCTTGAGGTCCTTCCCCATGGTGGCCGCGTGGATCACGTGAGTCGCTGGTAGGTTACCCGCGACTGTCAGGACGGCCTCGCCCACCTCGATCGGTCCCTGGCGCAGGGCTTCCTCCTCGATCACGACACCGCCCTTGCGCTTCATGGCGCCTGCCACTCCCGTGCCCATCCAGAGCTCGGAATTCGCCGCGTTGACCACGGCGTCCACTTCTGCGTCCGTGATGTCGCCCCGCTCCACGACGAGCGTCGTCTTGCCGACCTTGACCTTCATCGGTTGGCTCCAGATCCACGCGAGTCTCCCTGCTCGCGGGCCTTCACTGTCTCCCACGCCCGATCCAGATCCTCGGCCGGTGTCTCGCTCACGCTGCGACCTGCGGCGCTCATCTCAGCCTCCACTTCCCTGAAGCGTCGGGTGAACTTGGCGGCGGCTTGGCGCAAGCAATCTTCGGCGTCGATGCCGCGCAGTCGCGCCACATTGACCATGGAAAACAGAACGTCTCCAAACTCGTCACTGACTCGAGCCGTCTCCCGGGCGTCGAGCGCTGCTTCCAATTCCCCGATCTCCTCGCGCAGTTTCGCCCACGCCTGACTCCAGTCCGTCCAATCGAAGCCCACCCGGCCAGCCTTGACCTGAAGCCGTTGGGCCCGCAGGAGCGCCGGCAACGTCGCCGGCACGCCATCGAGCGCCGACCGCGAGCGGCCATCTCCCTGTCCCTCATCGTGCTTGATCCGCTCCCACTGAGCCAGCGCTTCTCGCGCGTCTGCGACCGGGCGGTCGCCGAAGACGTGAGGATGGCGGCGGATCATCTTGTCGGTGAGACGCTCGAGGACCTCCAGCATCGTGAACTCGCCGCGCTCACCGGCGACCTGACAGTGAAACACGACCTGGAAGAGCAGGTCGCCCAATTCTTCGACGAGATGGTCCGTGGATCCGTTATCGATCGCGTCGAGCACCTCGTAGGCTTCCTCGATGAGGTAGGGTTTGAGCGTTTCGCGCGTCTGCTCCCGATCCCACGGGCAGCCGCCGTCGGCTCTCAGGCGAGCCATGACCCCGAGCAGGAAATCGAAGCGGTCGCCGGCGGAGTTCGCCATGGATGATCCCGGGGCTTGTGCTAAGGCATTATACACAAGTGGGCGCACGGCTTGAAGGTGTCCCGTGCGCGTGCTACCCTCCGGCCGACGTGCGAGCGGCTGTACGATCACAGGAGGCACAATGGCGGAAACTGACGAAGGAACGTTCAAGGTCACCGATCGGAGAGGTCGGGCCAGGGAAGAACTCGAGGAGCCACCTCCAGCCGAATCGCGTGAGCCGGCGGCGGGCCCCGCTCCCGCCGAGCCCGGTCCCACGACGGCTCCTGGTCCCAGGCAGCTTGATCTCCAGGGGATCTTCGTGATGTTTGCGACGTCCGCGCTCATCGGTCTGGGGGATGCCGCCGATCCCGTGACCCATGAGCGGCGGTTCGACCTGGAGCAGGCTCGCGAGGCGATCGACATCTTGTTGATGCTCCGGGACAAGACGGCCGGCAACCGGACGGCACACGAGGATCGGTTGCTGGAGGAGCTCGTCTACGATCTCCAGATGCGATTCGTTCGCGCGTCGGAGGCCCACCGCGGCCGTTGAAGCGCCGAGCCCGCCGGGGGTGCCCTTCGAGCGCCTCAACGGGTGCGAATGATAGCCTGGCCCTTCTGGATCTGAACGCTTTCCACCACCTTCGGAACTGGCCATTCCAGCAAGCCGGCGCCGGACGGTCCCATCGTCGCGTAAAGAAGGAAGGGACTGATTGGCTGTCGCCCCAGCGTGAGCTGGGTGATCGTGACCTTGGCACGACGCTTGTCTCCGACCGTCGGTTCGTCAATGCTGATTCTTCCCCGGACGGATACCCACACGGTGTGATCGAGTTGCTTTTCCGGAATGTACGAGACGAGGTAGGAAAACAGCGGATTTTGTACGAGGGACCGCAACGGGGTCTGCCCCTGAGCCACGAATTCATCCGCGTCGAATCGGACGGTGAGGTCCGAGAGCGGGACGCGAGCCGATTCAGCCAAGTGGCGAGAGAGGAAAGCGCTGGCCTCGCGCTCCGTCAGAACGATCGGCTCCTTGTGATTGGAGCGTCCTGCTTCACGCAGCACCACCTCGTAGAGCTTCTGCTGAGCGGCATATCCGTCGGCCTTCGAGAAGGCCACAGGGCGGGTTTCTGGGCTCTCCAAGATATTGCCAGAGAGGAAGAGCACCCCTGCGGCCAGAGTCAGGACCACCAGCAGCGCGAAGGTTACGAACAAGCACCCGAAACATCCTAGCTTCATTGGCTGACCCTAGCACCTCGTCGTGAGAGTGTCCAACCTATCATTTCTTAATAGCTTGCGCGTATGGGTGTGGCCAGACTTGACATGACAAGACTCATGATATATAAGTGTGATTGGATAAGATAATCCGGGCCCGAAGGCCCTGAGACAAGGAGGGTGCAGACCAATGGCAATTGTTCGATTTCGACCCTTGAGCCCCGCTGTCGATCCAGTGCGAGATTTCTCGGAGATCCAGACGGAGATGAATCGGCTTTTTGACAGCTTCTTCGGCAGACCGAGCCATGTAGCCGGAGGCATGGAGCGCGTCTGGGCGCCGGCGGTAGACATGCACGAGACCAAGGACGAACTCGTCGTCACCGCGGACCTGCCTGGACTCAACGAGAAGGACATCCATCTGTCCATCACCGGCGATGTGCTCACGCTCAGAGGCGAGCGGCACTGGAACCAAGACGTCAAACAGGAGAACTACTATCGCGGGGAGCGGTGGTTCGGGAAGTTCGAGCGATCCCTCCCGTTGCCCGTTCCCGTCCAGGCCGACAAGGTCAAGGCCAGCTATCGCGATGGCGCGCTGACCATCAGGCTGCCCAAGACCGAAGAGGTCAAGCCGAAGGAGATCAAGATCGACGTGGCGTAAGAACGGCCGGAGCGCCGGCGGGCGGGTAGCATTTCCGCTCGCCGGCTCCGCCTCCACAGGAAGAGGACATTTCACAGAGGAGACGTACGAGACATGGCGAAGGTGATCGGCATTGACCTGGGAACGACGAATTCGGTGGTGGCGGTCGTTGAGGGCGGAGATCCCGCCGTCATCGCGAATCAGGAAGGGAGCCGCCTGACTCCCTCGGTGGTGGCGTACACGAAGGAGGGTGAGACACTCGTCGGTCAGGTGGCCAAGCGTCAGGCCATCACCAACCCCGACAACACCGTCTTCTCGATCAAGCGCTTCATGGGCCGGCGATACGACGAGGTGCTCCAGGAGATCAAGCTCGTGCCCTACAAGGTCGTGAAGGCGCCGAACAACGACGCGCGCGTCGAGATCCGGGGCAAGGTGTACTCGCCACCCGAAATCTCGGCCCTCGTGCTGCGGAAGCTCAAAGAAGCGGCGGAAGCCTACCTGGGGGAGAAGGTCACGCAGGCCGTCATCACCGTGCCTGCGTACTTCAACGATAGCCAGCGCCAGGCGACCAAGGATGCCGGGGCCATCGCCGGCCTCGAGGTGCTCCGCATCGTCAACGAGCCCACTGCAGCCGCACTCGCCTACGGTCTCGACAAGAAGAAGGACGAGACGGTCGCCGTGTACGACCTGGGGGGTGGCACCTTCGACATCTCCATCCTCGAGATCGGCGAGGGGGTCGTGGAAGTGAAAGCGACCAACGGGGATACCCATCTGGGCGGCGACGACTTCGACCAGCGCATCATCGATTGGATCGCCGATGAGTTCAAGCGGGAGAACGGCATCGACCTCCGGAAGGACCGGATGGCCTTGCAGCGGTTGAAGGAAGGGGCGGAGAAGGCCAAGTGTGAGCTGTCGACCACGGTGCAGACCGAGATCAACCTGCCCTTCATCACCGCCGACGCCACCGGCCCCAAGCACCTTGTGCTCACCCTGACGCGCGCGAAGCTCGAATCGCTGGTGGCAGAATTGATCGAGCGAAGTCTCGCGCCGTGCCGTGAATGCATGCGGCAGGCCGGCGTGAATGCCACGGATATCGACGAGGTGATTCTCGTCGGTGGTCAGACTCGCATGCCGAAGGTGCAGGAAGAGGTCAAGCGGCTCTTCGGCAAGGAGCCGAACAAGACGGTGAATCCGGACGAGGTGGTGGCGGTCGGCGCTGCCGTCCAGGCCGCCGTGCTCACCGGCGAGGTGAAGGATCTGCTGCTCCTGGACGTGACGCCGCTCTCGCTCGGCATCGAGACGCTCGGTGGAGTGATGACCAGACTGATCGAGGCCAACACGACGATCCCGACGAAGAAGGCGGAGGTCTTCACGACGGCGGCCGACAGCCAGCCCTCGGTGGAAGTCCACGTGCTGCAGGGCGAGCGACCGATGGCGCGCGACAACCGGACGCTGGGGCGGTTCCATCTCGATGGCATTCCCTCGGCCCCGCGCGGCGTCCCTCAAATCGAGGTAACGTTCGACATCGACGCCAACGGGATCTTGAACGTGTCGGCCCGCGACAAGGCGACCGGCAAGCAGCAGAACATCACGATCACGGCCTCGTCCGGTCTCAGCAAGGACGAGATCGGCAAGATGAAGAAGGAGGCCGAGAGCCACGCGGCCGAAGACCAGAAGCATCGTGAGGAGATCGAAATCAAGAATCGGGCGGACTCCCTGGTGTACACGACCGAGCGCACGCTCCGCGAGCACGGGGACAAGATCCCGGCCGAGGACAAGCAGAGCATCGAGACGGCGCTCAATGGCGTCCGGGACGCGCTGAAGGGCGAGGACTTGGACCGGATCAAGCGGGCTGAGGAGGATCTGCAGAAGGCCTCGCACAAGCTGGCCGAGGTCATGTACCGGGAGGCACAGGCCAAGTCTCAGCCCTCCGGCGCGCCCGGCGGGGCCGGAGAGGGAGCCCAGAAGGGCGATGTGGTCGATGCCGAGTTCGAAGATCTCGGCGAAAAGAAGGACAAGTAAGGATCCGGTGCCGGGAGGGCGGAGTCGCCCTCCCGGCGAGTCTCATGAAGCGTGACTACTACGGAGTGCTGGGGGTCGCCACGAGCGCGACCCCGGCGCAGATCCGGCGCGCGTACCAACGGTTGGCCCGCCAGTACTCGCCCGATGTCAACCTCTGGGAGCAGCATGCTCGCGGGCTGTTCGAGGAGGTCGTCGAAGCCTATCGGGTGTTGAGCAATCCCATGGCCCGGACGTTGTATGACCGGGGCGCAGGACAGCCGTCGCCGGAACGTGTCACCGGATCCGGCCAGGCTGTTCGCTCAACCGGACGCCGCGGCGATGACCTGCTCGTTCCCCTGGAGATCTCGTTCCAGCAGGCCGTATCGGGCTTCCAGGCGGACGTGCCGGTCGATCGGCTCTCGATCTGCGTGGCTTGTGAGGCGACGGGAAGCGCCCACGGCGGCATGCCTGCGCCATGTCCTCACTGCGATGGAGCTGGCACTGTCTGGCACGGCCACGGCGCGCTCGAGACCAGCTCATGCCCTGCGTGCTCGGGATCCGGTGTGAGGGTGTCCGACCCGTGCCCAGGGTGTCGAGGACGGGGCGTGGCGCCAAGCCGGAGCGTGGTGCGTGTGATCTTGCCTGCCGGTATCGACACTGGCACGCCATTCCGGATCCCGGGAGAGGGTCACGCAGGTCCCTTCGGCGGTCCGAGGGGCGAGCTTGTCGTCATGCCGCGTGTGCACGACGACCCCGTGTTCGTCCGGCGGGGCGACAATCTGTACTGCGAGGCGACGGTGACGATCGCCGAGGCTGTGCTCGGCGCGCGCGTCGGGATCCCTGCCATCGAGGGTGAATCCCAGCTGTCAATACCGCCAGGCACGCAGAGCGGGCAGGTCTTTCGAGTACGCGGCAAGGGTGTGCCGCATCTGTCGGGCGACGGCCGCGGCGACCTGTACGCAACGGTGCGAGTCGAGATTCCGCGCGGACTTGACTCAAGGGCCCAGGAACTGTTCCGCGAACTGGCGCGCCTCCTGCCCGGGCATTCGCGCTCGGGAGCGAGACCAGAGAGTTCGACATGACCGCACGGAGCAAACCGCTCTACCGCATCAGCGTGGTGGCGGAGATGTTGAAGCTCCATCCCCAGACGCTCCGCATGTACGAGAAGAAGGGGCTCGTTCGACCTAGCCGCACGGTCGGCCGGACGCGGATGTACTCGCCCGAGGATGTGGATGAGATCGCTCGGGTGACGCGCCTGGCGCGTGACCTCGGCGTGAATCTGGCCGGCATCGAGATCATCCTAAAAATGAGACGGCGAATGCTCGATATGCAGGCCCAGATCGAGGACTTGATGGAGTACGTGCGAGCTGACGGGGCTCCGGCCCGTGATGCCGCCGCCCGTGGCAAGAGCGAGGCGTTGGTGCGGGCGGCCTCGAGCCAGCTGGCGCCCGTGGACCTGTTCTGAGCGTTCCGATCCGTCTGGAAAGGATGCGAGACATGGCTGACGAGAAAATCGCCCCTGGCGAGCAAGACAGAGGCCCGAGCGCGCTGATACCCGACGAGTTGCCGATATTGCCGCTGCGGGATACCGTGCTGTTTCCACAATCCATCCTGCCGTTGGCGGCTGGGCGCCCGTCGTCCCTCAGCCTCATCGAGGATGCCGGGCGGAGCGGACAGCTCATCGGCGTGTTCACTCAGCGAGACCCGGCGACCGAAGACCCGCAGGGGAGCGATCTGTACCGGACCGGGACGCTGGCAACCATCCACAAGGTGCTCAAGCAGCCCGATGGCACGGTCCGTCTCGTCGTGCAGGGGCTGGCTCGCGTCGGCCTCGTGGAAGTCACCCGGGTGCGTCCGTACCTGAAGGCGCGGGTCGAGCAATGCGTTGAGACATCGCCGTCCGCCGGAGATCTGGAAACAGAGGCGCTTGTCCGGAACGCCTCGACCCTCTTTCGGCAGATCGTCGGGCTGTCGCCACTCCTCCCCGACGAGCTGGCGTCCGTGATCCAGAATGTCACCGAGCCCGGCCGATTGGCCGATGTGATCGTGGCGTCGCTCCCGACGCTCTCCACCAAGGTCAAGCAGGAACTCCTGGAGACGGCCGATGTCAAGGCGCGGCTGGCGCGGCTCGCTGCGGCGCTTACCAAGGAAGCGGAGGTGCTCGCGCTTGGGTCGAAGATCCAGTCTCAAGTCGAGTCCGAGGTGGGCAAGAGCCAGCGCGAATTCTACCTGCGCGAGCAACTCAAGGCCATCCAGAAGGAGCTGGGACAGACCGACGACCGCGCGCAGGAGCTGGAGGAGCTGCGACAGAAGATCGAGGCCGCCGGGATGACGGAAGAGGCC
>Ga0335077_10005022_pt1 | contig 16175 bp, 14 predicted proteins | sample Lox_Sample_31_FD_207151 | JGI IMG/M metagenome (GOLD analysis project Ga0335077, IMG submission 207151) | Soil microbial communities from Loxahatchee National Wildlife Refuge, Florida, United States - Lox_Sample_3.1 | ecosystem: Environmental > Terrestrial > Soil > Wetlands | place: USA...
TGAGTGGTGCAGCTCCACTGAAGCTGAGCCCTTTCACAACAAACTCATGAGATGAGTTCCGCTGACAGTCGTGGCTCAGATTCCGCCATTTGGGTTATTGCTCTAGCAGCCGAAATGAAAGATAATTCACGCCCCCGGCATCGCCAACGATGAGCGGTCACTTACATGGAGTGTCTATGAAAAACATTGCTCTCGCCCTGCTACTTATGCTGGCCGTCAGCTGCGTTTTCGCTCTGGCGCAAGACGGAAACAAGACAAAACCCACACCGCAAGACTCCCCAACCATCGTGGCAACCCTCAGTTTGACGGGCCAGACGAAAACGGTCCCTCCGACGGTTCTATTTACACCGGACAACAATGGCCTGTTTCGCATCTCAATCGACATGGTGGTCACCCAGCCGAAGAAGAAAGACACCAAGAACCCTTATTGGGTGGCCTTCCTGAACTGGACGGACGTAACCGACGAAGGGCAAGAGGGTCCCCAAGTGAACGCGGCGCAACTGGGTTCCCAGGCGGGAAGTGCGACCTACCCCTTCTCCGCAGCAGCAGGCCAACCGGTTATCTTCTCAACTCGCGGAAATGATCATAGGGGCTCCAGCTACGATGTTTTCGTCGTGGTCGAACAATTGGCCACTATCCCAAGCTTCTGATCTCACTGCGGGACGGGCGTACAACGCCCGTGCTTCATGGTTTGCGTGGAGATCTGGCCGGCTTCGACATAGGGCTCGCTGGTTGTTTCTTCGCATGGGGCGGTGGGCATGATGGCAAAGATTCTGCCGCTGTCGGCAAGAAGCGGCTAGCCGCGTCTCTCCGGAATATTGGGGAGGTGGTTTGTCGCCCGGCCACAACGTTGTCGGCCATTGAACTGCGGATTGCGTGCTAATATGCCGTCCCTATGACGCATGAAAGCAACAATTCGGGTCCGGAGAGCTGCCAGGTTGGCAAGGTGGGGGCGCAGCGGTTTGCGGGCCGCGCCCTGATTCTTGCGATCATTCTTCTTGCGGTTCCAATGGTTGGCGCTCAAACGGCGACAGCGCAGACCGAGCGCGTGATTTACAGCTTTGGCAGTTACCCGGATGGCGAGGCCCCGCTGGCCGGTCTGGCACAGGATGCGAAGGGTAGTTTCTATGGGACGACGGGGTACGGCGGCGCCAATGGGGATGGCACAGTCTTCAAGGTGACTCCCGGGGGCAAGGAGAAAGTGCTGTTCAGCTTCACCCGAGTTCCGGATGGGGCTACTCCCCTGGCCGGTTTGACGATCGATGCGAACGGCAACTTCTACGGCACAACTTCGCTGGGAGGCGAAAACAACGGCTGCGGGACAGTATTCAAGATCACTCCCGGCGGTAAGCACAAGGTGCTTTACACCTTCGCTTGTGGAACGGATGGGATATCGCCCGTCGCCGGGGTAACGCTGGATGCGCAGGGTAATCTCTACGGCACGACCCAGCAGGGAGGCGCGAACGGCGACGGTACCGTTTTCAAGCTGACCGCCGGAGGCAAGGAGAAGTGGCTCTACAGTTTTACGGGCGGCATGGACGGAAGAATGCCGATGAGCGGTCTGATTCAGGATGCGAAGGGCAATCTATACGGCACCACTGAGCAGGGCGGAGCTGGCCTGTGGGGAACAGTCTTCAAAGTTACGCCTGGGGGCAAGCTGACGGCGCTCTACAGCTTCACGAACAACGCGGATGGGGGAGAGCCGACTGCGGGCCTGGTGCGGGATGCCAAGGGCAATCTGTACGGCACAACCTCGACCGGAGGCAATGGTAACTGCGCATTCGGCTGCGGAACGGTTTTTGAGGTAACGCCCGCCGGCGCGGAGAGCGTCATATACAGCTTTACCGGAGGAGCGGACGGAGCCCTTCCGACGCACGGATTGGTGCGTGACGCGAATGGCAACTTGTATGGCACTACCTATGGCGGCGGCGCCTCCGGTTGGGGCACGGTATTTAAGGTCACTCCGCAGGGTGCACACAAGGTCCTTTATAGCTTCCCGGGCGGCGCGGACGGAGGTGACCCGACCTGCGACCTGATTGAGGACACGAAGGGCAATTTCTACGGAACCGCCCAGAGCGGCGGGGATTCCACCTCAGGCGTGGTATTCAAGTTAACCCGTTAGGCCGGGGTGGTTTGTCTCTCCCCTGCCCTATCGGGCCATGGGTAGGCGTCTTTGCATCCGAGTGCATCTGCAATCGGCAAAAGACACGAGCGAAAACGGCCGTCTTGACTCGCCGGTGCAGGTGGGGAATAATCGCCTGCTTTGACTTCAGGGTCTGATGAGGAATCGATGAAACTCCGTCCAACTGCCAATCTGAAAGCAAACGTGGAACGCAATCTGATCGCTTACGCCGCGGCGGCGAGCGCGGCAGGCGTGGCCATCGCCGCTCTTACGCAGCCGGCCGAAGCGAAGGTGATTTACACTCCCGCTCACAAGACCATCGGCAATCATCATCATTACAACCTCGATGTGAACGGCGACGGGAAGACGGATTTCGTGCTGAACAATGCTTCGATCAAGTCTGGCAGCATCGGTCAATCGTGGCTTTCCGCGCAACCCGGCGTAAGCAACGGCGTGGCCGGCTATGCGAACAGTTTCAGCTGGGCTTCGGCGTTGAAGTCGAACGTGAAGATTGGTGCTAAGAAATCGTTCTTTCCCGGCCAGGTCGTGCTGGCGTTCCTCTATGAAAATGGCAGCGGCAGCTTGGATTTTGGTCAGTGGGACAACGTCAAGAAGCGTTACCTGGGATTGAAGTTCATGATCAAGGGCCAGGTTCACTACGGATGGGCCCGGCTGAACGTTACCGCGCAGAATGGCAGCATCACCGGGAAGCTCACCGGATACGCATACGAGACAAAGGTGAATAAGGCCATCCTGGCCGGCGATGAAGGCACCGGTGCAGGGTTGGGCCAACTGGCGCTGGGTGCGGCGGGCGGAGGCGAGAAGTAGCGGTGCGAGACAAGTTCTAGTGTTCACGCTCACTCTGCGCTGTGAATCGAAGAGCAGAGTAAAACAGCTTCCCGGGCGCCGCCGGCAGGACGCGGCGACCCGAGTCACTACGGGGATTTGTGGTGGTTGTGCTAGAGTTCTACCGCGGCCCCGTAGCTCAACTGGATAGAGCATCAGACTTCGGATCTGAGGGTTGGGGGTTCGACTCCCTCCGGGGTCGCCAGATTCCAATATCGCCGAGTTGCGACTGCCCGCCATATCCTGAAAGCCTGAGACCCAACCGCCAGCCCACGTCTTCCCAAGCAGCGCCTGTCTTCCAAGTCGGAAGTGCGTTGCCGACGGTTTGACATAGTGGACTGTTCTGTCCAGTATTCGGATTCTTGCTTGTGTGCCTGGCGGGAACCGCATGGCCGCCAGGAGAACGGTCCAGGGGGCCGGCGGCAAGGAGAAAAGTTTTGCGCAGATTTCGGCATGGAGTAAACATTTGCAGTGCCGCTGTCCGGGAAGAGTCTTACTAGCGCCCCTAGGAGGCGCGGCCTGGAATGATGGCGGATTCCCGGTGCAAATTATGGTATGATCCCGTGCCGCTCGATGTGGGGCGGATTCCTGCGCGTAAGGTTTTCGCGGAACACTTCCGAATGACAATCAGCAGTTCAACAACAAAAGAGGGGTCTACCTTGCGAAAAATATTGTTTGCAGTTGCGCTGTTCGTGTTGGCCGTGCCGGGCGGTTTGCTGGCACAGACGGTGAAGAATCTGAAAAATCCAGCGCCGGACGGAGTCATTGTCCCGTACCTGCTGACCGATGGAAGAGTCCTGGGTCAGGGCGGCAACGGAAACGATTTCTGGACGCTCACGCCGGATATCAATGGAAGCTACCTCAACGGAACCTGGAAACAGGTGGCGAGCCTGCCTTCAGGGTACGATCCCTATGCCCAGGCGGCTGCAGTGTTGGCGGACGGCCGGGTTCTGCAAATTGGCGGCGAGTACAACTTCGGCAATTTCGATCTGACGAACCTGTGCGCGGTTTACGATCCAGCGGCCAATACCTGGGCAAAACTGGCTGCGCCGGACGGCTGGGACTATATCGGGGATTCGCCCTCCACGGTGCTACCTGACGGTACGTTCCTGCTCGGCCAAAAAATTACCAAGAAGATGGCCTTGCTCGACCCGAAAACCTTGACCTGGACGGCTATGGGCAGCAAGGGCAAAGCGGACTTCAACGCGGAAGAGGGCTGGACCCTGATGCCGGATGGCACGGTTCTGACCTACGACGTAAAGAAAGCGCCCAATGCTGAAAAATACCTGCCAAACAAGCAAAAATGGGTCAATGCCAGCAATACGATTGTGGATCTGCACCAGCCCTACGAGGGCGGAGGCTGCCTCGACTACGGTGGGCCGAAGCTCTACTGTCCTCCGGGCGAAGTGGGCCCTGGAATTCTGCGTCCCGACGGGACGGTGTTTGCTACCGGAGCTGTGCCTACGGGATCGAATACCGCGCACACCGCGGTTTATCATCCGGGGAAAAACCCTGCCGATCCGGGAAGCTGGACGGTGGGACCCGATTTTCCGTCGGGAGACGCAGCCGGAGATGACTTCGCCGCGCTGCTGACCAATGGCCGCGTACTGGTGGAGGGCAATTCCGGACGGCTTTACGAATTCGACGGCACCAAACTGAGTTCGGGACCGTTCGGCGGGGGAAGCCTGCTAGTGCTGCCCACGGGCGAAGTGCTGATCGGTGGGGAGCAGCTCTACACCTCGACCGGAACCTACAAGCCGGGATGGGCGCCAAAGATTCTCACGTTCCCGGCGTCGGTGACCCGTGGCACGACCTACACGATCACCGGCAAGCGCTTCAACGGCCTGTCACAAGCCGCCGCGTTCGGCGACGAGTTCGAGACGGCGACCAACTACCCGCTGGTACGCATCACCAATGTCGCCAGCGGTCACGTGTTCTACGCGAAGACGCATGGTCACAGCAGCATGGGCGTGGCCACCGGCAACCTGAAGGTGAGCACCAACTTTGATGTTCCCGCCGGAATGGAAACCGGAGCCAGCACGCTGGAAGTGGTGGCCAACGGGATTCCCTCTCCGAGCGTCAGCATCACCGTAAACTAGAGTAGTTTTTTGTCCTCTAATTCCCACCCTTCGAGGAATCGAAGGGTGGGAAATCCTCAGCCGCAAATTTCCCAGACCCATACGATTAGGATCACAGGCCGGAATTAGTGCCGGTCTGCGTGATCGCCTTGGCGACAGAAGAGTTCGGGCCGGCCAGAAGATCCTGCCGGGGGTCGCGGGCCAGCGCTTCTTCGGTCTTCGACGAGTAGACGAATTGATGTCCGATCAACTCGCCGGGATAAAACCAGGTCAGGAGAGCGTCGATCTGGCGGTGCGGGCGCTCGGCAAAGCGAATCTCGGTCCGACTGGTCGATTGCGACCGCTCGGCGGCAGCCGCCAGGAAGGTTCCGTAACAATGCTTCCAATCCGCGCTGTAGACCATGACAATATGACGATTCGTGTTACCGCTGGCCAGAATGAACCAGTAGGTTCCGGGGGCCAGGGTCTGACCGGGCAGTTCCACCGGCTGGTTGAAAGTGAACTGAGTTTCCTGGTCCCAGGCGCCAGCCTCGGCATTCGGAATTAGGAACGTTGCGGCGATAAGAGCCGTGAAAACGATAAGAAATAACCTCAGCCTCCACATCTGATCCTCCAAGAGAAGTAACTCCCTGCTTAGTAGGATGCCTGGGAAAATCGGAAGGTCGACGTATTTTTGGCTGTATGTATCGCAGCACGATATTATAACTTCCATCCGTAGTCGTAATTGTGGGGCTAGGATAAGGCGCGTTGGGCGCCAGAGGCGGCGGGAGAATGGGGGCGGACTGCTTACCCGCTGGCAAACCGCGCTCCCTTGCCGCCGTTCTCGGCGCCGGCGGCGGCTCCCATGCGGTTGACATCGGATGCTTCGAGGCGCACTTCGCACAGTTCGGCGGTCAGGTTGCTCGCCCAGCGGTAGACGTTGTGTTCGCGAACCACTTTTCGCAGGCGCTGCATGCGGCGGTGGCGGTCTTCAGAATCCATCTCCAGGGCTGAGCGGATGGCTTCCGCGGTCTGCTCGATGTCGTAGGGATTCACCAGCAAGGCATCAAACAATTCACGAGCTGCCCCGGTAAAGGGGCTGAGGATGAGCACGCCTTGCTCGTCCTGGCGGGCGGCCACGAATTCCTTCGCCACCAGATTCATTCCGTCGTGCAGCGAGGTAACCAGGCAAAGATCGGCGATGCGGTAGTAGCGCTGAATTTCGTCATGACTATGCTGGCGTTTCAGGAAAATGATGGGCCGCCACTTGCCCGACTGGAATCGCCAGTTGATGCGCTCGGCTTCGGCTTCCACCTCCGCCAGCAGATCGTGATAGCGCTTGATGTGGGTACGGCTGGGAGCGCCGATCTGAATAAAGGTAAACTTCTCGCGATAGGTGGGGTGCTTCTCCAACAAGCGTTCGATGGCGAGAAAGCGTTCGAGAATGCCTTTGGTGTAATCGACGCGATCGACCCCGACTCCGACAAACTGCGCCTCCACGCCAAGTTCCCGCAAGACTGCGACGCGATCGATATAAGAGGACTCGTGGCTTTCTTCCTGGGGATCCTGAAAATCCACGCTGATGGGAAACGGCTTGACCACGGTGCGATGCTCTTCGCGATTGATGGTGAAGTGCTCCCAATCGATGCGCGATTCGAGCGCGCGGTCGACGGTTTGGAGAAAGTTGGTGCAGTGCGCCTGCACGTGGAAGCCGATGAGGTCCGCGCCCAGCAAGCCATCCAGTAACTCGCGCTGCCAGGGACAGATGCGGAAAGCTTCCGGATTCGGCCACGGGATGTGCCAGAAAATCGCGACCCGAACGTCGGGCCGCATCTTCTTGATCATGCGCGGCAGCAATGCATAGTGATAGTCCTGCACCAGCAGCACGGGATGGCGGGTTTCCTCCATCTCTTCGAGAGCAGCCGTGGCGAACTTGTGATTGGCGCGCTGGTAGTGCTCCCAATCGGAGGCGCGAAACAGCGGGCGGGTATGCGCAATGTGGCAGAGCGGCCACAAGCCTTCGTTGGCAAATCCGTAGTAATAGCCTTCCTCTTGTTCTTTGGTCAGCCAGACGCGGCGCAAGGTGTAGCGCGGCTCGTCGGGAGGAACGGCAAGACGATCGTGAGCGTCGACGGTTTCGCGGTCGGCATCGGCGCTGCCATGGGCGATCCAGGTTCCGTCACAAGCCTGCAAAATCGGCTCGAGCGCGGTCACCAGCCCGCTGGCAGGAACGACCACTCGCACTTCCTTGCCCTGGCGATAGTGCATGTAGGGTTCGCGATTCGAGACGACGAACAGACGGCTGTCTTCGAGCTTGCTGCGCACGTGCACCGACAGCCGGTCGGCAGTCCAGTAGGCTTCGGCGGCGTCGCGCAACTGCGCTTCTTTTTCGGCGGCGGAGCGGGCGGCCGTCAGGCTGGCGGCAAAGGTGGTCATCTCGTGCGCGAGCGGACGAAAAAGGTCCAGGTCAGGTACGGGAGGCCGCGCCGAGGCTTTGCCGGTGCGCAGAGCCCGCATCCATTGAGCCGCACGGGCGATGGGACCAACGATGCTCCAGCGGACAATCAGCAGGGTGGTCAGAGCAATGAGAAAGACCTGCACCAGCACGCGAAAAAATGTCTCGCGCCAGACCCGCAGACTTTCGGCCCGGATGTAACCGGCATCATGGATGATGGCGATTCCTCCGATGACTTCGTCGTCCTGGCGCACGGGAAATGCATAGATGTGTATGGACGCCTTGCCGACGCGCAAGAACTGGCCGGCGCCATGGTTGTTGGCGGTGGCGTCGCGCACCACTGCGGGCTCACCAGCCAGTTCCCTGGCCAGTCCGGGAGTGATGGCAAGAACTTCGCCCTGGCGGCTATACACTCCCACGCCCGCCAGATGTTCGCGATTGCTGAAGCGGTCAACGATGCGCTGCAGGTCTTTGAGGGATCCCTTTTGCAGAGAGGGCTCGACGTTACCCGCCAAACTCTCGGCCAAGACGGCAGTTCGACGCTGCAGGTCAGTGCGTTGCCGCTCTTTCTCCAGCCTTACCTGGTAGTAAGACGACAGCAGCGATACCAGCGTGATCCCGAGGATCAGCGACACGATCAGCCGCAAGGTCAGCAGGCGCATAAGCCCTTCGAAGCAAACGCTCTGCCGTTTCCAGGAAATCCTGCTAACCCGAGTTTCTTCATAAGGTTAGGCGCTGATCAAGTGACGATTTCCAAATCCCCGGAGCGAGTAAAAACGGCACAGCCGCTACCTACACACTTCACCGTTGAGTGCCGGGATGTGAGATGCGGCTACGGCGGTAAGAGTAGCCCGCTCCGGTTTTGTGGAGTGTGCGAGAAGCAGGTACGGACAAACAGAAAGGCCTCTGTTGCAAGAGGCTCTTTCATCGAAGGTTGGCAACTGCCCTATTGCGAGACGCCAACGGTTTGCACAGTGCGTTGCGAGGCAGGTTTTTCTGCGAAAAATTCGTGATCGTATAGCCCGCGGTACATGCGGCCGGCAATCTCAGCAGCTTTGGGACCGTAGGTAGGACGTCCGCCCTGCAGGAAGACCACAGTGACGATACGGCCCACGTCGGTGTTCGCGTACGAGGCGAACCATCCGAAGCGAGTACCGGCTCGAGAGCAGGTGCCGGTCTTGCCCAGTATTTCTTCTTCGTTAAAGTTCAGGCGCACGCTGCGGGCGGTGCCATAGCTGACCGCGCCAGCCATGCCGTCGGAGATTTCGGGAATCAGGGGAGCGATGTCGAGATGGCGTTTCACGCGCGGTTGAAAGTTGGCCACATCTTCGGGCACGGCGGGATGCTGTAAATAGTAGAGTGTGCCGCCGTTGGCGATCGCGGAAACCAATGCGCCCAGCTGCAGCGGCGTCATCGAAACGCCCTCACCGAAGGAGCACATCTTGCCGACGCCGCCGAGCTTGTTGGAAATTTCCTCTTCGGGATAGGTTCCCAGCTGCTCGCCTGGAATGTGGTAGCCGGCGAGCTCGCCCAACCCAAACTGGTGCGCGTAATAGCTGACCTTTTCAAATCCGAGACGGCGGCCCAAGGCCTCGAAATAAGCGTTATTGGAATGCGCCAAGGCCTCGGTAAGGTTCATGCGGCTGCTCCCGAGACGAACTTCGGTTTCCTTATCGACTACGCCCTCGCTCAGAGCGGCCAGGGCAACCGATAACTTAATGGTGGAGCAGGGTTGCGCACCGCTGGAGAGAGCCAGTTTTTGATTCACCATGGCAAGAATGCGGCCACTGGTCGGCTCAATGGCAACTACCGTTCCGTTCATGTTGCCAAGCGCGTCAATGGCAGCCTGGCGAACGACCGGATCCTCGCCCTCGGTGTGATCGCCTTCGGTGATGTCCTGGGCGAACGAACTGGTGTAGAAACGTTCGTAGTAATGATGACGGCGGTGGGCGGCACGCACACTGCGTGGCCGAACCGTGCGACTGCGCGCCAGGCGCCGCATGCGCTTGCGTGCATGCACCGGCTCGTGCACTGCGGGGGACTTGGGCTTCGGAGAGGTTAGCGACCGTGTGTTTACCGTGGCCGCAGAGCCGCTGAGAGCGAAGAACGCCCAGCTTAGAAGCAAAATGCTCAAAAGACGCAGCGGCGAAAAACCGTTTTTTTCGATCACTTCCCTTGTCCCCGGAGAACTTTCCCTTTTATACGATGCACGAAGCCTGCCATTGGCCCCGATCCGGGGCAAAGCCGACTAAACTGACTCGATAATAAGGGACTTACGGGTTCGCGGGCAACTCATATTTCATTTTCGGTTTCAACGGGAATCAGAGGTGTAAACTACTGGAAACAGTTGCTTTATCGTCAACGCCACTGGCGCCATTGGCCCTTCGTAACCCAACTGTTGGTTACTTCCAAGATACTTCCATAGTGGAAAGAGTTTTCCTTCGGAGGTCGGCAGCGGCGGACCGGCCCGGAGGCGTGCCCGCCGCTCGGCTTGGGCTCTAGAAGGCTGGCGGACCACCGGACCCGGGGCCGCCCGGTCCGGGACCGTCACTCTCCAGTTCACTCAGCTTGCTCTGCTGCTTCTGAGTCAGCGTCTGATAGAAGGCAGCGTTGGCTTTGGATCGGATGGCAACCATCTGGCTGGTGAGTTGGCCGATGGTGCGGGCCGTCTGATCGATGATCATGGAGTCGCCGGTTTTTTCTGCATCTCTCAAGGTATCGTGCGCGGCTCGAACCCCATCGCGCGCCTCCTGCTCTGAGGCAGCGGCGGCGGTGAAGACGGTAAGCGCGTCCTGCTGCTGTTTGGCGGTTAGCGAGAGTACGGCGGTTAGAAACTTAACGTGGTGCTGTGCCTGATCGGCCGGGCTGGGTGGCGTGGGTGGGGACTGACCAAATGCTGCCAGGCTTGTGGCGAGTACGGCAGTGAGAATGGCTTTCATAGATTTCCTCCATGGGTCATGTTTGCAGTGGTACGACCGGGCGTGCTCAATCTGTTTGCCAGGACGGGGGCAAACTCCCGATCCCGGAGTCTTCACAGAGAGAGCGAAGGTTCGACAAGAACTGTTCGCGAAAGCGAGGTTTGAAGATGAAGGCATCGGCTCCGGCCGCCAGGCAAGCTGCGCGGCGTTCCTCTGAGTCCTCTGCGGACATCATCACGATTTTGGCTGCGCAAGAGTGAACGCAGATCAGAGTAGCGGCGACCAGGCCGTTCATATTGGGCATCTCGACATCGAGGATGACGATGTCCGGTTCCAATGCGAGGGCGAGTTGTACGGCCTCGGCGCCATCGTTGGCGCGCCCGATCACGTCGACAATGTCATCGAGCTCCAACAGGGCGCAAACCACATCGAGGTAGCAGGGCGAATCGTCGGCCACAACGGCGCGGAGCCGCCGCGCGCGCAGCGCGAGCCAGAAATTCCGGGCTGGCCCGAGGGTGCCAGTTACGTCAGTTGCGATGCTCATTTCTTCCTCCAATCGTTGGCCTACGCAGATAGAACCACGAATCGAAGAAAGCTTGAGTAAAACCTGGGCAAGCGGCGTGTAAGAAGCTTGTTAAGAGGGGCCGAAAGAACCGGAACGGAAAAAACCCAAGAGATTTTCGTGGGCTTTACACGAAGTTTACAAAGCTGCCGAGGGCGCGCATTTAAACTAGGAGGGACATCGCACTGCTGATGGATGATGATTCGCCTGTCTGAAAACGCGGGGATGGCGGTACTGGTCCTGGGGCTGGCCGCGGTTCTGCTGGCACTGGGAGTTCTGCAGTATCGCAGCAGCCTGCAAGTGAGCGAGGCTACCAGCGAGCAGATGCAGGCCAGCCTGCGCGGCTCGTTGATGGATATGCGCATGGCCCTGGAGCGCGAACTGACGCTGATTTGTCGCGACCTGCAAGTGCGGGACACCGACTCGGACATGGAAATAATGACCCAGCTTGGCGGCCGGGTCGAGCAATGGCGACGAGCCGCAAGTCATCCGGAACTGGTCAGTAGCGTCTTCGTGTGGCAAGCTGACGCTGGCCATCACCAAGGGTTGCAACTGGATCCCGCAAGCGGCGATTTTGAGAAAAGTAACTTGCCGGCGCAGTTCGAGCCGCTGCGGCAACAGCTTCTCCAGATGTCGGAATTTCCCAGCCCGCCTCGCGGCATGCTTAAGCCTTCGTTTGCGCCGGGATCTCCGGCGGCAATACCTCCGCCGCAGGACTCCGAGTTCTGGATGATCGATGAGAATATTCCGGCATTGGTTCACCGCGTCGTCAAGCCGGGAGCTGCACATCCGAGACATAAGGCTCCCGCGGTTACCTGGATCATCGTTGAGTTGAACCTGCAGGTCCTGAGTCAGCAGATCTTGCCGGAGTTGTCGCAGAGGTACTTTGGCGGAAAAGGCGGACTGGTATACCAGGTGGCGGTCCTGCGAGGAGATGCACAACCTAGCGTGCTTTACGCTTCGGGGCCGGGATTCGCCAATGACGCTGGAACGACTCCGGATGCGAGCCTGACGCTCTTCGGTCCACCAATGCCCATGGGAGGGGGGCTGGCATTGGCGCCTCCGGCCGGTGGGCGGGCTGGGACGGGCTTTCGTCCGATGCGGAGCGCGAACGGAATAGGGCGACTGGAACCGCTCCGCAATTCTAACGACGGGGACTGGAAGGTGGTGGCGCGTCACCGCGAAGGCTCGGTAGAGGCGGCGGTGGCCGGGATGCGCAGGCGGAATCTGGCGCTCAATTTCGGCATACTGCTGGTGCTGGCAGTAACCATGGGGTTGATCGTCGTGGCCAGCCTGCGGGCGCGGAAGCTGGCGCAACTGCAAATGGATTTCGTAGCTAATGTCTCCCACGAGTTGCGGACTCCGCTGACGGGCATCCTGTCTGCCGCGCAAAATATTGCCGATGGCGTAGTGGACAGCCCGCACCAGTTCACACGCTATGGCTCGGCGATCGCCGGCCAGGCGCAGCAACTTTCCGATCTCGTGGAACAGATTCTGCTGTTCTCCGCCACGCAAAAGGATCGGCACCGCTACAATTTTGAGACGCTGCCCGTCTCCCGGCTGGTGGACAAGGCGGTTTCGAGCCTGGCGGCGACGATTCACTCATCAGGATTTGTGGTGGAGAAACAGATTGCGCCCGATCTTCCGCAGGTCCGAGTCGACGCCAAGGCTTTTGCCCAGAGTCTGCAGAACCTGATTGCCAATGCGGTGAAGTATGGTGGCGAAGCGCGCTGGATTGGAATCAGCGCATCGCTCGAGACATCCAGCCCCCAGCCGGAAGTTGCGATCACGGTAGCCGACCGAGGAATCGGCGTCGCGGCCAGCGAATTGAGTCATATCTTCGAGCCGTTCTATCGGAGCCCGTCGGTCACGTCGGCGCAAATCCATGGCAGTGGGCTCGGGTTGCCACTGGCCAAGAGCATGGTGCGGGCAATGGGAGGACGGCTCACGGCCAAGAGTTCCCCTGGAAATGGAAGCGCGTTCACCATACATTTGCCGCCGGCCGGTGGAATTGCTGAGGACAGCCTGGCGACGGTGACCGCCAAATCGGACTCCTGATAACGCGTACATGCACGAGAAAATACTCATCGTAGAAGATGAAGAGATCATCCGCATGACCCTGGGCGATCGCTTGACCAGCGAGGGCTACGGAGTGGAGTTCGCCGCGGATGGAAACGAAGGATTGCGCAAGGCAACGCGCGGCGGCTATGACTTGATCATTCTCGACCTGATGTTGCCCGGCAAGAGCGGTTTTGATGTTTGCCGGGATGTGCGAATGGCAGGTTTGGTAGTTCCGATCCTGATCCTCACCGCCCGCGGTCAGACCGTAGACAAAGTTCTGGGGCTGAAGATCGGCGCCGACGACTATGTGACCAAACCCTTCGACGCGATGGAACTGGTGGCTCGGATCGAAGCCCTGCTAAGACGGTCGCGAACGCCGGCCGCGCAAGGCGTGCATCAGTTTGGACCGGTGCGCATCGATCTGCGCGGAACCGCGGTGTCGCGTGACGGCGAGGTTGTACCGCTTTCGGCGCGCGAATTTCAACTGCTGCGCTACCTGGTGGAACATCGCGGCGCCACCATATCGCGCAACGAGATATTGAAAGAGGTCTGGGGATACAGCACCGAGACCTTCACCCGCACCGTGGACGTGCATGTCGCCAGCCTGCGCCAAAAGCTTGAAATCGACGCCAAACAGCCCGAATTGATCCTCACCGTGCCGGGTCTGGGATATAAATTCGCCGGCTGACAGGCGCCAATGTCACGGCGAATTTACCTGGACTTTACACTCTTCTTACTCCTGCCCTCAAGCTCGCGGGTTCTAATCAACAGGAGCACATACTCCGCGAGTCCAGGAGAAGTCATGAACCGATTACTACTTGCAGTTCTTGCGGTGGCGATGCTTGCCTTCACTCTCGGCACTGCCATGCATCCCGCAGGCCCCGGCGACAACTCAGCGATCCAGGCCAATAGCGCGCCTTATCGGGATGGATTCTATTTAGGCAAGATGGATGCCGGCCAAAACAAAGAGCCGCATATCACCAGCGGACGTTGGAGCGCCTCCGAGGACCGGGCAATGTTCATCGCAGGGTACGACCAGGGCTATCAGAGCCTTCGCGCGGATGACGGACTGGCCGCCGATTCGGAAGCTGCCGGCTTCCAGGAAGGCCTGCAGGACGGCATGCAACAGCAAAGCAGCGCCGGGCGCTATCAACCCGCTAAAGGCGATCACTACCTGAGTGCCATCGCAAGTTCGGCGGAAGCGGAGAAGTTCCAGCATGCCTATCATCGTTCTTACCTCAACGGCTATCAGCGGGGCTACTACCTGAAGAGCACAAGCGCGCAATGAAACCTGCGTTTTGAAGGGGTGGAAGAGTTCAACTCGAGTCGGCTCTTCCACTCCCGATCGCGTCAAACCTCCTACAATGTCCCCAGAGGACGATTGCAGGAGGTTCAACGTGGCGCGTATTTCAGTTTGGTCCATCACCCTGGCCGCAGCGCTAATGTTGCTTCTAACCGGCACTTCAGCGCAGAACGGCGGGAACACATCTTCTCAACTCGGGCAAAAGAACTCCGCCAGCGACGATTCCTCGCAGCAGGCGATGAGCGAAGACCTGGAGCGTATGCAGATGGTTCTCAACCAAATGAGGACCAACCTTGCTTTTGTGGGAAACAACACCAGTCCGCTCAATCATCAGTTTGAGCTTGAGATTGACATGTGGCAGATGTTAATCGATCAGATGAAGCGGCGGGTGGCTCAGGTACCGCCGGAGAAGCCAAGTCGCTGACTCACGGACCCACTCAATTCTCCGAGAATCATCGCGCCCCGTGCGCCTGCGCGGACGGATCGGTGTACAAGATAGCGCCTTAACCCCGCAAATGAGGAATTTCGGCGATGATTCGGCTGAAAGGCCGGTTCGGACGGGCGTAACGCCCGTCCTCCTTCCGGTTTACATGATTTCGCCGCGCTTGCGCAGGAACGCAGGCACGTCGAGATCGTTCTGATCGAAGGCGGCGACCACCGCGGCATGGCTTGCGGGTGGCTCGCTCGGCGCCACTTGAACCGCGGCTTCCGAAGTCGTCTCCATCACCATGGGTGGCGGTGGAAGGGTGTCGGATTCGGATTCGGGAAAATCGTCCGCGTGACGTGTGGGAATGAAGCGAGTTTCGTGATGGCTCCGGCCCCGCGCTGAGTCTTTGAAGCCGGTGGCTATCACCGTGATCTTGACCGCGTCCTTCATCTTGTCGTCGAGCACCGCGCCGAAAATGATGTTGGCATCTTCGTGGGCTGCGCTCTGAATGATGGTGCAGGCTTCCTGCACCTCAGCCAGTTTGAGAGAACTGGAGCCGGTGATGTTGATGAGGATGCCGCGAGCGCCGTCGATGGCGCCAGCTTCGAGCAGGGGAGAGGCGATTGCCTTCTGTGCGGCTTCGGTGGCGCGACGGACTCCGGCAGCCGTCGCAGTACCCATCACGGCGTAGCCCATGCCCGCCATGATGGCCTTCACGTCGGCGAAGTCGCGGTTGATGATCCCCGGGATGGTGATGATGTCAGAGATGCCCTGCACGCCTTGACGCAGGATGTCGTCGGCGACGCGGAAGGATTCGAAGAAGCCGGCGTCCTGCGCGACCGCCAGGAGCTTCTCGTTGGGGATTACGATGGTGGTGTCGACCGAGTCCATCAACTCAGCGACCCCGCGATCAGCTTGCTGCATGCGGCGTTTGCCTTCAAAGGCAAACGGCTTGGTCACCACGGCGACGGTGAGCGCACCCATCTCGCTGGCCAGCGAAGCGATAATCGGCGCAGCCCCGGTCCCAGTGCCGCCGCCCAGGCCGGTGGTGACGAACACCATGTCGGCGCCTTCGAGCGCTTCGATGATTTTGTCGGAATCTTCGAGCGCGGCTTTGCGCCCGACTTCCGGATTGGCGCCGGCCCCCAAGCCGTTGGTGAGCTTGACGCCGAGTTGAATTTTCACTGGGGCGCGCGACATTCGGAGCGCCTGCAGATCGGTGTTCGCGGTGATGAATTCGATACCTTCCATGCCGGCATCAATCATGCGGTTTACGGCATTGCCGCCGCCACCACCCACACCGATGACCTTGATTTTGGCGTCGTTGCGGGCTTCTTCGTTAAAGCTGATGCGAATGTCGGTTTCGTTGTTCATAGACTTCCCTCACTGAAATGGGTACTTTGTCGGCCAAAGCTTGTTCGCCT
>Ga0335077_10005023_pt1 | contig 16175 bp, 16 predicted proteins | sample Lox_Sample_31_FD_207151 | JGI IMG/M metagenome (GOLD analysis project Ga0335077, IMG submission 207151) | Soil microbial communities from Loxahatchee National Wildlife Refuge, Florida, United States - Lox_Sample_3.1 | ecosystem: Environmental > Terrestrial > Soil > Wetlands | place: USA...
GGTCGGTGAGATCCTTGTCTGATATGGCTTGGTCCAGCTGCGCCGTCGCGTCACCCGGCGCCAGGACGGCGATGCAAGCCAGCATAGCCCAGACAGTCCTGAAGCTTGTCATCCCCTCTACTCCTGCGGCATGAACCGCGCTACCTCCTGATCGACGGCGCCGAAGATCGATTGGCCCGCGCCGTCGAACATCTCAATGCGCACGCGGTCGCCGAAGCGCAGAAAGGGCGTGACGGCCTTGCCGCTCGCGATGATCTCCAGCATGCGCTTCTCGGCGAGGCAGGCAGACCCGGCGCTGCGGTCCACGTTGGAGATGGTGCCGGAGCCGATGATCGAGCCGGCCTCGAGTTCGCGCGTGCGCGTTGCATGGGCGATCAGGGTGGGAAAGTCGAAAGTCATGTCTGCTCCGGCATTGGGGCTCCCGAAGAGCCGGCCGTTGATGTGCACCATGAGCGGAAGGCTGAGCTTGGCGCCGTCCCACGCGTTGCCCAGTTCGTCGGGCGTAACCGCCACGGGCGAGAAGGCCGTGGCAGGCTTGCCGTGGAAGAAGCCGAACCCCTTGGCCAGTTCGTCCGGTATGAGGTTGCGCAGGCTGACGTCGTTCACCAGCATGAGCAGCTTGATGTGCGGCGCGGCGGCACTCGGCCGCGTGGCCATCGGCACGTCGTCGACGATCACCGCGACTTCGCCCTCGAGGTCGATGCCCCAATCCTCGTTCTCGACCACGATCGGATCGCACGGGCCGATGAAGCTGTCGGAGCCGCCTTGATACATGAGCGGATCCGTCCAGAACGACGCAGGCATCTCGGCGCCGCGTGCCTTGCGCACCAGCTCTACGTGATTGACGTAGGCCGAGCCGTCGGCCCATTGGTAGGCGCGCGGCAAGGGGGAGTGGCAGCGGGCCGGGTCGAAGCGAAAGGCGTCCGCGGCCTTGCCGGCGTTGAGCGTAGCGGCGAGATGCGCCAGCTTCGGCGCTTTATGCGGCCAGTCTTCCAGGACCGATTGCAGCGAGGGCGCGATGGCCGAAGCGGCGACCGCGGTCTTGAGATCGTGGCTGACGACGACCAGCACTCCGTCCCGTCCGGCGCTTTTCAATGTTGCGAGCTTCATGGGCCTATAGACCTCGGTAGAGTGGCGTGACCAGGGGCGAACCGCCCTCGCTCGCGAGGGGGTGTGCAAGCGAATGGCATTCTAACCGCTGCGGCGGGACCTTAAGCGGCGATAGGCTCGGGGCTGGATACGCCGTGCAGGAAGATCTCGGTCACCACCCTTGCCATGTCCTGGTACGTGAGCGCGCCGTCGGCCCGTAGCCAGGTAAAGGTCCAGTTGATCATCCCGAACAGGATCATCGCCAGCGGCACGCGCAGGGCCCTGCGGCGAAGCCTTGGCTTGAGCGCCGCGATCGCCTGAGCGAAGGCGTCCACCACCTCGCGCTCCTTCGCAATCACCTGGCCTCGCTCCGTTTCTGCCAGGAACTTGACATCCTGCACCAGCACCATGTGCTGGGCCTGCGAATGCTCGTACTCCTGCATGAAGCGGGCCACGAGAGCCGCGAAGTGCTGCGTGGGCGGCAGACCGCGCGCGCGCACCTCGGCGACGATGCCGATGAGCGTGTCCATGTAGCTGTTGGCGGTGTCGAACAGGAGGTGCTGTCCCGGTAGTAATGGTAAAGCAGCGCTTTGGACACTCCGCACGCGCGCGCCAGATCGACCATCGAAGCTCCGGCAAAGCCCTTTTGAGCGAACAGGCTGGCCGCGGCCTGCAGGATGGCGGCCCTCTGGAGCTCGAATGTCGGGGCTTTGCCTCTGGGCATCTGCTGCTGTGATCAGCGATCGTCGTAGCTGACCACTACGCGATCGGTGAGCGGGGGTGCCGGAGCGCGGAGCAGGGGCTCCATCGTGTTTGATGGGGATGCGACCGTGGAAGCGCACGTGATCCGCGCTGCTTTGTAGCGCGGCCGCACCGATTTTTCTCTACCGATCATCGTAGCTGACCACTACGCGATCGGTGAGCGGATGCGCCTGACAGGTCAGCACGAAGCCCGCGGCGACGTCGCGCGGGTCCAGGCCGTAATTCTTGTCCATGCGCACTTTGCCCGACAGCAGCTTGGCGCGGCAGGTGCAGCACACGCCGTTCTTGCACGCGAAGGGCAGATCGAGACCTGCCTGAAGCGCAGCATCCAGGATCGAGGGGTCGGTCCGGCGGAATTCCAGCTCGCGCTGCACGCCGTCCAGGATCAGAGTGACCCGTGCCTGAGGCGCGTCGGCGGGGTCCACGTGGTGCTCGGCGTCTATGTTGGGCACGCCGAAGCGCTCCGAGTGAATGTGCTCCGCTCGCAGGCCGCAAGCCTGAAGCGCGGCCTCCACCTCGTCGATCATCGCGCCCGGCCCGCAGACGAAGGCCTCGTCGATCGTATCGGCGGGCAACAGGGTATCGGCAAAGGCTTTCACCTTGGCGCCATCCAGCCTTCCGTTGAACAGCTCCACCTCCTGTTGCTCGCGGCTGAACAGGTTGAACAGAGTGAAACGCGACAAGTACCGGTCCTTCAGATCCTGCAGCTCCTCGTGGAACAGGACGCCGGACTGGCGCCGGTTGCCGTAGAGCAGCGTGAAACGGCTCTGCGGTTCGCGCGCGAGAGTGGTCTTGATGAGCGAAAGAACCGGGGTAATGCCGGCGCCCGCGGCGAAGGCCACGTAGTGCTTGGCGTGGGCCGGGTCGAGCCGCGTGTGGAAGCGCCCATCCGGCGTGAGGACGTCGAGCGCGGCTCCGGGTTGCAACTGCGTGTTGGCCCACGTGGAAAACCGCCCGCCCGCCACGCGCTTGATCGCCACGCGCAGCCGACCGTCGTCCACGCCGGCGCAGATCGAGTACGTGCGGCGCACCTCCATTCCGTCGATCCGCGTTCTCAGCGTGATGTGCTGGCCTTGAACGAACGCATAGTCTGGCGCAAGCGCCGGCGGCACCTCGAAATCCAGGCTCACGGCCTCCGGCGTCTCGCGCCTCACGTCAGCGATGCGCAGCGTGTGAAATCTTGGAGTCACGAGTTGCTCGCCCCTACCCTAACCCTCCCCCGCGAGCGGGGGAGGGGAGCAACGCATCGGCCTCGCCGCAACCCTGCGCCACACGCGGGGGAGGCGAGCGGACGGGAAGGAAAGGGGTGCCTGACGTGCGCGGCGTGCAATCTTGACGTCACGAATCACGGACCACGAATCACGAGTCACGGCCTTAGATCGGCTTGAAGTATTCGAACGGCTCGCGGCATTGCTCGCAGCGGTACAGCGCCTTGCACGCGGTGGAGCCGAACTCGGACAGCCGCACGGTATTGCGCGCTCCGCAGCGCGGGCAGGCGGGCGAGGGCGGGATGAAGCGCAGAGGTTGCGTCTGCCCATTCGCGGTCGGTTGGGGCGGTGCGATGCCGTGAGCATGCAGCTTGGCGCGGGCTTCGCTGGTGATCCAGTCGCTGGTCCAGGTCGGCGACAGGCGCATTTCGACCGTCACGCCACCTGCGCCCGCCTCCGCCAATGCTGCGCGGATGGCGGCGTCGATCATCTCCGTCGCCGGGCAACCGGAGTAGGTCGGCGTGACGACCACCCTTATCCCGTCAACACTTGCGTGCACCTCGCGCACGATGCCCAGCTCGCAGACCGAGACCGCCGGCAGCTCCGGGTCGGGGACCTCCTGGAGCACTTGCCAGGCTTGCGCTTCGGTCAGCATAGAGAGGCGCCGCCGGCTACCACCGCGCGCCGGGATACGCGCGCTGCAACTGCTGCATCTCCGCCAACAGGTGCCCCAGATATTCGCTGTGAACGCCGAGCTTGCCGCGCGAGCGAAACCCGGCGCGCGCAGGGACCGTGAGCGTTGCCTCCGCCAGCACCGGTCGCACCGCCGCTTCCCAGGGTTGCTCGAGCGTCGACCACGCCGGCCCCAGACCCGCCGCGGACACCTCGTCGTCCACAGCGTCCTGGCTGAACAGCTCGGCGGTATAGGGCCACAGGTAGTCCAACGCCGATTGCATGCGCGCGTGCGACTCACCGGTGCCATCGCCGAGGCGCACGACCCAGTCGGCGCTGTGGCGCAGGTGGTAGCGCGTCTCCTTCAGGCTCTTCTCCGCGATGGCCGCAAGCTCGCCATCGCGCGAGCCCGTCAGCGCTTGCCACAGCTCCCGCTGGAAGGCGCTAAACAGGAAATTGCGCGTGACCGTGCGGGCGAAATCGGCGTTGGGGAGCTCCACCAGCGTGAGATTTCGGTATTGAAGCTCCGCGCGCAGGAACGCGAGCTGGTCCTCGTCGCGCCCCAGGGTCTCCAGGCGACCGGCGTGGCTCAGCAGGAGCCGAGACTGGCCGATCAGATCCAGCGCCACATTGGCAAGCGCCAGCTCCTCCTCGAGGACAGGCGCGTGTCCGCACCACTCGGACAGGCGTTGGCCGAGGATGAGGGCGTTGTCGGCCAGGCGCAAGACGTATTCGAAATGAGCGCCGTACATAGGCTTACATGTGGTTCACTTCATCCGGCAGTTTGTAGAAGGTCGGATGCCTGTAGATCTTGTCGTCGGCCGGGTCGAACATTTCCGACTTGGCTTCCGGGTCCGAAGCGTGGATGTGATCCGCACGCACGACCCAGATGCTCACGCCTTCCTGCCTGCGCGTATAGACGTCACGCGCCGAATGCAGCGCCAAAGCCGCATCGGGAGCGTGCACGCTTCCGCAATGCTTGTGGTCCAGACCGTTGCGGCTGCGGATGAACACCTCCCACAGCGGCCACTCCTTGCGTTCCATGCGAACCCCCGTGACTCGTGATTCGTGACTCGTGAACCGCGGCTCGCTGCCGGTCAGGCGGCGACGGGCCGCGTCTTGAGCTGCTGTTTCCGCTCGTAGGTCAGCGCTGCCTCGCGTACCCAGGCGCCGTCCTCCCACGCCTTGACCCGATCGGCCAAGCGCTCGCGGTTGCACTGTCCATGCCCGTTGACCACGCTCCAGAACTCGGCCCAGTCGATCTCGCCGTGATCGTAATGCCCGCGCGCCTCATTCCATCTCAACTGAGCGTCCGGGAGGGTGACGCCCAGCACCTTGGCCTGAGGCACCACGGCATCGATGAACTTCTGCCGCAGGTCGTCGTTGGAGATGCGCTTGATGCCCCACTTGGCACTCTGCTCGCCGTGCTGAGACTCGCTGTCATGCGGGCCGAACATCATCAGCACCGGCCACCACCAGCGGTTGGTCGCGTCCTGCACCATCTCCCGCTGGGCCTCGTTGCCGCTCATCAGGGCGAGCAACAGGTCGAAGCCCTGGCGCTGATGAAAGCTCTCTTCCTTGCAGACGCGGACCATGGCGCGCGCGTAGGGGCCGTAGGAACAGCGGCACAGCGGGATCTGGTTCATGATCGCCGCCCCGTCCACCAGCCAGCCGATCACGCCGATGTCGGCCCACGTGAGCGCCGGGTAGTTGAAGATCGAGGAGTACTTGGCCTTGCCGGCATGCAGCGCTTCTATCAGTTCGTCACGCGATACACCAAGCGTTTCGGCCGCCGCGTACAGATACAGCCCGTGCCCGCCCTCGTCCTGCACCTTGGCGAGCAGGATCGCCTTGCGCTTGAGGGACGGGGCGCGCGTGATCCAGTTGCCCTCCGGCAGCATGCCGACGATCTCGGAATGCGCATGCTGTGAGATCTGGCGGATCAGCGTCTTCCGATAGGCCTCGGGCATCCAGTCCTTGGCTTCGATGAACTCGCCACGCGCAAGTTTGGCGTCGAACTCTTCTTGATATGCGAGGTTCTCTAGCGCGGTCGGGCCGCGCCTGGCGTCTTCCGGTTGCTGGCTGGGGACATCGATGGCTTGCGTGTACATTTTTCCTATTTCCTACTCAATTACGTACGCATTCGTCATTCCGGGCGCGTTGCGGAACCCGGAATCCAGCAATCAAGATCGACAACCCCTTGGGTTCCGGGTTGCGGCTGTGCCGCCCCCGGAATGACGGTGGACGTGTGCGAGCTCGGTTCGCATTAGTCCTTAGGGCGCTTGTCGATCACGCGCCTGGCCTTGCCGACGCTCACCCGCTCGATGGCAAACGGGTCCAGGACCTCGACCTGGGAGGACACGCCGACGTAACTCTTGATGTGGTGCTGCAGCTCGTTGGCCACGGTGTCCCTGTCCGCGTAGCGCATTTCGGACGTCAGCTCCACGCGCACGGTCAGGCTGTCCAGGTGCCCGTCCTTATCTGCGATCAGCAGATAGTGCGGAGCCAGGGCGGGCGTCTTGCAGATCAGCTCCTCGATCTGAGATGGGAACACGTTTACGCCGCGGATGATGAGCATGTCGTCGGTGCGTCCGGTGATCTTGTCCATGCGCCGCATCGAGCGCGCCGTGGGCGGCAGCAGCCGAGTGAGATCGCGCGTACGGTAGCGGATCACGGGCAGCGCTTCCTTGGTGAGCGAGGTGAACACCAATTCGCCGGGGGAGCCGTCCGGCAGCACCGCGCCGGTTTCGGGATCGACGATCTCCGGGTAGAAATGGTCCTCCCAGACCACCGGCCCGTCCTTTGTTTCGACGCACTCGTTGGCGACACCCGGGCCCATCACCTCGGACAGCCCGTAGATGTCGACTGCATCGATGCCGGCCCGCTTTTCGATGGCCTCGCGCATGGCCTGGGTCCACGGCTCTGCGCCGAAGATGCCCACCCTCAGCGAGCTGGCCACCGGATCCATGCCCTGCCGCTCCATCTCGTCGATCAAGGCCAGCATGTAGGAGGGCGTCACCATGATGATGTCGGGCCGGAAATCCTGGATGAGCTGGACTTGTTTCTCCGTCTGGCCGCCCGACATCGGCACGACCGTGCAGCCCAGCCGTTCGGCTCCGTAATGCGCACCGAGGCCGCCCGTGAACAGGCCGTACCCATACGCGACGTGGACGATATCGCCGGGCCGCCCGCCCGAGGCGCGGATGGAGCGGGCCATCAGGTTAGCCCACGTGTCGATGTCGTCGCGCGTGTATCCCACGACGGTAGGTTTGCCGGTCGTACCGCTGGAAGCGTGCACGCGCACCACTTTTTCGCGCGGGACCGCGAACAACCCGAACGGATAGTTCTCCCGCAGATCCTGCTTGGCAGTGAAAGGGAATTTGGCGAGATCCGCGAGCGTCTTGAGGTCGTCGGGATGCACCCCGACTTGCGCGAACTTCCTCCGGTAGTGGGCGACATTGTCATAGGCGTGGCGCACGCTCCACTGCAACCGTTTCAGCTGCAGCGAGCGCAGCTCGTCCTGACTGGCGCGCTCGATGGGTTCCAGGTCAGCAGGCGCGGGGCGCGGACCGGCATGCGCTACTCTCATGTGGGAATCACGCGTTTGTTTTTGGCACGGTGGGAGCGGCCACGCAGCGTGGCCACGATCTGCCCCTTCTCGTTGGTGACCGTTACGTCGTAAAGGCCCGTCCTGCCGGCGAGCACCACCTCCCTCGCTTCGGCCATGAGCAGATCGCCCTCCATCGCGGGGGCAATGAAGTCGACTGCGATCCCGGCCGCCAGCGTGAGCTCGTTGCTGCTGTTGCACGCGAAGGCGAATGCCGAGTCGGCCAACGCGGTGATGAAGCCGCCATGGCAGATCTTGAAGCCGTTCAGCATGTCGGCCCGCACCCGCATGGACAGCCGCGCATGCCCCGGGCCCATCGCCTCGATCCGCATCCCCAGGCCGCGCGAAGCGGCGTCCTCGGCGAACATGCCGGCGCCAACGCGCTCAGCGAGCGCCCGAGGATCGAGAGCGCTGTCGTTCATCGCGAGCAAAGCCTTGAATTCATACGGTAACGCTCCCGGCGACCGATGGTGGTTTCCGGTAGAGGCGTATTATTGACCGACCGGCCGGTTAATCATAGCTTCGAACCGGCGTTGACGACAAGCCTTTTGTGATCGGCCCAGCGCGGCGCGAGGATACAGGGCATGGACGGACGCGAAGGGGTATCACCGCAAACGATCGCGTTTTCGGACTACCATGGTGCCGGCGTCAACCGGGCTCAGCGAAGGCTTGTGACGCGTACTGTGCTGTATGGCCAGCCGCTTCCTGGCGCTTCAACCCCGGGATGACGCCGGGGGAAGTCTGTCCATACAGAACCAACATTGGGAGGATTGACCATGGGCAAATCAGCCTTGAGCGGATTCGTGTTCGCCATGCTCTTCGCATTCAACCCGATAGTGGCAAGCGCGGATACCTGGGACGATATCGAGCGGATGGAGCAGCAGCGGGGACAGGCCATACTGAGTGCCGACATGCCGACGCTCAACGCGATCTACGCCGAGGAGTTCTTCTACAACCGTGCCGGCGGGGATTCCGTGACCAAATCGGAATACCTGCCGTTATTCGCGTCGGGCGACGTAAAGGTCATCAAAGCGGTGCGTGAGGGCACGGACATCCGGATGTATGGCGATACGGCAGTCGTGACGGGCACGCAGCGTGTCAACGTCACCATCAAAGGAGAGAACAGAAACCTCTACCTGCGCTATCTGCATGTATGGGTCAAGCGGGGCGGGAGCTGGCAGCTGGTCGCGCGTCAGGCGACCAATGTGCCGGCACAGAACTGAGAGCCGCGAGCGCCTTGATTGTGAAGCCGCGCACGTCCGTTTTGTGCGCGGCTCACCCCTTGGGTTTCCAGGAGTTGACGTAGTCCACCTGCTCGACGCCGGCCGGCAGCGGCGCGATCTCCACCGGATAGCGGGCGTCGATCATGACCGCGACCTCGTCTGTCTCCTTGCGCGCGTGCCTGGCTCCGATCTCGAAGGCCTTCGGATGCGGGCCGTGCGTGAAGCCGCAGGGGTGCAGCGTTGCCATGCCCGGCCTGAAGTTGTCGCGGCTGAAGAACTGGCCGCGGTGGTAAAAGATGATCTCGTCGTAGTCGTCGTTGTTGTGGAAGAACGGCACCTTGAGCGCGCCGGGGTCCGACTCGATAGGGCGCGGGCAGAAGGTGCAGACCACGAAGTTCTTGCCCACGAACGTGGTGTGCGCCGAGGGGGGCAAATGATAGCGGTGGCTCGTCACCGGCCGGATGTCGCGCCAGTTGATCCGCACCGCGACCAGGTCGCCGTGCCATCCGATCGCATCGAGCGGGTTGTAGGGAAAGGTGATGGTGGCCAGCTTTCCGCGGCGCTTGACCACCACCCGGGTGCGGGTCTCCGTCTGTTGCTGACGGAAATCGTGGTCCATGCGTGGGGTGTCCAGGATCGCCGGATCGAAGATCGCCTGCGGCCCCAGCAGGCCCTTCTCCGGCAGCTGGTATGAGCCTTCGGTCGCCTCCAGTAACAGCATCGTGGTCGCCGCCTTGGGCTCGATGCGCCACATGGCGCCGCGCGGCAGCACGATGTAATCGCCGTCCCGATAGGCCAAGTGGCCCCAATCGCAGAACAGATCGCCTTCGCCCTCGTGGATGAACAGCAGCTCGTCGCCATCGGAGTTGCGCACGAGGTGGTCCATTTTCTTCTCGCAGCGCCAGAACCGAAGTTGCAGGTCGCCGTTGTGTAGGAACGGGGCCGCCGTCCACGGGCTTGCCGGATCGCTGGGGAGCAGGTTGAGGTCGAAGGCGTGCGGTTTGAGCTCGCCTTCGAAGCTGGTCCAGCCGGTGGGCGGATGCCGGTGATGGAATTGGACGCTGGGCCCGAAGAAGCCCTCTTTGCCCATCTCACGCTCGTAGCTGCCTGAGGGCATGTCGGCGTGCGCCTGGCGGGAATGTTCGCCTTCGGCCTTCGGGAAGCTGATCCATTTCTTTGAGCTCATGGTTCTATCCCTATAAGTGATGTCATTCCGGCCAAGCGCAGCGCGCGCCGCAATCCAGGGTGGCCTTGGAGGAAAGCCCTGGATCCCGGCTTGCGCCGGGATGACGAGAGACACGGTCAAGCGCGTTCGGAATCGCTGGCACGCTCAGTTGCCTCTATGCCTTCGCGGGCGCGTTGCATGGCTTCGCGCAGCACTCCGCTGTCACCCAGGTGGTTCGCCAGCAACAGGATCAGGCGCGCGTTGACCAGCTCGCTTTGCTCATCGCTCAAACCCCGGTGCAGCTCGACTAACGCTGCGTAGAAGTCGTCAGGCGAGGCCAGATTGATCTCGACGTTCAGGCTTGCCATGCGGCAAACTCCGGAGTGAGATGGCCGGTCGCGCGCTGCACGGCATCGCGCGCGGCGCGGATGTCCAGGTGTCGCCAGCGTGCCGCGACGTGCTGATCGGGACGGATCAGAAAGAAGGCGTCCGGTGTGGCGTCGTAGCGTTGCACGAACAATCCCTGTGCGTCGTCGAACGCGTCGAGACCCGCGGAGGTCCACTGTCCAGACTGGCCGGGGCTGCAGATCACCAGCGGATCGACCGGTTCCGGCAGGTTGGTGAACGCAGTCAAACGCGAGCGCAGATTCGGGTTGGCCGGCTCCGCACCGGCGAAGTAGATCCCGACGAATCGGCCCCCCAACTGGTCGAGCAGCCAGGCCGACTCGTCGCCGGTGGTCAGTGGTGCGTCCTCGGCGGGCGCGCCCGGCATCGCGCGCCCAGCGAACGCGCTGTGGTCCGGCGTGCTCAGGGGAGACTTGACGTAGGTGTGCGGTGTGGACAGCCGCCCGCTGTTGACGAGCCGACGCGCGAAGGGAAGATGCTCGGCGAGCTGCAGCGTGGCGTCGCGAAACATCCGGCTCACACGGCTCTTGGGCGTGATGAAGTCGGTGCTGCGCGTCGAGTTCAGAAGGTTTTCGTCCGCCGCGGGCACGCGCTCCGAGTCATAGGTGTCGAGCAGACTCTCGGGCGCTCTGCCCGCAACGACGCGCGCCAGCTTCCAGGTCAGATTGTCCACGTCCTGGATCCCGCCGTTGGCGCCGCGCGCACCGAACGGAGAGACCTGATGCGCGGCGTCACCGGCGAAGATCACGCGTCCGTGACGAAATTTCTCCATGCGCCGGCACTGGAAGGTGTAGACGCTCACCCATTCGAGTGTGAACGGATGAGCGGAGCCGAGCATGGCCTGAATACGCGCGATGACGCGCTCGGGCTTGCGCTCCTGCTCAGGGTCCGCGTCCCAGCCGAGCTGGAAGTCGATGCGCCAGACGTTGTCGGCTTGCCGGTGGAGCAGCGCGGACTGCCGCGGGTGGAATGGCGGGTCGAACCAGAACCAGCGCTCGGTGGGGAAGTCCGCCTCCATCTTCACGTCCGCGATGAGGAACCGATCCCGGAACACCTGGCCTTGGGCCTCCAGGCCGAGCGTGCGCCGCAGCGAGCTGCGCGCGCCATCGGCCGCGATGACGTACTGAGCGCCGGCGATGTAGCGCCCGTCGGGCGTCTCGACTTCGACCAAGACATGGTCGCCCTGCGGTTGAACGTCGATCACGCGATTGCGCCAGCGCGCGTCAACGCGGCCGGTCTCGAGCAGGCGCTCGACCAGAAACTGCTCCAGAAAGTACTGCTGCAGGTTGATGAATGCGGGATACTTGTGGCCGGACTCCGGCAGCAGGTCGAAGGAGTACAGCAGCTTGTCGCGCAGATACACTTTGCCGAGATTCCAGACCACGCCCTTCGCCACCGCGCGTTCCGCGCAACCGAGACGATCCAAAATCTCGAGCGTGCGCTTCGAGAAACAGATGGCGCGGCTGCCTTCGGACAGGGCCGCTTCCTCGTCCATCAGCACGCAATCGATGCCGTGCAGCGCGAGGTCGATCGCCGCGCAGAGGCCAACCGGCCCGGCCCCCACGACGATCACGGGATAGTCTCCGGGCCGGCCGCTGGAGAGCTCAGGTGCTCTGTGATAAGTGAACAGGTTTGCTCCCATCAGAACGTGACTCGTGACTCAGAAGAACCGTGACTCGTGATTCGTGACCCGTGATTCGTAACCCCCAGAAGAACCGTGACTCGTCATTCGGGGAGCCGTGATCTCCGAGTATTGACCTACAGTCTCATGCGATACCAAACGCTGCTGGCGATCCTCCACCCACGAGTCACGAATCACGAGTCACGAATCACGGGTCTTTCCTAGCCCTCCAGCGCCGCCCACATCTCCTTGTCTCGCTGAGCAGTCCAGATGCGCGGGTCGGGGTAGTGGGTGGCCTCGTCGTACGCGCGGCTGACGTCAAAGGGCATGCAGTGGTCGAATATCACCCAATGCCCAAAGCTCGGCTTCAACCGCGAGTAAGTGTCTTTGTATACGTCCCTCAGCGGCTTGCCGGCGGCGGCGCCGGCGCGCACCGCCTCGAACATCTGCGTGATGAAGTCCTGCGTACCTTTGAGGCCGGCCTCGACCTGCTCGGGTGTGACGAGCGCGTCACCGCGCCCGGGCACCAATTTGTGAGGCGCAAGAGCGCGCACGCGGTCCAGCGTCTTGGGCCATTCGCGCAGATAGGCGTCGCCGGTGTAGGGCGTGGCGCCGTATTCCACCAGATCGCCGCTGAAGAGAATCTTCTCCTTCGGCAGCCATACCACCGTGTCGCCGCGCGTGTGCCCGCGCCCGAGCTGGAGGATCCTGACCTCGCACTTGCCCATCCAGAGCCTGAGCTCGTCCCTGAACACCAGCGTGGGCCAGGTCAGACCGGGGATCGACTCCACCGAACGGAACAACCGGGGAAAGCGGTCGATCTCCGATTTCATATCCGCTTCGCCGCGCTCGACGATCAAGTCATACGTGTCTTGGCTGGCGATGACGTGGTCGGGTCGATAGGCGCTGGCCCCCAGCACGCGTACGGCGTGATAGTGGGACAGTACGACGTACCGGATCGGCTTATCCGTGACTTCCCGGATGCGACGGATGACGTCCCGCGCCATGACAGGCGTGGCCTGGGTGTCGATGACCATCACGCCGTCGTCGCCGATCACGACGCCGGTATTGGGATCGCCCTCGGCGGTGTAGGCGTAGGCGCCCTCGCCGAGCCGGACAAAGCTGATCTGCTTTTCGGCCAGGTCGGCCTGAGAGGCGAACTTCTTTTCCATTCGAATACTCCTTCCACTCGACCCAGCACCCTCACCGGATCGTAGTTTCCCGTGGCACCCGCGTCAAATCACGCCGTCGGCTTCAGGACCCCGCGCCTGATCTGGTCCAGTTCGATCGACTCGAACAGGGCGCGGAAGTTGCCTTCTCCGAAACCCTCGTCGCCTTTGCGCTGGATGATCTCGAAGAAGATGGGCCCGATCAGCGTCTTGGTGAAGATCTGCAGCAGCAGGCCCCCGCCGGGACCGCCGTCGAGCAGAACGCGGTTGCGGCGCAGCCGCTCGAGATCCTCGCCATGCCCGGGAAGGCGTCTGTCCAGCATCTCGTAGTAGGTGTCGGGCGTTTCGAGGAATGCCACGTTTTGCTGTGCCAGCGCCTCGACGGTTTGGTAGATGTCGCCGGTGGACAGAGCAATATGCTGTATGCCTTCGCCTCGATAAGCGTCGAGGTACTCCTGAATCTGTGAGCTGTCGTCGGCCGACTCGTTGATTGGGATGCGGATCTTGCCGCAGGGGCTGGTCATCGCCTTGCTGCGCAGGCCGGTGTGCTTGCCTTCGATGTCGAAATAGCGCACCTCTCGAAAGTTGAACAGGCGCTCGTAGAAATCGGCCCATTCCTTCAGGCGGCCGCGGTGGACGTTGTGCGTGAGGTGGTCGACATGGGTGAGGCCCACGCCCGCGGGCCGCGGGTCGGTGCCGGGAAAGAACTTGAAGTCGACATCGTAAATGGAGTGACCGGCGTCCTTCTCCGGATAACGGTCGATGAGGTAGATGAGCGAGTCGCCAATTCCCTTGATGGCAGGAATCGCGAGCTCCATCGGGCCGGGGTGAGGTTCCACGCCCCAGGCCCCCAGCTCTACCGCGCGCTTATATGCGGCCGCTGCATCGCCGACGCGAAAGGCGATGGCACACACGCATGGGCCGTGGATGCGGGCAAAGGACTGACCGAAGCTGCCGGCCTCGCCGTTGATGATGAAATTGATGTCGCCCTGGCGAAACAACGTCACGTCCTTGTGGCGATGCTTGGCCACGGCCTTGAAGCCCATGGCTTCGAACAACGACCCGAGCGCCTTCGGGGCCGGCGCGGCGTATTCGACGAATTCGAAGCCGTCGGTCCCCATCGGGTTGTCCCACAGGTCGGTCAAGTCTTGCTCCGAACGTTAGCAGATGAGTTGAGCATTATAGGAGCCTCTCGCGGGCATCGGCCGAGGTTTATCCGAGTTTCCTTCTCGGGCTCGCCAAAGGCGCCCGGGCGCCTGGGGCAGAAGCGAGCGACAGCTATAATCGGGCATGGATCGCACCGAGCGCTTCTATCGCATCCAGCAGTTGCTGCGTCAAAACCGAACGGTTCCGCTGCGCCGCTTCCTGCGCGAGCTGGAGATCTCGCTCGCGACCTTCAAGCGCGACCTGGAGTACATGCGCAGCCGGCTCAACATCCCGATCGTGTGGGACCGGGAGGACCTCGGCTACCGTGTAGACAAGGGCGTCGGCGTGCAGGAACTGCCTGGCCTGTGGTTCAGCGGCTCGGAGATCTACGCCCTGCTGACCATGCAGCGTCTTCTGGAGAATCTGGAGCCAGGACTGCTCGCCCCGCACGTCGCGCCACTGTTGGAGCGGTTGACAGCGGCCATCGGCAGCGCACAGCATCCTGCGAAGGAGGTGCAGAAACGCATTCGCATCTTGCACCTCGCGAAGCGGGCCATGCCGCTCAAGTACTTTCAGCTTGCGGCCAAGGCGCTGCTGGAACGCAAGCGGTTGCGCATGACCTACTACACGCGGGCGCGAGACGAAGAGACGCGACGCGACATCTCGCCGCAGCGGTTGGTGTACTACCGCGAGAACTGGTACCTGGACGCTTGGTGCCACCTGCGCAAAGACGTTCGCAGTTTCGCGGTCGACGCGATCCGGGAGGCGCAGATGTTGGACCAACCGGCGCGGGAAGTCGCGGAGAGAGAGCTGGACGAGGTGCTCGCATCGGGCTACGGGATCTTCTCCGGGCGAGACATCCAGTGGGCGAAGCTTCGCTTCACACCCGAGCGCGCGCGCTGGGTCGCTACCGAGCAGTGGCATCCGCACCAGCGCTCTGGGTTCGAGGCGAGCGGCTCGTATGTCCTCGAATTTCCCTACAGCGATCACCGCGAACTGCTGATGGACATCCTGAGGCACGGCTCCGAGGTCGAGGTGTTGGCGCCGGAAGACCTGCGCGGCAAGGTGCGTGACGCGCTGCGAGCGGCGCTGGAGCGGTACCCCGTCTGAGCCTGGGCCGCACCCTGGATTTTTTCGATGACCTATCTGCGGGCGACTCATTGGGTGGACGCTCGCCCCCAGCCGGTTGCGCCGCGCTGGGTAGGCGACCCGCCACGTAGATCGCTTTGACGCGACTCTGACGTACCTCGGCTCATCCTTTGAGCTACTTGACGCCTCATTCTGCTGGAACCGGCCCATCGCCCCGACCAGGAGAAATCGCCATGACCGCTACGCCCTCATTCATCTATCGCTCATTCGTCGGCCGCGCGCCTGAAGCCAGGCGCGTCCCACTTCGCTTGAGCCTGCGTACCCGCTCCACTCCCGGGCGCCTTCGCCACATTCATACACGGCTTGCACTTGCTCCGCGGTGCGGCACCGATAGCGCAGGCCCAGCAGCCGTCGGGTCCAAAAGACCGTAAAATAAATACCGATGCTTAGTCCCGAGGAACGGCTGAGTACCGATCCGGACCGGGACAGTGCACTTCAATTGGGGAGTGGCCAAGCTGGTCCAAGGCGCCTGGCTCTGAACCAGGAGATCGTGGGTTCGAATCCCACCTCCCCTGCCAAATATTCATAGAGTTAACGAAAGCTGCTTCAGATCCAGAAGGTCACCGGCGCACCGAGGCGCTAGCGCATATGCGATGGGGACTACCTTCGTCTGACGATGGTTCCTGCACCTTCTCCCAGACCGATGTGACGGCCGGCTGACGAGAAGATGCGCCGCGTACTAGGCGATTCGTCGCTCGCGGCATCTTCTTGCAACCGCACCAAACACTCATCGATCGGCATTCGATCCAAACGAGAAGGCGCATGCCTGATCCGCTAGCCGCGGGCGCTGGCCGTAGGCTGGTGCCCGCCGCCTGTCAATTCCAATCGCCGACCCTGACCAGTCGCCCTCGCAGACGGCAGAGCTGATCGTCGGTGGCAGCTGCCGTCGCGGGATGCTCGAGCGCTGCGGTGGGCGTGGTATTCTGCGCGAAGATCACTCCCGGCGCAGAGCCGAAGCC
>Ga0335077_10005026_pt1 | contig 16165 bp, 12 predicted proteins | sample Lox_Sample_31_FD_207151 | JGI IMG/M metagenome (GOLD analysis project Ga0335077, IMG submission 207151) | Soil microbial communities from Loxahatchee National Wildlife Refuge, Florida, United States - Lox_Sample_3.1 | ecosystem: Environmental > Terrestrial > Soil > Wetlands | place: USA...
CCCGACAGCAGTACAGCGTCGCCGTCGGGGCCGAAGATTGCAGACAACGCCGCACGAGCTTGCGACCTGGCCGCATCCGCCAATGCGGTACCTGCGTCGTCGGGGGAGGCGAAGGTCCGTTGTGCCACCGGCACGACAGGCGTGGCAGGAGCCGTGCCTTGCGGCTTGCTGCAGGCGGCTAGCAGACCGATGAGCCACAGGCACACCGACCTGATTGCAGTGTGGTCGGCGAGCCGTATTCTATCGTGCGTCGCGTGTCGCATAACTCATTCCCTCAGTGACTCTTAGCGACGAAAACCGCCAGATCCTCCGAACCTGCCGCCACCGAACCCGCCACCACCGAAGCGTCCGCCGCCGAAGCCGCTCGAGCGCATGCTCCCCCAGCCACGGCTGCTGTCGGCGCGCGATGCCCAGCCGCCCGAGTCCCCGAATCCCCCCGAGTGGCCGCCCAGCCCGCTGAAAGCATCCGAGTGCGTGCCGCTCGCGCCGTCATGCTGAGACCACGAGCTCCCGGCGGATGGGTGGCTTGCATCGAGGCTGGACCGGTCCTGACTGAAGTTCTGCGAAGCCTGCGGGTGCGACTGATTGAAGTTGGATCGGTCCTGAGTGAGATTCTGGGAGGACTTGTTGATGTTCACCGTGTTTCCACTGATGTTTCTGGCCGAGTTGTTGTAGTTCATTCGGGAGCTGTTGTAACCGTAGCTGCTGTGATAGCCACCGTTGTAATAGCCTCCATGCCACGCGGAATTTCCGTAGTACGCGCCGCCGTGGTAGACGACGGCGGTGCCGTGCCAGCCACAATTCCAGGCGCTGTAGCCCCAGCTGCAGCAGCCGCCGTGCATCATCGCGCCGACGGCGATTCCAGCGCTGAAGCCGATCAGACCCGCGGCCGCCACATCGCCCGCCGTGTAGGCTGGCGCGATGTACCCATACGGAACCACGTACGGCATGCCGTAGACGAGCTCTGGGTTGTAAACGGGAACGTAGACCACCTGCGGATTGGCGGGTTGAATGACGATGACGTCCGGTGACTGCTGCACGACCTTGATCTGCGAGCTCGAAGTCAGACTGCCCTTTGCTTTCGCCGCGGCGCGCAGTTTTTGAATAGCGTCCATCACTTCGGAGTGCTGATCGTGGTACGCCTCACCCAACGATGATGTCCAGGCCAGGTTCTTCGCCATGTTGCCGAGTACGCTTGGAAACTCCGTCAGCGCCTTGACGCTTGCGTCCCAGGTCTGCGCGTCGACGGACTGCATGAGGACGCTCCCGGTGAGACTCTTGTTCTGCTGCAGCCAGTAGTCGGCAATCGCGATCTGATCCGGGAATGTCGAGGCGGTGAGAATCTGGGCCACCAGGGAATCCGGATAGAGAGCAATTGGCGCCACCAGCGCCTGCAGTTGGCTCGCACTCTGCGGCGCCGGCGCAGTTGGATTGGTCGGGGGAGCGGCCGTCTCCCCTTGCGCGATGGTGAGCAGTGTCGCTCCGACGTAGACAGACGCGGTCAGCAACAGCGACAGCTTCGGTATTTTGCATTTCGCGGCCATCGGATCTTCTCCGGTACGTCTGGAAGCACTGTCCGCGGTCGATCAAAAACGGGCGTGCAGCGTGGATCCTTGCCCAAACGCGGACTCCACGTGGAGGACGCGCACCCGCGCCGCACGCCCGCCCCACCTTGTCTCAGCTGACGTCAATGGAAACCACGCGTCCGTCGTTACGCATGCTGTCGACAACTGCCTGACAACGCTCCGCCTCGCCAGGCCCCTGAAGCTGAAGAACGACGTGCGTATCGTCTACCGTGCGCAGGAGGAAGAGCTGATATCCCGCGTTATCTCCGAGGAGCGAGCTCAGAAACCCCGAGTCATTCGGGTTTGGCACATCCGGGGTCACCTCGACCGCAAGACGCAGCGCGCATTTCGGAGCCGCAATCGGCTGATCGGCGGCGACCGCAAACGGCGCGACGACCGCTACGGCTGCGCTGATCACGCTGGCAAGAGTGCCGGCGTTACGCCTTGGCTGCGCAAACCGTCGATGCGCTGACGGGCACGCTAACTGGCCGGTGGGGACCACGGCGCATTCTCTCGCGCGAGCTCGTCACTGCTGCACTTCATTCCGCGCACCACCTGCGACACAGCCAGTGCCGCCTTCGGCGCAGATAACCAGATAGGTTGCGCGCTTGTTGCATCCGGCAACGCCGATCGTGTACTCCGCGCGCTGCGGCGGCGCCCAGCGCGGATTCACGATCTCCGACTGGATCATTTCGTTGCTGATCATGGTCGCTGTCGCAGACGGACAGTTAAGCTCAAACTTCCCGCGTTGTTTGGCGACCTGTAGTGCGTCGGGCTGCATCTCGTTCACCATTTGCTGCTGCGACTGGCAGCCAGCCAAGGTCGCTAGAATGGCAGCGGCGGACAACGTAAGCGCGGTTTTCATGAAAAGCTCCTCCGTTGAAGTCCCCGAGCAAGGTGCACTTGCCTGGGCGTCGGTGGCCTGCGTAACCCCCGCCGCACATCCGATCTGTATCCGGTATGCAGCGTGCGGGGGCAGCGCCACAAGCCTGGAGGAAGCCTAGAAGTATGCCGGAATACATTCTTGGTATTCGGCGACAGCGGATTGTGCAGACATGACAGTCGTCGCCACCGCGCCTCGGCATCAGGAAGACTCAAAAACCCAACGGCTCATTCAAGGCGAAAGGAGTAATCACGCGGCGGAGCGCAGCGCAAAGCGATCGATCCACGGGGTTCACCGAGCGGACGCGGCCTGGCGCAGTGCCTCGATGATCGCAGTGCTCGAGTCGGTCTTCCGCAGGAACGCGGCGCAACCCGCATTCGTGGCTTGTGCCAACGTCGTCGGATCCTCGTGCCCGGTGATGTAGATGACGGGCGTGCGATCACCTTGGGTCAGGAGTCGCTGATGCAGAGCAATCCCCGAAATGCCCCGGAGCTGAATGTCAAGCAACAGGCACTGGAACGAGGCGCGCCCCGGAGCCGCTAAGAAATCCTCGGCGGAGAGGAACGTGAGGGGCTGGAACCCCGCTGACCGCACCAGGCGGGCCAGGGCGCGACACTGGATCTCGTCGTCATCGACGATGGCAACGCGGACTGCGTCGGGATCGCTCATACAATGCACCAAAGTTAAAGCGGTCCGCCTAGGGGACGCTAGTGTCCTTAGGTGAAGGTATGTAGGTAGTTATCTCACCGGCGCGAAGAGAGTCGCGCGGTCAGGCCGTCAACCTCTCAACGAAGACGGGGTATCTATCTCCAGCTGCGCCTCGTTCACCAGGATCGCCAGCTGCGCCACCGAGTGCACCCCCAGCTTGGCGCTGATCGCAGCGCGGTGCAGCTTAACGGTGCGCTCGGTGACGCCCAATGTCCCCGCGATCTGCTTGATCCGGTCTCCTCGCACCACCAGGGCCAGTACCTCGCGCTCGCGGCCGGTAAGAGTGGCGAATCTTCTTCGACGCGCTTCCAGCCTCCCATGCGCGAGTTGCCCTTCGGCATCCTTCTCGAGTGCGCGCAGAATCGCCGCCATCAACTGCTCTTTGGGCGCGAGCTTCTCCAGAAAGTCTAGGGCCCCACCACGCATCGCCTGCACGCTGCTCGGAATGTCCCCCCGCCCGGTGAGAAACACGACGGGCATACGGATACCCCGGTCATTCAGGAGCCTCTGCAGCCCCAGGCCGGTGACACCTGGCATCACGAGATCGGCTATCACGCAGCCACGTGTCTCAGGCGTGATCTGGGCCAGCAAGTCGGCGACCGATGGGTGGGTGGCTACCGGGAAACCGCCTTTACGAACGAACAGAGACATCGCCGCCAGGAAGGCTGGGTCGTCATCGACAAGGTGAACCGTCGCAAGGGTAACCATCGCTTCGCTGGATGAGATCAGCAGACGCCAACGCCCATCCATCCTAGCGCCAGTCTCGCTGCAGGGAAATGGGACTTTGGCCCTATCTCCCCTGGGGTATGTACTTCCACAGTGTGGTTTATGGAGTCACCACCTTCGGCTCGCCGTTTTCAGCGCACTTCACCAAAGGACAGTACGCACTGGGAGCACTTACTGTTAACTTGCAATCACGGTGATTGTGGACAGACACGACAGCCGCAGTAGGCGCCCGCCGTCGGAGCACCTTCACTGAGCCCCTGGATGGGTCACCAAACAACAATGCCGAATTAGACGCCGAGAGGGAGAGTACCATTCGCTCGCTTGAGCCCACCGTTCGCGCACGCACTCTCGAGGGCTTTGCGCCGCTCGTGCGCGAACTCGGCGGCGATGCCGCCCCGATCCTGACGCGTGTCGGAATTCCGCCGGACGTTACGGCACGTCCGCTCGAGTGGATATCGTTCCCAGCAGTTTTGCGGGCGTATGAGGTGGCGGCCAAGGAGACCCGATGCGATACATTCGGACTTCGACTCGGCGCAGTGCGACAGTTGAGCTTTCTCGGTCCATTGCAGCTGATCGTGTCGTATTCGCAAAATCTCAGGAGCGGATTCGAAGCATTCTGTCGCTTTGTGTCGGTACAGAATACCGGCTACCAACCGTACCTTGACTTGGGGCCGGAGGAAGCAACTTTCCAGGTGGTATTGACGTCGCAGTTGCGGCGCTGGGGTCAGCAGTGGGTCGAGGAGTCCCTGGTCACGGCGCTGCGACTGCTGCGGGGATGCCTCGGCGCAAAGTACGCTCCCCGGCATATCTCGCTGCGGCACGCAGCACTCAGCGATCGGGCGACTTACGAGCGCTACTTCGGTACTGAAGTACGCACGCAGGCACCGGTAGACGGGCTGACGATCGACAGGCGGGATCTGGAGATCGTCAATGCCAGGCAGGACGATCGGGTGTTAAGCGTTCTGACGGACTATCTGCGCGCGGATGCGATGCCGGCGAAAGCGGACGTCAGCGGTCTCGTAAAGGGCGTGTTGCGCCGCCTGCTCGGTACGGGCGAGCTCTCGATCGAGGCCGTAGCCGACGACCTTGGAATGCACAAGCGCACGCTACAACGCCGGTTGCAGGAAACCGGGACCACGTTTGCAGAGCTGCTCGATGAGGTCCGTGCCGACGTGGCCAAACACTACGTGGCTACCGGGCGATTGCCGTTGACGAGGGTCGCACTGCTATTGGGGTTCAGCGATCAAAGCGCATTCAATCATGCTTTCCGACGGTGGTTCCAGCGCAGTCCGACCGAGTGGGCGGGGACCGGCGCCAACGTGCACTGAGTTCTTTGCCCGCCTGCTGAAGGTCGCGACGCCGATTGCGTTGCGGCGACCTGACCTCGACAAAAACGCCGCTCTCTAGGCGCGGACGGGGGCAGCGCTGCCCCAACAGTCGAGTATCGCCTGGTGTAGGGCGTCCATAAGGACGTCGAGCTGCGTACGATCGATTATCAACGGGGGTTTTATCTGGATAACGCTCAGGTCGAACGCAGCCGCCGCCGCCCAGACGTGATGTTTGAAGAGGGCAGCCATCATCAGTGCCCCGCCCAGCGGGTCGGCAAATTTAAGAGCGGCCGCGAGACCGAGCTGACGCACCTCCACGATCCGCGTCGCGAAGCGAGCGGCCAGTGAATTCAGACCGGCGGACAGATGCTGCGCGCGGCTGCCCACGGTTACCAAGAATTCCGGCTCTTTTGTTATACGTAACACCTCGCAGCCCACGACACAGCCGAGCTCACTCCCTGCGAACGAACTGAGCATGCTCAGGGGCTGTGAAGTCATCCAAGCAGCGGCGCTTGAGTTCATCACACAATAGCTGAGGGGGTAGAGCCCGCCACCGGCGCCCTTGGCCATCACCAGGATGTCTGGTACGACGTCCCAGTGCTCGATCGCCCAGATCTTGCCGGTGCGTCCCAGACCGGTCTGCGCCTCGTCAACGATCAGCAGCGCTCCGGCCTCCGAGCACATTTCTCGCACGCTCCGATGGTAGTCTGAGGCTGGCATCGGCCAGCCCAGCGCGGCAGGTATCGTTTCGATCATCACCGCGGCAACATCTTTCCGGCGCACGGCGGCTTCGATGGCGCCCAGATCGTTCCACTCGACCTTAAGCGCGCCGGATGCCGCGCCGCTGGGAGAAGACCCCGGCGGAGCCGCACCGGTGAGGTGACCAGCAAGGCCCATCGTCCCGTGACGGCCGCCGCGAACCGACACTATCTTCCGACGCCCCGTTGCTGCACGGGCCGCCTTGATGGCGGCCTCGGCTGCTTCGCTCCCGCTGTTGGCGAAGTGAACAAAATTCAAGCTCGGCGAAACACAGCTGAGGAGTTCGCGGGCGAGCGCCACGCGCGCCGCGGAGGGAAAGAATTGACAACCGATATCCCAGAGATCCGCACTTTCCTTGAGCTTCGCGATCAGCAGAGGGTGCCGATGCCCGAGATTAAATGTGGTGCCGTCGCACACCACGTCCAGATATGCGCCTCCATCGACGTCATAGAGAAAGCAACCCTCTCTACGGCCAACGACAAGATCGATCTCGAGGTCGAGCAGCCAGTCGACCATTCCTGCGTTCAGGTGCTTGCGGGTCGTCTCGACGATCGAACTTCGTGACAAACCCAGAAGCGTGCTTTTGCGCCGCTGTACCTTCATACGCTCGTCCGCGGCGCGACCTGGCAGGCACCGATCGAAACGGTCGCGGTCCCATCGACAGGCTAGCCGCCTGCAGATACCGCCGATTGTCCTCTGGTGTCGTTTCCTTGGCGGCACGCGACAGGCGCGGCTCCCGGGACGTGCATCACCGCGAGTGTGAGTCTTGAGGTCTCCATCGCAGCGATTCGTAGATCGGTGGCTCGTTCAGCAGAGTCGGGACCACCATGGCTGCAAAGCAGGCGGCGAGCATCGGGAGGAGCAGCGTGAAACTTCCCGTCAGCTCGATCGCGAGGATGATCCCCGTGACCGGCGCTCGCACCACGGCAGTGAATAGCGCCGCCATTCCCACCACCGCATACGCCGTGGGATTTATGCCTGCGCCCGGTAACATGCGCTGGCACAGGGTTCCAAAGAGGAGGCCGCACTGGGAACCAATGACCAGCATGGGAGCGAATAGCCCGCCCGGAGTTCGGGCCGCGTACGAAACGGCGCCCAGCAGGAAGCGGACGAGGAACACAAGACCGAAGGCGGCCACGCCCGCGTCGAGCACTGAAGCGGTCCCGCCGAGCATCTGTTGGGTGATCGGATCGCCCGCGCCTGCCAGGCCTGGAGAGCGCCAGGCGAGCAGGCCTACCGCGGCCCCGATGGCGGCGGCGCTCGGCACTGGCGAGCCCCGCCCCAGTCGATTGGTTGCGCGAAGTGTGACGAGGATTGCGCGGTTGTAGGCGACGCCAATCAGTGCGATCCCTATTCCCAGCGCGAGGTGGACCGGCAATGTCCCGGGCCCTGGGTAAGCGATGGCCGCGACTTGAAAGTCGGGCGCTTGACCCAGGAAGTAGCGTGCGGTGCCGATGGCGCCCGCTGACGCGCCCAACGCTGCGATCGTGATGGGCAGATCGAAGCGGCGGACGAGTTCTTCCAGCACGAACACCGCGCCCGCAATCGGCGCGTTGAAGGCCGTAGCGAGTCCGGCCCCAGCCCCGGCTGCGAGCAGAGCCTTGCATTCTCCCTCGCTGCAGCGCGCGACCCTGCCGCAGAGCAGAGCCAGGCTTCCCCCCATTTGCACGGTGGGCCCCTCGCGACCCAGTGCCAACCCCGCGCCGATCGCGAGCAAGCCGCCGAAAAACTTGACGAAAATGATGGCCAGCGGATTCCCCGACCAGTTCCCGCCCAACTGAGCCTCAACGTGAGGGATGCCACTGCCTACGGAGTGAGGCGAGAAGCGTTGCACCAGCCACGAGGCAACTGCCGTCGCGGCGGCGCAGAGACCGACCACTGCGAACAACCCGACGATGCCTTCGCTATGTGACAGGGCGATCAGCGCGCCGCGCAACCGATCCGCGGACGACAGCGCAAGGCGAAAGGCGGCTGCCAGGACTCCCGCGGCCGATCCGGCAAGTAGTGACAGGAACGCCAGTACCAGCAGGCGACTGCGTTTCAGCGAGGCTTCTCCTGGCATAGCAGCGGACTACCCTCCTGCGAAGCACCCTGTCGATCGAAAAGGCGCTGAGCGAGCGCCGAAAACACAGCAGACCTTAGGCGCGCTGTGCGTTCGCTCCTTGGCCTTTGGCGACAGGAGCTTGCGCCCACGTGACGCGTGTCGCCAGTGGCGGTGGAACCTGCGTGGAACGCGCACCACGGCTTTGGTTCCTTCGAGTCGCGCTCCCGCAATGGATTGTCGTCGGAAAGCAAGGTTGTCCCGATCGATGTCCTATGCTCCCTGGCGCGCAGCGCGATGGGTGGTGCGAAAACGCGCGCTGCGGGTTCGGACTGAGTCCGTCAGACGAATCACGCCGCACGCCACTTTAGAGTGTGCGCGAGCGACACGGCACTGGAGGGCTGTTGCATGGCCACGCCATCGATTTCGGGCACAGGGGGCGCAGGATACGTTGATCACCCCCGCGCATCTTCCGCGACCATATGAAGGATGCGGCGCGGTCTGCAGTGACGAGGCGTGCGGCCGATGAGATTGGTGGTCGCCAGCGGCGATGTTGGCCATGAGCTTCGACCCGGTATTTCTGTCGCGCCTGCAGTTCGCGTTCGTGGTGAGCTTCCACATCATCTTCCCCGCGTTCACCATGGGACTTGCCGCGTGGCTCGCGACGATCGAAGGAATTCGGCTTGTCACCGGTCATCCGGTCTACCGCCGGGTGTTCGATTTCTGGCTGCGTGTGTTTGCCGTTTCCTTCGGCATGGGCGTCGTCACCGGCATCGTCATGGCGTTCCAGTTCGGCACCAACTGGGGCGTGCTCGCGCAGAGAACCGGCCCGATCCAGGGACCGCTGCTGGGCTACGAAGCTTTCACCGCCTTCATGCTGGAGGCGACCTTCTTCAGCGTGATGCTGCTCGGCCGCGAGCGGGTGTCGCCGCGCGTCTATTTCTTTTCATGTTGCATGGTATCGCTCGGCACGATGTTCTCCTCGTTCTGGATTCTGGCTAACAACAGCTGGATGCAGGTGCCGCTCGGCCATACGATCATCAATGGCCAGATCATTCCCGCGGACTGGTGGACGATCGTCTCGGGTCCCGTCATGCGTGTGAGATGGCCGCACATGCTGCTCGCCGCGTTCCTGACCACGGGGATGTGCGTGGCGGCCACCGGTGCCTGGTACGTGTTGCGCGACGTGTATCGCGAGGAGGCGCGCGTAATGCTCCACTGGGGTCTCGGCTTCGTCGCAGTGGTGATACCGATACAGATTTTTTTTGGGCACCTCACGGGCGAGTACGTGCTCCACTATCAACCCGCGAAATTTGCGGCGATCGAGGCACGCTGGACGACCGAGCAGCCCGCGAGTGAGGTGCTCTTCGCGCTTCCCGACTCGGCTGGCGAGCGCAATCTTCTCGCCATCAAGGTCCCGAGGCTCGGCAGCTTCATTGCTTCGGGCAATTGGACGGCGCGGGAGGTCGGACTGGAAACATTCCCGCCGGAGGATCGGCCCCCAGTGGTGATTCCCTTCTTCGGCTTCCGTCTCATGGCCGGTATGGGACTCATCATGCTCGCGGTGTCGTGGTTGGGAAACCTGCTGCGCTGGCGGGGTCGCCTGGAAACTACGCACTGGTTTCTGTGGGTCACTTTCCTGTCGTTCCCGACGGGCTTTATCGCGATACTCACCGGCTGGTACACCGCGGAGGTAGGCCGGCAGCCGTGGGTCGTGTACGGACTGTTGCGCACCAAGGACGCGGTCACGCCCTCACTCACCAGCGGTGACGTGCTGTTCTCGCTCCTCTGCTACGGGTTGGTCTACGTGGTGTTCGTCTCTTTCGGTCTCTATTACATCTGGAAGCTGCTGCGGCAAGGGCCCACGGCCGCCGGCCAGCAGCCCGTCCGTGGAGGCACGGGAGGACGACGGCCGCTCGCATATGCCGATGCGGCGGCGACGGCAACCGGCAGCGGCATTCAGTCGGGTGGATGACCTCATGGAACCGAGCACTCTCGCGCTGTTCTGGGCTTGTGTAATCGCCCTTGCGATCCTGATCTACACCGTCCTCGACGGGTTCGATCTCGGGGTCGGTATTTTGTTCGGAACGACGCGCGATGAACCACTTCGGGTCCAGATGATGAACACCATCGCGCCGTTCTGGGATGGCAACGAGACCTGGCTGGTGGTGATCGGGGCCGGACTGTTCGCCGCTTTTCCCGATGTCTATGCCGTATTTCTCGGTGCCTTCTACCTGCCGGTTTTGTTGCTGTTGGTCGGACTGATTTTCCGCGGTATTGCGTTCGAATTCTGCTTCCGCAGCGTGCGCATGCGCCGTGTCTGGGACCGTGGATTCTCTCTCGGCTCGACGGTGGTCACATTTGTGCAGGGTGCGGCGGTCGGCGCGATGTTGCGCGGCATTCCCGTCGTCGATGGTCACTACGCCGGCCGCGCACTCGGCTGGCTCCATCCGTTTGCGATCCTCACAGGTATCGGCTTGGTGTTCGGCTACGCCCTGCTGGGCGCAGGCTGGCTGGCGCTCAAGAACGAAGGGAGGCTGCGCGAATGGGCTTATCGACGCATCCGCTGGTTGGCAGGGGGCGTCCTCATCGCGCTGTTCCTGGCGTTCGCTGTGACGTTCGACTACAGCGTCGTCGCGCGAAGCGGCCTGCATTCGAGGCCCTGGGGTGTGGTGTTTCCATTGGTCGGTCTCGCTGCGCTCGTAGCAATCCTGTTCGGCGTGCGCGGCAAGCGTGATCAGCTCCCATTTGTCCTCACGGTACTGTTCTTCCTCGCCTCTTTCTTGAGCCTGGGAGTGATGTTCTGGCCATACATGATCCCTTATTCGCTCACGGTAGGGGACGCGGCGGCTCCCGATGCTTCGTTGCAGTTCCTCTTCTACGGTGCAATTGTGGTGCTGCCGATCATCCTCGCCTACACAATCGGCGTTTACTGGATCTTTCGCGGCAAGCTCCACCACGGGGAGATCTCGCTGTACTGACCCTGAATTCATGCTTGCCTGGCGACGTTCGGAGCAGGGCACATGCATCGAGGCTGGGGCGAAGGGCCCAGTGCAGAAAGATGTGCGGGAGGGTTTTCAATGATCGCTTCACCGAGTGAGTTTATCAGCGACTTCTTGGCGCGCTTAGACGGACCACTGCACTTTCGCTTTTACGCGCAGCCGTTGATGGCTATGCTGCTCGCCGCCCGCGATGGGTGGGTGGACGCGCGCGAAGGACGCCCGTTCTACGCGTACACGGTGTTTACAGATCCCGCACGGCGGCGGGAACTCCTTACGGACGGTTGGAAGCGAATCTCCAGGGTGTTCTTCATCGCGATCGCGATTGACTTCATCTACCAGATGGTCACAAAGAACGGCTTGCAGCCGGTGGAGGCGGTGTGGGTCGCGTTGCTCTTGGCGATCGTTCCGTACATCCTGCTCCGCGGCCCCGTCAATCGACTCATGTGTCACTGGTACGGCCGCAAGTCGCCGTCTGCATAAAATAAATGTGTCCCCGCAGACGATTGACGCCTCGGCGTGCTACGACCTAGCTGCAGAGCTCCGATCGTCAGCGACCCGGCCGTTACGAGATAGGCAAGAATCGCGCCTCACCGCGCCCCGAACCGAACCCGCTTCGCCCATCGGCTCGGCCCCAGGCTCCGCCGGGCACGACAGCCCGGCGGAGCAATCGATCAGAGCACAGCTGCCGGGAGAGGCAACGGTCTACGCGCCGTGAGCTTTCGACACCTGAGCCAGCACCGCGTCGAGGTTGAACGACGCCGGTTTCTGCCGCGGCGGGAACTTGGCGAAGCTCTCGATATGCTGAGCCACAACCGCCTGGCATAGATAGAGCAGGGGGACGTGATCGACCACCCAGTCCCAGTACGTGTTCGAGTTAAAGTCCGCCCTCTCGAAGGGGTCGCGACGCAGACTGAACACGTGCGGTACGCGAAGTTTCACGAGCGGCTCGGCCCACACGTTCATCTGAAACGCCCGTTGCACGGCGAACTGGAGCTTATAGTCACCGACGCGAACTGCCATAAGCTCACCGTCATCGCTGAAGTAGGCCAGCGACTGCCGCGGGCTTTCCTTCGCCTCGCCCGTCAGGTACGGCAACATGTTGAAACCATCGAGGTGGACGTTGAAACTCCTATCACCCACCTTGGTGCCCTTGAGCAGCTTCGCTGTCACGTCCGGATCGCCCGCGGCGGCAAGCAGCGTCGGAAACATGTCGATGTGACTCACGATGCCGTTCAGCACCGTGCCGGGCTTGATCTTGCCCGGCCAGCGTATGAAGCACGGCACGCGCCAGCCACCTTCCCAGTTGGTGTCCTTCTGGCTGCGGAACGGCGTGGTGGCACCGTCCGGCCAGGTGTCGTTCTCCGGGCCGTTATCGGTCGAGTACATGACGATGGTGTTCTCGGCAATTCCGAGCTCGTCGAGCTTCTTCAAGATCATGCCGATCTGCTCATCATGGACTACCATGCGATCGCTGTAGGGGTCCTGTCCGCTCTTGCCGAGGTTCTTCTCCGCCACGTGAGTGCGGAAGTGCATGGCGGTCGAGTTGTACCAGAGGAAGAACGGCTTCTGTGCCTTGGCCTGTTGCTCCATCCAGGCGATCGCCCGGGAGGTGATTTCCTCGTCGACGGTTTCCATCCGCTTCTTGGTGAGCGGCCCGGTGTCCTTGATCTTCTGCTTCCCGACCCGACCCCAGCGGGGCTGCTCGGTCGGATCGTCCTCGTTGGTCGCGACGCAATCGAGCACGCCGCGCGGCCCGAACATCGCCTTGAACTTCGGATCCTTCGGATAGTCAGGCAGTTCCGGCTCTTCCTCGGCATTCAGGTGATAGAGATTGCCGAAGAACACATCGAACCCGTGGACGGTGGGCAGGTACTCGTTGCGGTCGCCGAGATGGTTCTTACCGAATTGTCCGGTGGCATATCCGAGGGGTTTGAGCAGCTCGGCGATCGTCGGATCTTCCTTCTGAAGTCCAACCGTCGCGCCCGGCATGCCGACCTTCGTCAGGCCGGTGCGGATCGGGTTCTGCCCGCAGATGAAGCACGCGCGGCCCGCGGTGCAGCTCTGCTGGGAGTAGTAATCGGTGAATGCCACGCCTTCATTCGCGATGCGATCAATGTTCGGCGTGCGGTAACCCATCATCCCGCGACTGAAATAAGAGCAGTTCCAGGTACCAATGTCGTCGCCCCACAGAATGAGGATGTTGGGCTTCTTACCGTCGGCCATGACCTTCTCCTTGCCTGATTTCGGGTTTGCGCTCGTTGGTGAGTAAGCCGGGTAGCGCGGGTGTCGCTGGCCGGCAGCCCGGTGGCGCGCCAACGGATTTGGGTGCTCTGGGCGAACCCTAGCAGACAGCGGAGCCCCTACCTTGTCCTACGGCGACAGCGATTTGTGCGGCCGCGAATCGATACCCAAGGACCGCTAGCACCGGGGCCCGGGCCTGCAGGAATCCGTGGTGCTACCGCCGACGCCGTTTGCGCCGCTCACTGGAACGTGATTCGGGCGTCGATTCCGACGGTGCGCGGCTGGTTGATCAGGATTCGTGGCTGACCGGGAAGTTCTGCGCCAATCAGGATGGCGTCGCTGAGGTCCGCATGCTCCTCCGTGAGATTCTTTACAAAAACGACGAACTCGTAATGATCGCTGCGAAAGCCTGCGCGCAGGTTAATAATTTCATAAGCCGGGCGGCGCAGCGGGTTCAATTGCGAGTTGTTGGCGGAGTCGCTTTCGCCCACATAGCTGTAGTCGACGCGCGCGAACCCGGCCCAGTTTCCCGAGAGACGCCGATCGTACTCGGCGTTGGCATTGAGCGTGAGGTCGGGAACTTGGTAGACGGGGCTACCCACCGGCTGTGGCGTGAGACCTTTCGCAGTGATCCGCGCGTCGTTGTAGCCCACACCGAGGCCCACGGTAAGCTCTGTCAGCAGCTTCCCATCCAACTCGAACTCGAAACCAGCGCTGTGCGCCTTCCCTGCGTTAGCCGTGAAGTTGTAACCGCACAGGGGAAGCTGGACCAGCTGCTGAATGTCATTCCACTCGATGATGAAGCCGGTTGCGTTGACGGTAAACCGCCGCTCTAGAAAGCTCGACTTGAAGCCCAGCTCATAGTCCCACAGGCTGTCGGACCTGAAGGTGGCGGCTTCGGACGCCGTTACGCCAATGTTCGCAAGATCCTCGCTACAGCCTTCAGGCGGCGCTCCGAGTGGAAGTGCGAGGTTGCTGCCACCTTCGCGAAAACCTTTCGCGGCACTTGCGTAGGTGAGCAAATCGGGCGTTAGCTTGTATTCAACGAGATAGCGGGGAGTAAATCCGGAATCGCTGGTCGGTGTCGAGGCGTAGGTGCGCGGGGCGCCGCCGTAAAACAGGCCGTTGGTGGACTGATTGAAGGTCGCGGTATCGCGATACCATCGTACGCCGATGGTGGCGATGAGATTGCTCAAAACGTTGTATGAGAGATCGCTGAATGCCGCGTACTCACTGTATTGGCGCTGGCTCATCAAGGCGAGCACCAAATCGCTGGGATAACCGGTCGCCCTCATGAGCCCACTCGAGACCAGTTGAAAATTGCGTGACTCCGTACTGCGCGAGTAGAAGCCACCGAGAATGAGCTGCAGCGGCCCCGAAAACGTGGAGGCAAAGCGTACTTCCTGGGCAAAGCGATGAAGATCAATCGAGCGCGTAATGGGCCCTGGAATGGACTCGGATGGGGGGAGGCCGAGGTCATACGTCAGTACGTCGGTGTCGTCCTCGGTCTCGAAGGTATCGCGCTCGAAGACGCCGGTCGAAGCAACAAAGTTGCCAATCGGAGCCGTAAAGTTCACTCCTAAGCTGGCGAGCCACCAGGTGTCCGTGCCGCCTTCTTCGATGTCAAACACCTCCCGTTGCAGAAGATTGTTCGGATAGTAGGTCGCGTAAGGATCGCCATCTGCGTCAATCCGCTGGTACATGATGCGTGGGGTAATGGCGAGACCTTCGAGCGGCTCGTAGCGCAGCGCGAGCTGCCCGCCGTAGCGCTTCATGCTGCCGACGTCCGCCATCACCGATGTGGGGGGGGCTGTCTCGGGACCGAGCCACTTGGTGAACCAGCCACTGTCGAACTGATAGAACCCGCTTGCTCGAAGTGACAGCAGGTTGTTCACGAGCGGCAGATTGATAACGCCGTCGACGAGTTCGTCCCAGGAACCATGCTCAGTGTCGGAGAGACTCACGTGCGTCTGGCCGTTGAGGGCAGTGGCGGTGGGCTGCTCGGTGAGGATGCGAACCGTCCCACCCATCGATTCCGCCCCATAGAGCGTGCCCTGTGGACCGCGCAGGACCTCGATGCGGGCTACATCGAGGATATGTGGATCGAGCGTCTCTACCACGGGTGTATCGTCGATATAGAAGCCCGTGGTATTGGCACCCTGGATGCCGCGTATGGCGATGCCGCGGGCTGCGAGTGAGCCATTGGTGGCACCGAGGCCGAACGAGAGATTGGGGACCGAAGTACCGTAGTCGAAAAACTGCTCAACTCCCTTCGCTTGGAGCGCGGCGGCGGAAAGGGCCGTGATGCTCAGCGGCACGTCCTGCAGGTCCTCCAGCCGCTTGTTCGCCGAAACCACGACTTCCTCGAGACCCACGGGGTTCGGATTCGAGACCTGATTTGTCGTGGGCGTTTGCGCAGCGACCGGGCCTGTGACGACCACCATGTCGAGGACCATAGCGACCGCCCGCGGAATCCGGGACTGCAAGGTGACCTCTCCCTGGCCGTCGTCAGCCGGCTACTTATTCTTAGGAACGTAAGTTACCCGTTGATCGGCCGTGAGCGCCATCATCCGGCCATAGCTCAGCTTACGGTTACTTGGCTCTTGGGAGGACAAACCGAAAGGTAGCGCCGCTTCCTTGAGCACGAGGCTCCGCCCATAACCTTCCGCCATGGGCTTCGACGATCGTCCGGCAGATCGCCAAGCCCATTCCCAAGCCTGTTGATTTCGTTGAGAATAGTGGCTCGAACACTCGTTCAATGTCCTTGGGAGGGACACCGGGTCCCGTATCGCGAACGCTCACCTCAACGTGCCCTGCCTCGGATCGCGCCTCGATGACGATGAGTCGATCATCAACCGGGTGGGCCTGCACGGCTTCGATCGCATTCACGATCAGGTTGAGGAGCACTTGCG
>Ga0335077_10005027_pt1 | contig 16164 bp, 14 predicted proteins | sample Lox_Sample_31_FD_207151 | JGI IMG/M metagenome (GOLD analysis project Ga0335077, IMG submission 207151) | Soil microbial communities from Loxahatchee National Wildlife Refuge, Florida, United States - Lox_Sample_3.1 | ecosystem: Environmental > Terrestrial > Soil > Wetlands | place: USA...
AACGGCTTTCCCGCCGCCACAGCGACTGCCAAAGGCGATCAATGGGACTTTCGGCTCTTTGCCATCCGCTTCGGCAGCGACGTTTACCGCTTCATCTTTGCGACCAAGCATGCGACGCCCGAAACCGACCGACTGTTCCGCGAGTCGGTCAACACCTTCCGCCGCATGAGCCTCGCGGAAATCGAGCAGGCCAAGCCGCTGCACCTCAAAGTCGTCACGGTGGCCCCGGGCGATACGGTCGAAAAACTTGCCATGCGGATGGCTGTCCCTGATCGCGCCGCGGAGCGGTTCCGCGTGCTCAATGGCCTCGAGGTCGGTGAAAAATTAAAGCCAGGCAGCGAAGTCAAGATCGTGGTCGAATAGGCCGGGCGCGCCTCTTACGTGAACAGCATCGAACTTTCCGTCTATTGCGAAATCGCCGTATCCGCTATGATGCGTGACACCACGAGGCCGAACGGCCGAAGGGAGGAAAGTCCATGCGGTCGTGGAAGACCGGCGCTTCAGTTGCCATCTCAGCCGTCATCGTCGGCGCGCTGACGGTGCTGCTGTGGTACGTCAAGCGCTATGCCATCGGCCCGCATCACCCAGCCTTTTTCTATCTGCCGCTGATCGCCGGGGTGGCATTCATCTACGGCGGATCGCAAGGCGTTTTGTGCGTGATCGTCGCCGCGGCCTGTTCGGCGTTCTTCCTCTACGACCCGATGTACAGCTTCGCCGTCGCCAACCCGATGGAATGGGGCGACTTGGTCTGTTTCGCGATGCTGGGTCTGTTCGGCGTCAAATGCGCGCGCGAACTGATGCGGCCTGCTGCTAAAATTCCGACTGGACGATCGCGTTTCAGCCAATTGTGAATCGTCTCAGAACTGCGTCGCGAGCTGATCGAGCCCCATGACGTGGGCGAGGCTGCGCACTTCGTCCTTTTGCTCGGCGTTGAAGCTCATGAGCAGCGGAATGGCCGCCGACTTAAGGTCTTGCACTTCCTGGCTATTCGGATCGGCTGACGCAATCTGAATGGGCGCAGGCGATCCGCCCTGGCGGCGCGCCTCGCGCACATGCGTATAGGCGAGATTGCGCAGCGCAGCTTCCACAGCCGGCCACATGTGCTCTTGATCGGGCGTCAGGTGCAGCCGCGCCTTGATGCTGGCGATCTGCGCCTCATTGAGGACAAAACCCGGCCGATCGGCGCGCCGACGCGGCGGCGGTGATGAGACGGTCTTAACTTCGTGAGCTGACGGAGCAATCGCCGATGCAGCCGTGCGCGGCGCGATTTCGCTGGAGCGGGCCGCTCTGCCCTGCTCGAGCGCCGCCAGTCGCGTCGGCATCGGAGCAGCGTCCGGCGTTGCGGCCGAGGCGACCACCCGGGCGGCAGTTTGCTCAACGGCCGGCACCATCGGTTGCGGATTCCAGAGCGCAAGCTGGGCCTGGTCGAGCAGCGCCGCACTCCTCGGCGCCGGCACCTCCCGAGCAGCCGGCGCCGGTGCGGCGACCACGGCATCGTCCCAATCCATCGGGAATCGCAGCGCGACGGTTTGCGAGGCGGATGGGTCAGGGGCGCGCAGCGCCATCAAGTTCCAACTGCCGAGAAGATAGCCGGCAGTTCCAGCCAACAAAATCGAGGCGATTTGGCCGCGCCCAAACAGACTGACCCGTCGCATGCTTTGACGTCCCCCACTCCGGCAACGCTGTGCCCCGATAATGTCCTTTCAAATGAAGCTTAATTTATGGCTAACCATGGGATTTTCAGCGGCGGCACAGCCACTTAGGGGGTGAAGGGAATGCAAATGCCCGACTTCGGCCAGACGCCCAAGGCGCGTCCAGGTACAACCTCCGGAAAACAAAGCGCATTAGAAACGCGAAAGGCCCGGCAACGCAGCCGGGCCTTGTAGCAATTCGCGTGTTTGGGGCTTCGCCTGGCCAATCCGCTTGTCGCGGCCGGCCGCTCGCCAACCGGGCTTAGGCAGCCTCTTCCTCGACCACGGCCTCGTCTTCCGCTTCGGGTTTCGGCCCGCGGCGGGGACCTTTGGCCAGCGCCGCCTCGATCTCCTTGATCGCCTCGGTCTCGGTGATGCGCTGCACCACGGCGACCTCACGCGACAACCGATCGAGCGCTGCCTCGTAAAGCTGGCGCTCCGAGTAGGATTGCTCGGGCTGCGATTCCGAGCGGTATAGATCGCGTACCACTTCGGCGATCGCGACGATGTCGCCCGAATTGATCTTGGCCTCGTATTCCTGGGCGCGCCGTGACCACATGGTCCGCTTGATTCGCGCGCGACCCTTGAGCGTATCGAGCGCGCGACGCACCATTGGAGTTTCCGCGAGCTTCCGCATACCGACGGAAGCGACCTTGGAGGTCGGCACCCGCAGTGTCATCTTGTCCTTGACGAAGTTGATGACGAACAGCTCGAGCCGCGCGCCGGCGACCTCCTGCTCCTCGATGGCTATGATCTGGCCGACCCCATGAGCCGGATACACAATGAACTCGTTGGTCTTGAAACCTTGTCGTTGTGTCGTCTTCTTTGCGGTCATTCCCAAAGCTGCTCCTTCCGCCTCCGGCTTGCGCCGATGAGGGGCTTTCGCCACGCGCAGCCGGTTCCGGGGAACGCTCCGCGTCGCCTGTGGTGTCCTCCGGCTTGCGCGGGAGGGGGTTTTTCGTGCCTTCCGGCTCATGCCGGTCGCGCTTTTCTTCGAACGATGACGAGTTTTCTCTGCCACTGCTCTCGCGTGGGTCTCACGCCTCTCTCGACGATTCCTCGGAAACGCCCCGGAAAAATACGCTCCCGGCCTCCGGGAGCGGCATATCGGGGGTGTTTTTCATTATGAAACACCCGTATATCACATTTTGAGGTAAAATCAAAGTCTTATGGCGATGCGATAGACACCGCCCAACAAATCGGAACCAGTGGTTAATATCTACAATCAGGGCGTTAGTTCAATCGCCAGAACCCGGATTCGACGAGAAATGCTCTTCGAACTTGTTGGGCACGTCTTCCCAATCCTTGGCGTCGGCCGGGGGTTCCTTCTTGGCCGTGATGTTCGGCCATAGCTTGGCATATTGAGCGTTGATGCCGAGCCACTTCTCGACATTGGGCTCGGTGTCCGGCTTGATCGCTTCGACCGGACATTCCGGCTCGCAAACGCCGCAGTCGATGCATTCATCCGGGTGGATGACCAGCATGTTTTCACCCTCGTAGAAGCAGTCCACGGGACAAACTTCCACGCAGTCCATGTATTTGCATTTGATGCAATTGTCGTTGACGATATAGGTCATCTGAATACTCTGGACGGACTTTTTTCGCGCACTGCTCCTATCGCATGGGTCATGGCGGCGCAAGTTTTGGCGGCGCAAGTTTCGCCGGATTGGTCGAGCGAGTCGCGAAGTCGGCGGACGCGGGCGGCACCTTGCTCAGGTCCTCATATAGTCCCTCGCCGCTGCCCGCGGGACCTCGGCGTTCGACGAATCCCGTGACCTTCACGACCCGCACACTGCGCGTGAGCGCGAGCGTGATCACGTCGCCCGCCCGGATCATTCGGCTCGGCGCGCCAATGCGTGTGCCGTTCACCCTCACATAGCCGGAACCGGCGAGCGTTGCCGCGGCATCGCGTGTGCGCACCAGCCGCGCATGCCACAGCCATCGATCGATGCGTTGCCGATTGGATTCGGTTGCCAATCAGTGGCGCTCCTTGGCGTCAGCCTCGAGCTGCGCTTTCAACGCGGCGAGTTTGGCGAACGGCGAGTTCGGATCGGGTGGCTTTTCGCGATCACGGCGCTCAAAGCGAGACGGACGAGAGGACTGGCGCTCGCGGTCGCGCGGCGGACGATCGAAACGCTGCTCGCCGCCCTGGCGGCGACGATGGCGGGAATGGCGCGCCGGCTTCTCCGCCGATGCTTCGCCAGCCGCCTCCGCGCCAGCGGCACCGCCTTCCGCGGCAGTGGCACCGCCTGCTGGCGCAGCAGCAGCGTCAGGCGCGGCCGGCGTCCCTCGAGCGCCGCGACCTCCTTCTCGGCGTCCATCGCGACGCTTGAAGCGCGCCCGCTGGCGCTCCGGCCGGGCCGCGCGTCCAGGCCGCCAGACCTCGATCATCTCCGGCTCCGCGCTGACGGGCAGCGGCTCAGCCTGAGGCGCCGCTGCTTGCAACGACGGGGCTGGCTCGCTCGGTGCCGGCACCGCCTCGGACGCTATAATGGTCGGCATCGCTTCCATCGTGACGTCGGGGGCGTCGGGCTGCAGCACGTGTTCGAGAGACACCGCTTCGGTCTTCGCGCCCGAAGAAGGCTCATTTGTCGGAGCCTCGCTCACCACGGTCGTGAGAGCCGCCATTTCCGGCGCAACCGTCTCACGCGGCGGCGTCGCTGGCGGCGGCTCAGCCGGTTTCGGACGCCGCTCCATGCGGTAGCCAAGCGAGCGCAGAATCGATGCGAAATCCTCGCCCGAAGCTCCGGTCAGCGAGGTCATACCGTTGACGACCGTAAAGCCGCCGCCAACGACCGCGCCGGGCGGCTTGGCGCCGAGGGAGCCTTCGCGCCAGGACAGCGCTGGGCGGATCAAATCGGCAAGCCGCTCGAGAATGTCGACGCGCACCGCCCGCTCGCCGCACACCCGGTAGCCGGCGGCGCGATAAAGCACGGCATCGATCTCGCGGTTGACGGGCATCGAGGTGCGGCCGCTGCCGGCCAGGTGCAGCAGATTGTCGAGCCCTTTGGTCTGCGGACCATCATGCGCCAAGGCCCACAATTGCGCCGCAAGCGCGCGCGGGCCGGGCTTGAGCAAACCCGGGACATAGATGTGATAAGCGCCAAACCGCACGCCGTATTTGCGCAGTGTCGCCCGCGCCGGCTGCTCGAGACCTTTGACCTCCTCGGCGACGCGCTGGCGATCGAGCACGCCCAGGGCTTCGACCAACTGGAAGGCAACACCGCGCGCGATGCCGGTCACATCCTCGGCCGCCGACAGCAGCAACAGCGGACCTAGCAGCTTGTCGAGATGGCTCTTGAGGAAGGCGGCTAGCCGAGCCTCGACCGCGTCGCGCTGTGCACCGCTCAATTGTTCATCGGCGATGACGCGCAGCCGGGGACGCAGGACGTCCTCGCCGGCGACGAGCTTGCCGACTGCCGCGCCGGTCCAGCGGATCGTTCCGTCGGCGGCCAGCACGAACTGGTCGTCCGGCGCTTCGGCAAATCGCGCGGCGCGCGCCACGATCTCGCCGGCGAGCGCCTTCTGCGCGGCGTTTTGCAGCGCCTTTGCCTCCGAGCCACCAGAAGACGCATCGGCCACGAAAACGAAACCATCGAGGCGACCGATGATGTGACCTTCGACGACAACCTCGCCGCTTTTGTTGATCTGCGGCTCGAGCGAGGCCTTCTCGCGCAAGCGCCGCATCAGCACGCTGGTGCGACGGTCGACAAACCGCTCGGTGAGCCGCTCATGCAAGGCGTCCGACAATTTGTCCTCGACGCCGCGCGTGACGTTCTGCCAGTGCTCGGGATCGGCGAGCCAGTCCGGCCGGTTGGCAACGAAGGTCCACGTCCTGATATGGGCGATACGCGTTGACAGCGTATCGATATCGCCGTCGGTGCGATCCGCCTGCGCGACCTGACGGGAGAACCAGTCAGTTTCGATGCGACCGTCGCGCTGCAGATAAGAATATAGCGTAACGATCAGCTCGGCGTGGTTGGCCGGTGCGATCTTGCGATAATCGGGAACCTGACAAACCTCCCATAGCCGCTCGACGTCCGCAGGGCTTCGGGTCCAGGCTCGCACTTCGTCCTCACGCGCCGCATGGTCGAGCACCAGGATGTCTTCGGCGGTCGGCGCGCGCGCCAAGGCGCTTTCGGTCGGCGCCGCCGCCAAAGTCGCCTGCAGCGCGCCGATCGAAGAAAAGTCGAGGTCGCTGTTGCGCCACTGCACCAGCTTCACCGGCTCGAAGCTGTGCGATTCGAGCGCCTGGACGAGCTCGGTCTCGAAGGGCGGGCAGCGACCGGTGGTGCCGAATGTGCCGTCGCGGGTGGCGCGCCCGGCGCGGCCCGCGATCTGGGCAAGCTCCGATGGGCTCAGCTTGCGGAACTGGTAACCGTCGAATTTGCGATCGGAGGCAAAGGCGATGTGATCGACGTCGAGATTGAGTCCCATGCCGATGGCATCGGTCGCCACCAGATAGTCGACTTCACCCGCCTGGTAGAGCTCGACCTGAGCATTGCGCGTGCGCGGCGACAAGGAGCCGAGTACGACCGCCGCACCGCCGCGCTGGCGGCGGATCAGCTCGGCAATGGCATAGACTTCTTCGGCCGAGAACGCGACGACGGCGGAACGCCGCGGCAAGCGAGTGAGCTTCTTCTCGCCCGCGAAGGTCAGTTGCGACAGCCGCGGCCGGCTGACGATGCTCGCTCCGGGCAAAAGGCGTTCGACGATCGGCCGCATCGTGGCGGCGCCCAGCACCAGCGTCTCCTCGCGGCCGCGCCGATGCAGCATGCGATCGGTAAAGACATGGCCTCGCTCGAAATCAGCGGCGAGCTGAATTTCGTCGACCGCCAGAAAGGCGACATCGAGATCACGCGGCATCGCCTCGACGGTGGCGACCCAGAAGCGTGGATTGGGCGGCTTGATCTTCTCCTCGCCGGTGACGAGCGCGACCTCGTCGGCGCCCACGCGTTCTACCGCGCGATTGTAGACCTCGCGCGCCAGGAGCCGCAGCGGCAGCCCAATCAGCCCCGAGGAATGCGCCAGCATCCGCTCGATTGCGAGATGCGTCTTGCCGGTATTGGTGGGCCCCAGCACGGCCGTCACACCAGCGCCGCGGGAGCGCAGGTCACGGTCGGCTGGCGGCGAGAAGGAAATCGGCATCAAGGATCCGCGATGGCTCGCTGCAGACCGGCGTAAGCGGCCGGCACGCAGCGAGGAGAAGCATAGCTGTGTATCACAACGTAACGCTGGAAAGGCCTGTGCTTAAGATGTGGAACGAGTCTGGAACGAATCGCGGCCGAATCAGCGACTCTGGACCTGTTCGAATTCGTTCACGCGATATATGGCGCCGGCTCCCGTTTCGCACACCAGATGGAGGGTAGAACTGCGCTTCCGGCGACGGGTGCCGGGCAAAATCCGTTAACGCGCACCCGGATCACGATTCCTCAGCGAGTCAAGAGTTGCGCTCCTGTGGATTGCGGGGAAGAAGAGCAGCCGCGCCGCTATCGCGACGGCGCGGCGATCACTGGGTTTTGGCGCTCGCAGTGGCATGCGGCGGCTGCGCCGCGGCGACGAACTGCGTTGCCTGCAGAACTCCCATGCCGAGCGGCGTCGGCATCGCGAAGCGGAACGGCACCAGGACACGCGTCCCAGAGATCGGCGCCAGCCACACTTCGGCGTCGCGCAGCGCGACAAGATACCGGATGGCGGCGCGATCCGGCACGTAACCCGCGACCGGCGTGAAATAGACCGCACAAACGGCGACCGGCCCCTGATAGCCGCGGTCGGCTTTGACCTTATCCATGCGGCGGAATTCACTCTTGAGGTCGTAGCGCACACGGCCGTCGAACACCGCAACCTTCCGGTTGCAGGCTTCCGGGGTCACCGGATCGCCATCGCCAGCGACCCGATTGATCAGGCTGGTCATCGGATCGCGCACGCCGTGCCGATCCGCATCGGTCACCGGGATGCGGTCGGGCTGCGGCGGGACCGGTGGCTCGACCGAATAGTCCGTGACATTGCCGCCAACGAGGGCCATACGCACGTCGTCAATTTTGCGGTCGTAATTGATGGTGGCGGTGTAATTCGTCGGGATCGCTTGGCCGCCGGTGAACGTTCCCAGCGAGGTGGTGTTGCCGCGCGCACTGCTGAAGATTTTCAGCAAACCGGTCGTCGCACCGGTTGCCGTTGCGGCGAACTGGTCTTCGGATATTTCGAGGACCCAATTGCCGTGGCCGATCGGGATACCGGACAAGGTGACGACATATTCGGCATCAAGCCGCGACTGCGCCCGCGCATTATGGGTCGCATCGCACGCCAATGCGGTAACGGCCGACGCCGCGGCCAGCAGGGCGGCTGGCCGCGTGGTGAAAAAAACCTTGTTTCGCAACGCTGACACCGGGCTGCAATGCCTCAAATCCCCGGCAGGGGCGATGGCTTCCTGTTTTGTCGGAGAATGCGTCGTTTGTGTGGTTCCAAGCCGTCGGCAACGCGTGCTTGACGCTTGTTTGACCCGTCACTATAGGTCCCGCGACCAACTCCCCCGGATCGCGGCATTCGCCGGCTGGGAATGGGGGATTTTCGAGGATTTTTCGGTAGGATTTCTAACCATGGCATGGCGTTGCGAACTCACCGGCAAGACGCGCCAGATCGGCCACCGGGTGAGCCACTCGAACCGCAAGACCAAGAGGCGGTTTCGGCCCAACCTGCTCAATGTGACGCTGATCTCCGACGCGCTCGGCCGTTCGGTCCGGCTGCGGGTTTCGGCGAATGCACTCAAGAGCGTGGATCACCGCGGCGGGCTCGACGCTTTCCTGCTGGCTGCCAAGGACGCCGAATTGTCGCCGCGCGTACTCGAGATCAAGCGACAGGTCGTCAAGAAGCGCGCCGCCGCGGCATAGATTTCATCGCGCGTTCAAACGCGACGCGTGCAAGCTCCCAGACCGACACCGGCTGGTAAGGAGCAGTCACGGCTGGTGCGTGACGCCGCGGTCACATGCCGACCTTCACCGGTACGAACTGCGTCGAATACAGCGCCTTGTCGTCGGGCACGTCCTTCAACAATCCCATCTCGATGTAGGACTTCTTGAGGACGGCGATAGCCTGCGGGTCGAATGTGCCATCGGTCGAGAAATAAGGCATCTGCTCGTCGTAAGCGCGGGTGGCCACGGCCGGACTGAGATCGAGCGCTTTCGCTGAAATCTCGACCGCCTTGGCCTTGTTCGCCTTCATGAAGGCGATGGTCTCAAACCAGCCTTCGAGGAAGGCGCGTACGACATCGGGTCGTTTTTCGACCACCTCGTCGCGGGCGAAGATCACGTGGGTGATGAAGTGGTCGACGAACGGCGTCGCATTGGCGACGACGCGCCATTCCTTGGTTTCTTCGAGCTGATAGCCAGTTTCGATACCGCCGATATAGCCGTCGATCTGATGGGTCTTGATCGCCGCACGTGCCGGCGGCATGCCGCCGATCGGCACGACCTTAATGCCGTCACTGCCCCACCCCTCCTTCTGGTTGATCCGCGTCCCGATCCAGGCGGTGAGCGAACCCACAGTGGTGCAGCCGAGTTTCTTGCCCTTGAGGTCTTCAATCGTCTTGATCGGGGAATCGTAGGCGACCATCACCGCCATATTGCGCGGTACGCCGTACATCGCGGCAACCGCGTGCGCCGGCACGCCTTTGACGCTGAACGCCATGCCGGGGCCGCTGCCGATGCCGATATCGATGCTGCCCGAGGTCAAGAGTTGCTGCAGCTTGGCGTCGCCCGAGGACGCCGACTCTTCGATATCAAGACCATGCTTGGCGAAAATGCCGGTTTGCAGGCCGATATCGAGGGGCGAGAAGGTCCACGCGAATGGCACGACCTTGGCGACGCGCAGCGGCTCGGCTGCTCGCGATTGCCCCGGTACAAGCACGGCGGCGACAAGAAGGACCGCTCCGCTCACCAGACACAGCACGCTCGCACGGAAAATTCGGCTCATCGCTTTCCTCCCGAGGCTCCGCGGTGCAACCGACACCGCCGAAATCATCGCAGAAAAAACGCTCATTAGCCATGCGACAGGTATGCCGCCGGCTTGGTTCGCGAACGAATGTCGACCTTGCCGTCAGGCTCAGATTTTCAACAGCCGCTTGACATTTTCGCCATAGACCTTGTCGCGTTCGACCTGCGACAGACCGATTTTCTGGATGACCTCGACGCCCTGCTTCTTCAGCACCTTCAACGGCGGTGCGTCGGTGCCGAACAGAAAATGGTCGGCGCCAACCGTCTCGCAGGCACATCGTGCCGCCGGCGGATGATAGCAGGTCGATTCCAGATACATCATCTTGAGGTAATGGCTCGGCGGATGCTTGATCAGCATCGGCTCATAGGGGCCGAGGAAGAACGCTTCATCCTGCAGATTATAGGCGTAGTCCATCCGGCCGATCATCTCGCAAATGCCGCCGCCGAGATGCGTGCCGACGAGCTTGAGCGTCGGAAAGCGCTCGAATATGCCGCGCACGATGAGCCGCGAAATGGCGAGCGCATTGTCCATCGGGCGCCCGACGCTCGAAGCCAGCCGATACTCCTTCAGCCGCTCCTCGCCGAAGCCGACCGAGGGCGGATGAATCACGACCGGAACATCGAGCTCGGTCGCGAGCTGAAAGAACGGCAGGCATTCGTCGTCATCGGGATAATGTCCGGGAAGGCTCGACAGGATCCAGGCGCCCTTGAGGCCGTCCTCCTTGATGGCACGCTCCCATTCGCGCAGGAACTCCTCGTCGCCGCTCGGTACGGCCGAGGCCATACCGTAGATCGTGTCGTATTTGTCCTGCAGCGAGGCGATGTAGCGATTCACTTTCTTGAGTGCGCTTAGTTGCTGATCGCGGTCCATGTGACGCAGATCGTGCATCGCCTGGCTGATCACGGTGGCGTCGACGCCGGCTTCTTGCTGGGCCGCCAGCACATTTTCTATGGTCATCGGACAGCGACCGCGCCAAAACGGATCCGCCTGCTGCTCCGGCGTATGCACGTGAGTATGGAAGTCGATGATCATGAGCAGATCCTGCAGGGGTGATGAAAACTCGGCTCAGGTCGTTGCCACGGGAGCGCCGCTCGGCGAGAGCTCTTCGAGTGTGCGCCCCGACGTCTCCACCGAGAACAAAGCGCACGTGACTCCGGCAATGACGGCAAAAATGCCGAACATGCCGAACACGCCGTTGACCCCATAAGCCGGTAGAATGACGCCGACCAGATAAGGACCGACGACCGACGACAGGCGTTGTGCGATGCTCGCGCAGATGGTTGGGATAGTTCTCGGCGGTGTACATGCCGAGCGAGCCCGGGATCATACCCATCGATGCAAAGGCCAGCGTGGCGAGTGTCACCACCGCAAACGCCGGCAGATCCGGCGTGAACGCGGCGATGAACAGCGGCACGGCGGCGAGCAGGAAGCCCACGCTGTAGGCGCGCTTGCGGCCGATCTTGTCGATGGTGAAGGCCGCGACGAGCAGCACGAACAGGCCGGTAAAGCTGACGACGAAGCCTTGGAAGTTCGATTGCGCGACAGTGTGGTGATAGACCGTACGCATGATGCTCGGCAGCCAGCCGGTGATCGCGTAGGTGATCAGATAGGCGCAGAACCACAGCACCCAAAGCGACAGGGTGCGCTTGAGATAAATGCCCTGAAACAGATCGCGGAAACGGCTGTGCGAGGCGACGGCGGGCGCGATGTTGCTTGGAATCGGCGGCAGCGGCTGCTGGCCGTGCGCGGAAACGTGCCACTCGATCTCCTTCATGACCCGATCGGCATCTTCGTCGCGTCCGCGGCTGGCGAGCCAGCGCGGCGATTCCGGCAGCACCCGGATCATCGGCAGCGCCAGCAGCACCGGCAGCCCGCCCAGGACGAACATCCATTGCCAGCCGAAATTCGGCACCACGAAGGTGCCGACCAGGGCGACCGTCGTCAGTCCGATCGGGAACATGATCTGCTGCAGCAGGACGAAACGGCCGCGCTGCGTCGATTTGGCGAACTCGTTGATGTAGGTGTTGGCGATCGGCACCTCGCCGCCAAGACCGATGCCTTGCAGGAACCGCAGCAGCAGCAGCGTCGGGTAGTTCTGCGCCAGCACGCAGGCAAAGCTCATCAGCGAAAACAGGACGATGTTGGCAACCATCAGCGGAATGCGGCCATAGCGTTCGGCAAACCAGCCAGACACGACGCCGCCGATCACCTGCCCGGCATAGCCGATCGAAATCAGCATTCCGATATCGGCCGGCTTCATCTGCCACAGCGGAATGAGCGCCGGCAGCACATAGGCGACGGTCAGCGCATCAAAAGCATCGGAAAAATTAACGCTGCCGACGATGAGCCGGACCTTGTTGTGCCAGGCTGACAGCGGCAGCCGCTCCATACGGGCGGCAATGAGATAGGCGTCGACCCCTGCGCTGCTCATGCGTTCCCCCTCCCCGACGGAACCATGCAAGCCGGTGTTCCGGCAATGCGCGTGTTTGCGGCGAATGGTGAAGCAAGACGCCGCCGCAGGCAAGGCAGCCGGCCCTGGCCTGCTTTGCCCGCCACGGCGGATCGGGCCGCGTTGACCGGGAAGCGCCCGCTGACTAGAATCATGATGTTGAACGGCCGTCCGTCAGGAGCATTTCCGTGCACATCATCGACTCGCACTTTCACTGGTGGCCCAGATCGATTTTCGACAAGCTTTGCAAGCGCAAGGAATTTCCGCAGGCCAGGGTCAACGAGAAGGGTGGCTACAAATATGAGCGCCGCGCCGGCAGTGGCTGTCACCTGAACTCCTGGGCCGAGTGGTTCGATCTCGACAAGCAGTTCGAGTATATGGACAAAACCGGCCACAAGGTCGACGTGGTCTGCTCGATCGGCCCGTTCTCCGTCGCATTCTCCGACATGCCGCTCGCGGAAGGCCGCGATTACGCGCTGATGTGGAACGAGGAGATGGCCGGAGCACAGAAGAAATATCCGGGCCGTTTGTGGGCGAGCGCCGCGGTGCCGCTGCAGGACACCCGCACGGCGATCGAGGTGGTCGATGACGCCGTCAACCGCCTCGGCCTGATGGGCGTCAACCTTCCGGGCAGCGTCGGCGCCGATGCGCGTATCGATGCCGAGCGGCTCGAGCCGTTCTATGCGCATTGCGAGAAGCTCGGCCTGCCGCTGTTCCTGCATCCGACCGATGTCATCTTCCAGGACATGCTCGACGGCTATGACGGCGCGTTGCATCTCACGCTTGGCCGCGTCATCGAGGTGAGCGTCGCCGCGATGCGGCTTATCTTCTCCGGCATGATGGAGCGTCATCCAAACCTGAAGATCGTGATGTCGCATACCGGCGGCGCACTGCCCTATCAGGCTGGCCGCATGGACAAAAACTCCAAGGCGGCGAAATTGCCGAAGCCGGTTCAGACCTACATGAAGCGCATGTATACCGACACGGTCTCCCCGCACTCCGCCGGCATCAAATTCGCGATCGACTATTACGGCATCGATCACGTCATGTACGGCACCGACTATCCGTGCTGGGATCCATTCCCATGCCTGGAATTGATCGACGAGATTCCGCTGTCGGATGCCGACAAGCAGAAGCTGTACTGCGACAACGCGCGGCGCATACTGAATCTGCGCGACCCGGCGAAGGCGCAGCCGGCGAAGCGCGAACCGGCGCTCGTCTGATCGACAGACACGTTATCGCGACGGCCGGGCTCGCCCCGGCCGTCAGCGTTTTGGGCTACTGCTTCGGCGCAAAGCGCTCGTCGATGCTTTCCCATTTGTCGTAGCCGACGAGCTTCTTGTAGTCCTCGAACTCCATGCCGTCGTTACGGTGGGCGAAGCGTCCGGTCTTCATGTCGACAAGCACGGCCTCGATCGCCTTCGCCGCGTGCATCAGCGTATCGAGACCGAGTACGGCGCAGTTGAAGCCGAGTTCGCCGAGTTCGTCCATGGTCAGGATCGGCGTGTGGCCGCCCATCAGCGGATTGCAGATCTGCGGCACGTCGAAGGCGCGGCCGATGCGTTTGAGCTCCTCGATCGAACGCGGCGCCTCGATGAAAATGCCGTCGGCGCCGGCACGGATGTAGCGTTCGGCCCGCCGCATCGCTTCGTCGAGATCGTAAACCGCGCGGGCGTCGGTGCGTGCCAGGATCCAAGTTTCCGGATTGACGCGCTCCGAACAGGCGGCCTTGATCTTGGCTTCGGCGAGTTCGGTCGGCACGACCTTCTTGCCGACCATATGGCCGCAGCGCTTCGGCCATTGCTGATCCTCGATCAGGATGGCGCTTACGCCCATGCGCTCATAGGCCTGGACGGTGTGCACCACGTTCTTGACGTCGCCGTAGCCATCGTCGCCATCGACGAACACCGGCAGGTCGCAGGCCGCCATGATGTCGCGCACCGCGGCCGCGATTTCGCCGAAGCCCTTGAGGCCGATATCGGGCAAGCCGTAGCGGGCGCCGACCGCCGGGAAGCCGCCGATGAAATAGGTCTCGAAGCCGATTTTCTGAATGAGCCGCGCGCTGAGCGCATCGTGCGCTCCGGGCACGACCAGAAAGCGCTTCTCCTTGACGGCCTTGTCGATGATCTGGCGGAAACTGTTCGGCATGTCGGCGATCCGGCTTGAGGTTCTGCGATCCGCCTCCTTACACCAATCGCGCCGGGGTTACATCACCGCCGCTTGCAGCTATGATTTTCGCCAAACGAAAAAGTGCGGGAGGAGCAGCGTCATGCCATCGGATCGCAACGAGCACCCCATCGTCCACTTCGTCGGCAGCATCCCGCTACCTGATGCCGAGACAGCATTTCGCACGCTTTCGGGCGCGGTCGGCGATCACATCAAACGCCTGCCCGATGGCGAAACCGGCATCCGCAAGACCTGGATCCGCTTCCTGCAAGATGTCCTGGCGCAGAACCCGGCGATTGAAGTCGCGCACGACGTACCGCCGTTCCGTTTTGTGCAATGGGACGGCAGGCTCGTGCGCGAAATCCCGCGCCTGCGCATCAAGGCCGGCATGCTGCCGAAGGCGGCGGATTTCAAGACCGGCTACGCGGCGATGGCGATCGAATCGTTCGCCCTGTTCGACCGCATGCAGCAGTCCGGCACCATACCGAAGGGCGTCAAATTCCAGATCAGCATCCCGACGCCGATCGCGCCGACCTATAACAACATGGTGCCGGCCGATCGGCCGAAACTGCTGCCGCCGCTGACGCAGCATTTCATCGGCGAGGTCGCAGCGATCGCCAAGGCATTGCCGAACGACCGCATCGCCATCCAGTGGGATGTCTGCCAGGAAGTTCTGGCCTGGGAGGGCTATTACGACCCGGGCCCGGTCGATTTTCGCAAGGAGACGATCGACGTCTCGGGCGAGATCGGCAATGCAGTGCCGAACGCGATCGAGCTCGGCTACCACCTCTGCTATGGCAGCCCGGCCGACGAGCACATGGTGCAGCCGAAAGACTCCGGCATCATGGTCGAGATCGTCAATGCGGTGGTGGCGCGCGTGCAGCGGCCGATCCAGTTTTTCCATCTGCCGGTGCCCAAGGGCCGCACCGACGACGCCTATTTCGCCCCGCTCGAAAAGCTGAAACTGCCGGCCGGCACACAGCTCTATCTCGGCCTTATCCACCATGGCGACGCCGAGGGCGACGCCAGGCGATTGGCGGCGGCGAGACGCCACACGCGCGTCGACGGTATCGGCACCGAATGCGGCATGGCGCGCGGCGACCCTTCGCGGCTGCCGGCATTGCTCGCCGCGCACGCACGCGCCACCGCGCTCTGACCGATTGGCATTCGCGCGCTGGTCTTGCCGCTGGCAGCGAGCGCTAGGCGTCAAGCCGCCGCGGCCGTGCCGGGCGGGCCGGTCGTGGGGACCGCCCCCGATCCTCGACCGGGTGTTCCTCGAACAGTTCGGCGAGCTTCTCGGTCATCACGCCGCCAAGCTCTTCGGCATCGACGATCGTTACCGCGCGCCGGTAATAGCGCGTCACGTCATGGCCGATGCCGATCGCGATCAGCTCGACCGGGGAGCGGGTCTCGATATCCTCGATGACCCAGCGCAGGTGGCGCTCGAGATAGTTTCCCGGATTGACCGAGAGCGTCGAGTCGTCGACCGGAGCGCCGTCGGAAATCATCATCAGAATTTTGCGTGATTCGGTTCGCGCCAATAGTCGCTTATGCGCCCAGTCGAGCGCCTCGCCGTCGATATTTTCCTTGAGCAGGCCCTCGCGCATCATCAACCCGAGATTCTTGCGGGCGCGGCGCCAGGGTGCATCGGCCGACTTGTAGATGATATGGCGCAGGTCGTTGAGGCGGCCGGGGCTGGGAGTCTTGCCCTGGGCGAGCCAAGCTTCGCGCGACTGACCGCCCTTCCAGGCGCGCGTCGTGAAGCCCAAAATCTCGACCTTGACGCCGCAGCGCTCAAGCGTGCGCGCCAGGATGTCGGCGCAGGTCGCCGCCACCGTGATCGGCCGGCCGCGCATCGAGCCGGAATTG
>Ga0335077_10005028_pt1 | contig 16163 bp, 13 predicted proteins | sample Lox_Sample_31_FD_207151 | JGI IMG/M metagenome (GOLD analysis project Ga0335077, IMG submission 207151) | Soil microbial communities from Loxahatchee National Wildlife Refuge, Florida, United States - Lox_Sample_3.1 | ecosystem: Environmental > Terrestrial > Soil > Wetlands | place: USA...
CAGGGCAGGTAGTGCGCGTTCTCGGCGAGCAGGCGGTCGGTCAAGCACCGCGCCGTCTCGGCCTGGCCGACCAGCGGGTGCGCGAGCAGCGCGTCGTATACCCGGTCGCGCCCGCCGCGGATCGCCGCGTCGAGCGCCAGTTCCTCGTACGCGTACACGTGCGCGATCAGCCCGCGCAGCTGGGGTTCGACCGGGACGACCGGTACCGGCACGGTGCCGCCGCGGCCGATCATGGATGGCACCTCGATCACCGCGTCGGCCGGCAGGAACGGCAGCGTCAGGCCGTTGGCCGTGTTGACCACCTGAACGTCGCGCCGGTCGCCGGTGAGCGAGACGAGCAGGTCCACGGCCGCTTCGGAGTACCAGGCGCCGCCGCGCTGCGAGAGCTGGGGCGGCTTTTTGTCCAGCGCGGGATCGGCGTACAGCTCGAGCAGTTGCCGCTCTATCCGCGCCACCTCCTCGGCGCGGGTCACCGCTCCGCGCTGCTCGGCCACCACCGCGTCGTGGGCGTAGTAGTAGCGCAGGTAGTACGACGGAACCAGGCCCAGGTGGCGGACGAAGTCCGCGGGCATCCCGGTGTGCGGCGCGATCTCGTCCGCACGGGTGGCGAGCAGGTCAGGCAGCACGTCCTTGTCGTCCACCAGCACCGAGCGTTCCCAGGTCAGGTGGTTCAGGCCGACGTGGCCGAGCTGCACCCGATCCGGCGGCACGCCCAGCAGGGACGCGAAGTGACGCTGGAACCCGATGGCCACGTTACACAGGCCGACCGCCCGGTAACCCGCGGACAGCAGCGCGCGGGTGACGATCCCCACGGGGTTGGTGAAGTCGATGATGAAGGCTGAGGGCGAAGCCCGGCGGCTGGCCCGTTCGGCCAGATCCAAGACGATGGGCACGGTGCGGAGCGCTTTGGCCAGGCCGCCCGCCCCCGTCGTTTCCTGCCCGATGCAGCCGCAGTCCAGCGGCCAGGTCTCGTCACGCTGCCGCGTGGCCTGACCGCCGATCCGCAGCTGGAACAGGAGCGCGTCGGCGCCGTCGGCCCCGTCGTCCAGGCTGCCGGTCCAGCGGACCCGGGCGGGATGCCCGTGCGCGGCCATGATCCGGGCCGAGACCGGCCCCACGGCGGCCAGCCTCCCCGGGTCGGGATCCACCAGGACCAGCTCGCTGACCGAAGGCAGCAGCCGGCCGATGCCGTCCGCGAGCTCCGGGGTGTAGGTTGACCCGCCGCCGATCACCGTGAGTTTCATGATGCGAAGGCCCTCACTTCCGCGCCGGTCTGGGCGACATGGCAGGCCACTTCATGGTTGGGTCGCACTTCGGCCAGGACGGGGGTGACGGACGAGCACTGCTCGACGGCCAGCGGGCACCGCCAGCGGAACCGGCAGCCGGGCGCCGGGTCGACGACCCTGGGCGGCTCACCGCGGTCGGTCACCTGCGCCAGCGGAGCCATCGGATCTGGCACCGCGGACAGCAGCAGCTGGGTGTAGGGATGCTTCGGGGCGCTCAGCACGTCCTCGATCGGCCCGGACTCGGCGATCTGGCCCGCGTACATGACGATCAGGCGGTCGGCCACGTACCGCGCGCCGGCGATGTCGTGGGTGATGTAGAGGATCGACACCCCCTCCTCGTCGCGCAGCTTCGCCATCAGGTTGAGCAGCCCGATCCTGATCGACACGTCCAGCATCGATACCGGCTCGTCGGCCAGGATCAGCTTCGGCCGCATCGCGAGGGCCTGGGCGAACCCGACCCGCTGCCGCTGGCCGCCGCTCAGCTCGTACGGGAAGCGCTGCAGCATGTCGGCGCCCAGCCCGACCACGCCGAACACCCTGGCCGCCTCGCCCAGGCGCTGCTTGGCCGACAGCTCGGGACGGTGCAGTTTGAGGATGCGCAGGACGCCGTGCTGCACGCGGAACACCGGGTTCATCGAGGCGAACGGATCCTGGAAGACCATCGGCACCAGGCTGGCGTAGCGCAGCCCGTCGCGCCGGGAGCGGATCGCGGACAGCGGCTTGCCCTCGAAGTAGACCTGCCCGCTTGTCGGTTTGTAGACCCTGGCCAGTACGCGGGCGATCGTGGACTTGCCGCTGCCGCTCTCCCCGGCCAGCGCCACGATCTCGCGTTCGCCGATGCTGAAGCTGACGTCGTCCACGGCGTGCAACGTCCGCCGGGACAGCAACCCGCCGATCTTGAAGTGCCTGGTCAGGTGTTCGGCCCTGAGCAGCTCGGTGGAGGTCATCGGCTCAGGCTCCCCTCCTGGTCGGCATCGGGCAGGCTGCCGTCCTGGCGGCGCAGGCAGCGCACGAGATCCCCGTCCACCGGGTACAGATCCGGTGCGGTCACCGTGCACCGCTGCACGGCGTGCGGGCACCGCGGGTGGAACCGGCAGCCGCTCGGGATCGCGGCCAGATCGGGAGGATTGCCCGGGATTCCCTTCAGCGGGACGCGCGGGCCGTGGATGGACGGGAAGGCTTCCAGCAGGCCCTGGGTGTACGGATGCAGCGGCCGGTCGAAGATCGTCCTGGTCGCGCCGAGCTCGTCGATCTGGCCGGCGTACATCACCATGAGCCGGTCGGAGAAGTGGCTGGTCAGGGACATGTCGTGGGTGACGAAGATGACCGCGAAGCCATAGGCCTGCTGAAGCTCCTTGATCTGCACCATCAGGGCCCGCTGGGCCACCACGTCCAGCGCGGAGGTCGGCTCGTCCATGATGATCAGGTCGGGCGTGAACAGCATGGCCATGGCGATCATCGACCGCTGCCGCATGCCGCCGGACAGCTGGTGCGGGTAGCTCTTCAGGTGCACCGGGTCGATGCCGACCATCCGCAGTACCTCGGCCGACCGGGCCGCGATCTCCTTCCTGGACGGCTTGCCGTGGGCCTGCAGCGCGTCCTGGAACTGGGCGCCGATCGACTTGACCGGGTTCAGCGCGTTCATCGCGCTCTGCATGACCACCGACAGGTCGCGCCAGCGGATGGCGGACAGCTGCTTGTCGGTCAGGCCGACCAGGTTCGTGCCCTTGAACTTGACCGTGCCCGAGGCCAGATGCGCCGGGGGAGCGAGCAGCTGCGCGACGGCGAACAGCAGCGTGGACTTCCCGCAGCCGGACTCTCCGACGATACCGAGAAACTCGCCCCGGTCGACCGTGAACGAGACGTCATCGACCGCCCGGATGTCGGCCCCGGGACCCTGCGGCACCGCGTAGTCGACGGACAGGCCACTGACCTCGAGGATCTCATGCGCCTCAGACACGCTTGCTCCTCCGCACGGGCCGCAGCGCCGGATTGCCGATCTCGTCGAACGCGTAGTTGAGCAGGGCGAAGGCGGCGCCGAGCAGGGCGATGCAGGCACCCGGCGCGATCGCCCACAGCGGCTCGCCGGTCTGCAGCGCGGCGTTGTTCTCCGCCCAGTACAGCGTGGTGCCCCAGCTCACCGTGTTCGGGTCGCCGAGGCCGATGAACTGCAGGCTGGATGCGAGCAGCACCGCGTACAGCGCGTTGGTCAGGAAGCTCGCCACGATCAGGGAGGTCATGGTGGGGATGACCTCCATCACGATCACGTAGAGCTTGCGCTCGCCGCGCACCCGCGCCGCCTCGAGGAAATCCCTGTTCCGCAACGTGAGCGCCTGTGACCGGAGCTGGCGCGCGGTGTAGGACCAGCTGGTGAGGGTGATCGCCGCGATCAGCACGATCGTGGTCCCGCCGTGGGCGTAGGCCGCGATGATGATCAGCAGCGGGAACAGCGGGATGACCAGCAGCACGTCGGTCAGCACGCCGAGCGTGCCGTCCCATGCTCCGCCGAGGTAGGCCGCGGCCACGCCGATCAGGACCGCTATACCGGTGGTGGCCAGCCCGACCACGACCGCGATGATCAGCACGTTCCTGGTTCCCCACACCACCTGTGCGAACAGGTCCTGCCCGTACGCGTTGGTGCCGAAGAGGTGAGCGGACGAGGCGCCCAGGCGGGGATGGTAGGCGTCAGCCGTGGGGCTGTCGTGGGCGATGAGGCCGGGGAACAGCGCGACCAGGACGAAGATCAGGAGCAGGATGGTCCCGGTGGCCGCCTTGCGGTTGGAGCGGATGGCGCGGCCGATGCGGGCCAGTGCGTGGCCGGCCGGTGCCTGTGCGGCAGGGCTCTCGGCCTGGACCCCGGAGGAAACCGGCATGGCCATGGCTAACGCGCCGTCCTGGTCCGGGGGTCGAGGATCGCGGTGAGGATATCGGCGGCCAGGATCGCGAACAGCACCGCGACCGTGATCAGCAGGAACAGGGCCTGCATGAGCGGGTAGTCCTCGCCGTCCACGGCCTGCAGCAGCATGTAGCCCACGCCGGGATAGTTGAACACGTACTCGACCAGGATCGCGCCGCTGACCACGAAGCCGAGGGACATCGCGAAGCCGACCAGGTTCGGCAGGATCGCGTTGCGCGCCGCGTAGTCGAGCATGATGCGCCAGCCCGGCAGTCCCTTGGCCCGGGCCATCCGCACGTAGTCCTCGGCCAGCGTGGTGATCATGGTGTTCCGCATGGTCAGGATCCAGGTGCCGATCGTGGTGATCAGCAGGGCCATCGCGGGCAGGAAGGCGTGGTTGAGCACGTCCTGGAAGAAGGTCAGGTTGAAGCCGGGGCTGTCGGTGGTCACGTAGTAGCCGCCCTGGCTGGGGAACCAGTGCAGGGTGATGCCGAAGACCAGGACCAGGACCATGGCCACCCAGAAATACGGGATCGCGGACGTGATCACGAACACCGGCGGCACGACGCTGTCAAGCTTCCCGCCGCGGTGCCAGGCCGAGACGATGCCGAGGCCGGTGCCGAGTACAAACGCCAGGATCGTGGTGAGGCCGACCAGGCCGAGCGTCCACCAGATCGCGCTGCCGATGACCGAGGTGACCGACGCCGGGTACTGGCTGAGGGAGGTACCGAAGTTACCGGTCAGCATCTGATGCAGGTAGCCGAAGTACTGTGCCAGCAGGCCCTGCTTATTGCTGACCCCGAACAGGGTCTCCAGGGCCTGCAGCGTCTGCGGGGTGGCGCCCGCAGTGTGGAACTTCGCCATCATGGCCAGCGCGGGGTTGCCCGGCATCAGCCGCGGTAGCAGGAAGTTGATGGTAAGCGCCGCCCACAGCGTCAGGACAAAGAAACCGAGGCGGCGCAGCGCGTATCTCAAGCTCGTTGGCTCCTGGTCCGGATGATCGGAGCTTGGGCCGCGTGCCAGGGTCCCTGGCACGCGGCGGCTCAGCTTACTTCGGCGACAGGTGCAGCAGCACCTGCTCGTTGTCGGGGAATGCCCACACCGGAGGCTGGGCGTAGGGGTTGCTGGACGTGGGCCACCCGGTGATCGACGTGGTGTCGTACTGGTACCAGTCGACGCCCTCCACCACGGGGACGATCGGCACCTGGCTCAGCATGACCTGCTGTATCTGGTTCAGGATCGACTGCTGGGTGGCCGGGTCAGTGGTGGTCGAGTACTGATCGAGCAGCTTGTCGGTGGCCGGGTTGCTGTAGCGCTCGTAGTTGCTGGCGGCCGTCTTGCCGACCGGCGCCGTGTTCGCGGAGTTGAGCCAGTTGTTCAGCTCGTAGTACGGGCCCGGGCCGAAGGTGAACTGCTCCACGTAGGCGAGCTGGTAATGACCGTTGAACAGGTCGGCCTGGTAGTCGGTGTTGGACAGGTTGCTGGGGGTGATCGAGATGCCGACCGCCCGCAGATCCTGCTGGATCACCTGCATCGAGGCCACCCAGTCGGAGTAGTCGCCGATGTTGATGACGGTGAACTGCAGCTTCTGGCCGGCCGCGTTCGTCATGATGCCGTCGGAGCCGGGGTGGTATCCGGCCGATTCCAGCAGCGACTTCGCCTTGGCCGCGTCGTACTCGCTGCCCCAGGCCGCCAGGGCCTGGCTATTCAGCGAGCTGGAGAACGTCGGCGTGACGATGCCGGTCTGGTTCGCGGGCGGTTCGTAGCCGGACTCGCCGATGGTGGAGACCTTACCCCTGTCGATCGCGTACGAGATCGCCTCGCGGATCTTGACGTTGCTCAGCAGCGAGTTGGTCAGGTTCGGGACCAGCGACACGTTCAGGATCGGCGGGAACCAGTAGTGGAAGTTCGGGTTCTTGGAGGTGTAGAAGGCCTGGATGTCCGGGATGTACTGGGCGCCCCACTGGGCCTGGCCGCTGGCCAGCGTGTCGTTGGCCGTGTTGTTGCTGGTGAACGCCGGGTACTGGAGGGTGTGGATGCGTGGCAGGCCCGGCTGCCAGTAGTGCGGGTTGGCGGTGTAGGTGATGTTCTGCGGACTGCACTTGCTCATCAGGTAGGGACCGCTGCCGACCGGGTGAGGGATGGAGGCGGTGGCCGGGTTGGCGATGGTCGACCAGATGTGCTGGGGCACGATCGGCGTCTGATCCGCGATGTAGTAGAAGTACGGCACGGCGACCTGGCTGAAGTCCATGGTGACCGTGTTGCCTGTCGCGGTGACGCTGGACAGCACCGACCAGACCCCGGTCAGGTCGAGAGCGGGGTACTTCTTGATCAGGTTGAAGGTGTACGCCACGTCGGCCGCGGTCAGTGGCGTGCCGTCGCTCCACTTGACCCCCGGCCGGATCGTGAACGTGAGCGACTTGTTGCCCGCTCCCCAGCTCCATGAGCTCGCGAGCATCGGCGTCGTCTTGCCGTTCTGCAACGGGTTCACGTAGACCAGCGGCTCGTAGATGAAGCCGACTGACAGGAGGTTGTAGGACGAGTTGAGCGGGTTGAAGCCGCAGGTCCACAGCGCGCCGTTCTCGTTGGAGATGGTCAGCGTGCTGTTACTCGTCGATGTGTTGCCGCTATTGGAGCCGGAACTCGAGCTGGAACCGGCGCTGCAGCCGGCCGCCGCAAGCAGGCCGGCTGCGGCGAGGATGACCCCGTATCTGGTGAGACGTCTCATGCCGATTCGTCCTTACCGCCGTCTTGGTCCAGAGGGCACGTCTACGGCCTTGCTCTGGGGCATGTCTCCGGGGAATACCGGAGTGCCCCTTCCGTTTAATTTGTTAGGACAGTATCCTAACTATCTGTCCGGGACAAGGGTCAGCAGACCGCATCTGCTTGGCCGGTACCAGGGTCATAGGTCCTTGTCCCGCGGGACCAAGGGGCGGGCGTCGAGGGTGCTGTGCGCCTTAGGGTGCGAGCTGTCATCCACAATGGTCGAGGAGGTGACCGTGGCAGTCCTGTCGGCAGGCACGCCCGCAGCCGCAGCCGACGATGCCGCCCGGCCGGCGGCCGGCGGCGGGCCCGAACCGGCCTCGGCTCTGCCGCCGCCCGAGGGCACCGGGACCGCCCTGTTCGCCGCGCGTCCGGCGCTGATCAGGGCGATGAACGAGCAGCTGCTGCTGGAACACATCCGCCAGCGCGGCCCGTGCTCACGGGCCGAGCTGGCCCGCGTCTCCGGGCTGTCCAAGCCCACGGTGTCACTGGCCCTCGGCAACGTCGAGCGGGCCGGCCTGGTCCGCATCGCCGGGCAGCGGACCGGCGTACCGGGCCGTTCGGCCCAGCTGTACGAGATCCGGCCCGATGCGGGGCTGGCCCTCGGCCTGGACATCGGGCTCGAGTACGTCCGGGGCGGTATCGCCGACCTCACCGGCGAGATCAGGGCCAGGGCCTCCCTGCGCGCCCGCGCCACCAGCGTCCGGGCCCGGGTGGCCGAGCTGGTCGAGCTGGCCGACCTGCTGTGTGACAGCGCCGGCGTGCCCAGGTCGGCCTTCACCCAGACCGTTATCGGCAGTCCCGGCGTCTACGATCCGCGCCGGAACGCCATGAAGCTCACCGGCGGCCTGCGCGGCTGGGACCGCCCGGCGGCGCTGGCCGGGCTCCGGGAAGCGTTCGGCCCCTCGCTGGTGATGGAGAACGACGTGGACGCCGCCGCCCTGGCCGAGCGGGCTCTCGGTCACGGCCGGGAGGTCGACAACTTCGCCTTCGTGCACATCGGCACCGGCATCGGCATGGGCCTCATCCTCGGCGGTCAGCTGGTGCGCGGCGCCCATGGCGTCGCGGGGGAGATCGCCTACCTGCCGCTGTCCGGCGGCGCGGGCACCGATGAGCACGATGCGCGCAAGCGCGGGACGCTCGAGGCGGCGGCGTCGGCCTCGGGGATCGTCCGGGCCGCTCGGCGCGGCGGAATGCGCGGCCCGGTGTCCGCGCGGCGCGTCTTCGCCGCCGCCGCGGCCGGCGACGGGCGTGCGCAAGCCGTAGTCGCCGAGGAAGCGCGGCTGGTGGCCAAGACGATCTGCGCGGTCATCACCGTCGTCGACCCCGACCTGATCGTGCTCGGCGGCGGGATCGGCCGGGCGCCGGGCTTCGCCGAGTCGGTGACCGCCGAACTCGACCAGATCGCCCCCGTCATGCCCGTGATCAGGGTCAGCGCCCTGGGCACCGACGCCGTCACCGACGGCTGCCTGGTCGCGGGCACCGAACTGGCCTGGGGACAGGTCATGGCGGCGCCGTCCGCCTCGCCCGCGGCGGAGGGGATCCGGTCCGCCCTACCGGACTGACCCGGCTAGGAGCGCAGGTAGGAGGCCCCGTTGAGGTCGAGGATGGCGCCGCTGGCCCATTCGGCCGCCTCGGAGGCGAGGTAGACGACCGCCGCCGCGATCTCCCCGGGCGTCGCGACCCGGTCGAACGGGCTCTGCGCGCGGATCTCCTCGCCGCGGGCCGAGTTCAGGTCGGCCGCCGCCATCTCGGTCTCGACGTACCCGGGCGCCACCGTCGTGACCGAGATGCGGTACGGCGCGAGCGCGCGGGCCATCGACTGCCCGAACGCGTTCAGGCCCGCCTTGCTGGCGCCGTAGGCGGGGTGCCGGGGCTCGCCGCGGAAGGCGCCGCGCGAGGTCACGTTGACGACCCGGCCGCCGGTTTCCTTCATGTGCTGGACCGCGCACCAGGTCGCGTTCGCGGCTCCGGTGAGATTGACGGAGATCGTGGCGTGCCACGCGTCCTGCCACTCCTCGTAGGACACTTCGGTGATCGGGTGCGGCACGTAGATGCCGGCGTTGTTGACCAGGACGTCCAGCCCGCCGAGCTCGGCGGCGGCCTGGTCGACCATCTGCCTGACGGCTGCGGCGTCGGCGAGGTCCGCGCGGACGACCGCGTGGCCGCCGCCCGGCAGCCCGGCCGCCACCTCGCGGGCCAGCGCGGCGGAATCGCGGTGGTGCACCGCCACCCGGTCACCCTGGCCGGCGAAGGCGCGCGCCACCGCCCGCCCGATGCCGCGGGAGGCCCCGGTGACCAGGACCGCACGGCCTTTCGCAGCCATCACTTCTCCCCGCACAGGGACAGCAGCTTGGTAGCCGTGGCCCAGTTCCTGGCCGTCGCCGCGACGTCCGCCCGGCCGAGGATTCGCAAGAGCGCCTGAGCCAGTTCGCTCGTGCCGTAGCCGTCCGGCGTGTTCAGGTACAGCGCCGGGCCGACGGCGGTGACGGTGTCGCGGCTGCCCTTGGCCGCGACCGCGCTCTCCGCGGTCTTGATCCGCTCGAGCAGGCCGCCCGGCGGCTCACCGTTCAGGAACACCACGTGCACGAGCTTGGGGTTCGGCTCGTCCGGGTACGGGTTGTGGTCCAGGACCTGGGCCAGTTCGTCTCGCGACAGGACCACGACGGAGGATTCGATACCGAACGTACCGGTGATGGCAGCCTCGAGTTCCGACGCCAGCCTGGCCGGGTCGGCCTCCGGCGTGGTGAACAGCACGTTGCCGCTCTGGATGTAGGTCGTCACCCCGGTGTGGCCGAGCGAGGTCACCACCTCCCGCAGCTCGGCCATCGGGACCTTGTTCCGGCCGCCGACGTTGATGCCCCGGAGCAGTGCCACGTGTGATGCCATGCGGTTTATTGTGCCGTTCCCGCCGGGCCGTGCTGCTCCGGGCCGTGCTGCTCCGCGGCGTGCGCGTGGCGGTAGTGCTCGGTCAGCACGTCGTCGCCGAAGTCGCTGCGGGGGCGGCGCAGCGCGGTATGGGCGTGGTTCCCGTCGTCGGTGGTGTCGTACTCGATGAGCAGGTCATCGCCCTGCACCCGGTAGTAGTGCCGCGCGCCCGGGGTCAGCGGGCCTTCCCAGGCAAAGTGGAGCTCGGCGCCCGCGAGCCGGCCGGATTCCCGCGCCGCGAGCTCGCCGGGCAGCCGGTCGAGGTAGGCCGTGACCAGCTCGCCGAGCATCGCTCGCGGGCCGGACCCGAGCTGGCCGGCGGCCACGCCCAGCGGCTGGATGCCTTCCGGGGCCCGCGGGTTCGGCCCGGAGCGGATGTCACCCGGCGCCTGCCCGGAGACCACGGCCAGGGCCCGCTCGGCCGGGGTCATCGCGTCGAGCAGCACCCGGGCCAGGTCCTCTTCCGGCGCCAGCGGCCGGGACACCGGCCGCCCGCCGTAGCTGACGCAGGCGGGGTTGGCGCCGAAGAAGACTGGGGCGGGGGAGATCTGGCCGCCGGCCTCGGTCATGGTCACCGACAGATGATGCCCCTCGAAGCGCCACGACCACGGCGCGTCCCCCGCGGGGTCGCCGAAGACGTTCACCCAGTAGTCGTTGCTGTGCCGGCCCCGGCGCCACTGCTCCCGCCGGTCCAGCACCTCCTCCAGGGCGATGACGTTCATCGCCTGGGCATAGGCGTGCTGGCTGAGTCCGGTAGCCAGCAGCCGGTGCGCGGCCTTGCGGGCGGTTTTGCTCATAACGGCGATGGAGGCGCCCGGGCGCCGCCGCGGCCGGTATTCCAGCCACCGGCGTGCGGCATCGTCCTCGAATGGCTGCGCGGCGAGCGCCCGCTGCTGGCCGTCGAGCGCCGCCAGCAGGGCGAGCGCGGCCGACCGCATCTGCCCAGGAAGTCCTTCGGCAGGCATGCTCCGTGTATACCAGCCCCGCCGGACCCCAACCGCCGGGCAGCCCGTGATAATGATCCGGTGACGACGCCGAGCTGGGACGCCGCGTACGCGGCGAGCGTGCCACCGCCCTGGGATCTCGGCCGGGATGACACCTTCGACATCAATCCCGGGATCTTCGGCAGCACGACCGCGGAGGCCTGGCTGGCCACCATCAGCCGGCTGCCTGCGTCTCCGGCCGCGAGATGAGCCGGCCCTCCGCACCCCGGTGAAGCTGCCGGGATTGAAGACCCAAGGCCTGTTCCCGCGCTATTTTCATGACGTCGCCGTCGCCTAGAGCTGACAGATCCCGGTATTTCAGCCCGGTAAGGCCATCGAAGCCCGGATTATCCGTATTTTCCGGGGTCCTCGGCCGGTCCTCGGCTCGCTCAGATGCCCAGGTCAGTGAGTTGGTTTACCGGCAAATGGTGACATTATAGAGACCTTGGCGCCACTGGCGCGGCCCGACTGGCGGCGCAATACTCGACCCCATCAGTGGCGCCCATTCGGCGCCGGGGTGGGGTTGTTAGGGGTGGAAAGGCCATGGAGGTCTGCAGTAGCTGCAGGCGGCCGCGGAAAGAGGGAACTCGGTTTTGCACCGGCTGTGGGCAGCAGTTTCCGGATGAGCGCACCGATCCCGGTGAGCGGTATAGCGCACGTCCAACAGATTGGGACAATAAGCGCACGTCAGGGTGGGACAGTGCCGCGCCGCGGGCGCACGGAAGCGGCTACGAAAGCGCCGAACCGAGCCGATCCAGCGGTTCCGCCTGGCTCAGGTCACCGCGGCTGACAATCGTCGCGGTGGCCGTTGCCGTCGCGGCCGGCGGCATCACCGGCTTCACCTTGCTCCACGCCGGGCAGCATTCGCCGCGACAGACATCGGGAGCGGCCCAAGCCAGTAACGGCGAAACCGTGCCCGGTCAGCCTGACTCTGGGCCAGGCTCGGCTGCGTCCAGCCTCCCGTCCGGCCCGTCGTCGAGCCTCCCGCCGACCGCCTCGAGCGTAGGTCAGGTGACGATCGTCTCGGACGTGTCGCAGGATGCGGACGCATCGGCGGTGGCCACGTTCCTCAACGAGTACTTCACCGCGATCAACAACCATGATTACCAGTCATATCTCTCCCTGCATAACTCGCATTCCGCGCAGGGTCTGACCCAGGAACGGTTCGACAACGGATACACGTCCACAGTTGACTCGGCCGAAACGCTCCGCGGCATCTCGACCGCGGCGAACGGCGATCTGGTGGCTTCCGTGACATTCACCAGTCGCCAGAATACGGCACAAAGCGTGAACGGGGCTGAATCATGCACGAATTGGAACATATCGCTGTTTCTTGAACAGGACGGCGGGGGATACCTCATCGATCGCACCCCGCCGGGTTACCACGCTTCCTACCGCGCCTGTCATTGACGCCTGGCATCGCGACGCAAGTGAAGGCTTCCGATCCAGTGGGAGATACCAGTGGCTCACATTCAGTGTGATAATTGCGGCTCGTCATTGACGCCGGACGACGTCTTCTGCGGGATTTGCGGTACACCGGCCAGCCCTCCGGCGCGCCAGGCGCCACCGGCGCCCGCAGCGGTTCAGGCGCGGACAGCCTTCTCGGACGGCTCAAGGTTTCGGCCAGCCCCGGCCGCCCCGCCGGCCCCGGCCTGGCCCCGTGAACCGTCGTACCCGGGGCCGCAACCGGCCTACCGCGACCCGGAGGAAGTGGTCGGGCGGCAGGCCCGAGCGGGCGAGGTGCTCCCGGCCGATGAGTTCTTCACGCACGCGGCCAGCCAGCCGAGCGGCCCGCTCAGCAACGCGACCCGTTACCTATGTGCCGCCCCCTACCTCAACCGGACGTTTGCGAACACGGTGATCCGGGAGCTGCTGGCTTCCCATCGTGCCGTCGCCCCCTCGCTGGGCATCGACCTGGGCCCTATCGTCCGGCACTGCCTGAATGCCCGCCGGGCGCAGATCCTGCGGGACCTGCTGCTGACGATCTTCCTGCTGGCCGGCCTGCTGTTCGCCACCACGGCGATCATCGGGATCCTGATCCTCGCGTTCCTGTTCGGACTGGTGCTCCCGGGCGTGAACTGGGAACGTCATTCGATCGGGCTCAAGGTTTTCGCCGGCGTGGCCGTGGCCTTCGTGCTCATCCCATTCGTCCTCTTCCTCCTGCTCCAGCCCATCCTCGACTTCGCCAGCAGAAGCCCGTCGGAGTTCGGGCTGGCCGCAGGCCTGGGCGGCAAGACCGAGATCGCCTTGCTGATCTTCATCGGCCTGGTCGGCACAACCTTGTTCGGATATTCCTACTCGATGTTCCGGACCTTCAGCGATCAGCTCAGGCCGGGAGCGCGGGCCGGCCGGTTCCACCCGGCCGACCCGCAGGTCGAAGCCCGGATCGCCCAGGTCGCGGAGGCGCAGTACGGGAACATGATCATCTACGGCGGCCAGAACCCCTTCATTGGCACCGGCCTCGTGGAGAAGACATGGTCGATCGCCATCGAGCTCGATCATGCGCCAGGCCCCCGCAAGGGCGCGGCAGGCGGTCAGTGGCACGTGCCCCGGTCTAGTGGCAACGTTCCCATCGACCCCGCCGAATTGCACCAGACCATCCGGGCCCGCCTGCTGAAGCTCAGGGACGACGAACTGCCCGGCAACGAGCGCGTCTCGGCTCTCACGGTGCACGATCACGTGGTAGGGGACGGGCACTGCCGGTGGGACAGCCCAATCGTGGACTCGGCCCGGACCATGCCCTACTCAGAGGCGAGTCCCGAGGCGATCGACGCGCTGATCCGTCATCCCGCCGCCGGGCTGCGCTACTACCAGCGGGCGTGCGTGAGCGACGAGGGGCAGGCCGTCCGGGTCCGCCAGCGGGAGGTCATCGGCCGCACCGACCAGGAGGTCGCCGTCTCGGCCTTCATCTACGCGGCGGTCGAGGGGCGCATGTTCTACCTGGAATTCGTCTCGACCGTCACACCGCCGATCCTCCGGCAATATCATCTTATCGACCGGCTGCCGAAGGTTACGTCCAGTAAATTCATCACCAAGGTCCTGGTGCATTCGGCGAGCACCTCCTTCCGTGACATAGTGTGGGCTCCGTTCGGGCTCATCGGCACGATCTGGCGGATCATCGCCGAACGGCGGTCTTTCCAGGAGGAGGCCACCGCGGCCACGGATTACCTCTTCGCCGACGTGGGTGCGCAGGTCAGCGTCCGCGAAATCGGTTCCGCTCCCGAGCTCCGTACCTTTATCCAGAACCTGGACGCGGCGAAATACACGAAGATCATCGAGCGGCTGGTCACCGATACGGTGTTCGATTTCCTGAATGATAAAGGTGTCGATACCAGCGCCTACCGGGCCAGCGCAAGCGCCATCATCAACAATTCCGGCAATATGACCCTCGGTGACAATTACGGGACCATGGCCGCGGACCATGCGAACGTGGAGCAGCATACGCACGCCCACGCCTGATCATTTACTCCAGAAGTTGGAACCATACTCATGAATCAGCAGGACAGGCACCAGGGTGCCGGCCTCGGGCAGGCAAGCGTCGGAACCAACAGCGGCAATATCATCGGCGGCGACAACTCCGGGATAGTCGCGTCCGGCCACGCGCGCGTCAGGCAGGTCACCCACGGCTCGAACACCGCCGACCCGCTGGAGACGATCGACCGGCTGCTGCGCAAGCTCGAGGCCGATGCGGGCGCCCTCGGGGGAGAGCGGGCCGAAGACGTCATCGACGACGTGCATCGCCTGCGGACCGAGGTGCACAGCCGCAAGCTGAGCGGGGAGAACATCCGGGCCGCATTGTCCCGCCTCAGCGCCGCGACGACGTCCACGGCGACCCTGCTGGCCACCGTCGAACAGATAAAGGTGCTGGCCACCGCGATCCTGCATTGATCCGCCACCGTCGCTTACCTGCTAACCCGGTCGGCCGCTCAGTGGGGACCCGGTCGGCTCCGGCCTCGAAGGCCGTACCGGCCGGGCCCCGGCTCTGCGTGAAGCGTGGCGAGAAGCGGTTGCCCGGCCACATGCCCAGACGGCCGAACAACGCCACCAGGGCCGGCACCAGCAGGCCTAGAACTCCTATAGCTACGGCTAAGGGCAAGGTACGGCGGGAGAGAGTCCTGACCTGGGCATACGAAGGCGAAGTTGCGCTATTTCACCGTGCTATCCCACGATGAGATTGACACCCGCCGCTGCCGCCTTCTGATCGTGCTCGTGCAGCATGCGCATCACGGTGGCCGGCGAGGGATGCTGGCCATTCTTCTTCCCTGTGGCGATCACGAGGCGGCCGGCGATGTCGCGCAGGCTCATCTCCTGGCCGCGCAGGTGGAGCGCGGCGGCGAGCATCGCCTCATCGGTGACGGCCGCGCCGCCGATCGACTTGCCCCGGGCACGGGCCGACTCGTGGCCTTCCAGGGTGCGGTCGCGGATGTACTCGCGCTCCATTCCCGACAGCGCGGCGAGCACGGTGAACACCACGCCGGACGGGTCGTGCGAGCCCTGCAGCTCGCCGGTCAGGAACTCCAGCCCGATGCCGTCGGCGCGCAGCTGCTCGGCGAGCGCCGCGAGCTCGATGCCGCGGCCGAGCCGCTTGTGCTCATGCACGACGATCGTGACCGCCGCGCCGGACGCGCGGATCTCGCGGGCGAGGGCGATGGCCTTGTCCAGTTCGGGGCGGGTGACGGCGCGGGTGGAGATCTTCTCGGCGAAGATCCGGGTGACGCCCGAGGCCTTCAGCGAGTCCGCCTGGGTGTCGAGCGACTGGCGGACGGTGGACGCGCGGGCGTACCCGATCCGCACGTGCCCCGCCGGCGCAGTGCCGACCGCCGGGGGACGGGGCAGTTCGGTCCAGGCGGAGCCGGGCCTTCGGACCGGCGGGACCGGGACGCTGAGTGCTTTCGCCAGAGCGGGCACGAGCCGGAACCGGGCGGTGTGGTACTGCGCCGCCACCCGGCCCCGGCCGGTCCGGCACGGCGACCCGGCAGGCGCGGCGCACGATGACATCGGGCAGTCGCTAGCTTCCACGCGCAGGAAGTCGTCGGCGCTCACCCGCAGATCGTTTCATGTGCCCGTTTCACATGTCCACCCGTATGCAACAACCCATGAAACACCATCTGCCCTGCTCGGCCGTGCGCCGCCGGGGTGTTTCATAGGTACTCACCTATGAAACAGTCAGCCTGGCAGGGGGCCAACGACAGAACCCGGGTGATCTGCGGTTACAGGTGTTCCGGGGAGGGCTGTTCCCGGGTTAAGCGGGCTGATCTCCCGGCGTTTTGGGTGGTTTGGGGTGGTTGGGGTTCGGGCCGCGGACGG
>Ga0335077_10005030_pt1 | contig 16161 bp, 14 predicted proteins | sample Lox_Sample_31_FD_207151 | JGI IMG/M metagenome (GOLD analysis project Ga0335077, IMG submission 207151) | Soil microbial communities from Loxahatchee National Wildlife Refuge, Florida, United States - Lox_Sample_3.1 | ecosystem: Environmental > Terrestrial > Soil > Wetlands | place: USA...
TGCCTTCCGTGATCTGGAGCGCCGGAAGATCCTTGCGGCGAACCCATTCGACGCGCGCGACATCGTCGCCCGCGCCCAGCGTTCCGCCGGTAATCCGGCAGAGGTAATCGATCAGAACATAATGGTATTCGGGCGTTCCGGCGGCATCGCGTATGATGCGTTCGAAGATTTCGAAGACGCCCAACGGGCGGATCTCCAGGCCGGTCTCCTCGCGCACCTCCCGGCAGACCGCGTCCATCAACGACTCGCCGATCTCCAGCGCTCCGCCGGGCAGCGACCACCAGCCCTTCAACGGCTCCTTCCCGCGCTGCGCCAGAAGAATCCGGTCGCGCCGGAGCAGGATCGCACCCACGCCGACCAGCGGACGTTTGGGATAGCGCCGGTCATCCTCGGCGGGGGTGTGCACCGGCGGCCCGCCCGCATCCGTCAATAGGCCCCCTTGGTTTCCAGGCGCAGACGATACACCACCGGGCCATTGGTCACAAAGAGAGTCTTGAGGTCCGCCTCACCGAAGCCGCAGTTGGAGGCGCGGCCATGCATGGTGACCATGTGGACCGGCTTGCCGTCGGGGCTGTAGATGGCAACGCCGCCGGTGGTGACGTACAGGTTGCCCTTGTCATCCACGCGGATGCCGCCAGGCACTCCAGCGATCCCCGAAATCAGGACGCGTTCGTTGGCCGGCTCGCCGTTCTTGTCCAGGTCGTATGCGCGCACGTTGCGCTCGTCCGAATTCACTACGTACAAAATCCGCCCGTTGGGTGAAAGGGCAATTCCATTGGGCCGGCCGGCCGGCTTGGCCACCAGCTTTATGGCGCCCTTCGGAGGCAGTTCGTAAACGCCGTAGAAATCCAGTTCGCGATGGTCCGCCTGCCCGCCAAATGCCGGATCCGTGAAATAGACATGGCCTGACTTGCTGACCACCACGTCGTTGGGCGCATTCAGCCGCTTGCCTTCCCACTTTTCGGCAATCACTTCGATGGCGCCTTTCTTGTCGGTGCGGGTGACGCGCCGGGCACGGGTTTCGCAGGTGTAGAGCCGGCCTTCGGAATCGAAAGCGTTGCCGCTGGGGCCGCCGGCGTTCTCCCGGAAAACTTCTACTGCATGGCCCGGCACCCATTTCAGAAGGCGGTCAGCCGGCGTATCGCTGAAAACCAGGTAGCCGTCTTTCGACCAGGCGGGCCCTTCGGTGAAAGCATAGCCTTTGGCGAGTTGTTCGAGCTTGATCTCCGACCAGTCCTGCCCGAAAGTCAGGAGGCAGAACAGCCCCGCCGCCAGACCAGTGAATGCGGCTCGGCTCATTTATCCGTGCTTCTTGATTTCGATGTTGTTGATGACTTGCTTGACGCCTTTGATCTTTTTTGCCAGGGTAGTGGCTTTGGACTTCTGCCGGGTTGTCTCAACCGTGCCGCTCAAGGTGACCACACCTGCTTTGCAATCCACCTGCAAAGCGCCGCCCTTCACTTCGGCATCGGCCGACAGCTTGATACGCACCTGATCCACGATGTAATCGTCGCTGACGGGTTTATCCGCGGCCAGGCAGAAAGAGGACAGAAGGAGGAGGATCGCGAAGACACCACAGATTTTAGAGTTCATCGTCTTCGGCCATTGTACGCCAGTCGAGCGTGTTCAGAAAGGACGGCTTCTCACGCCATCCCGTTTGTACGCGCACGTGCAGACCGAGAAAGATCTTGATGCCAAAAATCCGTTCCATCTCCTCGCGCGCCTGCATGCCGATTTTCTTCAGCATGGCGCCCTTCGATCCGATCACGATGCCCTTCTGCCCTTCGCGCTCCACACGGATCGTGGCATAGACCCGTGTGATGGCGGACGTCTCTTCCCACCGGTCCACAGTCACGGTGACGGAGTGCGGCACCTCCTGGTGGGTCAGACGGACGACTTTCTCGCGAACTAACTCCGCCGCGAGAAAACGCTCCGGCTGGTCGGTGACGTGTTCCGCGGGAAAGTAGGCCGGCCCTTCCGGCAGGCGTGCGACAATGTCCTTCCGCAACTCCTCCAGCCCCTGGCCGCGGGCGGCGGAGATCGGCAGGTACTCGGCAAAATCGTAGAGCCGGCGATACTCCTCGATCATCGGCAGCAGCCGCGACTTCTCCTTGACCAGGTCGATCTTGTTCAACACCAGGATGACGGGAGTCGTACGGGTTTTGCGTAAGAGGTCCACGGCCTGGCGGTCCTGGTCGCCGAAAGGAACCGTGGCGTCCACCAGGAACAGCAGCAGGTCGCGCTCCTCGAGGGAAGCGCGCACCGTATCCATGAGGCGCTTGTTCAGGGCTGAGTCGGCCCGATGGATGCCGGGCGTATCCAGGAAGACGATCTGTGCGCCAGGGCCGGTCCAGACGCCCTGGATCGACGTGCGGGTAGTTTGCGGCTTGTCGGCGACAATCGCCAGTTTCTGACCCACCAGCGCGTTCAGCAACGTGGACTTGCCGGCGTTCGGCCGCCCGATCAGCGACACGAAGCCGGACTTGAAATGTTCATTCATGGGCAACGGTCTGTGACTTGCTGATGCGCACCTGCTCGACGCGCAGTTCGTCGGAGGCCAGCACCTCGACACGAACACCATCGCGATCCACGAACTCGCCAGCCTTCGGCACGCGGCCGAGCCATTCGCTGACCAGGCCGCCGACCGTGGTGGATTCCAGATCCTCCTCGCGATGGAAGGAGTGAAAAAGGTCGCCGATGCGGTCGAGGTCGAAGTTGCCGGAGACGATATAGCCGCCCTGCCCGTCTTCTTTGACGTCGCTGGCGGGTTCGTGCTCGTCGCGGATTTCTCCGATGATGACTTCGAGGAGATCCTCCATGGTGGCCAGGCCGGCGGTGTTGCCGTACTCGTCCACCACGATCACCATGTGGGTGTTTTCCTGCTGCATCTGGCGCATCAGGTCGCTGACGGGCTTGGTTTCGGGCACGAAGGGAATGGCGCGGACCAACGCGCGGACCGTGCGAACCTCGCGATCGGTCTCCCGCATCTCGAACATATCGCGCACATGCACAAAGCCGATCACCTGGTCGATATTGTGTTCGTAGACCGGAATCCGCGAGTACTGTTCGGAGATGACGATCTGGCGCAATTGCTCCAGGGGAGCATCGGCTGCGATGGCCACGATGTTGGGCCGCGGGGTCATGACCTCGCGCACGACCTTATCGCCAAACTCCACCACCGATTGGATGAGTTTGCGGTCCTCTTCGGCGATCAATCCCTCTTCGGTGCCGGCGGAGATCAGGGCTTCGATGTTTTCGGCGGGTGTGGGCTCTTCTTCCTCGCCGGAATCGCTGTCGGCCAGATCGATCAACGACTGGAAGAACGAGAGAATCGCGACACAGGGCCGGGCAATCCACGCCATGGCTCTGAGAACCGGCACGAGCGGGAGCACCCACGCCGCTCCCGTTCGGCGATAGAGAAGCTGCGGGAGCGCGTAGGCGACGGCCAACATGGTGAGCCAGACGGCCAGAACGGCCTGTCCGAAAACAGGCAGACGCCACGGCTGCCCGTCGGCGAACCACGCCAGAAAAAGAGAGCCCAGCAGAACGAGCAGGGTGTGCTTGATGAGCGAGAAGGTGCCCGCGCCGTCCTCGGTCTTCATCCCCAGCTTGTCTTCGAGCGACTCTTTGAAGAACTTGAGCGAGGGAAGGTCCCGCGTTCGCAGGCGCATGCTCTCCAGGTAGAGGAGCTGGACAAAGGTCACGAGCCCCAGCGCGGGAATCGAAACCAATGTGATCAGAACCACGGCGAGCATCATGGCCGCACCCGCTCGATCAGGCCGTTCGGAAGTCCCAGGCGTGTCCGCCAGCGTTTCTCGGCGCGCGCCATGCGGCCATCGTCCGATTCGTGGTCCATGCCCATCAGGTGCAGCAGGCCGTGAAGCATCAGCACCCGGACCTCCTGTTCGGTAGTATGACCGAAATCCACCGCCTGTGCGCGGGCGCGGGGAAGAGAAATGGCGAGGTCACCGAGCGTCCGTGGAGCGCCGCCGCGGGCGGCAGGCTGCTGACCCGACGGAAACGAGAGCACGTCGGTGGGCTCGTCCTTGCCGCGGAATTCGCGGTTCAGACGGCGCAATTCCGCATTGCCGGCAATCAGGCAGTCGAACGGGCGGCCCTTGGAGACTTCGCGTTCCAGCTTGCGGGCAAAAGTCACGAGCGCGCGCGGACGGACTCCGCCGGAAATCCGCCGGAACGTAACCGTACTGCCTTCAGGAGATGACATGCCGCGCTCAGGCCTGCGGAAGCGTATCCGATGCAGGCAACAGAGCCTCTGCTCTCAGAGGAGACGGGACCGCTGCGATCACGGGTGCAGGTGCTTCGGCCCTGGCCGGAAGCGAACCTTCCACTCCATTGACCGCGTCGAGCAGCGGATCGCTCAACTTCAAGGTGAGCTGCCGGTTGGCGCCGATGGTGTCGTTGTAGCGCTCGTAAGCTTTGACGATGCGTTGTACCAGGGTGTGGCGCACCACATCTTTGTCGTCGAACTGAACGAAGCTGATACCTTCCACACCCTTCAGAACTTCTACGGCATCCATCAGGCCGCTGCGGCGGCCGTTCGGCAGATCAATCTGCGTTACGTCGCCGTTTACGACCATCTTCGAGTTGAAGCCCTGGCGCGTGAGCACCATTTTCATCTGCTCCGGAGTGCTGTTTTGGGCCTCGTCCAGGATGATGAAGCTGTCATTGAGCGTGCGGCCCCGCATGAACGCGATGGGCGCGACTTCGATGGTATTTCGTTCCAGCAGCTTCTCCACGCGATCGCTGTCCAGCATGTCGTAGAGCGCGTCGTACAAGGGGCGGAGATAGGGATCCACCTTTTCCTGCAAAGTGCCGGGGAGGAAGCCCAGCCGCTCGCCAGCCTCGACGGCGGGACGCGTCAGAATGATGCGGCTCACCTGTTTGTTGATCAGGGCCGAAACGGCCATGGCTACCGCCAGGTAAGTCTTGCCGGTACCCGCGGGGCCGATGCCGAACACCAGGTCGTTGCGCTCGATCGCTTCCAGGTAGCGGCGCTGGTTTACCGACTTGGGCGCCAGCACCTTCTTGCCGAAGTTGCGCTGCTTGCCGCTGCGCACCAATGCGCGCAGCGACACCTCGCGGTCGCACGTCACGACGCGCAGATAGCTGTTCAGATCGCCGTTGCTGAAGACGTGGCCTTCACGGATGAGCGTATTGTAGTCTTCGAGGATCGTTTCCGCACGACTGACATTGTCCTCGTCGCCTTCGATTTCCAGGCTATTGTCCACGAGCTGCGTGTGGACGCTCAGACCGGCTTCAATCAGCCGAATGTTCTCATCTCGGGTGCCAAAGAGGCTCTCGACGCCTCGGTTAATGCGCACGCTGGCTTTCATTGCGTAGGTGCTGGGTACCTCCAGGATTCACAAAACGAGACAGGGAATGACGTTTGGGTAGGGAGACCTCGAAATTGCGACAACCCGCTCCTGCGGGTGGGCAAGCAACCATCTGCAGCTATTATAGCAGCGGTCGAAAGCCTCTACTACACAGGAATTTGGTTACAAAACCGACAATTCCGAAGTCCGAGGGTGCCGCACTCCAGTAGATTACCTCTAGCAATTTTGCTAACCGATCGGCCAACGTGGCGTCTTTACAGCTAAAGAGCTCGACTAGAATATCTTCTGGTAAAGTAGAACATGGCGCGCAAAACCCGTAACGACAGCCGCGGCGACATGCTGGCCGGTACCCTGGACATGCTGATTCTGAAAACCCTTCTGCCCGCCCCCGCGCACGGGCATACCATAGCCCATGCCATCGAGCGAACATCCGACGAAGTCCTCCAGGTGGAGCACGGATCGCTGTATCCGGCCCTTCACCGGCTGGAAGACCAAGGTCTGATTGCTTCTTTTTGGGGAACCTCCGAGAACAACCGGAAAGCCAAGTACTACCGCATCACGCCGGGCGGCAAGAAACACCTGGTCCAGGAGCGCGGCCGCTGGGAATCTCTGGTCGAAGCCGTGACGCGCGTGCTCGGACCGGCCACGGAGTGAGAACCATGAGCTGGCGTAGGTTTTGGCAGCGCAGGCGGCGGGACGAGGATCTGGCCCTGGAGCTCGAGTCCTATGTGGCCCACGAGACCGACATCAATATAGGACGCGGCATGGATCCCGACGCCGCGCGCCGCGCGGCCCTCCGCAAATTCGGCAGCCAGGCGCGCGTCAGAGAAGACGTGTACGAAAGGAACACGCTCCATCCCTTCGATGCCATCTGGCAAGACTTGAGATACGGCGTACGCCAGCTCCGTTCGAAGCCGGCATTTACGCTGACCACGGTACTCTCGCTCGCTCTGGGAATCGGAGCGAACACCGCGGTCTTCACCTTGTTCGACCAGGTTCTGTTGCGCCTCCTGCCGGTAGCCAATCCTCGCGAACTGGTCGAGCTCGAGGTCACGGGCGGACGTTTCGGCTCCAACGAGGGGGATGAAGAACACACGTTCTCCTATCCTCTGTACCAGACTCTGCGCGATCGCAGCACGGTTTTCTCGGGCCTCACGGGCCAGACGATCGTGGAAGCCGGACTCTCCGCCGGGGATCGGGTCGAAACCGTCCGCGCCGGACTGGTTGCCGGGAACTTTTTCGACGTGCTGGGAGTGTCAGCGAGCGCCGGCCGCCTGCTGACCGCCGAAGCCAGCCGCAGCGCGGGTGGACAGCCCCTCGCGGTGCTGCAGTACGACTACTGGCGGACTCGCTTCGCGGGCTCTGACCGCGTTCTCGGCACGACCATCCGTCTGGGCGGCGCCCCGTTTGCGGTCGTAGGCGTTAGCGCCCCGGGGTTTGAAGGCACGGATGTCGGTGTTCCCACGCAAGTTTGGGTGCCGGTCACGATGCGCCCTGTCATCGAGCCCAATTGGAAGGAGTTGGAAAGTGAACGGAGTACCTGGTTCTACCTGTTCGCCCGCCTCAAAACCGGCATTTCGAGAGAGCAGGCGCAGGCCTCGATGCGCGTTTTGTACCGGCAGCTCCAGGCCGAGGAACTCACCGCCGAATTCTTCCAGCAACATCCCCAAATGAAGGCCGGATTTCTGCGGCAGACCTTCAGTTTGATTCCGGGCTCGCGGGGACAGTCCGGATTGCGGTCTCAGCTCGGAGAGCCGCTTCTGGTCCTCCAGTGCCTGGTGGTTGTGGTGCTGCTGATCGCCTGTGCCAACGTCGCGAATCTGTTGATCGCCCGCGCTGCCGCCCGCGCCCGGGAGCTGGCCATCCGCGGCGCCTTGGGAGCCAGCCGCGGTCAACTGATCCGCCAACTCTCGATCGAGAGCCTGTTGCTGGCCACCGCCGGGGGAGCCCTGGGGCTGTTTGCCTGTTCGTGGATGACTCGCGGCCTGCTGCATTTTCTGCCCTTCGATCCGGACAATGTGTCGCTCTCCGCTTCGCCGGACGTCCGGGTCCTGCTGTTCGCCGCCGGGGCAACGCTGTTCACCGCGCTGCTCTTCGGCGTAGCACCGGCGCTGCAGGGTTCACGCGCACCCTCCGCCGGAACCCTGAAGGAAGAGGCCGGCTCGATCGCGGGCGGCCGTTCGCACGTGCGTCTGCGCAAGGCCTTTGTCAGCCTTCAGGTGGGATTGTCCTGCCTGCTGCTGATCGGCGCGGGGCTGTTCGCCCGGACGCTCGGGAATCTGCGGCACGTGAATCTTGGCTTTCACACCGAACGGGTCGCCATGTTGAGCGTTCGGCCCGCGTCTGTTTACGACCCATCCCACAAGCTGCAACTGTACCGCACACTGCTGGAGACTCTGGCCGCAGTCCCGGGAGTGAAGGCGGTGGGCGCCAATCGTGTACAACTCCTCACCGGCGGCGTCTGGGATGGCGACATCCTGGTCTCCGGAATAGAGAGCCAGGAGGGCCATCCGTCCACGAGTCTCTTCAACGCTGTCACCCCCGGGTACTTTGAGGCCTTGGGCATTCCAGTAAAGGCCGGCCGCGACTTCCGATGGAGCGACTGGGGCGGCTCGCGGAAGCTCTGCCTGGTGAACGAAGAACTGGTGCGTTCGTTTCTCGGCGGCACGAATCCGGTCGGGAGGTCGATGGCGCGAGGCATGCGGCGTGCGTCCGATACCGAGATCATTGGCGTTCTCGGCAACTCGCGGTACGAGGATGTCCGCGGAGAGATCGCTCCCCAGACCTTCGTCTCCATGGACATCGGCATCGCCAACGTCAACTCGATCAATGTTTACGCGCGCATTCAGGGAGACCCGATCCAGATCCTGCCGCAACTTCGCGCGCAAGTCCGGCAGGTCGACGCAAACCTCGTAGTGACGGGAATGCGAACACTCGACGATCAGGTCAACATGCGGCTGTCGAACGAGCGCATGCTGGCCTTCCTCTCGGCCGCGTTCGCGCTCCTGGCCACGCTGCTGGCGATCGTCGGGCTGAGCGGTGTCCTGGCGTTCATCGTGGCGAGCCGCAGCCGCGAGATCGGGATCCGCGTCGCGCTGGGAGCCGAGCGCGGCAGGGTGGTCCGGCTGGTGCTGGGCGAGATGCTCACCGGCACTCTTGCGGGCATCGCCGCCGGCATGTCGGCCGGCCTTCTCTGCGGGCGGCTTGTGGAGAGCGAGCTTTTCGGAGTCAAGGCTGCCGATCCGCTGGTGTTTGCCGCGAGCATTTTCACAGTGCTCGGCGCGTCAGCCGCGGCAGCGCTCGTCCCTTCCTGGCGCGCGTCCCGGATCGACCCGATTCGCGCGCTGCGTTACGAGTGACCGCCGGCCGGAACACGCGCCGCTATACAATGCGGGTGATGCGCCGGCGCCCGGCAGTTCGCAACCGCCTCGAGTACCTTGCGGCGCTGTGCGTTCTGAAATCGCTCGAATGGGCGCCTCTCCCGGCAGCGCACTGGCTCGCCCGCCGCTATGTCCGGCTGCTGGATCTTGCGATTCCGCGCCTTCGCCGGGTGGCCTGCCGAAATCTGTCGATGGCATTGCCGGAGGCGGCCCCGGACACGATCATCGAGGGTGTCTTCCGCTCCATCGCCCGCACCATCGTTGCCTTTGCGAAACTTCCTTCCATCCGAAAGGAGAGTGTCGAAGGGTGGATCCGTTGCGAAGGCGGAGAGTACTTCGACGAGGCTTTGCGGCGAGGCCGGGGCGTGCTGTTCGCGACCGCGCACCTCGGCAACTGGGAATTGAGCGCCTACGCACATGCGCTGCTGCGGGCGCCCATGAACGTGGTCGTCCGCCCCCTGGATAACCCGCTGATCGACCGGTTGGTGGAACGGCGCCGCGCACTCTCGGGCAACACGCCGATCTTGAAGAAGGATTTCGCGCGCGCCATTCTGAAAGCGCTGGCGGCCAATCAGGCGGTCGGCATCCTGATCGACCAGAATGCCGCGCCGGACGCCGCTGGCTCTTCCGTGTTTGTGGACTTCTTCGGCCTGCGTGCCAGCGCGAGCACCGGCTTCGCAAAACTCGCCGCGCACAGCGGCGCTGCCGTCATCCCAGGCTTCGCGCTCTGGTCCGAAGAGGAGCGCCGCTACATCCTGCGATTCTATCCGCCCCTGCCCATGAGCGGCGATCCCGCCCGCGACACACAGGCGCTGCAGAGCAAACTCGAAGAGGTCATTCGCGCCCATCCCGATCAATGGCTGTGGATTCACCGCCGATGGAAGACCCGTCCTGCCGGGGAACCATCGTTGTATGAAACTGCACCTGGACGTGGAGGGCCCTCAAACACCCTGTAGTATTCTGTAGCGGGATCCGGCGGATGAACCCGTTCAAAAGCTCGGTGTTGCGCGGCACCGCGATGGCGCTTGCGATCACCGCTCTGGCGCTGCTGGTCTCCGTGGTGGTGGACTCCTATCTCGAAGCCAACGCTCTGCTCTTCATCGAGCTGCTGTTCCTGGCGGCCGTGTGGCTGAGTGCCTGGTTTTCCGGACGCCTTGGCGGCTTCACCGCTACGATTGCTTCTTCCTTCGCGATTCCTTATCTCTTTGTTCGGCCCGAATCGGGCGGCAATCCCGCCGGTGTATGGGCGCCTGTGCTGGCATTCGTGGTGATGGCGGCGATGCTTACGTGGGTAACCGCGGAATGGCAGGACAGCCGCAAGCTGTTTTCCGCGACACTCTCCAATATCGGCGACGGGGTCCTCGCGGTTGATCGCAAAGGGCGCGTCACTTTCCTCAATTCCGTGGCCGAGACGCTCACGGGCTGGACGCGCGCCGAGGCTCGCGCGAAGCACTCCAGGGAAGTGCTGCGCCTAGTCCGGGAAGATAACCGCGAGCCAATCGAGAACCCGCTCATCCGCGCCATCCGGGGGCGCGTGCAGGTGGCCTCCGATACCCGCTCTCTGCTGCTTTCGCGAAGCGATGCGGAGGCGCCGGTCGAGTACAGCACTTACCCCTTGCGCGGCGAAGGTGGTGCGGTGCGGGGCGCCGTCCTGGTCTTCCGCGACGTCAGCAAGCGGCGGCAGTTTGAAGAGCAGGCGATCCACGATGAGAAGATGGACGCCGTCGTCCGGCTCGCCGGGGGCGTGGCAGGCGACTTCAGCAATGTTTTGACGCTGATCACCGGTTACGCGGATCTTCTGCGGGCGGAAGTGCCGCCCGACAGTCCCCTGGTGCGCTACGTAGACGAGATCGTGTTTGCGGGCGAGCGCGCCTCCGCCCTCACCCGGCAACTCCTGGTCTTCAGCCAGGGTTCGACGGCGCAGCCCCGGGTGCTGGATCTCAATGCCGTGGTCAGCGGGATGAGCCCGATGCTCCGCCGGGTGCTGGGGCAGAACATCGACCTGATCCTCCTCACCAGCCCGGAATTGGGCCAGGTGAAGGCCGATGCCGCTCAGATTGAACTGGTGATGGTGAACCTGGCGAACAACGCGCGCGACGCTATGCCGCAGGGCGGTAAGCTCGTCATCGAGACCGCCAATGTGGACATCGAGGAGAGCACCGGCGGCAAGAACCTGGGTGTCAAGCCCGGCGCGTACGTGATGCTGGCGGTCAGCGATACGGGCATCGGCATGGATGTAGCGACGCGCTCGCGCCTTTTCGAACCGTTTTTCACGAGCAAACCGCCGGGTCAGGGCAGCGGCCTGGGGCTCGCCACGGTCTATGGGGCCGTTCGCAAGAGCGACGGGCAGGTGACCGTCTACAGCCAGCCGGGTTGCGGGACGATCTTCGAAATCTACCTTCCGCGCGTCAAGGACGCCATGCTCGAACCGCAGGCCAAACGGTCCGCACGGGGGTCTGAAACGATCCTGCTGGTAGACGACGAGGAAGGCGTGTGCAAGCTGCTGTCCGCGATTCTCAAATCCAACGGCTACGATGTGTTGGACGCCAACAATGGCAGCGCGGCGCTGGCTGTCTATGAGAAGAATGCCCACAAGATCAACCTGCTCCTTACCGACGTCGTCATGCCGCAAATGAGCGGCTTCGAGCTGGCACGCGTACTCGGCGAAAAGTCGCCCACGCTCAAGATCCTGTTCATGTCAGGCTATCGGGACACCGCTTTCGGGAGCGTGGAAGGCGAGCCGCCGCGAGCCTTTCTTCACAAGCCTTTCACCCCCGACATTCTGCTCGCCAAGGTGCGAGAGGTTCTGGACGAGTAAGGCTGGCACACGTGGCGCGGCCACGCGTGTCTGCCGCCAGCGACACTATGCGCACCCGAAAAGCGTCCCGATGAGTCGGGACGCGGCAGGCAAGACTGCCTGCGCCACGTTGTCTGCGCCACGTTGCCTGCGCCACTGTTATCATGCTCCTGATGACCAAGACTGCCTGTCGATTCGCCCTGGCTGCGGTAGCCGTGTGCTCCGCGTTCGCCGCCGAGACGCGCTTCGAAATCTCCTATCCTGCCGGCGTGAACAAGGGGCCAATCACCGGCCGTGTCTTCATCATGATCTCGCGCAGCAACGACCGCGAGCCGCGGCTGCAGATATCCCGTATCGGCGTTCCGTTTTTCGGCCGTGACATCGAGAGGCTGCTCCCGGGCCAGTCAGCCGTGATCGATGCCACCGATCTTGGCACGCCCGTCGAAAGCCTCAGGGAAATCCCGCCCGGCACGTACTACGTGCAGGCATTCATCAACGTCTACTCCGAATTCCGCCGCTCAGATGGCAACGTGCTCTGGATGCACGATGACCAGTGGGAAGGCCAGCATTGGAATCGCTCGCCCGGCAACCTGTATTCCGCGCCCAAACAGGTGACGCTGGATGCCGCCGCGGGGTATCGGGTCCCGCTGGTTTGCGACCAGGTGATCCCACCGGTCGAGGTCCCGCCCGACACGGAATGGGTCAAACGCTTCAAGATGCAGAGCCAGATTCTCACGAAGTTCTGGGGCCGCCCGGTCTACCTCGGCGCAACCGTTCTGCTCCCGCGCGATTACGCCAAGTCCACTGAAAAGTATCCGGCTCTGTACGAGCAGGGCCACTTCGGACTCGGCGCGCCCCTCGGCTTTTCGACGGGACCGGGACAAGGCAGGGGCGGCAGGGGCGGTCAGGAACTCTACAACGAGTGGATGAAGGACAATTTCCCGCGCATGATCGTGGTCACTCTCCAGCACCCCAACCCCTACTTCGACGATTCCTACGCTGTGAATTCGGTGAACGTGGGCCCGTACGGCGACGCCATCCACCAGGAGCTGATTCCGGAGATCGAGAAGCGTTTCCGGGTGATCCGGCAGCCTTGGGCCCGGGTGCTCTCCGGCGGTTCCACCGGAGGCTGGGAAGCTCTCGCCCTGCAGGTCTTCTATCCCGACTTTTACGGCGGCACGTGGTCGTACTGCCCGGACTCGGTGGATTTCTCCGACGTGGAGGGGATCGACGTCTATAAGGACACCAATGCCTTCTACAAGACCATCGACTGGCGCCGTGAGCCGACCATCAACAGCCGGGAGATCAACGGCCAGGTGCGCTCCACCTCCGAGCAGCGCAATCACTTCGAGCTGGTGAACGGCACACACGGACGGTCGGGCGAGCAGTTGGACATCTGGTCGGCCGTGTTCGGGCCGCTCGGCAAGGACGGCTACTTCGAGCCGCTCTTCGATAAGCGCACCGGCGCGATGCATCCGGAGGTGGCGCAGTACTGGAAGGAGCACTACGACATCCGCTACCACCTGGAGAAGAACTGGTACACGCTCGGGCCCAAGCTGGTCGATCAGATCCATGTCTTCGTGGGGGATGCCGACAACTTCTTCCTCAACAACGGAGTGCATCTGCTGCAGGATTGGATGAAGACCACCAAGGACCCGCATTACGAAGGGTATTTCGTATACGGCGCCATGAGGGGCCACTGCTACAGCGGGCCGGAGAATTCGGCCGAGCGCCTGAAGGAGATGGCGCAGCACATCCTCAGCAGGATGCCGGCCGGCACCGTGGCGGGTTGGTGGAAGAACTAGGCGCGCCCGATGGGGAAGTCAGACCGGGCGGAATGGCAGGACCAGGCAACACCGGCCGCGAATGCCCGCCGCGAGCTGCCTCCGCTGGTATCGCGATACTTCGCCACCGTGCGCGAGGCACTGTGCCGGAATCCGGCGCCGCCCGAGTTGCACCGCCTGCGCCTCGCCACCAAGCGTCTGCGCTACACGCTGGAACTGTTCCGCCCCTGCTACGGGCCCGGCCTGGAGACGCGGATCGAAGAGTTGCGTGCGATTCAGCAGTTGCTGGGCGACGTAAACGACAGCGTGGCCACGGGCAGGCTGCTGGCCGGTACGATGCCGAAGTCGCCGGACCGCACCAGGGTCGAGAAGCATCTGGAGGAGCGGGCCGCGAGCAAAGCCCTCGAGTTCCGCAAGCATTGGAACGAGGTCTTTGATGCCGCCGGGCGGGAACGATGGTGGACGACGTACCTGAAGCGCGAGGCGCGGACTCCATTGTAAGCCGTAACGTGACGCGGACGCTCGAGTCTGCCGCCGCGAACAAAGGAGTTCGGGGCGACCCAAAAGCGTCGGCACTCACCCGGACGCGTTCGCACCGCCGCTCTTCAGCCTCTCCAGAAGATCGTGCGGAATCTGCAGATTTCCGTCACATCCGGAGCCTAACTTCACCCCCGGCTTCACGGCGCCGTGGAAATCCGATCCGCCCGTCACCAGCAGGCCGTATTTGCGGGCGAGTTCGAGGTACAACTGCGTGTCCGCCGGGCTGTGGTCGCTGTGATAGGCCTCCAAAGCGTTCAGCCCCCAGCCGCACAACTCGGGCATCAGCGTTGGCAAGTCGCCATTCACGCGCACCGGATGGGCTAGCGACGCAATTCCCCCGGCATTCCGGATCCGTTCGACCCCTTCGTTGAACTGAGGCTCCTGGCGGTAGACGTAGGCTATGGCGGACTCGTCGAGGTAGTCGTCAAACGCCTGCCGCAGGTCGCGAACGTAGCCTTTCGCCACCATCACCTGGGCAAAATGCGGGCGCCCCGTCATGCCCCGTCCGCGTGCCTCGACCTCTTCCAGGTTGATGTCGAAGCCTAGCTCCCGAAGGCGCGCCACAAGCCGCACATTGCGCTCCCGGCGCGAGGCCTGCAATTCCAGCACCCAATCGCGAAACGGCGAAAGCCCGTCCTGATTCAGGAAATAGCCCAGCAAATGCACCGCGCGTCCATGCAGCTTGGTCGAAAGTTCGATTCCACAGACCAGCTCCACACCGGCATGACGGCCGGCCGGCAGCGCCTGGTCGTAACCTGTGAAGGTATCGTGATCGGTAATCCCCAGAATGTCGACCTGCGCCCGCACTGCTTCTTCAATCAATTCGGAGGGCGAACAGGAGCCGTCAGACTCGTAGGTATGTGAGTGCAGATCGATCAAAGGTAGCTAAACCCGAGCTTTTCAGTGTAGCTTATCTTGGGTTATGGGTTTCAGTGCTTGTCGGGACCGCGCTCGATCACCATCAGGGCGAAGGATCCGGGCAGCACCGGCCCTCGCCTGGCCCCCGGCGGCACCGGCCCGAACTTCGCCGAGACCACGAACACGCGATGGTTCGTGGGGTCGAGCCCCATATTCCGCGATCCCTGGGGGGTCTCCACGGTTTGCACCACGTGATACTGGTCCGGCGAGTCCTGGTGAATCACCGTCAAGGTGCCGTCCGCATTCGAGGCGAATGCATCGCCCGAGGATGGATCGAACCCGGCGCCATCGACGCCCGCGCCGATCGGCACGGTGGCCACCACTTTGCCCGAACGATAATCGGAGATCGCCATCATTCCGCTGCGGCATCCGCTGAAGAGCCGGTGGTGCGCCGTGTCGATCGCCATGGAGACCGGCTGTTTGCACGGCGCCGTCGGCCAGCGCCGCGACACGGAGGCGCTCTTGGCGTCGATCTCCACGACCTCGTTGGTGTCCGTGAGATTGGCGTACACCTTTCCGTCGCCCGCGGAAGCGCCGTACTCGGGTTTGCCGCCCAGCGGGATGTTGGTGATCAGCCTGCCGGCCTGCGGATCGATGACGGTGGAAGAGTGCGCATCCCCATTCAGCGTGAACACCCGGTTCGATGCCGCGTCGTAAACGATCGCGTCGGCGTCCTCGGCGGCTGGAATCCGCCCGAGCGGGTGGAAGGTCTTCAGATCGAACATGACCACCGACTGGTCGTTCCCCGAAGTGGCGAACCCGTGCCCGGTGCCGGCGGCAATCGCCGTTCCGTGAGCTCCCTGAATGCCCGTGACCTCACCCAGCAGGGTTCCCTTGTCTTCATCCACCACCATCACACGGTTCTGCCGGGCGATGAACAAACGGTGGTTGGGCGGGTCCGGCACCACGTAGTCCCAGCTTCCGTCACCTCCCAGCGTGTAGGTGTGGGTCACCCGATAATCCGTGGACGACTGTGCGTGCAACACGGTCACAACCGCGGCCAGCACCAGGATAAGCGCCGTACAACGCATGTGTACTCCTTTCATAGCGCAGTATATCGCTCAGAATTCGCGGCCAGTTCGGACTGCCGGAACGGGGCACGTCACGCATCTACGAGTGTCCGTTCTTCCCAACAAACGCCGCGCATGTCGCCGGTGCGCTGAAACTGCTCGTGCATGCGAAGTGCGGCGGAAAGCGTGTGCGGGGTGTAGCCGCCTTCCACGATTGTGAGGTAGCAGTCGTGAAAGCCCAGCAAGGTGGGAGGATGCCGGCGGTTCAGTTCGATCAGGATGCGGTCCGCCTGATGGCAGAACGTGGGTGCCGTTCCGACGCCGCTGGTCAGCACGATGCCGCCGCCCGCCGTCACATCGCTGGCATCCACCACGGCC
>Ga0335077_10005031_pt1 | contig 16159 bp, 15 predicted proteins | sample Lox_Sample_31_FD_207151 | JGI IMG/M metagenome (GOLD analysis project Ga0335077, IMG submission 207151) | Soil microbial communities from Loxahatchee National Wildlife Refuge, Florida, United States - Lox_Sample_3.1 | ecosystem: Environmental > Terrestrial > Soil > Wetlands | place: USA...
TCAGGTCGGCCTCGTCCTGCCCGCACCGCGCGCGACCAGAACCGTCAGCCGCGTGCAGCAGCACTCGGCACGTCACCTGCTCGAACGGCTTCCCCCTGAACGTCTCCAGCACCGTCCGCTTGTCGAAGGCCTGCTCGGCGAACGTCGGTATGGCAGTCACGGAACGGCCCGTACGTTGGTGCCGACCGGCCAGCACGCGGTCAGAATCTGCTCGCTGAGATCGATCATGTTGCACTCCGCTGGTATCCGGCCGTACTGCTCAAGATCGATGTGGAGAAAGTCCCAGAATACGCAGTGGATGTGGCATCCATTCCACGCGAAGACGAGCGCGGCGCGGGCGGGGAGCGCGGGGGTTGCGGCGGGGGCCGGGATGCGGGGGTTGCGGCTCAGGCGGGGGCTGCGGGCGCTGCGGTGCGGGCCGGGATGCGGGGGTTGCGGCTCAGGCGGGGGCTGCGGGCGCTGCGGTGCGGGCCGGGATCCGGGGGTTGCGGCTCAGGCGGGGAGCGGGGGCGCTGCGGTGCGGGCCGGGATCCGGGAGTTACGGCGGGGGTGGGCCGGGGGTACTTGGCCGCGGCCCAGCCCCGCCGGGGGTCAGAGTTCGCCGGCGAGTTCGGAGGTCCAGACCACGACCTTGGTGCGGTCGCCGCGGAACAGGTCCCTGGCGAACTCCAGCGGCAGCCCGGACTGCGCGTAGGCGGTCCGCTCGACCAGCATCAGCGGTGCGCCCTCGCTGACGCCGAGTGCCTCAGCTTCGCGCACGCCCGCGGTGACCGGCTCGAGCGACTCCTTGGCGCGGTACGGCCGCTGCCCGTACTTCTCCTCGAGCAGCTCGTAGAGCGAGCCGTCAAGCCGGTAGTCGAGCAGGCCTGGGCAGCGTTCGGCCGGGAAGAGCGAGTGCTCGATGAGTATCGGCTGGCCGCCGGCCAGGCGAAGCCTGCGCACCTCGTAGACCGGGTCGCCCACGCCGATCTCCAGCGCGGCCGACGCCGCGGCGCTGGCGGCGATCTCGGCGGCCGCGAGCACGCGGGCCCCAGCGACCAGGCCATGTCGCCGCAGCTGCTCGGAGAACCCGGCGAGCACCGTGAGATCCTGCTCGACCTTGGGCTCGGCCACGAAGGTGCCGCCGCTGCGGCCGACGGTCCTGGTGACCAGGCCGCGCTGGGCAAGCTCGGCGAGCGCGTGCCTGAGCGTCATCCGGCTGACGCCGAGCCAGCCGGACAGGTCCTGCTCGGTGGGCAGCCGGTCGCCAGGCGCGAGCCGCCCTGTCGCGATCGCGTCGGCCAGCCAGTTCTCGATCTGGCCGTGCACCGTGACGCCCGAGCCGCGGACGAGCTTCGGCTTGCGGCCCGGCAGCCTCGGATGCCACAGCGCGCTGGCCCGGCCGGACGGCGGATCGGCCTGCGCCGTCGGGACGGCCCCAGCCGCCCTGGCGACCCCGTCGGCTCTGTCGGTTCTGTCCGCCCGGTCGGTTCTGCTGGCCCGGTCGGCCCGGTCGGTCTGGGCGGCCTGGTCGGTCTGGGCGGCCCGGTCGGTCTGGGCGGCCCGGTCGGTCTGGGCGGCCCGGTCGACCTTGTCGATTCGGCCGGGTTCGGTCGGCCCGGTGGCTTGTGCTGCGGTGGACCGCGCAGTCGGCACGACATCGAGAACAGTGTCCTGGCCCGGCCGCGGGCCGACGGCGGACTTGGCCACGCGCCGGGCCGCGGCTGCCGTGGCTGTCGCGGCTGACCTGGCAGATCGTAGGGCGGCATCGCCTGCTGGCGCCGGGGCCTGACCGGTCAGAACGGGCGGTTCAGGCGCCATCGGCTCCGATGCCATGCATTGTCCTCTCGCCAAGGGCGATGTTCCCCGCCGACACGGTACCTCGCCGCGGGCCAATCGGTACTGACCAGTAGACGCAGCAGACGCGCCCGCCGTTGCATCAAGCTCTCGGTCCCGCAGGCGCCTGGGCCCGGCGCTCGGCGTCCTTGAGTCGGGTCCAGGCCTCGTACTCGCCCTCGGGCGCGCTCAGCTGCTTGAGCGCCCTCAGCGGCTCAGCGGCGCGTCGTCCGCCGCCGGAGCCACGATCGGCGCGAACTCCTTCCGCGTGCCCGTCACCGCGTAGTAGATGACGCCGATCAGCGCGATCACCACGAACACCGTCCACAGGATCGGGATCTTGTTCAGGAACCCGATGTGGAAGTTCAGCAGCTGGGTCGTGCCCACCACCGACTGATTCGGGGTCGGGTTGCTCTGCGGTCGCGGCCAGGCGAAGTTCACCAGCATCGCCCCGCCGTAGAGCAGGCCGACCACGTTGATCAGCAAGCCCCAGCGGCCGAGCTTGAACGGTGCCGCGGTCTTCGGCCAGCCGCTCAGCCTGGCCCGCAGGATCGCGACGTTGCCGAGGAAGTACGCGAAGTAGATCATCGCCGTGGCGGCGATCGCGATCGTCCCGGCACCGGAGAACTGCAGGAACGGGATCGCCGAGAGTACCGCGATCACGATGCAGGCCCAGATCGGGGTGTGCAGGCTCGGTGCCACCTTGGCCATCGGCTTGGAGAACGGCAGCTGGTTGTCCCGCGCCATGCCGAAGCAGAGCCTGATCGTGGCGGCCAGGATCGACAGGCAGCACACGAAGATCGCCGCCGACACCACGAACAGGTACAGCGTTGCGAACGGCGCCGAGAAGTTGGCCTCGATGATCTGAGCGGGCCCCCAGCCGTCCTTGATCGCGGTGCCCAGGTTCGGGATCGCCATCAGCGTGCCGAGCAGGAATACGCCGCCGATGATGAACGCGCCCACGATCGAGTAGAGCACCGCCCGCGGCGCGGCGCGGCGTGGGTCGCGCGTCTCCTCCGCCAGCGTGGACGCCGTATCGAAGCCGTAGATCACGAACAGCGACATGAACATCGCGAGCACGAACGAGTTCGATCCGGTCAGGAAGCTGATGTGCAATCCCCCGGTGTTGGTGACCACCTTGAAGCCCTGGTGGTTGTGGAACGCCATCAGGATCAGCGCGAACACGAACATGCCGAGGATCTCGAAGACCACGCCGGTGTTGTTGATCAGGGCGACAAGCCGGACGCCGTAGATGTTCAGCACGGTGATCACCACGAGCGTGATCAGCGCCACGACAAGCTCGGTGTGCAGCACGGTCGTCGCGCTTCCCACCCCGAGGCTGTGCCAGCCGAGCCCGTTCAGCGCCGGGATCAGCGCCAACGGCAGGGTCGCCACCACGGCCGTGACGGTGAGGACTCCGGCGAACAGGTAGATCCAGCCGGAGAACCAGGCGTACCGCCGGCCGGCCAGGTACTTGGTCCACTGGAACACCGAGCCGGCGATCGGGTAGTGGCTGGACACCTCGGCGAAGTTCAGCGCGATGATGAACTGCCCCGCCGCGACGACCGGCCAGGTCCAGATGAACGCTCCGCCGATCGTGATCAGGCCGAGCGCGAACAGCGTGAAGATGCCCGTCGACGGCGAGATATAGGAGAACGCGACCGCGAAGGAACTGAACGTCCCGAGTGATCTCCTGAGCTCCTGGCGGTACCCGAATCTCGCGAGGTCAGCGCTGTCGCGCTCCTCACCGGCCTGCTCGGTGCTTGCGGTCATCGGATGATCCTCCACGAAACGGGGCGCAGTTGAGGCGCAAGCGTAGGGGTACGGGAGCTAACTGTCCATACCCTTTGCTGCCGGACCTGACCTGTATCTTTCCGAAACATCCGCTCATACATCTAGACCTTTTGGCCGGCACTGCCTACGCTGGCACTTCGACCACTCGGAGGTGGGGTTGGAAGCGAGCGCGGGCACGGATCTGGACGCCGAGGTGGACGCGATCCTGGACCAGGTACCCAGCATCGCCGGCCGCCCGCGCTCGGTGACCGAGCTGCCCGGCGGGCTGACCAACAGGAACTTCAAGATCACTATCCGCAACGGATCGTTCGTGGCCAGGGTCGCATCGGGGGGCAGCGAGCTGCTGGCGATAGACAGGCAGAACGAGTACCGGAACTCGGTGCGGGCTGCCGCGGTCGGCGTCGGCGCCCCGGTGGTCGAGTACGCCCCGCAGGCCGGCGTGCTCGTGCTCGGCTTCATCGAGGGCCGCACCCTGACCAACGCCGACGTGGCCGACCCGGCCAGGATCCCGCGGATCGCCCGCGCCTGCCGTGCGCTGCACGCCGCCGAGCGGTTCGACGGCGACTTCGACATGTTCGAGATCCAGCGCCGGTACCGCGCCGTGGTGGCCGAGCGGCAGATCACGATCCCGGCCGGCTATGACGAGCTGATGGTGAAGTTCGACGCGGCCGCGCAGGCGCTCGCCGTCCGCGCGTCGGGCACGGTGCCGTGCAACAACGACCTGCTCGCCGCCAACTTCATCGATGACGGGCGCAAGATCTGGCTGATCGACTACGAGTACTCCGGCAACAACGACGCCTGCTTCGAGCTCGGCAACATCTGGGGCGAGTGCCGGCTGCCCGACCAGGCGCTGGCGGCCCTGGTCGCCGAATACTACGGCCGCCCGCTGCGGAACAAGGTCGCCAGGTCCACCCTGCTCGGCCTGGCCGGCAAGTACGGGTGGACGCTGTGGGGCGCCATCCAGGCCGCGGTCAGCCCGATCGACTTCGACTTCTGGTCGTGGGCGATGGAGCGATTCGACGGGGCGGTGGCCGGGTTCACCGGGCCTGATTTCGACCGGCTGCTCGACGAGGTGCAGCGGGATGACTGAGCGCGAGGTGGGCGAGCCGGGGGGCGGAGAGCCGGGCGGGGCGGCTCGGGCCGGTACGGGACCCCGGCCCGAGCTGCCCCGCCGGGCACATGTCGTGATCATCGGCGGGGGCGTGATCGGGACCAGCGTGGCCTATCACCTGACCCTGCGCGGCCTGACCGACGTGCTGCTGCTCGAGCAGGGCCAGCTGTCCTGCGGCACCACGTGGCACGCCGCCGGGCTAGTCGGCCAGTTGCGCGCCTCGGAGAGCGGCACCAGGCTGGTGCAGTACTCCACCGCGCTGTACGACCGGCTCGAGGCGGAGACCGGGCTGGCCACCGGGTTCCGCCGGTGCGGCGGGGTCACGGTCGCGCGCACCGGCGACCGGATGATGTCGCTGCGCCGGACGGCGGCCACGGCCGAGGCTTTCGGGCTCGAGTGCGAGCTGATCAGCCCGGCCCGCGCGGCGCAGATGTACCCGATCATGGACGTCTCCGACCTCGCCGGGGCGCTCTGGCTGCCCGGCGACGGCCGGGCCAACCCGACCGACCTGACCGCCGCCCTGGCCAGGGGCGCCAGGATGCGCGGGGCGGTGATCAGGGAGCGGACCAGGGTCACCGGGATCGCGGTCAGCTCGGACGGCAGGGAAGCCCGCGACGCCGGGCCCGGCCGGGCGGTCACCGGCGTGCGGACCGACGAGGGCGACGTCGAGGCCGAGATCGTGATCAACTGCGCCGGCCAGTGGGCCAAGCAGGTCGGCGCGATGTGCGGGGTGACCGTGCCGCTGCACTCGGCCGAGCACTTCTACGTCGTCACCGACCAGATCGCCGGGGTGCACAGGGACTTTCCCGTGCTCCGTGACCCGGACGGCTACACCTACATCAAGGAAGAGGTGGGCGGCCTGCTGGTGGGCGGGTTCGAGCCGGACGCCAAGCCGTGGGTGGCGCCCGACCGGCTGCCCTACCCGTTCGAGTTCCAGCTGCTCGATGAGGACTGGGAGCACTTCGCGATCCTGATGGAGTCGGCGATCCACCGGATCCCCGCGCTCGCGACCACCGGGATGAAGAAGCTGTACAACGGGCCGGAGAGCTTCACCCCGGACAACCAGTTCATCCTCGGCGAGGCACCCGAGCTGCGGAACTTCTTCGTGGCGGCGGGGTTCAACTCGGTCGGCATCGCATCGGCCGGGGGAGCGGGCAAGTCGCTGGCCGACTGGGTGGTGGACGGTGACCCGGGGGTTGACCTGTCGGTGGTCGACATCCGCAGGTTCGCCGCGTTCAACGGCAACAACCGGTGGCTGCGCGACCGGGTCGGCGAGGTGCTCGGGCTGCACTACGCGCCGCCGTGGCCGAACCGCGAGCTTGAGACCGCCCGGCCGTTTCGCCGCTCGCCCGCCTACCACCTGCTGCGCGAGGCCGGCGCCTGCTTCGGCTCGAAGATGGGCTGGGAGCGCGCCAACGTGTTCGCGCCGGTGCCGGCCAGAAAGAGCGCTCTGCCCGACGGGGAACGCCGCGCCCCCGACGGCCAGGGACACCCCGCTGGCGACGACCGGGTGGAGTACTCCTGGGGCAAGCCCAACTGGCTGCCGTGGTCGGCCGCCGAGCAGCGGGCCACCAGGGAGGCGGTGGCCGTCTTCGACCAGACCTCGTTCTCCAAGTACCTGGTCACCGGGCCCGAGGCGCTGCGCGGCCTGCAGTGGCTGTGCACCGCCGACGTGGACGTGCCTCCCGGCAGGACCGTCTACACCGGGATGCTGAACGTCGGCGGCCGGTACGAGGCCGACATCACGGTGACCAGGCTGGACTGCGAGGAGTTCCTGATCTTCAGCAGTGCGGCGACCACGGAGCGCGACCTTGACCACATCAGGCGGCGGCTGCCCGCCGCCGGCGCCGCCGTGGTGGACGTTACCTCGGCCTACGCGGTCTACGGCGTGATGGGCCCGCGCTCGCGCGAGCTGCTGGCCAGGCTGACCGGCGCCGACCTGTCCAACGAGGGATTCGGGTTCGCCTCGAGTCGGCCGATCGACCTCGGCTACGCCACGGTACGCGCGACCAGGCTGACCTACGTGGGCGAGCTTGGCTGGGAGCTGTGCGTTCCTACTGAATTTGCAGTTGGGGTGTACGAAGACCTGATGGCCGCCGGCGCGGACCTCGGCGTGGTCAACGCCGGCTACTACGCGATCGAGTCGATGCGGCTGGAGAAGGGTTACCGAGCGTTCGGCCGGGAGCTCACGCCGGACTACAACCCGGTCGAGGCCGGCCTGCTGTTCGCCTGCAAGCTGAAGACCGACATCGGCTTCCTCGGCCGCGCCGCCGTGGAGCGGGCCAGGCTGGGCGGGCCGAGGCAGCGGCTCGCCAGCATCGTGCTCGACGACCCCGAGGTGATGATGTGGGGCGGCGAGCTGCTGATCAGGGACGGCGCCGCCGCCGGGCTGGTGACGTCCGCCGCGTGGGGAGCTACGATCGGCGCATCGGTCGGGATGGCGTACGTCAGGCATGCCGCCGGTGACGTGGTGACCCCCGACTACGTCCGCTCGGGTAGCTACCAGGTCAACGTCGGCGGGCAGATCTGCGCGGCGCGGGTGTCGCTGCGGCCGCCGTTCGACCCCGACGGGGAGAAGGTGCACCGGTGAGGCCGGCGGAGCTCGCTGGGCCGGCGGCGCGGCCGGCCGGGACCATGTCGGTCAGCACGTTCGACCTGTTCAAGATCGGGATCGGGCCGTCGAGCTCGCACACCGTCGGCCCGATGCGGGCCGCGGGGATGTTCGCCGCGTCGCTGGCCGCCGACGGGCTGGCCGATCGCGTCGCCCGGGTGCAGGTCGAGCTGTTCGGCTCGCTCGGCGCCACCGGGCACGGGCACGGCAGCGTGGTCGCCGTCGTGCTCGGGCTGCTCGGCGAGGATCCGGAGACCGTGGACCCGGCCGCCACCGAGCCGACCGTGCAGGCGGTGCGGCACTCCGGCAGGCTGCGGCTCGGCGGCACGGCCAGGGAGATCGATTTCGACGTCCATCACGACATCGTGCTGCACCGCCGCAAGCGGCTGCCGTTTCACTCGAACGCGATGGTGTTCGTGGCGACCGCCGCCGACGGGACGGAGCTGAGCAGGCGCACGTACTACTCGGTCGGCGGCGGCTTCGTGCTCGGCGAGGACGCGGCAGGCGGCCCGCTGCTTGTCCCCGACGCTGTGGCGGTGCCGTATCCGTTCGCCACCGGGGCGGAGCTGCTTGCCCACGCGCAGGCCCGCGGCCTGCCGATCAGCGGCGTGATGATGGCCAACGAGCTGGTCCGCAGGGACGAGGCCGAGGTCAGGTCCGGGCTGGCGCGGATGTGGTCGGTCATGCAGGAGTGCGTGGTGGCGGGCTGCGAGGCCGGCGGCGTGCTGCCGGGTGGGCTGAAGGTCAGGCGCCGGGCGCGCACGCTGCGCGAGACGCTCGAGCGCACCTCGGACAGCTCGGACCCGCTGTACGCGATGGAGTGGGTGACGCTCTACGCGCTCGCCGTCAACGAGCAGAACGCCTCGGGCGGCCGGGTCGTTACCGCACCCACCAACGGGGCGGCCGGCATCATCCCCGCCGTGCTGCACTACTACACCAGGTTCATCCCCGGCGCCGACGAGGACGGCGTGGTGGCGTTCCTGCTCACCGCGGCCGCGATCGGGGTGCTTTTCAAGGAGAACGCCTCCATCTCCGGCGCCGAGGTCGGCTGCCAGGGCGAGGTCGGCTCGGCGTGCTCGATGGCCGCCGCCGGGCTGGCCGAGGTGCTCGGCGGCACGCCCGAGCAGGTGGAGAACGCCGCCGAGATCGGGCTCGAGCACAACCTCGGGCTCACCTGCGACCCGGTGGGCGGCCTGGTCCAGATCCCGTGCATCGAGCGGAACGCGATCGCCTCGGTCAAGGCGATCACCGCGGCCAGGATGGCGATCAGGGGTGACGGCAGCCACCACGTGTCGCTCGACAGCGCGATCAAGACCATGCGCGAGACCGGCGCTGACATGAAGGACAAGTACAAGGAGACCGCCCGCGGCGGCCTCGCTCTGAACGTCGTGGAGTGCTGACGGGACCGGCCCGCGCGTTTTGGGTGGTGGGTGGGGGGCGCAGCGGGCGGGTCGTGGAGTGCTGACCCTGGATGACGCCGCGATATGCGGGTGCGCTGCGGGGCGGGAATCCCTGTAAGCTAGGCAGGCCCGGTCATCGCACCTGGGCACGCTGACGGCCCGCCGCGCTGGCTCCGGCCGTCTGCTCACGAGGCGGAGTAGCTCAGTCAGGCAGAGCAAGCGGCTCATAATCGCTGTGTCGCCGGTTCAAGTCCGGCCTCCGCTACGACGGCAGGAATGCCGCTGCCTCAACGGTAGTTGAAGGCACAGTTCCCTAATCGAACGCACAGTCCGCACAGCAGAAAGGCACTCCACCGTGGCTGCGACCGACATCAGGCCCAAGATCACCCTGGCCTGTCAGGAGTGCAAGCACCGCAACTACATCACCAGGAAGAACCGGCGCAACGACCCGGACCGGCTTGAGCTCAGCAAGTACTGCCCGAACTGCCGCAAGCACCAGCCGCACCGCGAGACCCGCTAACGCCGGCGCATGGCGATCAACCCGGACTACATCGGCAAGACGTACCCGCCGAGCGCGCCGTACGAGGTGAGCCGGGTCAAGCTGGCCGAGTTCGCCGACGCGATCGGCGACCGCAGCCCGCTGTACCGCGACCGGGCGGCGGCACAGGCCGCTGGCTACCTCGACGTGATCGCGCCGCCGACGTTCCCGATCGTGATCAGCATGGCGGCGAGCGCCCAGGCGATCGTGGATCCGGGGCTGAACCTGAACTACGCCATGGTGGTCCACGGCGAGCAGCGGTTTTCCTACTCCAGACCGCTGATGGCCGGGGACGTGGTGACCGCGCAGGTGACGATCTCCGACATCAGGACGGTGGGCCGCAACGCCATGATGACGACGACGACCGAGATCTCGACCGTGGACGGGGAGCACGTGTGCACCGCGTTCGGCACGCTGGTCGAGCGGGCCGGGGCGGGATGAGGCTGTGAGCGACCAGGTCACCTACGCAGGCGTCGAGGCCGGGGCCGAGCTGGCCCCCGTCACCTACCAGGTGACCAGGCTTGACCTGGTGAAGTACTGCGGCGCGTCCGGCGACTTCAACGTCATCCACTGGAACGAGCGGATCGCGAAGTCCGTCGGGCTGCCCGACGTGATCGCGCACGGCATGTTCACGATGGCGCAGGCGGGGCGGTTCGTCACCGACTGGGCAGGCCCGGCGGCGCAGGTGACCGAGTTCGGCGTGCGGTTCTCCTCCCCGGTCGTGGTCCCCGACGACGACGTCGGCGGTGCGATCGAGGTCAGCGGGCAGGTCGAGGAGAAGCTGGACGGCAACCGGATAGCCCTGGCGCTTACCGCGCGGTCCGCGGGCATCAAGGTGCTGACCAGGGCCCGCGCGGTGGTCAGGCTGCCCTGACCCGCGCCCTGTAGGCTCGCGTGATGCCGGTTCTCAGCCAGCGGGTCCTGCTGTCCGCCTACACCACCCTGGGCCTGGGCGGGCCTGCCGCGCGCCTGGTCGATGCGGTCACCGCCGACGAGGTCGTCGCCGCGGTCCGCGAGGCCGACGCGGCGGGCGATCCGCTGCTTGTGCTCGGCGGCGGCAGCAATCTCGTGGTCGCCGACGAGGGATTCGCCGGCACCGTCGTCCGGGTGGCTACCCGCGGCATGACGGTCGGCCGGGTGGAGTCCGGGGCGGGCGGCCGGGTGGCGGTCACCGTGGCGGCGGGGGAGAGCTGGGATCGCCTGGTGACCTGGGCGGTCGCTGAGGGGCTTTCCGGCATCGAGTGCCTGGCCGGCATCCCGGGGCTGGCCGGAGCCACTCCGATCCAGAACGTCGGCGCCTACGGCCAGGAGGTGGCCGGCGTGGTCGAGGCGGTCACGGTCCTCGACCGGGCCAGCGGATCGCGCGCGGTCATGGCCGGGCGGCAGTGCGGCTTCGGCTACCGCACCAGCCTGTTCAAGGTCACCGGCGCGCCGCCGACCGGCAGGTACGTGGTGCTCGACGTGACGTTCGGGCTGCTGCGCGACCCGCTGTCGGCCCCGGTCCGCTACGCCGAGCTCGCCGCCAGGCTCGGCATCGGCGTGGGCGAGCGGGCGCCGCTTGCGCGGGTGCGGGCGGAAGTGCTGCACCTGCGCGGCGGCAAGGGCATGCTGCTCGACCCGGCCGATCCCGACACGGCGAGCGCGGGATCGTTCTTCACCAATCCCACCCTGGACTCCGGGCAGCTCGCCGAGCTCGAGCGCAGCGTGGCCGGCCGCAGCCCCGGCGTCCGCGTGCCCAGGTTCCCCGGCCAGGGCGGGACGGTGAGGGTGCCGGCCGCGTGGCTGATCGAGCAGGCCGGGTTCGGCAAGGGCTACCCGGGTGCCGGCGCGGCCAGGATCTCCTCCAAGCACACGCTGGCGCTGACCAACCGCGGCGGCGCGAGCACCGCCGAGCTGGTCGGGCTGGCCAGGCAGATCGCCGACGGGGTGCAGGCCGCGTTCGGCGTCAGGCTGGTCAACGAGCCGGTGCTGGTTGGCGTGAGCCTGTAGCGCCGACGGCGCCGACGGCGCCGTCCGCCGGGCCGGCCGGGTCGGGTGCGGCCAGCCAGGCGTCGATCGCGGCCAGCAGGTTCGCCCTGACGTGGCCGGGAGCCGCCGACCCGAGCACGGACATCCGGGCCAGGTCGGCCAGCCGGGAGTCGTCGAAGCCGTGCGCCGCGCGGGCGATCTCGTACTGCGCGGTCAGCCGCGAGCCGAAGAGCAGCGGGTCGTCGGCCCCGAGCGCCACCGGGATCCCGGCTCCGGTCAGGGTGCCGAGCGGGACCTCGGCCGGGGCGTTGGCCACGCCGAGCGCGACGTTCGACGCGGGGCACACCTCCAGCGTGACCTGGCGCTGCGCCAGCCTGCCGAGCAGCTCGGCATCGGCGGCCGCAGCCACGCCGTGCCCGATCCGTTCGGCGCGCAGCTCGTCCAGGCAGGCGCGCACGTTGGCTGGGCCGCAGAGCTCGCCGCCGTGCGGCACGCAGGTCAGCCCGGCCCTGGCCGCGATTCGGAAGGCGGGGGCGAAGTCCGCGGTGTTGCCGCGCCGCTCGTCGCTGGACAGGCCGAAGCCGGTCACCCCACGCCCGGCGAAGGTGGCGGCCAGCCGGGCCGCGGTCCGGGATTCGAGCGGATGCCTGGTCCGGTTGGCTGCGATGATCACGCCGATCCCGACCCCGGTCTCCCGCTGGGCGGCGGCGGTCGCGTCGAGCACGAGTTCGGTGAACGCGGTCAGCCCGCCGAAGCGGCCCGCGTAGCCGGACGGGTCCACCTGGTACTCGAGCCAGCCCGACCCCTCGGCCCGCTCGTCCTGCGCCATCTCGCTGATCAGCCGCCGGACGTCGGCCTCGGTGCGGAGCACGGCCCTCGCGCTGTCGTACAGCCGCTGGAACCTGAACCAGCCGCGCTCGTCGGTGCCGCGCAGCCTGGGCGGCCACTCCACCCCGAACGCGTCGGGCAGCGTGATTCGGTGCGTCCTGGCCAGCTCGATCAGCGTCTCCCGGCGCATGGAGCCGGTGAAGTGCAGGTGCAGATGCGCCTTGGGGAGCAGATCGAGCCGGCGGGCCATCTGCCTAGTGTGCCCTGGTGCGGGCGCCGCCCGGGTGGACGGCCGGCCTGACTGGTCAGCGTGACCGGTCAGCTGGCCTTGGCGAGCAGCTCACCCATCCGGGTAATGCCCTCCTCGAGGTCCGCGTCGGCGAGCGCCGCCGACAGCCGGAAGTAGCCGGGCGCCCCGAAGGCCTCCCCGGGCACCACGGCGACCTCCGCCTCGTCGAGCACGACCTCGGCGAGCTCGGCGGAGCTCTGGGGCCTGCGGCCGGCGACCTCCTTGCCGAGCACGCCCTTGACGCTCGGGAAGCAGTAGAAAGCTCCCTCTGGCAGCGGGCAGATCACCCCGGGGATCTTGTTCAGCATGATGGTCATCTGCTCGCGGCGCCTGGCGAACGCCTGGCGCATCTCGGCGACGGCGGAAAGGTCGCCGGAGACCGCGGTCAGCGCCGCCGCCTGCGCGATATTGCAGACGTTCGACGTGGCGTGCGACTGCATGTTCGTGGCGGCCGCGACCACGTCCTGCGGGCCGATCATCCAGCCGACCCGCCATCCGGTCATCGCGTAGGTCTTGGCGACCCCGTTGAGCACGACGCAGCGGTCGGCCAGCTCGGGCGCGGCCACCGGCATGGAGGTGAACGTCGCCGTCCCGTACACCAGGTGCTCGTAGATCTCGTCGGTGATCACCCACAGGCCCTTGTCCGCCGCCCAGTGGCCGATCTCGGCGACCAGCTCGGCCGGGTAGACGGCGCCGGTGGGATTCGACGGCGACACGAAGAGCAGCAGCTTGGTCCGGTCCGTGGTGTGCGCGTCGAGGTCGGCCACGTTGGTCAGGTAGCCCGAGTTCTCGTCGGTCAGCACCGGCACGGGCACGCCGCCCGCCAGCGCGATCACCTCGGGGTAGGTGGTCCAGTAAGGGGTCGGCACCAGCACCTCGTCACCGGGGTCGAGCAGCGCGGCGAACGCCTCGAACACGGCCTGCTTCCCGCCGTTGGTGATCAGCACCTGGCTGGCGGTCACGTCGAGACCGGAGTCCCGCTTGGTCTTGGCGGCCACGGCCGTCCGCAGCTCGGGCAGCCCGGGGGTCGGGGAGTACTTGTGGAACCGCGGCTCGGCACAGGCCCGCTGGGCGGCCGCGACGATGTAGCCGGGGGTGGGGAAGTCGGGCTCGCCGGCGCCGAAGCCGATCACCGGGCGGCCGGCCGCCTTGAGCGCCTTGGCCTTGGCGTCGACGGCGAGAGTGGCGGACTCGGCGATCGCTGAGATGCGGGCGGATAGCCTCGGCTTGGTGGGTGCCATGAGGACCATCCTCCCACTCAGGACCTTGCCCCGGTGATCTCTTGGCGCCCCGCCTCGCCCCGCCGGCGCATTGGTCGTGCGGTACCGGCGGCTGGCAGGAGACGGGCACGTGGCCGTGCTGGTCGCTCGTGGCCAAAATGCTGCGCGGTTCGACGCGAGGGCGTCCGGCAACGTACACTTCAACATCTGGTGGTTCTCCGTCAGGCTGCTCGCGCATGCCTGCGGTCATCCAGAGGGCAGTAGCTCAATTGGCTAGAGTCCCGGTCTCCAAAACCGGCGGTTGGGGGTTCGAGTCCCTCCTGCCCTGCGAGTTGGCTCGTAACCCTCGGGCCGGCGTCGGCGCGAGCCGGCTGTTCGACCAGCGCTATAGGTGAGGACATGGCGACTCAGGTACGTGGCCCGCAGGCCAGGAAGCCGGTGCGATCGACCGGCCCGGCGAAGCCGGAGCGGACTAGCCCCCCTGTCTTCCTTCGCGAGGTCAGGGCCGAGCTGCGGAAGGTGATCTGGCCGACCCGCAGGGAGCTCATCACGTACACCACGGTCGCGGTGGTCTTCATCCTGGTCATGGTGGGCATCGTGACCGGCATCGACACCGCGCTGACTGACCTGGTGTTCAAGATCTTCGGGTGACGGCGGCCGGGGCCTGAGCGCACTGCCGGCGACGGCGTGATCGCTCCGCGGTCGTGGTTCCGTCGGCCAGCAGTGCAGCGTCACAGACAGTACAGAGCCACAGACTGAGCGCGAGGAAGAGCCGCGCAGGGAAGATCAGAGAGAAAGAGCTATCGTGTCCGACTTCGATCAGGTCGGCGAGCCGCTAGACGGGCCCGCCGATGACGACCAGGCCGACGTGCTCGGCGAGTCAGGTGCCGGTGACGTCGGCGACCTCGCCGACGAGGCCGCGGCGACGGCCGATGCTGGCCAGGCCGAAGGGCCCGGTGCCGACGGCGAGGCTGGTGCCGACGGCGAGGCTGGTGCCGACGATGAGGAAGTCGACCCGCTCGTCGCCTTCGAGGCCGACCTGCGCAAGCTGCCCGGCGAGTGGTACGTCGTGCACTCCTACGCCGGTTACGAGAACCGGGTGCGCACCAACCTGGAGAGCCGGACCCAGTCGCTCAACATGGAGGACTTCATCTTCCAGATCGAGGTCCCCACGCATGAGGTGATCGAGGTCAAGAGCGGGAAGCGGCAGCAGGTGCAGGAGAAGGTGCTGCCCGGCTACATCCTGGTGCGGATGGAACTGACCGACGAGTCGTGGGCGGCCGTGCGCAACACGCCAGGCGTCACCGGGTTCGTCGGCCTGTCGAGCAGGCCATCGCCGCTCAGCCTGCCCGAGGTAGCGGCTCTGCTCGCGCCGGTGCCCGAGGAGAAGGCCGCCAAGAAGGCCGAGACCATGCGGGCCGCCGCGGTGGACTTCGAGGTGAACCAGTCGGTTACCGTTATGGACGGGCCGTTCGCCACGTTGCCCGCCACGGTGAGCGAGATCAACCCCGACACCCAGAAGCTCAAGGTGCTCGTGTCGATCTTCGGCCGGGAGACCCCGGTGGAGCTCTCGTTCGACCAGGTCAGCAAGATCTGAGCCGGCCGAGGCGGGCCGGGCCGGGAAGGGACTGGCCAGCGCCCGCTGGGCTGGTCGCCGCTGGGCTAGCAGGAGAGCGCGAGACAGGCAACTAAAGGCAACAAGGAAACTAGCAGGACGACGATAAGGACACTGGTCGAAATGGCTCCGAGGAAGAAGAAGATCGCTGCGATCGTGAAGGTCCAGCTCAATGCCGGAGCGGCCACCCCCGCGCCGCCGGTCGGCACCGCGCTCGGCCCGCACGGCGTCAACATCATGGACTTCGTGAAGCAGTACAACGCGGCGACCGAGTCGCAGCGCGGGAACATCATCCCGGTCGAGATCACGATCTACGAGGACCGGTCGTTCAGCTTCGTCACGAAGACCCCGCCGGCCGCCGAGCTGATCAAGAAGGCGGCGGGCGTCCAGAAGGGCAGTGCCGAGCCGCACAGGGCGAAGGTCGGCAAGATGACCATGGCCCAGGTCAGGGACGTCGCCCAGGTCAAGATGCCGGACCTGAACGCGACCAGCATGGAGGCCGCGGAGAAGATCATCGCGGGCACGGCCCGCTCGATGGGCATTACCGTCGAGGGCTGAGCAGTCGAGGGCTGAGCAATCGAAGGCTGAGCAGTCGAAGGCTGAGCAATCGAGTGCCTGAACCCGGCCGATCCGGGTGCCAGGCAGTGGCAGGGCCAGGCGCTGGTCCGTTCACCACGACCTCCGAGAGTTATCAGGGAGACAGGAATGAAGCGCAGCAAGGCCTACCGCAAGGCCGATGAACTCGTCGACGCGGCGAAGCTGTACACCCCGGCTCAGGCCGTGGACGTCGCACGGAAGACCGCGACGACAAAGTTCGACTCGACCGTCGAGGTGGCGGTCAGGCTCGGGGTCGACCCCCGCAAGGCGGACCAGATGGTCCGCGGCACCGTCAACCTGCCCCACGGCACCGGTAAGACCGCCCGCGTGCTCGTGTTCGCGGCTGGTGAGCGGGCCGAGGAGGCGCGCGCCG
>Ga0335077_10005033_pt1 | contig 16154 bp, 11 predicted proteins | sample Lox_Sample_31_FD_207151 | JGI IMG/M metagenome (GOLD analysis project Ga0335077, IMG submission 207151) | Soil microbial communities from Loxahatchee National Wildlife Refuge, Florida, United States - Lox_Sample_3.1 | ecosystem: Environmental > Terrestrial > Soil > Wetlands | place: USA...
CGCGATCTCGACGTTCTTTCGCGCCTCCTGGCCCGCTCCGATGTCTTCGTGCACAACCTCGTTCCCGGGGCCATCGAGCGGCTGGGCTTTGGCTACGATTCGGTGCACGATCGCCTTCCGCGGCTGATCTGGTGCGGGATCTCGGGCTATGGCCCCGATGGCCCGTACCGCGAGAAGAAAGCCTATGACATGCTGGTGCAGGCGGAGGCGGGCGTGATCAGCCTCACAGGCAGTGCCGAGGCTCCCGCCAAGGTTGGGATCTCGATTGCCGACATCGCGTCCGGACTCTACGGCTACTCTTCGATTCTCGCGGCCCTGATCGGCCGGGGCCGGACCGGTTGCGGAGAGCGGATCGACATCTCGATGCTGGAGTGCCTGGCGGAATGGATGATGCCGCCGTTGTATACGTGGCATGGCGCCGGCAAGATCCCCGCGCGCGCCGGTGTGCGGCACAACATGATCGTGCCTTACGGCGCGTATGCGTGCGCCGATGGCGCAGTGATTTTCTCGGTGCAGAACCAGCGCGAATGGGTGAGCCTCTGCCGCGATGTGTTGGATATGCCGGAACTGGCGGCCGATCCCCGCTTCGAAGCCAACGAGGACCGGTTGCGGAATCGCGAAGCACTGGAGCGGCTAATCGAGGAGTGCCTTGGACGCCACACGCAGGCGGAGGCCTTGGCGCGGCTCGATCATGCCGGCGTACCTACAGGCGCGGTGAACGACGTGCCAGACGTGGCGCGCCATCCGCAGCTTGCGGCGCGCGGGCGGTGGGTGAACGTGGAGTCGCCGGGCGGTGTCATCCCCGCGCTGCTGCCGCCCCACAATCTGGAGCACGCACCGCCGCGGATGGGCGCGGTTCCGGCGCTGGGCGAGCACACCGCGGAGATCCTGGCCGAACTCGGCATGGGATAATGGTCTCCCCCATTCCGAGAGAGGCATCCCATGACTCGCAGCATGTTGTTTGTTCCGGCCGCCCGCTGGCCTATGATCCAGAAGGCCGCGGCCAGTACCGCCGATGCCGTCTGCATCGACCTGGAAGACTCCGTCCCGGTGGACGAGAAGCCCGCCAGCCGCGGCAATGCCATCCGCGCGTTCACAGAGCTGGATTTCGGGGGACGCCGGCGCATGCTGCGCATAAACGGGCTCGATACGCCCTTTGCTTATCGCGATGTGATCGAGGTGGTGGAGGCTGCCGGCGATCGGATGGACCTGATCATGCTCCCTAAGGCCGGCTCGTGCGAAGATGTCGCCTTCCTCGACAAACTGCTTACCCAGATCGAAATGCACCGTGGCTTTGCGAGACCCATCGGGATCGAGGCACAAATCGAGACTGCCGCAGGCTTTGTATGGCTGCGGGAGATCGCGCGGTCGTCCCCGCGCCTGGAGGCTCTGATCTTCGGGCCTGGCGATTATTCGGCCTCCATGCGCATGCCTTTATCCTCGATCGGCGAATTCGATGCGCACGACGAGCTCTACCCCGGCCATCGGTGGCACGCCGTCATGCATGCCATCGTGGCAGCGGCGCGCGCCCACGGGCTGCGCTGCATGGACGGCCCGTACGCCGGCTACCGGGATGCCTCGGGATTTGAGCGCTCGTGCCGCATCGCCCGCGCCATGGGCTTCGACGGCAAGCAGTGCATCCACCCGAGCCAACTGGCTACCGTCAACTCACTGTTCGGTCCTACCGAGGAAGAAGTGAGGCAGGCCGAGCAGGTGGTGCGCGCTTACGAAGAGGCTGCCGCTGCCGGCAGAGGCGCCGCCACTTGGAACGGCAGGATGATCGACGCCGCCAATCTGCGGATGGCCCGCGTTGTGCTCGAGCGGCGCCAATCGGAGCCGCGACCGTAAAGAGCGTCCTTACATCCCCATCGTTTTGGCTTGACGCCCGGAGGAATGTGGGCTACGCTTTCCCTGTAGCTGGCTATGGGTAGAGGATGCTGATGTGAGCTGGTTCAATCGCCTCTCGAATCTCATGCGCGTTGAGGATCTGAACAGGGAAATCGATGAGGAACTGCAGTTTCACATCGACGCGCGTGTCCGTGACAACCTCAACGCCGGGATGACTGAGGAAGCCGCCCGGCAGGACGCCAGGCGCCGCTTCGGCAATTGGACGTCGGCGAAAGAAAAGGCGCACGAAATGAATATCCTCGTGACGATCCAGACGATCGGCCAGGACCTCCTCTACGCTCTCCGCAGTCTGCGCAAGTCTCCTGGGTTTACGGCATTGGCTGTGCTGGCGATGGCGCTCGGCATTGGAGCCAACACCGCGGTCTTCACTGTAGTCAACGGAGTGCTTTTGCGCCCACTGCCTCTTGTCCAACCGGAGCGGCTGTTCCTGATCTCCTACCAGCAGGAAACTTTTCCTTTTCCCGGCGTCCTGTCTAACTATGACTATGTCGAGTTCCAGCGGCGGACCCGGGCCTTTGAGAGCGTCACGGCTTTTGCCCCCGCGGGAGAGGTCACCATGACCGGAGCGGGAGACGCCGTTCGGCTGCCGGTGGGGCTCGTCACCTCTAGTTTCTTTCCGGTTCTGCGTGTAAGGCCCTTGATAGGCAGAACGTTCACCGCCCAGGAAGAGGAACGCGGCTCCCCAGGCGTCGCCGTGCTGAGCGAAGGACTGTGGCGCGGCCGTTTTGCGGCGGATCCGGACATCCTGGGAAAGTCCATCACGCTGGACGGGATCAAGCATAGCGTGATCGGCGTCATGCCGGCAGGGTTCGCGTTCGCGTTTCCGGGCGACCCTCAATTGTGGTTGGCTCTCTCGGTCGCGGGTAACGCGCCGGGGAACTCGTTTTTTCCGTACGCCATCGGGCGATTGCAGCCGGATGTTACTCAGCGGCAGGCGCAGGCGGAACTGGAGGCCCTCGCCCCGCAGTTACCCTGGCAACATATGATGGCGGCGGCCGGCGCCCCAGCCGCGAGGGACAGATGGGTCGCCGAGGTTCTCCCGCTCCCGGATATGCTGGCCGGCCGGATTCGGAAATCGCTTCTCATCTTTATGGGAGCAGTCGCCTTCGTATTGTTGATCGCGTGCGCCAATGTGGCCAATCTGCTGCTGATGAAGGGATCCCTGCGACGCCAGGAGATGGCCGTGCGCACGGCGCTGGGGGCGGCGCGGAGCCGGTTGGTGCGACAGTTGCTGACCGAGAGTGCGCTGCTGTCGCTCGGCGGCGCCCTGACAGGATTGTTGTTGGCGATTCTTGGGGTCCGCGCTCTGCTCGCACTTGCGCCCGCCGGAATCCTTCCCCGGGTCGCCGAGATCCACCTGGATGCCAGGGTGATCGGTTTCGCTCTGGTGCTTGGGGCGGTCACCGGAATTCTGTTTGGTCTGCCGCCGGCAATCCAGGCCACGGGCCGGGAGTTGCGCACTTTCCTCAGTCAGGCCGGGCGCGGCATAACCGGCCGCGGTGAAGGCTTGCGGAGTGTCCTGGTGGTCTCCGAAATTGCCTTGACACTGGTTTTGCTCACCGGCGCCGGCCTGCTGCTCAGGAGCTTTCTGCGGATGCGCGCGGTGGATCCTGGTTTTCACGCGGAAAACGTTCTGACCATGACGGTCGATCTTCCGGAATCCCTGTACAATACGACGGCCAGCATTCAGGCATTTCACGCACGCACTCTGGAAACGCTATCTAACCTCCCTGGAGTATTGGCGGCAGGCGCCGTCAACTTTCTTCCCTTCAAAGGCGCGATGACGGGGCTCTTTTATCTCTATGACGGGCGGCCAGTGCCGCGTAGCAATATGGTGGATAAGTCCGCCGTGAGTGCGGAATACTTCCGAGTGATGGGAATTCCGTTGCTGAGCGGCAGAGCTTTTGGCGACCAGGATAGCTCTACCGCTCCGCGGGTCGCGATCATCAGCCGGAGTGTGGCGCGAACCTTCTGGCCAGATGGCGATGCCCTCGGACAGCGCATTACCCTGGAAGACCACCCCAAGCCAGGGAATGAGGACTGGCTCACGATTGTCGGGGTGGTGGATGACGTGCGGCAAAGAGGTCCCACAGAGAAGGTACATCCGGCCATCTATCAACCTTACGAACAGTTGAAGAAGGCAATGTTTCTCAGCACCATGACCTTCGCGATACGCACCGCCGCACAACCAGGGACCATGGCGACTGCCATGCGCGGCGTTCTGCGGGAAATGGATCGGAATCAGCCGCCGCAATCGATCATCACCATGACCGACCTCGTGGCGGCCCGAACCGCCGAGCCGCGGTTTCAGACCCGCCTGATTGCGATCTTCTCGATGCTCGCTCTTCTTTTAGCGGCGATCGGTGTGTATGGCGTTCTGGCCTGCGCGGTGGCCGAACGGACGCGCGAAATCGGTATTCGGATGGCCTTAGGCGCGGAGATGAGAGACATCGTGCGCATGGTCTTGAGGCGAAGCCTGCTTCTGGTGACGGTGGGCATCTCGCTTGGAGTCGCCGGTGCGTTGGCCATCACTCGCGTCCTCGCAAAGTTCCTGTTCGAAGTGAAGCCCACAGACCCTGCAACGTTCGTCACGGTAGCCGCATTACTTGCGGCTGTCGCGCTGCTCTCCGGTTGGCTGCCCGCGCAACGCGCCACGCAAGTGGACCCTCTGGCCGCTTTGAGGTGGGAATAGTCTTATCGCCGGGCCCTGAGCTGCCCGCCGGCGGGAACGCCTGAACACCCCGCGCCACGCCCCGTTGTATGGTGGAGTCTTGGACTTCTCCTGCAACATCTGCGGCAAGGCGAATTCGGGAGTCGAGGAATCCGGGCGCGAAGGTACGCCCTGCGCGGGCTGCGGCGCCTCCATGCGGCACCGGTCGCTGATGGCCGTGCTGTGCCAGGAGCTCTTCGGTGTTGCGTATTCCCTCCACCGCCTGCCGGCGCTCAAGAGCATTCGCGGACTTGGCTTGAGCGACAGCGATCCATATGCGGTTGTTCTCGCGGACCGCTTCCAGTACCGCAACACGTATCTGCACCGGGACCCGGTGCTCGATATCGCCGATCCGGGCCCGCAGGAAGCCGCAGCTCTCGATTTTCTGCTGGCCTCGGAGGTGTTCGAGCACGTCCGCCCGCCGGTGGAGCGGGCATTTCAAAAGGTGGCGGCCATGTTGCGTCCCGATGGCATGTTGGTGATGACCGTGCCGTACGAACTCGAGGGCGCCACACGAGAGCACTTTCCAGAGCTTGAAGATTTCGCGGCGGTGGTGCTGCGTAGCGGGCCCGCGCTGGTGAATCGAACCGCGGATGGGCAACTGCAGCTCTTTTCGGACCTGGTGTTCCACGGCGGACGGGGGTCCACTCTGGAACTGCGCTGCTTCAGTGAGGCCGGACTGCGCGCGGCGCTGGCGGATGCGGGCTTCGGCTACGTGCGCATCCATGCGGAGGACTATCCGGAGTTCGGGATCGTTCACCGGGAGAAATGGTCGCTGCCGGTTGCGGCTCGCCGGCGAGCGCCGGAAACGAACCGCGCACTCATCTGTGAGCTGCTCGAGCGGAACTGGAGCGAATGGTATCGTCCCCTGCGGGAGGAGAACGCGCGTCTGCACGCCGAATTGATGTCGCGCACGGAGTGGACGAAATCGCTGGAGAGCAGGATGAACGCGGAGATCGGGGAGCGGACCGCGTGGGCTCGCGATCTCGAAGCGCAGATTCAGGAACGAACGGCGTGGGCGCAACGGGTCGATCAGGAAAGGAAGACCCTGGAGGAGCACCTGTCTCGTACTCGTTCGAGCCTGTGGTATCGGCTGGGCAGGCGATTGGGACTGATTGCCTGAATCGGCGGGGCGCGATAGGGGCGCAGTGGATCCGAACCCATTGCCGGGTGGTTATGGAAAGGCCTTAACAGGAGATACTGCAGATGACGGAATCACGTTCGGGCGGCCGCTGCTATGAGGACTTCGTGGTGGGGATGGTGATCCGGCACACGCTTGGCCGCACAGTCACCGCGGCCGACAACACCTGGTTTACGCTGCTTACCGTGAACCCGAACCCCATCCACTTCAATCGCCACTACGCCGCGCAGACGGAGTTTCGCCAGCCTCTGGTGAATTCGACATTCACCCTGGCGCTGGTAACCGGATTATCGGTAGCGGATGTCTCGCAGTACGCGGTGAACCTGGGCTGGGACGAAGTCCGGATGCCTGCTCCGGTCTTTGAAGGCGACACCATCTACGCGCAGACCGAGGTGCTCACCACCCGCGAATCAAAATCGCGGCCGCATATGGGGCTGGTCGAGATCAAAACTACCGGCTTCAAGCAGGACGGTACGGTTGTTCTCACATTCCGCCGGACAATCCTTGTCTATAAGCGGGGACACGTGCCGCAATTGCCCGCGCCATCGCCCAGGTGAGCCAGCGCCGAATCAGCGCACCGGCACTTCTTCGTCAGTGAGGGCGGCCTTCGCCGCCCGCGCCGCCGAAGTCTTGGGATGCTTCTCGCCCCACTCGCGTTGGAAGGTGGACTCCGCGCGGGTGAACATCTCGACGGCTTCGGCGCGATGGCCGGTCTTGGCCTCGCACAATGCCAGCCGCATCTGCAAGTGGCCCACGTCCACGTTGTCGGGCCGGGTCACCTGCTTCTCCCAGAAGGCCACCTTTTCGCGATACAGGCGCCGCGCGTCTTCGTACTGCTCCCGGCAGAAGTGCAGGTCCGGCAGGCTCATCGAGATCACGGGATGCTCGGCGGGATTCTTGCCCTGGCTCAGCAACTGCGCGTGGACGACCTTGGTTTCCAGCGTGATCGCCCGGTGAATGATTTCCTCGGCCTCCCCTCGCCGCTCCTGCCGGATCAGCGCATCCGCCAGCCGCTGCAGATCGAAGATCACGCTCGCGATGTTGCCCGCTTGCTCGTCTCCGGTGACCGCCTGCCGGTAATGCACCTCCGCCTCGCTGAAGCGCCCGTCGTCGGTGCAGAGATCGCCCCAGCACAAGTAGCCCTGGTACAAGAGGACATGCTCGGGCCGCGACTCCGCATTCGCTTTCGAGAAGCCTTGCCGGAACAGGTCCTCGGCTTCGCGGATTCTGCCTTCGCGGTGAAGCAGGCTGGCTCGCAGAATTTCAATCTGCCAGAGGAGCTTCGACTTCAGCGGCTCCTTCATTTTTCCCGCCAGTGTGTAGGCTTCGCCGTAGAACTTGCGGGCGCCTGTCCAGTCCTTTCGCTCGCGGCAGCGGAGGGCGGCGTGAGTCAATGCGACGACCGCCCGTTTCGGAGCGTTGACGAAAATCCACAGTGCGACCACCGCGACCACTGCGGACACTATCCAGACCATGGCTGGAAGTATAGCCTCCTGGCTCTCCAGGGACACGCTAGACTTTGGTTATTGCGCTGGTGCTTGCTTGTAGTCGGGAATCAGGGTTGTCCGACGGGCGCGGGAGCGGATTTGGCGGCGGGCGCTGCCGTTGCCGCTTTGGGTTGCGGCTTGGCCGCTTCGGCGGCCGCCTCCAGGGCGCGACGGAACACGTACACCACATACAACCCGAAAACCACGGCGGTCAATAGTGCGGTCAGGAACAGGAAGAGACCATCCACTGTCCCCGCCTGCCCGGTAACGATGAGCCAGACCGCCGCGCCGAGCCCACCGAGTATCATCAAGATACTGAAAAGAAACAAAAAACCGCGATCCGACATAGCTCTGTCGTTTCAGCTCCCTCTGGCGGAGTTAACAACCCGCCCCGACCAGTATTGTATAGCAAAAGGCGAGGTCTTCGTTGGTGCGGCATTGGCGAAGGATAGTGTCTACAGAGTCGGGCCGTTTTGGTAGTTGATCGGAACCCATATGCGCCACTACCTTTGAGCGTTTGCTTGACTCCCAAAAAGAACGGCCATTGCACGTAGAATGAAAGCCAGATGTCCATCTGGCAGGATGCTCGAATCGCCCTGCGCCTCCTGGCGCGCTCTCCGGTCCCGACCGCGATCGCATTGATCTCGATCGTCCTCAGCGTGGGTGCGACGGCGGTGGTCTTCACTGCGATCCGGGCCGTTCTGATTCGCCCGCTGCCCTTCTCGCATCCCGAAGACCTGGTGCAGTTGCGCAGCGAGTTTCGGGGCGTGCAGCAGCAGTCGTCAGGCGCCTGGGTGGTGTGGAATGACGTGGTCGAGTTGAACCGGAGGACGCGGACTCTCGGCCCGGTCTTGGCATACGGAAATGCGGTCTTCGATCTCGCCGGCGAAGGCAATTCCATTCCCGAGGCGTTGTACGGGGTCCAGATGCAGGCCGGCCTGTTTCCTGTGCTGGGCGTCTCTCCAATGTTGGGACGCAACGTCACTCCCGAAGAGGATCGGCCGGGGCAGCCTGAGGTGATGATCCTCAGCTATGGCCTGTGGGTGCGGCGCTTCCACTCGGACCCGGCGGTGATAGGGGGCGCGGTCACGGTGAACGGCCATGCCGTCCGGGTAATCGGTGTGATGCCGCCGGAGTTCAATTTCCCGATGCGGCGCGCGGCGGTTCATACGCCCGCTCCTTACGTCGAGTTTTGGGCGACGCCGTTCCACAGAGGGTCAAACCCCATTGCCGGCTATGATGCGGTAGCGAGGCTCCGGCCAGGAGTTTCGTTGAGCCAGGCACGACAGGAACTTGCCTCGTTGAGTGCCGGTCTGGAGCGCGAATTCCCGGGGACCAATCGCGACCGAGTACTGCTCGTGAACTCCCTCCGCGAGGAATCTCTGGGAGGTGCGCAGGACAGCCTCCTGCTGCTGATGGGCGCGGCGGTCTTGTTTATGCTGATCGGCTGCGGCAATGTCGCGAACCTGCTGCTGGCGCGTGGAGTGGCGCGGCGGGGAGAAATCGCGGTGCGGCTGGCGCTCGGGGCGCGGCTGGCGCGGATCATTCGCCAACTGCTGACTGAGAGCTGTCTGCTCGCGCTGCTCGGCGGGCTGGGCGGTTATGTCCTTGCCGCCGGGGCTTGGAAGGTGCTTCCGGCAATCGCACCGGTGAGCATTCCGCGTCTTGCCTCCGGACGCGCCGATATGGCAGTCCTGGGATTTGCACTGGCGCTGGCGGTGCTCAATGGCATTCTGTTCGGAATGGCGCCGGCGCTGCGATTGTCCCTCGGAGAGGCCGGCGTCACAGGACTGACGCGCAGCGGCACCGCCCGCGGAAGTGACCGGGTGCGTTTCGTCCTGGTGGTGGCAGAAGTGGCGCTCTCGATGGTGCTGGTGGTCACCGGCGGCCGGTTGTTGGGGAGCTTCGTCAAGCTGCTGATGACGGACCCGGGCTTTCAGGCAGACCGTGTGCTTGCTTCGGTGGTGCTGCCGGCTCCCGCGCGGTACCGCGAGCCGGAGCGGCGCTCACTGTTCTACCAGCGCATTCTGGATGCTGTGCGAGCGATTCCGGGTGTGGAGAGCGCCGGGACGGTGGACGCCCTGCCGTTCAGCGGAGAGAATCACGGAGGATTTGTCAGCAAGGGTCTTGCTTCGCCGGAACCGCCGTTGACCTCGGAGATCGACGTGGTGGGAGGCGACTATCTGCAAGCCCTGGGAATCCGGCTGGTGGAAGGCCGCTGGTTCGGCGAAGAGGAATTCCGGCAGGCGGACGGAAACGACGGACCGGCGATCGTGAGTACGCTGGTGGCACGGCGCCTGTGGCCGAATGCGAGCGCGCTTGGCCGGCGCATCTGTGTGTATTGCACTCCGGAGAATCCCAACAACTGGAAACAGGTAGTCGGCGTGGTGGCGGGAGCCAATCACATTGCTCTGGACGAGCCCGAACTCGGCAACGTCTATCTCGCCGCTGCGGCCATGCAGAAAGCGCAGTTCCTGGTGGTGCGCACGGCGCGGCCCGCGGGCGAGACCGGGCAGGCCATCCGGCGCGCCATCGCGGCCCTCGATCCCAATCAAACGGTGCTGCTCAGCGCCACCATGCGCGATCTCATTTCCGACTCTCTGGCCGGACGCCGTTTTATTCTCACGCTGCTCGCGGTGACGGGTCTGCTCGCGCTGGCGATGGCCGCGGCGGGAGTCTATGGCGTCCTGTCGTATACCACGTCGCGGCGCGTGCAGGAGATCGGCATTCGCATGGCCGTAGGTGCGGCCCCCCGCGACGTTTTCGCATTGATTTTCCGGCAGGGTTTCGGCACCGTTGCGGTGGGCCTGGCGGTGGGATTCGCGGGCGCGGCAATCGCGGGGCGCGTCCTGCGAAACGTGTTGGCGGGCCTCGAGTCGGGCCATCCGGCCTCCGGGTGGATCGCCGCCGGGCTGGTGACGATTGCCGCGGGCGCCGGTTGTTGGATCCCCGCGCGGAGGGCGACGCGCACCGATCCGATTTCGGCATTGCGGACGGAATAAGGCCCCAGAGCAGCGAGTCGCTGTTCGCCCGGACGTTATAATAAAGGTACCGCCTCGTCTCAAATGGAACTCCGCGAAAAGGTTTCGCAACTTCCTCTGAAACCCGGCGTGTACCTGTATAAGGACGCCGGCGGGCGCGTCATTTACGTGGGCAAGGCGAAAATCCTCCGCAATCGCGTCCGCAGCTACTTTTCCGACGACAAACTGGCGGATGTCAAGACCGGCACCCTGATCTCGGAGGCGTGCGACGTCGATTACATCCTGGTGGACAACGAGAAAGAGGCGTTGGCGCTGGAGAACAACCTGATCAAGCAGTACAAGCCGCGCTTCAACATCCTGCTCCGCGACGACAAGACCTACCCCTACGTCAAGCTCACCAACGAGAAGTACCCGCGGGTTTACGTCACTCGCCGCCTGCGCAAGGACGGCGCCACTTACTACGGCCCGTATTTTCCCGCCAACCTCGCGCACCGGCTGGTGCACTTCATCCACCGGCATTTTCTGGTGCCGTCGTGCAAGATCGATCTCACGCGATTCCACCCCAAACCGTGCCTGCAATATCACATTCACCGATGCCTGGGTCCCTGCGTCGAGGGACTCACCACCGGCGATATCTACGCCGGCGCGGTGCGCGACGTCCGGCTGTTTCTGGAAGGCCGGCATTCGGACCTGGCGCGCGGCTTGCGAGCCCGCATGGAATTCGCTTCCGAGGCGATGCGCTTCGAGGAAGCCGCGTCGCTGCGCGACTTGCTCGCGACCGTGGAGGAAATGGACGAGCGGCAGAAGATGGCCGCGGCCAAGGGCGACGACGTGGACATCTTTGCCTGTTACGCCGAGCCCCCGCTGGTGGCCATCAATCTCTTTCACCTCCGCAACGGGCAGATCGTGGACCGGCGCGAGTTCTTCTGGGAAGACCAGGTGGAGTTCGACGAGCCCGAGTTCTTTTCGTCGCTGCTGCAGCAGCTTTATCTCGACCAGCAGTACATCCCCAACGAGATCCATGTGCCGGTGGACTTCGAAGACCGCCAGACGCTGGAGGAGCTGCTCACCGAAAAGCGCAAGCACAAGGTGGAAATCCGCACGCCGCAGCGCGGCCAGAAGAAAGCCCTGCTCGACCTGGTGGGGACCAACGCCAGGCACAGCTTCGACGCGCGCTTCCGCGTCCTGAAGCCTTCGTCGCACGCCATTCAGGAGGCCTTGCAGGACTCGCTGAATCTCCCTTCGGCGCCGGCGCGCATCGAGTGCTTCGACATCTCCCACATACAGGGTACCGACAAGGTGGCCAGCATGGTGGTGTGGGAGGACGGCCGGATGAAGAAGTCCGACTACCGCAAGTTCATCATCCGGACGGTGATCGGCAACGACGATTTTGCCAGCATGCGCGAGGTGGTGACGCGCCGTTACTCGCGGCTGCAGGAAGAAAAGGCGCCGATGCCCGGGCTGGTGCTGATCGATGGCGGGCTGGGTCAGTTGCACGCCGCCGCCGAGGCGCTGGAAGCGATCGGCGTCGTGGACCAGCCGCTCGCCTCGATCGCCAAGCGCGAAGAGATCATCTACGTCTACGGCCAGGAGGACGAGCCGGTGGTGCTCGATCGCTTCTCGCCGATCCTGCACCTGGTGCAGTCGATCCGCGACGAAGCGCATCGCTTCGCAGTGACGTTCCACCGTTCGCGCCGCAACGCCCGGCAGCTTACCTCCGAGCTCGATCAGATCGAGGGCGTCGGCAAGGTGACGGTGCGGAAGCTGCTGAAGGAATTCGGCAGCTCCGAGCTGGTGCGGGCAGCCTCGGAAGATCAACTGGCGCGGGTGGTGGGCCGCGCCGCCGCGCGTCGCGTACGATCGCACTATCAGGCACCGACGACCGGATGAATTGGCGCTTATTCCACAAAACGGTATCCCGTGCCGTGAACTGTCAGGAAGTAGCGCGGCACACTGGGGTCGGGCTCGAGTTTCTGCCTGAGCTTCACCACGTGCGAATCCACCGTGCGGGCCGTCGGCGCCGATTCGAAGCCCCACACACTTTCGAGAATCATCTCGCGCGTCAGCACCCGATTGGGATTGCGCAGAAAATAATTCAGAAGATTGTATTCGGCAGGCGTCAGTGGGACCTCCACCCCCCGGTTCGTCACCAGGCGTCTTCTGGTATCGACTTCGATGCTGCAGAAGCCGCGCGTGGACGGAGCAGTGCGCCGCAGCACGGCTTTGATCCCCGCCAGCAGTTCCCTGGCTCCGACCGGTTTGACCAGGAAATCGTCGGCGCCCAACTCGAGCAGCAGGACACGGTCAAACTCTTCCCTGGCCGCGCTGATGACGATGATCGGCGTGTCCAGGCCGCCGGCGCGCACCCGCTTGCAGATTTCGGCGCCGTCGAGCCCGGGCAGCCGCAGGTCTACGAGGATCAAGTCTGGCCTCGTCAGGAACACGCGCTCCAACGCGCTGCGGCCGTCGGCGGCTTCCTCCACTTGAAATCCTTCGCTCGTGAGCAGAGTCCTGACGATGCCGCGTACCTCCGGATCGTCTTCGATTAGCATCACGTTGCGGATCGAGGAGTCGGATTCCATACGGAGCCAGGAATTCCCCGCCAAATCTGTCCCCGGTTTCCGCTAAACAGGTTGGGAGGGATAGCCTTGCGGAAAACGCGTGGCCCAGAACATGGGGGCACTCGTGCCTGCCCACCAAAGGTGAGTGTGCCTATCCGGTGGCGGAACGGTGTGGAGGAGGCAATCCCACCTGCTTTCAGATTTGCCTGCGGATCCCGCTTAGGCCTCGTGGCCTTTCGATTGGCCCTGGTGATGGCCGCCACCCTGGCCCCTCCCGCGTATGCCCAACAGCCGGCGGCCGATCCTGCGAAGCTCGACCAGATTCTCCAGCAGTTGACCCGGTTGCAAGAGGAGAGTCAAAAGCTGCAGCAGATGATCGACGACCTCCGCCGCCAGGTGACCGAACTGCGCTCTGCCAAATCGCCCGAATCGCAGGCGGCGCAACCGGAACACATCGAGGAGAAAGTCGCGATCCTCGACCAGCGCGTCCAGGATCTCGACTCGGGCAAGGTCGAAGCCGCCGGGCATTTCCCTCTCAAGATCTCCGGGCTCGTGCTGATGAATTCCTATCTCTACGCCGGCAAGACTGGCGGGGTGGATTTGCCGCTGGCAGCCACGCCCGGACCCGGTCAGCAGTCCTCCGGGGCGACTTTCCGCAACACCGAGATCGGTTTTCTGTACTCCGGGTCGCAGGGCATCCTGGGCGCCCAAATCTCCGGCGAGTTGCACCTCGATTTCTTCGGCGGCACCCTGAATTCGCAGAACAACCTGGCGCGGATTCAGCGCGCCGACATCGGGCTGAACTGGGCGAGCCGCAGCCTGACGTTCGCGCTCGATAAGCCGATCCTCTCGCCCCGCAACCCCGATTCGCTTTCGCAACTCGGCGTCCCCGCGCTGGCCAACAGCGGCAATCTCTGGCTCTGGCAGCCGCAGTTGCGATACGAGGAGCGCGTCCGGTTCAGCGATACGATGGGGCTCGAGGCGCGCGTGGGCGTTTATCAGACCAACGAAAGCCTGGCCGGCCTGCCCACCGGAGTGAGGCTGTCGCCGTCGCGGCCCGCGTTACAAGGCCGTTTTGCGTTCTTCCGCGATTCCGGCAACGGGCGGCGTATCGAGCTCGCTCCCGGATTTCACGTGAGCGAATCGCTGGCGGCGGGCATGCACGCGCGTTCGTACGCGGCTTCCGTGGATTGGTTGATCCCGCTCCTGCCGCGCGTCGACTGGACCGGCTTCGCCTTCACCGGTCAGGACTTGTCCGGTCTGGGCATCGGCGCGCTGCATCAGGGGCTGACTTTGCGTGGCGGCCGTCTGCTCCCGGTGCGCACCCGCGGCGGCTGGACGCAATTGACCTTGCATGCCACCGGACGTCTCGACCTGAATTGGATTGCCGGCCTGGATGACGACGTTAACCGCGATCTCGCGCCGAACGGAATAGGGCGCAATCTCACCTATCTCGCCAACCTGCGCTTCCGCCTCGCGCCTAACCTGGCTCTTGGGCCCGAGATTATGCAGATCCGCACCACCTACCTCGAATCCGGTATCCTGCGCATCAACCGTTATGATCTGGCGTTGGGTTATTTCTTTTAATCTCGTGTTGGCGGCGGTCTGTATCTCCGCCAAGGGCGCTACGGTCTCCGGGCGGGCACAGCTGTCCGGGGCCAAGGATCACACGGGAGTGGTCGTATGGCTGGAACCGATCGGCGCCAAGCCTCCCGAAACCGCCCCCCAGACGGTATCGATGGCGCACCTGCACAAGACATTTGTGCCGCATGCCGTGGCGCTGCGCATCGGGTCGAAGGTACGTTTCCCGAATCAGGATCCCTTCTTTCACAACGCCTTTTCGAACTACGACGGCGAGATGTTCGACGTGGGCCTGCATCCTCCCGGCTCGGCTCGCGAGATTACGTTCCATCGGCCGGGTGTGGTGCGCGTTTTCTGCAACATTCACCCCACCATGAGCGCGGTCATCGTGGTGCTGGACACCCCGTGGTTCGCGATCACGAACGCGCAAGGCGCCTTTCGCGTCCCGGACCTGCCGCCCGGTGAGTATCGTTTGAAGGTCTTCTACGAGCGTGCCCTGCCCGAGACGCTGGAAAAGCTCGATCGCCAGATCAGAATCGGGCCCGAAGACCTCAGTTTGCCGGACCTCGAGGTCTCCGAGGCGGGATACGTCGTACCGCCTCACAAGAACAAGTTCGGCAAGGACTACCCGGCGGTCATCGTCGATCAATACCCCGGGGGCAGGCGATGAATGTCCGGGGATCTCTCCTTTCGAAGATCTACCTGGCGACTGCCGTTGCGGTGACCCTCTTGTTTGCCGCGGCGGGCTGGCTTTTCCTGTACGAAGCCTCGGCGGCGCTGCACTCCGGCCTCGAACAGGAACTGATAGCCAGCCTGAAGACCGCGGACGCTTTTCTCGAATCGAGGACGGAGCACCTCGCCACCGCCAGCACGCTCCTGGCTTCGATGTCGGACATCCGTGCCGCGTTCGGATCGCGAGATGCCGCCACCATCCGCGATACGGCGTCGGAGTTTTGGGCGAGGGCCGAGGCGGTTCACCCCAATGGAGACTCCGCGGCGTTCGCTGTGGCCGGACCGGACGGCATCGTCATGGCGTTGGTAGCAGGATCGGCTCCCCCAGAGCTGGAGGATGGCCGGCGGCTGCCAGCGAGCATGCTCGGACCGGCACGGCGCGGCTTCCCGCATCAAAGCCGCGCCTTCGCTCAATGGGACGGAACCATCTGGCAGGTGTTGGCGACTCCCGTGTATGTGGACTCCGGCAATCGCCCAGGGCTGCTGAACATCCTCGTGGCGGCCCACGCGTTGACCGAAGAGACGCTTGAGGATTGGAAGGCGCGAACGGGAGGAATCGATTTTCTGCTGCGCACCGGCGGCCGCACCGTGCTGGCCACCGTGAGCCCGGAAATGGCGGCACGGATCGCCGCCGGCCCCGCTCGCTTCGCCATTCGCTCCACCATGCTCCGCGATGGAGAGGGCAGCGCTCTTGCGGAATTGTGGGCAGTCCGATCCTTCGACGGAGTGGAAGCCCGCATCAGCCTGCTTCGCCGCAAGATGGTCGCCGCCTGGCTGCTCGCCATGACCGCTGGTTTGGCATTGAGTTATGCGCTGGCGCGTCGCATCGTGCGTCCCGTGCGCGTCTTGAACCAGGTGGCGCAGGAGGTGGGCCGGGGCAACTATGCCATGCGCGCCCCCGAGGATTCGCAAGACGAATTGGGAGTGCTCGCGCGGACTTTCAATCAGATGTCCGTGGCGATTCAGGCTTCGCGCGATGAACAGGTCCGCAGCGCCCAGATCCTGGCAATCGGACGTCTTGCCGCTGCGATCGCCCATGATCTGCGAAATCCG
>Ga0335077_10005034_pt1 | contig 16152 bp, 14 predicted proteins | sample Lox_Sample_31_FD_207151 | JGI IMG/M metagenome (GOLD analysis project Ga0335077, IMG submission 207151) | Soil microbial communities from Loxahatchee National Wildlife Refuge, Florida, United States - Lox_Sample_3.1 | ecosystem: Environmental > Terrestrial > Soil > Wetlands | place: USA...
GTCGGTCTTGGCAGGGCACAGAATGCCTCTCGAGCCCCAGCGAGGTGTGACCCACACCACCCGGGGCGGGGCGTCGCCAACCCGATCTTCTGTCCCGCTACTCAGACCCGTAGTGCATTAGCGCAAATAGTGGAGCGGGTCGTGGGGTGTCGTCCCCTCTCGGACTTCGAAGTGGAGGTGGGGACCGGTGGCGCGGCCGGACTGGCCAACCCGAGCGATGAGCGTTCCCGCGTCGACCGCGTCTCCCTCCTTCACGAGCACCGCGCTGAGGTGTGCATAGACGGTGGCGAGCGATGCCGGATGTCGGAGGATGACGATGACGCCGTACCCGGACTGACGCCCGGTAAACGCCACCACGCCGCGCTCAGCGGCCACCACCGGCGAGCCCTCGGGCGCGGCGATATCAATTCCGTCGTGTCGTTGGCCCTGTTTGACGCCGAATCCTCGCCCGAGTACGCCCACCCCGTTCTGCAAAGGCCAGCGCATCTTGCCGGCTCGCACCGCCGGGAGAAGGACCGAGGGCGCGGTGATGACCTGGGATGGCGGCTCCACCGTTCCAGCCGCGAGCGGTGGAACCTCGAGCGGTCGCGGCGCCCCGGGGATGAAGAGCTCCATCCCCACCTGCAGGCACCTGGGGTCAGTGAGCTCGTTCACTTCCATGAGCTCGCGTGGCGTTAGACCGTAGGTCTTGGCGATCCGGTAGATGGTCTCGCCCCTCTTCACCACGTGGATCACCCCGACGAGGTCGGGCTCGCCGTAGAGCTCCGCGGCTCCCGGCGGGAATGCCTCCTCGCGAGTCGTCGCTAGCGGCGGCCCGCGCTGGCGACCGGCGCAGCCGGCGACGGCGAGCACGGCGCAGGCGAGGCCAGCGCGCCGTCTCACCACGCGGGCCCCCCGCGAACCCCGAAGCGTCCAGTTGCTCAGGTCCCGCAGCATGGCGCCGTGGGCTAGGTCGAGGTCGACAGCCGCAATAGAACCCCCTGCCGCGCCGCCGGGAGGATGCCCACAGCCGCGAACGGTCTCAAAGCTCGAAGCATGGGCTCAGGACACCCTTGTAACGTAACGGCTCGCTCGCTCCGACAATTCCGGGAACAGGCTAACCGTTTGGTTTTGATCCCACCAGGATCCGAAAAACCTAAATGAAGTGGGCTTGCAGATGCAGTTTACCTGCATTACTGTGCCTCGCTATGCACCTGGTACTCGGCGGGTCGGTCGCTCTCCTGGGCCACTTTGCTGGCGAGCGCACGTGGCTCGAGAGATTGCCCAGGGTGTTCTGGGCGGCCAGGCCCACGACCACCGATACCATGTGTATCCGGTCGACCTGGCATATGCAATTAAAGTGCATGTGCAGTTGCGTGTCATGTTACGCATGCACTGGCTACCCGTTCGTGTTACATGGGATCCGTGCACGGGACCGGCAAGACAGATGTTCAGCAGCAGATCGGGGAGAAGGTCACGCGTTTGCTCGCGGGGGCCAAGCTACGGCTCACTCGGCACCGTCGAGATATTTTGCGGCTCCTCTGGGAGAAGCACGGCCCTTTCAGCGTCCAGGAAATTCTCCGCTGGATGGGCCCCGACGCCTGCGATCCGGTCACGGTCTACCGGGTGCTCGAGAGCTTTGTGCGGACACGCCTGGCGCGGCGCTGCGACTTCTCGGACGGGATCGCCCGCTATGAGCTGGCTGCGGGCGACGGGCACCACCACCACCTTGTCTGCACAGGGTGCCGGCGCGTGGAGGAGCTTGATATCAAGGAGTGCCCGACGCAGAAGCTGGAGCGCTCCGCGCGTGCCCGGGGCTACACGAAGGTCGACCACTCGCTGGAGATCTTTGGGCTCTGCCCGCGCTGCCAAACGACGGCGGTCGCGCCTTAGTCGTCACCCGCATCGTGATAGTGCTCGAGGCCTTCCCTCGCCTGAGCAATGGCGCCCCAAGCAACCTGGCGACCGTTATGGAGCGTTGGAGAGCAGCAGTACGACCTGGAACGGGACTTGTCAGGGCTAGGCATCGCGACTAAGAATGGCAAGCTTGCAAGCGCGCGGACAGCGAACGGCGACGAGAGCCATTGGCCGCCGTGCCGCGGTCGTGGTCTCGCTGCTCCTTGCCGGGCAGCTGGCCAGCGTTACGCACCTCCTGCTGGTTCCTCATTCGGTCTGCCCGCTCGACGGCGAACTCATTCACTCGGATGCGAGTAGCGCGCACCAGCATGCCGCGCCCCAATCGCGCCTCGTGCGCCTCCCGGCGGTTGCCGCAGTCGAGATGCCGGAAGCGCACCACGGGCACGATCATTGCGTTCTCGCCTCGAATCGGCGCGGCCCTCTCAGCTTCCGCGAGGGCGCCAAGGGCCTCCTTGCTCCGCCTCAGCTCTCCATCGCAGCGAAGCTGTCTGACGTCGCCGCACCCATGGTGGGCGGCGCGCTCCATCGGCTCGCGCCGAAGCAATCGCCACCCGCCTAGATCGCATCGCCGTCCCTCATCCACCCCTCGTCTGACTAGCGGCAATTGCGCGATTGTTGGCGATCCGACAGTCTTGCGTGCGCGTTAGCGAGCATCGAGAGCCTGGGAACGTTGCCCCGCCTGGTGGTGGGTAAGGAGCGGGCTCCCGCGCGGGCGGGCCGCCGTGTTGCCCCTTTTTTGACCAAAACCAACTAAGCGAGGAAGTGACTATGCGCTTGAGAGATCTAGAGAGATACTTACTGGGCGTAGCCCTAGCCGCGGCAGTCCCGGCGTGTGGGGGCAGCAGTGGCTCAAAGAGCACCCAGGGGATCACCTGCCCCGGTGGAACCGGCCAGACCCTGAACGCGACCTGCAACCCCGGATTCACGCAGAGCACCAATACGCCCGGTTCCATTCAAGTCACCTTTTCGGGCGAAACGCTCGGCGTGAATGGGCTTCCCTTCCAGCCAGTCAACCAGGGCGACCCGGTCTTCGTTGACGGCTGGAACGTCTCCTTTGACGAGGTCCTAGTGGTTCTCGGAAACGTGCGGGTCGCACCGGGCGCGACGGAGTTCGCGGTTCAGAGCGATGTGAACGCGCCTGTGGCCAGCATGGCGGGTCCGTTTGTGGTGGACATGCACAAGCCGTCCGGCTTCGTAGGAAAAGATGGTGTTGAGCCAGCCGGAGCCATCTTCGTGTGGAACACGCAGGACAACGGTCAGCCCTTCTCGACAACCACCCGTTACTCGTTCAGCTACGACGTGGAGAAGGCTACCTACCCCGCAACGCAGATCAACCTCACCTCCGACCAGTTTGCCGACTACGCGCTCATGGTCCAGAACGGCTGGAGCAAGCTCTACCGGGGTACCGCTAACTACGTCGGCACCTGCAACTGGACGACGTACCCACAGGGCGATGCATCGGGGAAGGTGCAGGCACTCTTCGCGGCCATGCCAACCACCGTTCACTTCGTCTTCGGCTGGAACGACGCTACGAGCAACATCAACTGCGCCAACCCCGACTTCGGGTCGGACGAGAATGTTCAAGCCAACTGGGGAGTGCAGCCCACCAGCAGTGGGGCAGTCGTTGCCCAAATCACGCTTCACGTCGACCACGCCTTCTGGGACATTCTAAAGCAAGAGGGGGCGCCGCTGCGCTTCGACCCCATCGCCGCCTGGGCCACGACGGCCTCCCCATTGGATTTGCGCACTCTCGCGACGAAGCCCCTCGCCACCACGTTCTCGGACGGTGTGACACCGATTCCGGATCGGGGCCTCTGCCAGAACGCGCCGGGGTACACCCAGAGCGACCAGAGCAACCCTGCCCAGGTGACGCTGAACTTGAATGGTGTCCCGGCCAGCAACCTTCCGGGCATCGCCAACTTCATGGCTTTCAGTGCGCAGTCGCAGATGCACCTGAACGCGAACGGGCTTTGCTACATTGTGGGCCAGCAGGCGTCCGACCCGTACTACCTACCGGACATCCAGTGAAACCCGAGGACGGGGCGCCGGATCGAAACTGGCGTCCCGTCCTTCTCGTGGGAATTGCCCTATGCATGTCTCGCTGATCGATTTACTCGAGCACGCACTTCTCGACCTCAAGGCCTCCTGGGTTATGTGGATCCTCCTGGCACTTTCGGTGGTGGATCTCGTCATCATCGTGGAGCGCGTTGCCTTCTTGCGCTCGGTCCGGGATGACATCCCGCGGCTGGCTGCCGAGTTAGACCGCCTGCTACGCCAAGGTCGCGTTCGCGAAGCGCTCGCGCGCATGAAGAAGAGCCGTTCCGCCGAGGCGGCAGTGGTGGTGGCCGGACTACTCCACGCCGACCTCGGACCAGCCTCCGCCGAGAAGGCGATGGTGGGCGCGGCTGCGCTGGAGCGGGTGCGTTTGGAGCGCGGCCTGGCCGTGCTCGGGACCGTGGGCAACAATGCGCCCTTCCTCGGCCTGCTTGGGACCGTCATCGGAATCATCGAGGCGTTCGACATCCTGGGGCGCCCAGTGGATGCTGCGAGTGCCGTTTCGCAAGCCGCCGCGGCGCTGGCACCGCAGGCGATCATGAGCAGCATCGCCGAGGCCCTGGTTGCTACCGCCGTCGGGCTCTTCGTCGCCATACCGGCAGTGGCAGCGTTCAACTACCTCCAGCGGCGCATCAACGGCGTGGGGGCCAACACCGAGGCGCTCACCAACGTCCTCCTCGCACACCTCGCTGCCGAGACGCCGCCCGAGCTCCCGGCCGGCTCAGTCACGGCGTCGGAAGGAGCCGAGTGATGGCGGGAGGATCCTCTAACGACGGCAGCTCTATGATCAACGGAATCAATGTTACTCCGCTCGTCGACATCATGCTGGTGCTCCTCATCATCTTCATGGTGACAGCGAAGCTGGTGGTCGCGCCGACGAGTGCGCTCGGCGTAACGCTGCCCAAGGTCGCGAGGGCCGACGCCGTGCAGGTCGTCTTCTCGCTGCAGCTCACGAAGCAGGGTGGCGCTTACGTGAACGGACATGCGGTGACCGACGACGAAGCGGTCAAGGCGCAGGCCGAACAGGAGCTGGGACAACACCCTGACCTGCGCGCCGTGATCCAGGCCGATGGCGACGTGCCCCATCGGAGGGTCATGCATTTCATGGATCTGCTCTCGCAGGCTCATGTGAGCAACATCGCTTTCGCGGTGGACGCTTCGAACTCAGCCCAGGAGAAGGCAGGCGAGTGAGCCTGCCCGTTCAGAGGCGGGGCCGCAGGCGCCTCGTCATCCCCCGTGGCAGCCTTGGCGACGCACAGTCGCCCTTCGCGGCCGTGCTTTCCCTGGACCGCGGCCGCCATGGCGCGAGACATGTTGCCGCACTGGCCATCGTCCTCGCGGTGCACGGCGTAATGGCGGGGGCGGTGATCCTCCAGCACGCAGTGGCGGCGCACCCGCGCAGCCCCGCTGCGCGCCCGGAGATGCGAGCCACGCTCGAGCGCGTGCCACCGCCGCCTCTTCCTCCGGCCGAGCGGCCACCTCAGGTCACGGAGCGAGCGCCGCGACGCTCTCCCAGCACGGTCCCACCGGCGCCCGCACAGGCAGCGAAGGTTATCGCCCAGTCGTCGGCACAGGACGAACCGGCCGACCTGACGGGCTTCGATCTCGTTGTAGGCCAGGGCCAGTCGTATGCAGGAGGTTATACCTCCGCAAAAGGGACGAGCCAGCACGAGGTCGTCGACCCGGGAACGAAGGTCGGGGGCATGCTGGACGCTCCTCCGGCGCCGAACCTATCTCGCCCTGCAGCTCCCGCACACACTGACTGGGGTTGCTCATGGCCCGAAGAGGCGCTCGAGAGCGATGTTCGCAGCGCGCGCGTCACCATTCGCGTGAGCGTTGGCGCGGACGGATCGGCGGACGGTGTCGAGGTGCTGAACGCACCGCCCGGCGGTTTTGCCGAGGCAGCAAGGCATTGCGCGGAACACGAGATCTATCGAGCCGCACTGGATCCATTGGGCAAGCCCGTGGCGAGCAACACCCACCCGTTCAACGTGCACTTTCTGCGCTAATGACCCGACTCACTGCTCTTGCGCTCGTCAACCTACTCGCTTCGAACGTCGCGGCCCAGGAGATCGTCCCTCCCAAGCCCGTGGAGACGCCGCCGGCGGTGATGCCGGAGGGGCCGCCCCAGTCTGGCGAGGTCGTCCTTCTCGTCACGGTGGGCACCGATGGGACGGTTCGTACCGTTTCGATTGCTCAATCGGCAGGACAGGCGCTCGACACAGCGGCAATGGCCGCGGTGGCGCGCTGGAAGTTCGAACCAGCGCTCCGGGACGGTCAGCCGTTCGAGGCGCGGGTGCGCATTCCGTTCCATTTTGCAGCTGAGCCGCTGGCGGCCCCTGCGGCAGGCGCGGCGGGGCTTTCGAACGCCACCTCGCCGCCTCGAGCTGTCTCGCCGACACTCCCGCTTTTGGCGCCTTCCCCGACCGTATTAGCATCACAGGCAGCGCCGGCGTTGGCAGCACTGACGGAACCGGCGACGACTGCCGGAGAGGCCGAGCAAATCGAGGAGGTCAACGTCCGCGGCCGGCAGCGCAAGGTGGAGTACGGTGCCAGCGACTTCGTCATCGACATTGGTCAGTTCGCGGTGATTCCCGTCCAGAACGCCGAGGGGCTGCTGCTGCTCGCTCCCGGTATTTTTCTCGCCAACGAGGGTGGCGCTGGACACGCCGAGGAGGTGTTCTTGCGCGGCTTCGACGCGACCGCGGGGAACGCGATCGAGTTTACCGTGAACGGCGTGCCCATCAACGAGGTGGACAACCCGGATGCCCACGGCTACGCGGATACGCATTTCATCATTCCGGAGGTGGTGAAGAGCCTTCAGGTTACCGAGGGACCGTTCGATCCCCACCAGGCCGACTTCGCCGTAGCGGGCAGCTCGCGCTATGAGCTCGGGGTGGTGGAGCGCGGTCGCGGCCTCCGCCTGCAATACAGCATCGGCGACTACGGGACTCAGCGTTACCTCGGGCTCTGGGCGCCCCAGGGCGAGCGAGAGGGGACGTTCGGGGCGGTGCAGTTCTCGACCAGCGACGGGTTCGGCGTCAACCGAGCCAGCCAGAGCACGAGTGGGGCCGCACAGTACGAGGGCGAGCTCGGCCAGCGGGGGCTCTATCGTGTGCTCGCGATGGTGTACAGCACACACTACAGCTCCGCAGGCGTGGTGCGCCTCGACGACGTGGACGCCGGGCGCATCGGATTCTACGGAACCTACGATCCGAGCCAGGGTGGCGATGCCTCGCGCTACACCCTCTCCTTCGATCTGTCGTCACCGCTGGGAGACGGGGTGCTGACTCAGCAGGTCTTCCTCACCTACCGCTCGCTCCGGATTGTCGAGAACTTCACCGGATTCCTGCTCGACAATCAGGAGCCAGGTCAGTCTCCCCACCCCCAGCGCGGCGACGCCGTCGAGAAGGACTACAGCGCTGTCACCGTGGGAGGGCGCGGCGCCTATCGCGAGCGCTTTCGCCTCTTCGGACGGGAGCAATCCGTCGAGCTGGGCTTCTACGCCCGTTACGACCAGACCGAACCGATGATTCAGCGTCTCAGAGCCGGAACGCAGATTCCCTATCTCATCGACGAGGACCTGCAGACCGAAGTGATGAACCTAGCCGGCTACATCGACGTCGAGCTAAAGCCCCTTTCGTTTCTCACCCTCCGGGGAGGCCTACGCCAGGAGTCGTTCAGCTACAATGTCGTGGATTTTTGCAACACCGCTGGCAACTGGGAGATCGGCCAGCCGCTCAACGTGAATTGCCCTCCCTTTGACAGAGGCGGCCCGCGCTCACCGACGAGACGCGTGACGGCGAGCGGCCAAATCCTGGAGCCGAAGGGGACAGTGCTGATGGCACTCCCCCACGGCCTCTCGCTCACGGCGAGCGCCGGCATTGGCGCACAGTCTCTCGACCCGACGAGCATCGAGCAGAATGAGAACGCTCCCTTCGTGAAGCTGACGGCCTACGAGGCGGGCGTGCTCGCGAAGGGAACCGTGGCGGGATTCGATTGGAACGCGCGGACGATCGGCTTCCAGACCAAGGTCCCGCAGGACTTCATCTTCAACCCGGACCTCGGCCGAATCGCACCTGCGAGTTCCACCACCCGCACCGGCATCGTTGTGGCAGGGCGAGCCACCTCCCGCTTCCTCGACGAAATCGCCTCGTTCACCGCTGTACATCCCGTCTTCGACAGCGACGGGACGCTGGTGCCCTATGTGCCGCTTGTTCTCGCTCGCTCCGACACAGCTCTCTTCGGGGTCGTTCCGTTCCTGCGACTCTGGGACAAGCCCTTTCACGGCGATCTCGGGCTTGGGGTTGGCTACATCGGCAAGCGTCCCCTGCCTCAGGGACAGTTTTCCCAGCCGACGCTCGAGATTGACGGGTCCGGCAGTTTGCGTTTCGGCCCCGTAAAGCTGGGCGTCAGCGTGATGAATCTCGCCAATCGGCAGTTTGCCTCGAGCGAGTTCTTCTACACCTCCAATTTCAACAGCAGGCCCTACCCCACTTTGGCACCCGCCTACCAATTCACGGCAGCTCCGCCGAGAACCTTCCTCTTCACGATTGCGGTGTTGCTCGACCGAGGGGAGGACTAGATGATCGCCATCCCACGGCTTATGACCGCGGCTTTGCTAACGGGCTTTACCGCTTGCAGCGGCACAACCGGCGGATCCCTCGTGACGGTGCCCTTCAGCGCGGGCGGAGCCGACGTACCCCACACCTTTGTTTCCACGGCAGGGTGGACCGTCACTTTGGACACCGCGCTGATCGCGCTCGGTCCCTTCTATTTCAACATTGCTCCCCCCACGACGGACACATTCAGAACCGGGATCGTCATCATCCAGGCAACCGAGCAGGTGGTCATCGACGCGCTCGATGGCTCCCTGCAGGAGGTTCCCGGCGGGGCAGATGGTCAGACCGGGACCGCCGTGGCCGTCGAGATAGACCTTTTTCCCCCAGACCTTACCCAATCGTCATCGGTACGCTCGTTGCTCGGCACAAACATCGGGCTCGTGGCCGGCACTGCGACCAATGGCGGCGTCACGGTCCAGTTCAGCGGCCCCATCGTCATCAACCCAAACCAGGCCACCCCTCAGCAGCCGCTTCCTTGGTTTGAGCGTGTCAGCGGATCTGCCGTGAACCTGACCTTCGAAGCGGCGCCCCAGGTGTTGGAGATGCGTGTGGATCCGACGCACTGGTTCGACTCGGTGAATTTTGGCCAACTCTTGCAAGGGACGCCCTCGAACGGTGTCTACACCTGGGACGTAAGCGCTTGCACGACATCCAGCCAGACCACCGCGCAGGTCGGGCAGTGCGCGTTCCTGACGGCACTCGAGCAGGGCGTAAAGACGGACAGTGGAGTTTACCTGTTTCAGCTCACCAGCCCCTGAGGCCGCCGCTGCCGCGCCGTACCGCCCGAGTTTGAGGGCCCCGAGGGCCAGCCTGGGCAGTTGGATCGAGTGAGATCGATCACCTACGGTGGGGCACTGCGTCCCGGTCGTCTTGATCGCGCCGCGTCGGGTCTGGCGATAGCGCGCGAAGCGCGGCGTGATGCGCTGGCAAGTTCGCTTCGAGCCCCTTTCGCGAGCGCTGGGCTTCCTGAGCAAGGCGAGTTCGCGCCCGAACTCTTGCAGTGGCTCGCTTGTCGCTCGACCTCCTCCGAATTAGTAGACTCCGTAGCGCCGCCGCTCGCCCTCGCCAACGATGACCTCCTTTACGAGCAAGTTCCGGCGATATCCCGGTACCGGCCGGCGCCCCGCCGAACAAGCCTTCCGCGAAGGGTTTGGATTCCCCCGGCCGAGGGCGTCCGGGATGGTCTGTACGGGTGAGAAGCTGAAGGTGATCGAAGGCGGAGGGCGCGAACTCCCTCCGAGCGAGAGATCCCGGTGGCGAGAGGCGAGCCAGCCGCCCGCCCGCGGGGCCCTCGCTCCGCCACCGGCGTCCGGCTAATATCCCGCCTCCCATGAACCTCACCGAGTCCCTCCTGCACGCGCTCGAGGAGCACGGCGCGCGGCAGATCTTCGGCATTCCTGGCGATTTTGCGCTCCCACTCTTTCGCGTGATCGAGCGCTCCAGGATCCTCCCCCTACACACCCTCTCGCACGAGCCGGCGGTCGGGTTTGCCGCGGACGCGGCAGCCCGCGCCGGCCAGGGGATCGGCGTGGCGGCAGTAACGTACGGTGCCGGCGCGCTCAACATGGTGAACGCCGTCGCCGCGGCCTACGCGGAACGGTCTCCGGTTGTGGTCGTATCCGGAGGGCCCGGGAAGGGAGAAGCGGGCTCGGGCCTCCTCCTGCACCACCAGGCGAAGACGCTCGACTCGCAGCTCGGCATCTACCGGGAGATCACCTGTGACCAGGTGCGGCTCGACAACGCGGCGCGGGCCCCGGAGGACATCGCCCGGGTCCTCTCGAACTGCGTGCGGCACGCGCGGCCCGTGTACGTGGAGGTGCCCCGCGACATGGTCGAGGCCCCCTGCCAGCCGGTGCGTCGCAGTGAGCCCCCTCCGCTCGACTCGGCGGCCGTCGACGCCTGCGCTCGGGAGATCCTGGACCGGATCGACTGCGCGCGCTCTCCGGCGCTCATGGTGGGCATCGAGGTCCGCCGCTACGGCCTGGAGGAGAAGGTGGCGGAGTTCGCGCGCCGCCTGGGCATCCCGGTGGTCACCGGACTCATGGGGCGGGGGATGCTGGCACAGAAGGACGCCCCTCTGCTCGGGACCTACCTCGGGGTCGCCGGGGACCCCGCGCTCACCCGGCTCGTGGAGGAGTCCGACGGCCTCTTGCTGCTCGGCGAGATCGTCTCCGACACCCACTTCGCGACCACGGAGCGCAAGGTCGACCTGCGGAAGACCATCCACGCCTGGGACGAGACGGTGACGCTCGGATACCACGTCTACCCGGACGTGCCTCTCTCCGCGCTCGTGGACGCGCTGCTCGCCCGCACGCCGGCCACGAGCCGCCACTTCGACCACCCGCGGGCCTCTTACCCCCGGGGCCTCGTGGCCGACGGATCGCCCATCGCCCCGATGGACGTCGCCGCCGCAGTGAACGACCTCATGGACGCCCACGGGAAGATGCCGATCGCGAGTGACATCGGCGACTGCTTCTTCACCGCCATGGACATCGACCACACCGACCTCGTGGCGCCGGGCTACTACGCGACCATGGGGTTCGGCGTCCCGGCCGGGTTCGGCGTGCAGGCCGCCACCGGCCAGCGTCCGCTCGTGCTCGTGGGCGACGGGGCGTTCCAGATGACGGGCTGGGAGCTCGGCAACTGCCGCAGGCAGGGGTGGGACCCCATCGTCCTCGTGTTCAACAACCGGAGCTGGGAGATGCTCCGAACCTTCCAGCCGGAATCGGCTTTCAACGACCTCGACGACTGGCACTTCGCCGAGGTCGCCGCCGGCCTCGGCGGGGAAGGAGTCCGGGTCGAGACCCGGGGCGCGCTCCGGGCGGCGCTCGAGCGGGCAGTCGCGAACCGCGGCCGCTTCCAGCTCGTCGAGATGATGATCCCGCGAGGCGTCCTGTCCCGGACGCTCCAGCGTTTCGTGGACGGGGTGAAGCGGCTGAACGCCCGGTAGGCCCCGCGTCCTTCGGGCCCTACCGCAGGGCCGGCCTTCGCGCCAAGGCCTCGCGGACGAGGGCGAGAACCCGGTCGCGCTCGGCGCCCACGACGGGAAGCCGCGGCGGACGCACCCGCTCGCTTCCCATTCCCACCTCCTGCTGCACGAGCTTGATGAGCTGCACGAACTTCGGCACGCAGTCGAGGCGCAAGAGAGGCAAGAACCAACGGTAAAGGGCCTCTGCCTCCGGCATCTTCTTGGCGGCGGCGAGGTCGAAGAGGGCCGTGCTCTCTGCGGGCAGTGCGTTCACGAGGCCGGCGACCCACCCGGAGGCGCCGAGCGCCACCCCCTCGACGACCATGTCGTCCATGCCGACGAGGAGCCTCAGCCGGTCGCCGAGGAGCGCTCGGATGGCGCTGAAGCGGCGGGCGTCCCCGCTCGACTCCTTCACGGCTGCGAGCTGCGGGTGGCGCCCGGCGAGAGTGGCGATCATCTCCGGCGTCACGTCGGTGCCGTAGGCGATGGGGTTGTTGTAGAGCATCGAGGGGAGGGAGGTGGCCTCGATGACCCGCGAGTAGTGGGCGAGGGTCTCCCGCTCGTCGCCGAGGTAGACGTAGGGGGGGAGGACCATGATCCCCTGGCAGCCGACGCGGGCCGCCTCCGCGGCGAGCGCCACGGCCTCCGTGGTGGAGAGCGAAGCGATCCCGGCCACGAGCGGAGCCCGGCCCCGCAGCGAGGCAACGGAGGTCTCGAGGATCTTCACCTTCTCGCCAAAGGTGAGAGTCGCGGCCTCGCCGAGGGAGCCCAGGGCCACGAACCCCTTGCACCCGGCGCGGAGCATCGCCTCGAGGTGCTTCCCGAGGGACTCGTGGTCGACCGACAGGTCCTCCCGGAATGGGGTCGTCATCGCCGGATACACGCCTTGCCATTGCATGGTCACTCCTCCGATACGAGCGCCGACAGGGGGACGGGCTTGAGCGGGCTGCGAACCGTGTCGGCTTCCCAATCGAGGAGGGCGGCGAGCGCGGCGCCGCAGACGCGCCCCTGACAGGCGCCCATCCCGAGGCGCGTGTAGAGCTTCGCCTGCCGCACCCTCCAGGCCGAGTCGAGCTCGCCCAGCCGGACGTCCTCGCAGCGGCAGATCACGGTATCCGGAGGTGGGAGGCGCAACACCTCGGGGCGGAGCGCAAAGGCCTGGGCCATGGCCGCAGCGAGCCTGCGGCCGCGGTCGCGCGCCGACAGGGCCCTGGGGTCGGGAGCGGATCCGGCGGCGGACAGCCCCGCGATCTGGCCCTCCGCGAGCGCCACGTCGGCGCCAGCCACGCCGCAGACCTCGCCCGCGGCGAAGAGTCCGGGCACGCTCGTCCGCTGCGCTCCGTCGACGGCCACGGCTCCGGCCGCGATCCGGGCGCCGAGCCAGCGGGCGAGCTCGGTGTTGGGGACGAGGCCAAAGGAGATGCCGAGCGCGTCGCAGCGGAGCGCTTCGGTGCGGGATCCATCGGTCACGACCACCGAGGAGAGTGCGTCCTTCCCCTCGGCCCGGATCACCCACCAGCCGGTCCGAAAGCGGGGCCCGAGCGAGGCCCGGTAGCGGACGCCCTGGGCGAGCTTCTCGGGGTGGGCGATGAGCCGGAGTCCGAAGGCGGCGAGCGCTGAGCGGGAGGTCTGCTCGGCGACGCAGGCGATCTCGGCCCCCGCGGCCGCTAGGCCCGAGGCGACCGCCAGGAGGAGCGGGCCCGAGCCCGCGAGCACCACCCGCTTCCCGGAGACGCTCCACCCGCCCTTGTGGAGGGACTGCAGTCCGCCGGCGCCGGTCACCCCCGGAAGCGTCCAGCCCGGGAAGGGGAGGAGGAGCTCGCGTGCGCCGGAGGCGAGCACGAGGCTCCCGGCCCTCACCTCGAGCCGCTTTCCCCCTCGCTCGGCGGCGAGTCGCCAGTCCCCCTCTCCCCCCGACGCTTCGAATACTGCCGTGCCGGAGAGGAGAGTGGCGCCGGTCGCGCGGAAGCGGGCGATCCAGGGCCTCGCCTCTGCGGGGGGCGGAAAGCCGAGGTGTCGCCAGATCTGCCCGCCCTCCGCGAACCCCTCGTCGAGCACTGCGACCGTGCGGCCCGCCTCGGCGGCGCGGCAGGCAGCGGCCATGCCTGCCGGGCCGGCCCCCACCACCGCCACGTCGGTGCTGAGGCGGCTCATCGGGTGGCGACCTCCATCCCTTCCTTCACGAGTTCCAGGCAGGCGCGACGGTGGGGAGCCCCGTCCACAGTGACCCGGCACTCGTGGCAGGTGCCCATGCCGCACACCGGACCGCGGGGCTCCCCGGACACGGAGGTGCGGAAGGCGGTTACGCCTGCTCCGAGCAGGGCGGCGGCGAGCGACTGCCCGGGCTCCACGGCGAGCACCCGGCCGTCCACGAGGATGCGGACCAGACTAGCCACGGCGGTCGGGCGCCCCCCGGAACGGCGCGAACGGCGAACCCGTGTCGGCCGCGAGGCCCCGGTGGACGACGTGGCCGCCGTGCACCTGGAGCCCCTCGAGGAGGCCGGGGTCGGCGCCGAGGGCGCCTTCGAGGCCTTGGTCGGCGATGCGCCGGAGGTACGGAAGCGTGGCGGCGACGAGCGCCTCGGACGCCGTCCGCGGCACGAGCGCGGGGATGTTGGGCACGCAGTAGTGTAGGACGCCTTCCTCCGCGTAGATGGGGTCGGAGTGGGAGGTCTGTCGGGAGGTCTCGGCGATGCCCCCCATGTCGATCCCGACGTCGATGAACACCGAGCCGGGGCGCATGGCCCGGAGCATGGAGCGGGTGATGAGCTTGGGCGCGAGCCGGCCGGGCACGGACACCGCCCCCACCACGACGTCGGCACCGGCGGTCGCCGAGGCGAGCGCCTCAGGGGTCGCGGCCGCGACCCTGGGCTTCCCGCGTCCGCGGCTCGCGAGGCGCTCCCCGAGCGCCTGTAGCGCCGCTGCCTGCTTGCCGAGGACGGTCACTTCGCAGCCGATGTCGAGGAAAGCGCTGGCGGCGGTCCCGCCCGCCACGCCCTCGCCGACGACGACGACGGAGGCCCTGGAGATCCCCGGGAGCGGGAAGAGAAGCACGCCGCTCCCCGAGAGGGGGCCGGGCCGGACCTGCAGGCACCATGCGGCGACCTGCGGCGCGAGAAGCCCCGCGAGGATGCTCATGGGCGAGAGGAGCGGGCGCCGGCCGTCGGCGTCGAGGACGGCCTCGTACGCGACGAAGGAGGCACCGGAGGCGAGCGCTGCGGCGAGGAGGCGCGGGTCGCGGCCGAGCTGCTGGTACGAGCAGATCACCGCGCCGGGCCGCGCCAGGGGGTACTCGGGCGGCTGCAGCTCCTTCACCTTCACGATGAGGGCGCAGGCGTACACCTCGTCCGGGCGCGAGGCGATGCGCGCGCCCGCCGCCCGGTAGGCCGCGTCGTCGAAGCCGATGCGCGCGCCGGCCCCAGCCTCCACTACCACCGCGTGGCCGCCTTGCACGAGGGCTCGAACGGCCTCCGGCGTCGCTCCGACGCGCGGCTCTCCGTCCTTGATCTCTCTTGGAATTCCGATGTCCATCGACGGGCTCCCGGCGTGGGATGGAGGAAGGGCCTCCCCGAGGTGGAGCTCTACTTTCGCCCCGACACGCCTCGGGCGCGGCGAGAGCTTAGCACCAGGTCCGTCCCGAGGAGTCCCCTGGCGGGAACCTCGTTCGGTGCAGAGGAGCTCCTCCGGGACCTCTCCCAGGGCCGGTTTCCCCGTGCGTGGAGGGCGACCGGCGGTCGCGGACGCCGTCCCCGGAGCCCTGAAGCGGGCCGCCGAGCCCGCTTATACTCAATGGCCCGCACCGGGGGCGCTCGCAGGAGAGGCGGCGGTCCCTCGCTCGCATCGGCCGCTCAGGGAAGGGAGCACCCGAGGAGGGACCCATGCCTCGACTGGCGGATCCTCGCTTCGCCCCGGACTGCGTGATCCGCCTGGACGGACGCGCCGTCCCGGCGCGCACCGGGGAGAGCGTCACCTCCGCCCTCCTCGCCGCCGGCCGTCCCCTCATCGGGCGGAGCCCGAAGTACCACCGCCCGCGGGGCCCCTTCTGCTTGTCGGCGTCTTGCGCCTCGTGTCTCGTCCGCGTGGACGGCGTGCCCAACGTGCGAGCCTGCGAGGTCGCGTGCCGCGACGGGCAGGTGGTGGAGACCCAGAATGCACTCGGCGGGGCGGCGCACGACCTGCTCGGCGCCATCGACCTCCTCTCGCCGAAAGGGCTCGACCACCACCACCTCGCCACCTTCAACCAGCTCGCGAACCGCCTCGCGGTCCTCGCCACGCGCCGGCTCTCGGGGCTCGGCCATCCCTCGAACCGCCCGCCCGACCCCTGGCGGGCGGGTGCGGAGGAGGGGTTCGACGCCGTGGTGGTGGGCGCCGGCCCCGCGGGGCTGGGAGCGGCAGCGGCACTCGCCGAGGGCGGCCGTCGCGCCCTGCTCTGTGACCGGGAAGGGAAGCTCGGAGGCCGGCTCCGCTGCCGTCTCGGGCTCGACGGCGACCCGCCCCTCGCTTGGGCGGAAGAGGTGGCGAGCGCCGTGGTCGGCTCGGGAGGGGAGGTGGCGACGCGAACCGTGGCCATGGGCCTCTGGCCGTGCGAGGGGGGGCCTTCGCCGCCCTCGT
>Ga0335077_10005035_pt1 | contig 16150 bp, 18 predicted proteins | sample Lox_Sample_31_FD_207151 | JGI IMG/M metagenome (GOLD analysis project Ga0335077, IMG submission 207151) | Soil microbial communities from Loxahatchee National Wildlife Refuge, Florida, United States - Lox_Sample_3.1 | ecosystem: Environmental > Terrestrial > Soil > Wetlands | place: USA...
GTCCAAGGGTTACCAGCAGCGGGTCGGGATCGCTCAGGCGGTCGTCCACGAACCCGACGTGGTCATTCTCGACGAGCCCACGGTGGGACTGGATCCCAACCAGGTGCGCGAGATCCGCACTCTGATCCGGGAGTTGCGAGATCGGCACAGCGTGATTCTGTCCACCCACATCCTGCCCGAGGTCGAGGCGGTGTGCGACCGCGTCGAGATCATGCACCGCGGGGCCATCGTCTACAGCGACACCATCCAGGCCCTGCGCCGCTTCCGCGGCGGACCTGCTCTGCGCCTCGGGCTGCGCCGAACGCCCGCGCTCGCGGAGCTGGCGCAGCTTCCGGGCGTCGCCAGCGTCGAGGCAGTAGATGGCTTCGTGCGCGTGCTCGCGCAGGAAGGTGAGGATCCGTGCGAGGCGATCGTTCGCGCCAGCGTCGAGCGCGATTGGGGCCTGCACTATCTCGCGCCCGAGGCGGCCAGTCTGGAGGATGTTTTCGTGCAGCTCACCACCGCGGAGCAGGGAGCATGATCTTTACCATTGCGGGCAAGGAGCTGCGCAGGATGTTCACCTCGCCGCTCGCCTGGGTGCTGCTCGCGTTCCTGCAGCTGATCCTGTCGTGGATCTTTCTCGGCCGCCTGCAGACCTTTCTCGAGCTGCAGCCGCAGATCGCGATGCTGCCGGCAGCCCCGGGCGTGACTGAGATCGTGGTGGCACCGGTATTCGGCACGGCCACGATCGTCCTGCTGATGCTCGTTCCGCTGCTGTCCATGCGGCTCATCGCCGAGGAGCGGCGCAATCAGACGCTGCCGTTCCTGGTCTCGGCCCCGGTGTCGGTCACCGAGATCGTCCTGGGCAAATTCCTGGCCCTGATGGCGTTTCTCGCGCTGGCGGTCGGACTGCCGGTGCTGATGGCGGTTTCTCTCTACATGGGGGGTCGACTCGACCTGGGGCTGCTCGGCGGCAACGTGCTCGGCCTGCTGCTCCTGTGCGCCACCTATGCAGCCGTGGGGCTGTACCTGTCATGCCTCACCACGCATCCGCTGGTGGCCGGCGTGGGAACCTTCGCCGTTCTGCTCGGCCTGTGGTTGGTGAACATAGCCGCTTCCAGCCCGGACAGCATGCTCAACACGATCTCGCTGATCAAGCACTACGAGAGCTTCGCGCGCGGCACGCTCGCCCTGGGCGATCTGGTCTACTACCTGGTGCTCACGGCGCTGTTCCTGCTGCTCTCCATCCGGCGCCTGGACGGCGACCGGCTGCGCACATGAAAGCCGGTTCCAGGCTCCAGCTGCAGCTGCTGATTCAGAACGGCGCGTTCGCCGTGCTGCTGGTGGTGGCGGCCGTGCTGATCGTGTGGCTGCTGCGCGACAGCCGTGCGCAGTGGGACCTCACGCAAAGCCAGCGCAACACCCTGTCCAAGTCCACGGCGGACGTGCTCAAAAAGATGGACGGGCCCATCAAGATCACGGCATATGCCACCAGCACGGATCCCCAGCTGGGCGACCTGCGCCGCCTGATCTACGACTTCGTCGAACCTTATCGCCGGGTCAAGCCCGACGTCACGCTGAGCTATGTGGATCCGCGCGAGCACCCCAAGGAAACGCAGGCGGCCAACGTGCGCAGCAACGGCGAGCTGGTGGTCGAGTACGGTAAGCGCTCCGAGCACCTGACCGACCTCAACGAGCAAAGCATGGCGAATCTGCTGCAGCGGCTGGCACGCAGTCAGGAGCGCCTGATCGTCTATCTCGACGGACACGGCGAGCCGAAGCTCGACGGGAGCGCCAACTTCGATCTCGGCGACTTCGGGCGCCAGCTCGGGAACAAGGGATTCCGCATCCAGCCCTTGAATCTCGCCTCCGTGCAGGACGTTCCGCAGAATGCCAGCACGCTGGTCATCGCCACACCCCGCGTCGAGCTGCTCAAAGGCGAGGCCGACAAGGTGCAGCACTATCTCGAGCGCGGCGGCAACCTGCTGTGGCTGATCGACCAGCAGCCGCTGCGCGGCCTGCAGCCGATCGCGGAGCACCTCGGGCTGCAGCTCACCCCGGGCACCGTCGTCGACCCGACCGGGGCGGACCTGCGCCTCGGGCCGACCATCGCCCTGGCCACCGCCTACGGCATCCATCCGATCACGAACAACTTCACTTTGACCACGGCCTTTCCGCTCGTCCGTGAGATCGCGACCAAGCCGGACAACGGCAGCTGGCACGTCACGCGGCTGGTCGAGGTCGCCAAGCGCGGCTGGGTGGAAACCGGAGACCTGAAGAAGGATCTGCGCTTCGACCCCGACCGCGAGGTGCACGGTCCGGTAGTGGTGGCTGTCGCGATGGAGCGCAAGCTGAACGACAAGAACCAGCGGGTGGTCGTGGTCGGAACCAGCGAGTTCCTATCGAATCAGTACGTGGGGCTGCTGTCCAACCTGGACCTCGGGATCAACATGCTCAATTGGCTGGCCGAGGACGAGAATCTGATCACCGTTCAGCCGCGGGCCCGCCTCGACAGCCAACTCAACCTCGGACGCAGCGCTCAGGCGCTGATCGGTTTCGGCTATCTCCTGGTGCTGCCGGCCGCGTTCCTGCTCACCGGCGCGCTGGTGTGGTGGCGCCGGCGCAAGGCCTAACACCCATCTCGACCGCGGCCGATGACGCGCGGCCTGATCGTCAACCTCCTGCTCCTGATCGGCGTGATCGGATTGGGGACGTACGCCTGGCAGAAGATGCGTCAATCCAACGAGCCCGCGTACCGGTTGTCCACGCTCCCGAGCGGGGCGGTGAGGAAGATCCAAGTCGCTCCCCGCAGCGGGCCGGGCTACACGCTGGAAAAGCGCGGGGAGACCTGGTTTCTGAGCGCACCGATCGAAGCGCGCGCGGACCTGAGCCAGGTGCAGCGCATCCTCGACCTTCTGTCCGCCACGAGCAAAGAGAAGCTCGCCGCTACCGAGCTTCAGCGCTTCGACCTCGATCCACCGGCGGTGAAGGTCACAATGGACGGCCAGACGTTCTCCTTCGGCACGATCAATCCGCTGACGCGGGAGCAGTACGTCGCGAGCGGCGACGGCGTCTACCTCGTGTCGACCTACTACGCTTCGCTCGTGCCGAGTTCCTCCGACCGGCTGCTCACGCACAGTCTGTTCAACGAGGGCGAGAAGGCGGTGGCCTTCCACTTCAAGACGTTCAGCGTCGAGCAGAAAGACGGCAAGTGGACGGTGACCCCGCCGCTTGCCGGCGAGCAGCAGCCGAGCCAGGACGAGCTCAACCGCTGGTTCGACGAGTGGCGCTATGCGTCCAGCCTGGTGACGCAGCCGTGGGACGGCAAACCGGCACCGGATTCGGTGCAGGTCCGGCTGGCGGATGGGAAGGCCATCGTCTTCAGCGTGCTGCGCCGGGAACCGGAGCTGATTCTCGCCCGTTCCGACGAAAAACTGCAGTTCCAGTTCTCGGGCGAGGTGGCGCGCCGCCTGCTCAATCCCGCGGCGCCCAAGGAAAAGGAAGGTGCCGGAGCTTCCTGAAGTCGAAACGACGCGCCTCGGCCTCGAGCCTCATCTGCAGGGCCAGCGCATCCGCGCGGCGATCGTACGCAACCGCCAGCTGCGCTGGCCGGTACCACGCAAGCTGTCCGAGCTGGTGGCGGGCCGCCGGATCGAGCGGCTGCAGCGGCGCAGCAAATACCTGCTGCTCGACTGCGGTGGCGCGTGGCTCATCTTTCATCTGGGCATGTCCGGGAGCTTGCGCGTGCTGCCCGCCGACACCCCGCCAGGGCCCCACGATCACGTGGACATCGTGCTGGAGTCGGGCCAGGCGCTGCGGTTGCACGACCCGCGCCGCTTCGGTGCGCTGCTATGGGAAGCGGGCGAGCCAACCCGGCACAAGCTGCTGCGAGGGCTCGCCCCGGAACCGCTCGAGAGCGCTTTCGACGCAGGATGGCTGTTCGAGCGCACCCGCGGGCGCAGCGCGCCGATCAAGAACCTGCTGATGGACAATCACGTGGTGTGCGGCGTAGGCAACATCTACGCCAACGAGTCGCTGTTCCGCGCGGGCATCCATCCCGCGCGCGCCGCCGGACGCATCAGCCGCCCGCGTTATATCAGGCTGGTCGATGCGATCCGCACTACGTTGCGGGCCGCGATCGCGGCTGGCGGAAGCAGCCTGCGCGACTTCGTGCACGCCGACGGCAGCCTCGGCTATTTTCAGCAGCAATACCTGGTTTACGGGCGGGCGGGTGAAACGTGCACACGCTGCGGCAGCACCATCCGCAGCGTGCGCATCGGCCAACGCTCGGCTTTCTACTGCCCCCGCTGCCAGCGCTGAGCGCGCGAAGTCGGACCTACGCTTTCACTTCCTTCATCAGCTCTCGATACTTCAGCTCGAGCTGCGCGCGTGTTTCGGGCTGCCCCGTGACGATGCAATCCACCGGGCAGACTTCGATGCACTGCGGCTCGGCGAAGTGCCCGACGCACTCGGTGCAGCGCCTGGGGTCGATGACATAGATCGGCTCGCCCTGTGAGATAGCCTGGTTCGGGCACTCGGGCTCGCACACGTCGCAGTTGATGCACTCGTCCGTGATGAGTAGGGCCATTTCTGCGTAAGTCTCACCGCCCCTGCATGCGGCGCAGGTGCGGAAGGATGCGCGGATTGACGAAGTGGCTGACATCGCCTCCCAGGGCCGCAATCTCGCGCACCATGGTGGCCGAAATGAACATGTATTGCTCGCCCGGCGTGAGGAAGATGGTCTCGACGTCGGGGTACAGCTTGCGGTTCATGCCCGCCATCTGGAACTCGTACTCGAAATCGGACACGGCGCGCAGGCCGCGCAGGATAACGCGCGCTCCCTGGCTGCGCAGGAAATCCATCAACAGACCGGAGAACCCCAGCACTTCGATGTTCGGCTGTCCGGCCAGCGCGTCGCGCGCCATCTGAACGCGCTCCTCCAGACTGAAGAACGGGCGCTTCGACGGACTGTCGGCGACCGCCAGCACGACGCGGTCGAACAGGCTAGCGGCACGAACTGCGAGATCCTCGTGGCCGCGCGTGATGGGGTCGAAGGTCCCGGGGTAGATGGCTTTGTTCACTCGCGCACGGCCTCGTATTGGAGCAGCTGAAAGTGTACGGCGCCGGCGCGGCCGCGCTTGACCGATCGCCAGCCGCTCGGCAGGTCCGGGAACTGCGGCGCTTCGAGATACACGCCAGCAGCGGGCGTCAAACGCGGCGCGAGCCGCGCAAACAGCTGCGTCAACGACTGCCCCGCCTGGTCCCAGAACGCGTACGGCGGATCGACGAACATCACGTCATAACTGCGCCGGTCGTACTGCAGGAATTCTAACGCATCGGCGCGGACGACCTCCACGGCCCCGTCTCCCGCCCCGTCCGCCTGCAGCGCCTGGGCGCTCGCCTGCAGCGACTCGGCGATGCGCCGGTCGCGCTCGACCAGGATGACCGGGCATGCGCCGCGGGAAGCGGCTTCGAAGCCAAGCGCGCCGCTGCCGGCGAACAGGTCCAGGCAGGCGAGGCCGCTCAGATCCTGGCCCAGCCAATTGAACAGGGTCTCGCGCACACGATCCGGCGTGGGCCGCAGTCCGGGTGCGGCCGGGAAGCGCAGCAGCCGGCTGCGCCACTGCCCGCCGATCACGCGGACGCGGTTCTGAGACATGGTCTGGTTAGGGCTTCGCCCCCACCACGACGGTGACCATCCGCTCCGGCTGAATGCGGCGCGCGAAGGCGTCGCGAATCTGGTCCAGCGTCACCGCCTCGACTTTCGCGCTGAACGTGTCCAGGTAGTCGAGCGGGAGACCGTAGAAGCCGATGACGCGCAGATAGTCGTGAATCTTGCGATTGGTGTCGATGCGCAGCGCGAAACCGCCGATCACGTTCTGCTTGGCGCCCTCGAGCTCCTGCGCAGTGGGGCCTTTGGCGACGAACTCGCGCAGAACGCCGCGCACCACCTCGAGCGCGGTCCGCGCCTGGTCGGCCCGCGTCTGCAGGCCGATCTGAAATGGCCCGGGCCGCTGATACGGCAGGAAAAAGCTGTAGACGCTGTAGGACAGCCCGCGCCGCTGGCGGACCTGCTCGGACAGACGCGAGCTGAATCCACCGCCGCCGAGCACGTAGTTTCCGACCCACAGCGGGAAGTAATCCGGATCGTTGCGCTCGATACCCGGCTGTCCGATCAGGATGTGAGCCTGAGCGGATGGATGCTCGATTTCGCGATCGACGGGTGCGTTGAGCGCCTGGACCTGCGGAAGCGGCGCGAGCGCAGCGGATGCGCGCGGCAGCCCGCGTGTAAGGTCTTCGGCAATCTGCTGCGCGCGCTCACGGGTCACATCGCCCATGATGGCCACCACAGCCTGGTGAGCTGCATAGTGAGCGCGGTAAAACGCAACCAGATCGTCGCGCGCGAGCGCTGCGACGGTTGCCGGCTCTCCGCTGGTGCGCAGCGCGTACGGGTGCTGCCGGTACACCGAATCCATGAAGCTGCGCGCCGCAATGGTGTCGGGGCGCGAGTCGGCTTCCTTCAGCCCGGCCACCACGCGTGCCTTCTCACGCTCGAGCGCGGCATCCGGAAACACCGGCGTTTGCAGCACGCGCGCCAGCACGAAGAGCGCCTGACGCTGCTCCGCTTCGCTCGACAGCGTGCGCAGTGCATATCCGGCGCGGTCCAGATCGAGCGTCGGAGCGAGATTGCCGCCCACGTCGGCCAGCTGCCGGGCGACCTCGTTCTCGTCCATGCCGTCCGCGCCCAAACGCATGACCCGCAGGGTGAGGCTCGCCAAACCCGATTTGTCTGGAGTGTCTCGGCTGGAGCCGGCCGGAAAGTCGACGCTCACATCGAGCATCGGCAGGTCGCGGCTCTGCACGAAGTACACCTGCGCACCGCCGGCGGTTTGCCAGTGCTCGATGGGCAGCGCCGCCACAGCCGCGGCCGGCGCCAGCAGCGCACCGAGCAGCACGAGCGCTCGCGGCCACGTCTCGCGCGCGCGCAGGACACACATCTCGCCCGCAACAGCCGCACAGCCAGCGCTCACCGCACATGCTCCGGCGGGGGAGCGGGCCGCTTGCGGCCTGCCATAGGCTGCGGGTCGAGCACGGCCAGCGTCAGATTGTCGTCCACCAGGTACTTGCGCGCGACCTCCTGCACCTGTGCGGCGGTGACCTCTTTCAGCTTGCGCGCCTGCAGATCGAGCGAGTCGACGGGCAATCCGGCGTTGTCGAGCGCGCCGATCTGCCGGGCCTGCGAGAACATGGAGTCGAGCTCGAACACCTGGCCCGCGGTCACCTGCGCGGATACGCGCCGCAGCTCCTCCTCGCTCACGCCTTGCTCGACTACCTGGCGGATCTGGTCGCGCAACGCCTGCTCGACTTCGTGCACGCTCCTGCCTGGGGCCGGCGTTGCGTCCAGGATGAACAGCGCCGGGCCCCGATTGACGCCGTCATAACCGGCGTTGGCGGCCGTCGCGACGCGCGACGCGCGTACCAGCTCACGGTCCAGCCGCGCCGCGTCGCTGCCGGCAAGCACACCGGCCAGCATGTCCAGCGCGTAGGGCTCCCAGTCGTGCTCGACGTCGCGTAGACCGGGCACGTGCCAGCCCATCAGCAGGTAGGGCTGCTCGGCCGGCGCCTTCACCAGGATGCGGCGCACGCCGCGCTGGCCCGGCTCGACCTGCGGCCGGCGCAGCGGCAGCGGGCGCGAAGCGATAGGGCCGAACAGCTTTTCGGCCGCCGCGAACACGTCCACAGCCGCGACATCGCCAACCACCACCAGCGTGGCGTTGTTCGGCGCATACCAGTGACGGTACCAGTCGCGCGCATCCTCCGCGCGCATGCTCTCGAGATCGGTCATCCAGCCGATGACCGGCGTACGGTAGGGATTGACCATGTAGGCCGTGGCCATGAAGGTCTCGTACACCAGCGACCTCGGTTGGTCATCCGTGCGCAGCCGCCGCTCCTCCATCACGACCTTGATCTCACTCGCGAACTGCTCGTCGGTGAGCAACAGATTGGCCATCCGGTCGGCCTCGAGCTCCAGCGCCAGCGGCAGCTGGGAGCGGTGGAGCTGCTCGTGGTAGACGGTGGCGTCTTTGCTGGTGAACGCGTTCTCCCGTCCACCGGCACGCGCGATGATGCGGGAGAATTCGCCCGGCGCAACCTTGGCCGTGCCCTTGAACATCATGTGCTCGAGCACGTGCGCCACGCCCGTGGTCCCGCTCACCTCGTCCATGCTTCCGGCGCGGTACCACACCATGCACACGGCTACCGGCGCGCGGTGATCTTCCTTGACCAGGATCTTCATGCCGTTTGGCAGCGTGCGCCCCTGCACCTCGGCATGCAAAGGGCCGCTGCACAACAGCGCGATCCCCAGGATCGCCAGAGCGTTCGAGACGGACATGAATTTGCCAGGGCTCAAAGATCTGCAGGCTGCTAAAATTCCGGCTGGCTCGCGCGCGAACAAACTGCGCTCAGCCGTTTCTTCGGGTTGCACGCGATGCGCTGCCCGGCCGCAAACAGACCTCTGACAGCCCTCAGTATGTTGAGTTTCCGCGGAACCGACAAGACAGCCTCACCGGACACAGACGCCGCCCCTGCGTCTGTCGGCTGGCTCGCGCGTCTGAAGACCGGACTGTCCGCGACGCGCGACAAGCTCGGCGGCCAGTTGTCCGCGCTGCTCGGGCGGCATGCCAAGATCGACGAGGCGCTGTACGAGGAGCTGGAGACGCTGCTGCTCTCGTGCGACGTCGGTGTGGCGTCGACTGCCTACCTCTTAGAACAGGCCCGGCTGCGCGCGGCTCGCGAGCGCGTTTTGGATCCGGTCGAGTTGAGGCGCGTGCTGAAGGAGTGCCTGGCCGATCTGCTCGAGCCGGTTGCAAAGCCGCTGTCGGTCGAGGGACATCGGCCGTTCGTATTACTGGTGGCCGGTGTGAACGGCTCGGGCAAGACCACTTCGATCGGCAAGCTGGCGCGTTATTTCCAGTCCCAGGGAAAATCCGTCATGCTCGCCGCGGGTGATACTTTCCGCGCAGCAGCGGTGGAGCAGTTGCGCAACTGGGGCGAGCGCAACGGCGTTCCGGTAGTCGCCCAAGAGCGAGGCGACCCGGCGGCGGTGGTGTTCGATGCGCTGAGCTCGGCACGTGCGCGCGGCATCGATCTGCTGATCGCGGACACCGCGGGGCGACTGCCCACGCAGCTGCACCTGATGGAGGAGTTGAAGAAGGTGAAGCGCGTCATCGCCCGCGCCCTCCCGGATGCGCCGCACGAAACCCTGCTGGTGCTCGACGCGAATACCGGACAGAACGCGATCAACCAGGTGAAGGCGTTCGACGACGCGCTGGGCTTGACCGGGCTTGCGATCACCAAGCTCGACGGCACGGCGAAGGGCGGTGCTATCGCGGCTATCGTCCGCTACAAGCCGATCCCGGTGCGCTTCATCGGCGTCGGAGAAGGCATCGATGACCTGCGCCCGTTCGATGCCCGGGAGTTCGCCGACGCCCTGTTCGGGTAAGGGCACCGCGTGTTCGCGCTGTGATCTCCTTCAACCACGTCTCGAAACGCTATGCGGGCGGGCTCGACGCGCTGAGCGATGTCTCTCTCACCATCAGCGCCGGCGAGATCGTGCTGATCACGGGCCATTCGGGCGCAGGCAAGTCGACGCTGCTCAAGCTGATGGCGGCGATCGAAGTGGCCACTTCCGGCTCTGTGCTCATCGGGAACCAGAATCTCGCCAAGCTCAAGGCCGCCGCTCTGCCCTATCTTCGGCGCCGCTTCGGCATCGTGTTCCAGGATCACAAGCTGCTCTACGACCGGAACGTGTTCCAGAACGTGCTGCTGCCGCTGCAGATCGCCGGGTTCGACGGGCGCGACGCCGCACGCCGCGCGCGAGCCGCCCTGGACAAGGTCGGCTTGCTGGGAAAAGAGAAGGCGATGCCGATCACGCTGTCGGGCGGGGAGCAGCAGCGCGTATGCATAGCGCGGGCCGTCGCACACCGGCCCGCCGTCCTGCTGGCGGACGAGCCGACCGGTAATCTCGACGACGCCTATGCGCGCAACATCGTGGAATTGTTCCGCGCCTTTCACCAGGTCGGGGTCACGGTCGTGATCGCGACGCACGACCACGGGGTGGGCGAGCAGCTGGCGGCTCGTACGATCAATCTCGCGCACGGGCGGGTCGCCGCGTGAGTCTGCGCGATCACGGCCGAGCGCTGCGCGACGCCGCCGCCCGCCTGGCCGCGAGCCCGATGGCCTCGCTGCTCAGCGTTCTGGTGATCGCGGTGGCGCTGAGCCTGCCGGTCGGGCTGTACGTGGGGCTTTCCTATCTGCAATCGTTCAGCCGCCAGCTTTCCAGCGATCCCCAGATCAGCATTTTCCTGGCGTTGGACGCGAGCAGCCGGGACGCCGCCGGCGTCGAGGAGAGGCTGCGCTCCGACCCGGACGTGAACGAGTACCGCTTCATCGGGCGCGAGCAGGCGCTGTCGGAGTTGAAACGCGGCGCGGGCATGTCCGACGTGCTCGATAACCTGAAGCAGAATCCGCTGCCCGATGCCTTCGTTGCGACGGTCCGCGCCAACCGCCCGGAGGCGCTGGAACGCCTGCGGGACGAGGCATCGGGCTGGCCCAAGGTGGCGCACGTCCAGCTCGACTCGGAATGGGCGCGCAAGCTCGATGCGGCGTTGCGCTTTGGGCGGACGGCCGTGGCGGTCCTCGGCGCCTTGCTCGCCGCGGCGCTCGTGGCGGTTACCTTCAATACCATCCGCCTGCAGATCCTGACCCGGCGCGAGGAGATCGAGGTATCGAAGCTGATCGGGGCGACCAATCCGTTCGTCCGGCGGCCGTTTCTCTGGTTCGGCACCCTGCAGGGGCTGGCCGGCGGGCTCGCGGCCTGGGGCGTGGTGGCGCTCGCCCTGCGCTTGCTCAACCGGGACTTGGCCAGGCTGGCCGCCCTGTACTCGGCCAGTTTCCATCTGCCTGGGCTGAGCTTGCCCGACGTCGCCGTGTTGCTCGGCGTCGCCGCGCTGCTTGGCTGGCTAGGTGCGTGGCTGTCCGTCGCCCGGCACCTCTGGCAAATAGGCCATGAATAACCGACAAAAATAGTCGGGAACTTATGGCCCGCGTAGCACTCTGAAGTAACGAGTGCTAAAATACGCGCCTTGAGGAGGAACCATTAATGATCAACAGCTTGCCTGTAGCGGTTGCACTCCCCTCCACCGCTGGGAGCCTGGAGACCTACATCCAGGCCGTGAACCGGTTCCCACTGCTGTCGGAGGAGGAGGAGTTGCGCCTGGCACGTCAACTTCGTCGGGACAACGACCTGGAGGCAGCCAGTAAGCTGGTCCTTTCGCACCTGCGTCTGGTGGTGTCGATCGCCCGCGGGTACCTGGGCTATGGACTGCCGCACGCGGACTTGATTCAGGAAGGCAATGTCGGGCTGATGAAGGCGGTGAAGCGCTTCGACCCCGAGCGCGGGGTTCGCCTCGTCTCGTTCGCGGTGCATTGGATCCGGGCCGAGATTCACGAGCACATCCTGCGCAATTGGCGCGTGGTCAAGATTGCCACCACCAAAGCGCAGCGCAAGCTGTTCTTCAACTTGCGCAGCATGAAGAAGGGTCACGGCGCGCTGAGCCGCGAGGAAACGGACGCGATGGCCAGCACGCTCAACGTCAAGCCCGCCGACGTGACCGAGATGGAAATGCGTCTGGGTGGCGCGGACATCTCGCTCGAGCCGGTAGGCGAGAGCGACGAGGATAGCTTCGGGCCGATTTCGTATCTGTCCAACCCCGAGGAAGAGCCAGGCCGCATCCTGGAGCACGAGCAGGACGAGCGCATGCGTGCGCAGGGGCTGGAACAGGCGCTCGCCAACCTCGATCCGCGCAGCCGACGGATCATCGAGGCCCGCTGGCTGCGGGAGGACGACAGCGCCACGCTGCACGAGCTGGCCGACGAGTTCGGCGTCTCGGCCGAGCGCATCCGGCAGATCGAAGGCCAGGCCATGAAGAAGATGCGCGGCATGATGCAGGCGCCTGCCGCTTGAGCCGACGCCGCCGCCCTGCACGTGAACGCCGCCCGCGGGCGGCGTTTTTGTGTGCCGCGCTTCGCCTCAGGAAGATTTCAGCAGCAGCGCGATGTCGTGAGCAAAGACCTGGGCACCCTGGCCGTACGCCACGTACAGGCGCAGCCGCCCGCTCGGGTCGTACACATACGTCCCTGCCGAATGATCAACGGTGTAGTTGTTCGAGTCCGTGCCTGGATTCTTCTGGATGAGGACTTTGAATGCCTTCGCCACCTGCGCGGTCTGCTCCGGTGTGCCGCGCAGGCCGACAAACCGGGGATTGAAGGCGGTGACGTACTGTTTGAGAACCTCGTTGGTGTCGCGCTCGGGATCCGCAGTGATGAACAGCACCTGTACCCGGCCGCCGTCCGGACCGAGCTGCTTGATCGCGGATGCCAGCTCGCTCAGAGTGGTGGGGCAGACATCCGGACAGTGCGTATAGCCGAAGAATACGACGGCCACGCTGCCGCGGAAATCCGACAGGCGCCGCGGCTGGCCGTCGAAGTCCGCCAGTTGGAAATCGCGCCCGAAGTCGGCGCCGGTGACGTCGGTCGAGCGGAAGAGCGGAGCACCGGGATCGCGGTTGCACCCCGCCATGCCCGCAGCGAGAGCCAGCAGGCAAGCCAGCAGCGCACACCCCAGAAGTGCCCGCATGCCGGACCGCTCAGACGCCGAAGCGGAAGTAATGATCCACGAGCAGTGCGGCGAACAGCAGGGACAGGTACAGGATCGAGTAGCGGAAGGTCCGATGCGCCAGGGCATCGCTGTAGGCGAAATAAATCCGGAATGCGTACCACACGAACAGACCGCCCAGGGCGACGGCGGCCATGAGATAGATGAGTCCGCTCATCGCCGTCGCGACAGGCAGCAGGCTGACTGCGAACAGGATCAAGGTGTACAGGAGTACGTGCAACCGCGTATAGCGGTCGCCGTGGGTCACGGGCAGCATCGGGACCCCGGCCTTGGCGTACTCGCGCCTGCGGTAAAGCGCCAGCGCCCAGAAGTGCGGCGGCGTCCAGGCAAAGATGATCAGGAAGAGCAACAGCGCATCGGACGAGAGCTCGCCCGTGACGGCTGTCCAGCCGAGCACCGGTGGCATCGCACCGGACGCGCCGCCGATCACGATGTTCTGCGGAGTGAGCGGCTTCAAGACGACGGTGTAGACGACCGCGTAACCGACGAAGGTCGCCAGCGTCAGCCACATGGTCAGCGGGTTGACCAGGGCGTACAGCAGGGTCAGCCCGATGGCGCCGAGGACAGCGGCGAAGGCGAGCGTCTGTGCCGAAGTCACTTGTTGCATCGGAAGCGGCCGCGCCCGCGTGCGAGCCATCATGGCGTCGATCTTCTGCTCGACCAGACAGTTGATCGCCGCGGCGGCGCCTGCGGTCAGCGCGATGCCCAGGGTGCCAAACAGCAGCGCAGGGAGCGGGGGTATCTGCCGAGTCGCGAGGAACATGCCGATCACTGCGGTGAAGACGATGAGCAGGACCACGCGCGGCTTGGTCAGCTGCAGGAGCTGCCGCCAGCCTGGCGCCGTGTGCCGGTCCGCGCGGTTTCCCGACGCTACGGATTTGGTTTCGGCGCTAGCGGACATCGATTGAGCGGAGGGCGTGTTGGTGAGCAAATGTTAGCATCTCAGCCGATCCTCGACACCTTGAGCAGCCGCGTCACGTCCTTCTTCATCCGGCCGGGGTCGGCGCCGCGTGGATAGCGCAGCATCAGATTGCCGAGGGGATCGACGATATAGATGTGATCGCGCACCGAGGCGTCCGCGGGCAGCTTCGAGAGCAGCGCACTGCCGCGCGCCGAGACGACAAGGGTGCCCTGGTACTCGCTGACGAGCTCGGCGGCAGCAGCGACGTCGTCGTCGATCAGCCAGGCTCGCTCGATGCGCTCCATGTCCTTGCCCTGAGTCATACGCACCTGGCGCATCTTGTACAGCTTGTCGCGGCACTCGTCCGCGCAGCGCCCGGAGTCCACCGTCAGGAACACCCACTTGCCGCGCAAAGCAGCCAGCGTGAACAGCTTGCCCTCCATCCGCCCCGCATCGAGCGCCGCGACCGGCGTGGGCGGCAGGAGCTGCCCGTAGTTGGTGAAGGCGGTCGGGCGCCACAGGTGAAACAGCGCGTAGGCCGCGATCAGCGGGGCGCAGGCTACTGCCGCGATCAACACGAGGCTAAGCCGCCCGCTGCCTGTGCGCTGCTGCTCTGACATTCAAGACAACGTAGATGACGAGGATGACGGCGCACAGCGTGAACCACTGCAGCGCGTAGGCGCGATGCCGGTTCACTCCGGTATCGGGCCGCCTCCAATCGCGCACGAGCGCATCGCCGGTGTCGTTAGTCTGCTGGATGAGGACAGGCTGCAGAGCGAAGCCATAAGCCTTGCGGTAACGATCGACCGTGACGTTCTCCCACAGCGACCCGAGCTGCACGCGCTCCGACAGCTCGAACACCCGCGGGTTCCCGGGCAGCGCAATCCCTTTGATCGTCACCGTGCCGCCGGGCGTCGCGACGTGCGGAAGCTGACTGCGGCTCGCACCCGCCTCGACCCAGCCGCGCTTGACCAGCACATAACTGTCGCTGCCGGCGATGCGCAGCGGCGTGACGATCTCGTAGCCGGGCACACCGTTGTGGGTGCGATTGTCGACGTAGACCATAGCATCGGCATTGAACGTTCCGCTCGCCTCCACCATGCGGTATTCCACGCTGGCGGCATCCAGCGGCGCAGCGCCCAGGCGTACCGGCTGCTCGCTTCCCGCCTGGTCGACGCGCGCTTGCAGCTGCGCCTTCTCGCCCGCACGCTCGAGCTGCCAGCTTCCCAGCAGCGCGGTGAGCAGCGCGCCGGCCAGCGCTGCCAGTGTCGGCACGAGACGCGGCCTGAAGTACGCTGCTACGCGCATGTCGTCAGCCGAACGGAACGATCCCCGCAGCGCTCGCCGCTCGAATGGCGGCTCCAGACATCGAGGAGTAGACTGAACGGCAAGAGCAGGGATTCGACATGAGGATCATCGTAATCGCAATACTCGTCCTGATCGTGGGCAGTCTCGCGTCCGCCCTATGGTTCCTCATCCGCGACAAGGGTACCTCGGAGCGCACGGTAAAAGCGCTGACCGTGCGCATCTCCTTGTCGATCGGTCTTTTCCTGCTGCTGATGGCGGGATACTACTTCGGGATCATCCCGAAGACTGGTTTGCACTGACCTCAAGAACAACGCGCCGCACCCTCGGGCGCGGCGCGCGCTTCAACCCGTCGCTGGACGGAACGCCTCAGAGCCAGTAGACGAGCACGAACAGCAGCAGCCAGACCACGTCCACGAAGTGCCAGTACCACGACACCGCCTCGAAGCCGAAGTGGTGGTCGGGCGTGAAGTGCCCGAGCAGGCAGCGGAAGAAAATCACCGTCAGCATGATCGCGCCCAGCGTCACGTGGAAGCCGTGGAAGCCAGTCAACATGAAGAAGGTCGCACCGTACGCCCCGGTGGTAAGGGTCAGGTTCATCTCGGTGTAGGCGTGGTGATACTCATACGCCTGCAACGTCAGGAACGTCACGCCCAGCGCGATAGTGAGCAGGAGACCGATGATCAGCTGACCGCGGTTGTTCTTCTTCAGCCCCCAGTGCGCCCAGGTCACGGTCGCGCCCGAGGAGAGCAGGATCAGGGTGTTGATGGCGGGAATACCCCATGCCGCCATGGGCGAGAAAGCCTCTTTCAGACCGGGGCCGGCGACCGGCCATGTGGCCGTGAAGCCGGGCCACAGGACCTCCTGGGTCGCGCCGCTGCCCAGCCAGGGAACGGATAACACACGCATGTAGAACAGCGCACCGAAGAATGCCGCGAAGAACATGACCTCGGAGAAGATGAACCAGCTCATCCCCCAGCGGAAAGAGATATCGACCTGGTGGTTGAACTTGCCGCCTTCGCTCTCGCGAATCACGGTGCCGAACCAACCAAACAGCATGTAGATGAGGACCGCAAAGCCGGCGGCCACCAGGTACGGCCCGAGCGCCGCCGCGTTCAGCCACATCGCCGCGCCCGAGGCCATTAGAAGCAGGGCGAACGAGCCGAAGATCGGCCAGTGCGAAGGTTGAGGCAAGTAGTAGCGCGCAGCCTGACTCATCTGACTCATTT
>Ga0335077_10005036_pt1 | contig 16149 bp, 14 predicted proteins | sample Lox_Sample_31_FD_207151 | JGI IMG/M metagenome (GOLD analysis project Ga0335077, IMG submission 207151) | Soil microbial communities from Loxahatchee National Wildlife Refuge, Florida, United States - Lox_Sample_3.1 | ecosystem: Environmental > Terrestrial > Soil > Wetlands | place: USA...
CGTGAGGTCGCGTTCGCGCAGGCCGTATTTCTGCTTTGCGAGAACCATGATCGAACGGCCCTCGGGCGTCTGATCGGCCATCGACGCAAGCTGTGCGGCATCCGCGAGGTCGCGCTCCGTGACCCCGGTTGCGGGTATGAACGCCGTCGCCTGGCGGTCACCCAGCGTGATCGTGCCGGTCTTGTCCAGCAGCAGCACGTCGACATCGCCCGCCGCTTCGACCGCGCGACCTGACATCGCCATCACGTTCTTCGCGATCATGCGTCCCATGCCCGCGATACCGATGGCCGAAAGCAGGCCACCGATAGTCGTCGGAATGAGGCAGACCAGCAGCGCAACGAGCGTGGTGATGGAAACCGGCTCGCCCTTCTTTGTGACCTCGACGGCGTACAGCGCGTAAGGCAGCAAGGTGGCGCAGGCCAGAAGAAATATGAGTGTCATCACCACCAGCAACACGGTGAGAGCGATCTCGTTCGGTGTGCGCTGGCGCTTGGCCGCCTCGACCATGCCGATCATGCGATCGAGGAAGGACTCGCCGGGGTTGGCCGTGACGCGCACGACGAGCCAGTCGGAACGCACCAACGTGCCTCCGGTCACGGACGAAAAATCGCCGCCGGACTCGCGAATCACCGGAGCCGATTCGCCGGTGATGGCGGACTCGTCCACCGAGGCGACGCCTTGAATGACCTCGCCATCGGCCGGGATCGGGTCGCCGGCTTCCACCAGGAACAGGTCGCCGGCGCGCAAGGCGGTGCCCGGCACCTTCTCCCATGCGGCGTCGCGTTTGGGCGCGCGCAATTTCTTTGCCATCACTTCGCGTCGCGCCGCGCGCAGGCTGGCCGCCTGCGCCTTGCTGCGGCCTTCGGCCAGCGCTTCGGCGAAGTTCGCGAACAGCACGGTGAACCACAGCCAGATCGACACGGCAAAGATGTAGCCGGCCGGGGCTTCGCCTTTGCCGACAAGAGCCTGCACCCAGAGACCCAGGGTGAGGATCGCCCCGACATAGCAGACGAACATGACCGGGTTGCGCCATTGCGCCTGTGGAGACAGGCGCTTGAACGACTCCCAGATCGCCGGAGCAATGAACTTTCGTTCGAACATCGCGCGCATCGTGGTCGCGCGCGCGTCGCGAATTGCAGGGGTGACAGCGGACATGGTCAGCTCCTGAGCATTTGCAGGTGCTCGACGATCGGGCCGAGTGCGAGCGCGGGCACGAACGTGAGTGCGCCGACGAGCAGGACGGTGCCGACGATCAGCCCGACGAAGAGCGGCGTATGGGTCGGCAAAGTGCCGGGTCCGGCAGGCACGGTCTTCTTCGCGGCGAACGATCCCGCCACCGCGAGCACCGGCACGATCAACCAATAGCGCGAGATCAGCATCGCGAAGCCGAGCGCGGTGTTGTAGAAGGGTGTGTTCGCTGACAGGCCGGCGAACGCACTGCCATTGTTGTTGCCGGCCGAAGAAAACGCGTACAGGATCTCGGAGAACCCATGGGCGCCAGGGTTGGCAACGCCCGCCTTGCCCGGTTCGACCATCACGGCGATCGCGGTGCCGACCAGCGCAACGAGCGGCGGAAGCAGGATGGCGACCGAGGCCATCTTCATCTCGAATGCCTCGACCTTCTTGCCGAGGTACTCGGGCGTGCGGCCGATCATCAGGCCCGCCACGAACACCGCGACCAGCACCATCATGATCATGCCGTACAGGCCGGAGCCGACGCCGCCGAAGATCACTTCGCCGAGCTGCATCAGCCACATCGGCACGAGACCGCCCAGCGGCGTGAACGAATCGTGCATCGAGTTGACCGATCCGTTCGAGGCGGAGGTCGTGGCGGTGGCCCACAGTGCGGAGTCGGCGATGCCGAAGCGCACGTCTTTTCCTTCCATGTTGCCGCCGGAAGAAAGCGCGCTTGCATGTGTGTCCGCGCCGGCGGCGGCGAGCATCGGGTTACCGGACTGCTCGGAGACGACCGCGACCACGAGCAAGCCGACGAATATCACCGTCATCGCAGCAAGAATCGCCCATCCCTGGCGCTCATCGCCGACCATCCTGCCGAACGTGATGCACAGCGCGCCCGAGATCAGAAGGATCGCCAGCAGTTCGAGGAAATCTGCAAGCGGCGTTGGGTTTTCGTAAGGATGGGCCGAATTGACGTTGAAGAAGCCGCCGCCGTTGGTGCCGAGTTGCTTGATCGCGATCTGCGAAGCGGCAGGACCAAGCGGCAGAATCTGCTCCTGTGTGCTCTTCTTCTCCATGACGGGCTTGCCCTCGGCGTCGTTCACGGGCTTGCCGTCAGGAGTCGTCTTCGCTTCCTCGTAGTCGATTTTCTCGACCGTCTGTGCCTTGACGTACGGGCCGAAGGTCTGGACCACGCCCTGGCTCACCAGGACCAGTGCAAGAATGAATGAGAGCGGCAACAGTATGTAGATCGTCGAGCGCGTGAGGTCGGCCCAGAAGTTGCCGATGCTGCCGACCTGCTTGCGGGCGAAGCCGCGGATGAGAGCGGCCAGCACCGCAATGCCGGTCGCCGCGGAAACAAAGTTCTGCACCGCGAGCGCGAGCATCTGAGTGAGATAACTCATTGTCGATTCGCCGCCGTATCCCTGCCAGTTGGTGTTGGTGGCGAAGCTGACTGCGGTGTTCCACGACGAGTCGGCCGAGATCTGCCCCAGTTCCGCTGGATTCAGCGGCAACAGGTGCTGCAAGCGCTGCAGGGCATAGACGAGCAGCACCCCCACAAAGTTGAAGAGCAGCACCGCGAGCGCGTACTCGGTCCAACGCATTTCGCGCTGCGGGTCGACGCCGGAGGCCTTGTAGGTCAGACGCTCGGCCCAGCCAAGGGCGGGATGCAGGAACGTGCGCTCCCCGCTCAGCACATGAGCGAAGAACGCCCCGAGTGGCTTCGCGAGGGCGATCAGCACGACCACGTAGAGGACGCACTGGATGAGCAGGTTGGAGATCACGAGAAATCCTCCGGCCGGAACAGGGCCCAGACGAGATAAACCGTCAGCCCAAGCGCGACGATCGTGCCGATGATGTAGAGGCCGCTCATTTCCGCTCCTTGAGGCGATCGAACAGAATGGCCATGCCGAGCGTGGCCGCGAAGAACACGACCGACAGAGCCAGATACACGACGTCATCCATAGCCAGTTCCTTCCTGCGTGGGTCGGCGGCAAACTCCTCGCCGCTGATCAGTCGGCGCAGGCGCGCAGTGCAGTCGACACCGCGCCCCGGCCGAACCGTGTGAATCTAGGGTCGCGCGTATCAGGATCGCGTAAAAAAATCCGGAGGACTTTGTGCAAGCTCAACTGCAAATCAACTCGGGTGCGCTCGTGCCTTCACCCGCGGGGTTCGATATCATCGTCTACGCCGCGCCGACACAGGAAGAGAAGCTGGAAGCGATGCGACTCTGGGGCCTCGATGTCTACGATGTCGAGTCTGCGCTCGATCCGGACGAGATCCCGCGAATCGAGTACTCGTCCGGCCGGGCCGCGCTGATCTGGAACTGGCCCAGGAACGCTGCGGTTGCTGATCAGATCCGCTTCGATGTCGCGTCAATGGGTCTTTTTCTGACCCAGGGCAAGCTGATCATCGTTACGGATGATCCGCGGGTTCCGTTCTCGGCCAAGGAATTCGCGGGCGCGAGTTCCGCGCTCGACGTCTTGCTCCGGCTGCTCCTACACACCGTGCACCACTATCTGGGTCATCTACCTGTCATCAAGCAGATGACCGTCGAACTGAGCTCGAAGATCGGCGCGTCGATGGAGAACAAGTACTTTCTTGAGATGTTCGCGCTGCGCGAGAGCCTCGTCTATTACCTGAACGCCATCGAAGCCAACGGCGCGGTGCTGGCAAAGCTGAGAGCCAATGCAGAGCGGCTCGCCCTTCCCCCGCAGCAGGTCGAGTTCCTGCACGACCTGATCCTCGACAACCAGCAGTGTGCGCGCCAGGCCCAGATCCACAGTTCGGTGCTGGCCGGACTCATGGACGCGCGCGGCACCATCATCAACAACAACGTCAACGTGCTGCTCAAGAACCTGACGCTCATCAATGTCGTGTTCCTTCCGCTCACCTTGATTGCGAGCATCGGCGGGATGTCAGAGTTCACCATGATGACGAAGGAAATCGACTGGCGCCTGTCCTACTCCCTGCTGTCGATCGGCATGGTGTTGCTGGGATGGATCACGTGGGCGGCGCTGGTTCGCATTCTCGACAAGAGGGAGCCGCGACGTCGATGAGGCACCGCGCCGCAGCGGTGCGCAGCGATCGCCTTGCGGGTTCGAGTTGGATGCGCACCGTCTGCAACTCGTCTAGAAGGTCTTCGTGACCGAGACGACTGGCTTGAGCTTGCCCGCCTCCTTTCCGTCGGTTGTCAGAAAGAAGTCCTCTTTGTCGGCCCCGACGATCGAGAGTGCGAACACCCATCCTGACAAGTCGTAGGTCACACCTGCCCGGTAGTCGAGGTAGGCATCATCCTTGGCGCCGAACTGCTTCAGGTTCCTGACCTTTTGCCAGCCGACGTGAGCGTTCGCGCCGAAGCCGCTTCCGAGATCGAACGCAAGCGCACCTTCGAGGTACTGTGAACCCTTGGTGTCGGTTCCGGGCTGCTTGATTCCGAAATAGTCCGTGACGCCGTACCAGTACTTGACGCTGGCGGGCCCGTACGATCCTCCGAGGTACAGCTCGCCATAGTCGATCTTGAGGTTCGGGTCGTACTTGCCGGTGCCAGGGTAGTAGTAGTAATAGCCGCCGACGTCGAAGCCGAACGGCCCGAAGCTCGTCTTGTAACCGCCGTAGAAGTCCATCTCGAGGCTGGCGCCGTTGTAAAGGACGGACGACACGTTCGAGTTCCAGTTGCCGAGATAGAAGCCCGACTTGTGCGCGAAGTCGATACCGCCCTGGAACGCGGGCCTGTAGTCCGTCTGAGTGAACCCTCGATAGCGATAGTCGGACCAGAGGCCGGCATTGCCGGTCAGCGTGTAATCGGGTTCCGGCTTTTTCTCCTGTGCGAACGCCATCAGCGGCGCCGCGGTCATGACGAGCACGGACGTAAGCAACACCTTCTTCATTGCGCTCCCTTTTCATAGGTCGGTCGACACAATGCAAGCGACCGGGCCGCGACTCTAGGGACGTGCGCATCAAGACTTCGTAAAAATCTTGCGTCGGGCGATCGCGTCGCGACGCGCGAGACTTGTCGGACGCGAGCTACGCCAGTCTTAGAACGACCAGGACCAGGTCGATGACCTTGATGCCGATGAACGGCGCAAGCAGCCCACCGATGCCGTAGACCAGGACGTTCCTCCGGAGAACCTTGGAAGCGGTGTCCTCGCGCACGCGAATGCCTCTTAGCACCATCGGTATCAGTAAAAGAATGATCAAGGCATTGAAGATGACCGCCGACAGGATCGCGGACGCGGGCGAGGCGAGCGCCATCACATTCAGCACACTGAGCTGCGGATAGGTACTGGCGAACGCGGCCGGGATGATGGCAAAGTATTTCGCGATGTCGTTGGCAATCGAGAAGGTCGTCAACGCGCCGCGCGTCATGAGCATCTGCTTGCCGATCTCGACGATTTCGATCAGCTTGGTCGGATTCGAATCGAGATCGACCATGTTGCCGGCTTCCTTCGCCGCTTGCGTTCCGGTGTTCATCGCGACGGCAACATCGGCCTGGGCCAACGCCGGCGCGTCGTTGGTCCCGTCGCCGCACATCGCAACCAGGCGACCCATTGCCTGCTGCTCGCGGATCAGCTTGAGCTTGGCCTCCGGAGTGGCCTCCGCCAGGAAGTCATCGACACCCGACTCCGCCGCGATCGCGGCGGCGGTCAGACGGTTGTCGCCGGTGATCATCATCGTCTTGATACCCATGCTGCGCAGCTCGGCGAAGCGCTCTCTGATGCCACCCTTGACGACGTCGCGAAGCTCGATCACGCCGAGCGTGCGCGTGCCTTCGGCAACGAGCAGCGGCGTCGCCCCGCGGGTAGCGATCCGGTCGACGAAGACACGGATCGATCGGTTGGGAGAGCCGCCCTGCGCCTGCAGCCACGCCTCGATCGCGTCCGGTGCACCCTTGCGGATGCGCCGCGCCCCGATGTCGACGCCGCTCATCCGCGTTTGCGCGGCAAAGGGCACAAAGACGGCATTCAGCTCGTGCAGGTTGCGCGCGCGGATACCGTACCCCTTCGCCAAGACCACAATCGACCGGCCTTCGGGAGTCTCGTCGGCAAGCGACGCAAGCTGCGCCGCGCCGGCGAACTCGCGCTCGGAAAGCCCAGGTGCGGGATAGAACTTCGCAGCCTGGCGGTTGCCGAGGGTGATGGTTCCGGTCTTGTCGAGCAGCAGCACATCGACATCGCCCGCCGCCTCGATGGCGCGCCCCGAGGTCGCTACGACGTTTGCCTGGACCAGTCGATCCATGCCGGCAATGCCGATGGCTGACAAGAGCGCGCCGATCGTGGTCGGGATTACGGATGCCAGCGAAGCGACCAGCACGACAAGGCTTACGACCTGGCCTTGGTGGGTCGCGGCCACTGCGTACGCGGAGTAGGGCAGCAGCGTCGCGGTCGCGACCAGGAACATCAGGGTCAAGGCGGCGAGCAGGATCGTGAGCGCGATCTCGTTGGGAGTGCGCAGCCGCCTGGCACCCTCGACCATTCCGATCATCCGGTCCAGGAACCCCTCGCCCGGTTTGGCGCTGATGCGCACGATCAGCCAATCGGACAGAACACGGGTTCCGCCCGTCACCGATGACCGATCTCCACTCGCTGCGCGCACCACTGGTGCCGATTCACCGGTAATAGCGCTCTCGTCGACCGACGCGACGCCGGCGACCGCATCCCCGTCGCCGGGAACCAGCCCTCCTTCCGCGATCAGCACCAGATCGCCTTTGCGCAGTTGACTCGCGCGTGTCGGCGTACGTTGTGCGTCAAGGCTTGCAGCGGACAACTTCATCGCCAGCGTGTCGCCTTTCGCGCCGCGCAGGGTTGCCGCATGAGCCTTGCCCCGTCTCTCTGCGAGCGCCTCCGCGAATTGCGCGAACAAGACGGTGAGCCATAGCCAGGCGGAAATGGCGGCCCCGAATCCGTCGCGCTGGGCGATCGCCATCGCTGCGGTCAGAAGCGCGCCGAACCAGACGATCATCAACACCGGATTGCGCCACAGCGACCCGGGGGTCGCGCGCTTCACGGCATCGCGGGCTGCCGCACGAACCAATGCGGGGTCGAAGACACGAACGCGACGGCGCGCGTGTGAATGAAAGTCGTCGCGGGCGGCGCTCGGGCGAGCGGACATAGGTCGAAGCCGTGTATGCCATGTGAGGTCGCGAGATCCGTCTGACTCTCGCGACTCATCCAACGAGCGCGAATCTAGCGATCCGCGCGTAAGAATCCGCTATAGATTTCCGGCCGAGGTTGCGGCCGGACGCCGACACGCATGGGACCGCCGCGGCAAGGGATCGACGTGGTGTGCGACTGCCTGCTCGCGACCGATTGCCGCGGCGATCGGGAAGGCGGCGTCCGGCGCATCGTCGCCCTAGGCGCGCGCCGGCGGGTGCAGTAGGCTTGCAGCCCGCGCCGGCCGGAATCCAGGACCGGCGACCCAAGGAGACAGGAATGAACGTGAAAGCAGTACTGGTTGCCGGCGCGATGCTGGCCGCGGCCGCCACCTGCGCGAGCGCGCAGGAGCCGCTCAAGGTCGGCGCGGTGCTGGAAGTCACCGGCCCGTTCGCCAGCCTCGCCAGGCAGATCGAAAACGGCATGCGCCTGTACATCGCCCGCAACGGCGACACGGTGGCCGGTCGCAAGGTCGAGCTGATCATCAAGGATTCCACCGGCGCGCAGCCGGACGTGGCCAAGCGCCTGGTGACGGAGCTGGTCACGCGCGACAAGGTCGACTTCGTGGTCGGCTTCGCACTGACGCCGAACGCGCTGGCGGCGGCGCCGGTCGTCACCGAGGCCAAGGTGCCCACCATCATCATGAACGCCGCGACCTCGGTGATCGTCAGCAAGTCGCCCTACATGGCGCGCGTGTCGATGACGCTGCCGCAGGTGACGATGCCGATCGCCCAGTGGGCGGCGAAGAACAACATCAAGCGCGTGTATTCGCTGGTGGCCGACTACGGTCCGGGCCTGGACGCCGAAGCCACGTTCAAGAAGTACTTCACGGCGGCCGGCGGCGAGCTGGTCGGCGAAGTGCGCACGCCGCTCAAGAATCCCGACTTCGGCCCGTTCATCCAGCGCATCAAGGATGCGAAGCCGCAGGCCGTGTTCATCTTCCTGCCGGCCGGCGAACAGGCCGTCGCGTTCATGAAGGGCTATCGCGAGCGCGGCCTGGCCGAAGCGGGCATCCGCGTCATCGGACCGGGAGACGTGGTGGAAGACGACGTCCTGGAAGCGATCGGCGATTCCGCGCTCGGCGCAGTCACCACGCACCACTATTCGGCGGCCCACGATTCGCAGATCAATCGCGACTACGTCAAGGCGTACACCGACATGTTCAAGATCCGCCCGAACTTCATGTCCGTCGGCGGTTATGACGGCATGCACGTGGTTTACGAGGTCGCGCGCAGGCTCAACGGCAAGATCGATCCCGACAAGGCGATGGAGATCATCAAGGGCATGAAGATCGACAGCCCGCGCGGCCCGATCTACATCGATCCCGCGACGCGCGACGTCGTGCAGACCGTATACGTGCGCAAGGTCGAGAAGAAGGACGGCAAGCTCTACAACATCGAGTTCGACAAGTTCAACGACGTGCACGACCCGGGCAATTGACCGCCGCAGCCGTCACGGCTCCTGACCGGTCGGGCGGGCGATGATCGCCAACCTGGTCGGCGTGCTGTTCGACGGCATTGCGTACGGCGCGCTGCTGTTCCTGATCGCCATCGGGCTGTCCGTGACGATGGGGTTGATGAACTTCGTCAACCTCGCGCACGGTGCGTTCGCCATGCTGGGCGGCTACGCGACGGTGGTGCTGATGACCCGCTTCAACGTGCCCTTCCTGGCGGCGCTGCCGGTCGCGTTCGTGGTGGCGGCGCTCGCCGGTGCGGCGCTCGAGCGCCTGCTCTACCGGCGCCTGTACCAGGCGAGCCACCTCGACCAAGTGCTGTTCAGCATCGGTCTCACGTTCATGGCCATCGCTGCCGCGACGTACGTCTGGGGTCCGGGCCTGCAGCCTGTCGAACTGCCGCCGTTCCTGACGGGTCAGGTCAAGGTGCTCGGACTGGAACTGGGCGCCTACCGGATATTCCTGGTCGCGCTGGTGATCGTCATCACGCTCGGCCTCGTCTTCCTCGTCGAGCGGACGCGCTTCGGTGCCCAGGTTCGTGCATCCGTCGACAGCCAGCAGGCGGCGGCCGGACTGGGCATCGACGTCAACCGGGTCTTCAGCCTGACCTTCGCCTTGGGCTCCGGGCTGGCGGGACTCGGCGGCGCGCTCGGCATCGAGGTGCTGGGCCTCGATCCGACGTTTCCCGTCAAGTACATGGTGTACTTCCTGCTCGTCGTCGCCGTCGGCGGCGCCGGCGCGATCAAGGGCGCGCTCGCGGCGGCGCTCATCCTCGGCATCTTCGACGTGGCGGGGAAGTATTTCGTGCCCGGCGTCGGCGCGTTCGTGATCTACGTCCTGATGGTCGTGCTGCTGATTCTTTTTCCGGCCGGCCTGTACGGGAGGCGTGGATGAGCGCGGACAACGCGCCGCCGGAGGCGGCCGGCACGGTGCCTGCGGCGCCGGCGTATCGCCTGCCCGAGGATCGCTGGCACGCGGCCGAGAGCGTGTTCTGGTTGATTCCGGTGCTCGCCTTCTTCTTCGTGCCCGGCTACCTCGTGCTGGGCAGCCAGATCCTGATCGTCGGACTGTTCGCGGTGTCGCTTGACCTCATCCTCGGCTACGCCGGCATCGTCTCGCTGGGGCACGCCGCGTACTTCGGCGTCGGCGCCTACACCGCCGGCCTGCTCGCCACGTACGGATGGGGCGAACCGCTCAGCGGGCTTGCGATCGCGGCCGCCATCGCGGCGTTGGTCGGCTGGCTCGCTTCGTTCCTCGTCGTGCGCGGCGGCGACCTGACCCGCCTGATGGTGACGCTCGGCATCGCACTCGTGCTGCACGAGGCGGCGAACAAGGCGGCGTTCATCACCGGCGGCGTCGACGGCCTCGGCGGCATGACGATGTGGAAGGTCCTCGGCATCTTCCGGTTCGACATCGCCGGACGGGTCGCCTATGTCTACAGCCTGGTCGTTCTTTTCTTCGCCTTCCTGCTGCTGCGCAGGCTGGTGCATTCGCCCTTCGGCCTGAGCCTGCGCGGCGTGCGCGAGAAGCGCGTGCGCATGCCCGCGATCGGGGCGTCGGTGCGCGAGCGAGAGATCGCGATCTTCACGATCGCCGCTTGCGTGGCGGGACTGGCGGGCGCGCTGCTGGCGCAGACGACCCAGTTCGTCGCCCTGGACGTGCTCGGTTTCGGCCGCTCGGCCGACCTGCTCATCATCCTGGTGCTGGGCGGCACCGGGCGGCTGTACGGCGGCTTGATCGGGGCGGCCGTCTACATGATCGCGCAGGACATCCTGGCCGGCATCAACCCGGTCTACTGGCAGTTCTGGATCGGCGCCCTGCTCGTCATCATCGTGCTGTTCGCGCGCGGCGGCATCCTGGGCGGGCTGGAACGGCTCCGTGCGCTGGCGCGCAGGAGTCGCGCGTGACGCAGGCGCTGCGCACCCGCGGGCTGTCGAAGCACTGGGGCGACTTCAAGGCCAACCGCGACATCACGCTCGAGTTCGCGCCGGGCAGCCGCCATGCCCTGATCGGGCCCAACGGGGCGGGCAAGACGACGTTCATCAACCTGCTCACCGGCGTGCTGGCGCCGACCGCGGGCGATGTGTTCCTCGGCGACACCTGCATCACCGCGTTGGCACAGCACCAGCGCGTGAAACGCGGCCTGACGCGCACCTTCCAGATCACCACGCTCTTTGCCGGCCTCACGGTGCTCGAATCGATCGTGCTCGCGGTCAACGAGCGCAAGGGCCTCGCGCGCACGTGGTGGAAGACGGTGGCAAGCTGCCGCGCCGAAGCCGACGAGGCGATGGAGATCCTGCGCGGCTTGCGCCTCGAGCGCGAGGCGGACAGGGAGACGCGGGCGCTGGCCTACGGCAAGCAGCGCATCGTCGAGATCGCCCTCGCACTGGCGACGCGGCCGAGCATCCTGCTCCTGGACGAACCCGCGGCCGGCATTCCAGCGGCGGAGAGCGCGGAACTGTTCAGCGTGATCGCCGCCTTGCCGCGCGACGTGACGGTGCTCTTCATCGAACACGACATGGACCTGGTGTTCCGGTTCGCCGAGCGCATCACGGTGCTGGTCGGTGGAGCGGTGCTCGTCGAGGGCACACCGCAGGAAATCGCCCGCGACGCCCGGGTGAAGGAGGTCTACCTGGGCGAGGCTGCGCATGGCTGAACTGCTGGCGATGGAGGGCGTGCGGGCCGGATATGCAGGCTCGGTGGTGCTCGAAGACATCTCGCTGCGCCTGGAGGAGGGCGACAGCCTGGCGGTGCTCGGGCGCAACGGCGTGGGCAAGACCACGCTGCTGGTCACGCTGATGGGCTTCACGGAGATGCAACGCGGCAGCATCCGCCTGCGCGGAGAGGAGATCGCCCGCGCGCCCGCGCATCGGCGGGCGCGGGCGGGACTCGGATGGGTGCCGCAGGAGCGCATGATGTATCCCTCGCTGACGGTCGAGGAACACCTGACCGCCGTCGCGCGGCCCGGGAGGTGGAATATCGGCGCGGTCTACGAGCTCTTCCCGCGCCTGGCCGAACGCAAACGCAATTTCGGCAACCAGCTTTCCGGCGGCGAGCAGCAGATGCTTGCGATCGCGCGCGCCCTCGTGATCAATCCGAAGCTGCTGCTCCTCGACGAGCCGATGGAGGGGTTGGCGCCGCTCATCGTGCAGGAGCTGATGCGCGTGATGAGCGGGCTCGTACACGAAGGCGCGATGGCGATCGTCATCGTGGAGCAGCACGCGCGGCTGGCGCTGTCACTGGCACGCCGGGCGCTCGTACTGGACCGGGGCCGGATAGTGCACCGGTCCGACAGCGCGAGCCTGCTCGAGGATCCCGTCACGCTGCAGCGCCTGGTCTCCGTTTCATAGCGAGGATGTGATGTCAACCCGTATCAGTGCCCCGTTCCGCGCCGATCACGTCGGCAGTTTTCTGCGTCCCCGGTTCCTGCTCGAAGCGCGCGACCAGTTCAAGCAGAACCAGATCACGCACGCGCAACTGCGCGCGGTCGAGGACCGCGCGATCCGCGACATCGTCAAGTTCCAGGAAGACCTGGGCCTGCAGGGCATCACCGACGGCGAATTCCGCCGCACGTATTTCCACATCGACTTCCTCGAGCAACTCGAGGGTGTGTCGACCGAGGGCGGGATCACGGTGCACTTCCACAAAGCCAACGGCGACATCGACTTCGCGCCGCCGGTGATGAAGATCAAGCGTGCGGTGCGCCACGTCAGGCCGATCCAGGGCGACGATTTCGAGTTCCTCAGGTCCGTCACCACGCGCACGCCGAAGGTCACGATCCCTTCGCCGACCATGCTGCATTTCCGCGGCGGGCGCGCGGCGGTCGATGTCGAGGTCTACCCGGACATGGAGGGCTTCTTCACCGACGTGGCCGCGGCCTACCGGGCCGAGATCCGGTCGCTCGCGGCGCGCGGCCTCACGTACCTGCAACTCGACGACACCAACCTCGCCTACCTGTGCGACCAGAAGATGCGCGAGGGCGCGCGCTTGCGCGGCGACGACCCCAACGAGCTCCCGCGCCGGTACGCGCGCCTGATCAACGCCGCCATCGCGGAAAAGCCCGCCAACCTGCACGTCTGCGTCCACCTGTGCCGCGGCAACTTCAAGAGCGCATGGGCGGCCGAGGGCGGCTACGAGCCTGTCGCCGAAGTCCTGTTCAACGAGCTCGCGGTCGACGGTTATTTCCTCGAATACGACGACGCGCGCTCCGGCGACTTCGCTCCGCTGCGCCACGTGCCGAAGGGCAAGATCGTCGTGCTCGGGCTCGTCAGCACCAAGCTCGGCCAGATCGAGAAGAAGGACGACCTGAAGCGCCGCATCGAGGAAGCAGCCGGGTTCATGCCGCTGGACCAGATGGCGCTGTCGCCGCAGTGCGGCTTCTCCAGCACCGTGCACGGCAATGACATCGCGGTCGAGGCGCAGGCAGCGAAGCTGCGGCTCGTCGTCGAGACAGCACGCGAAGTCTGGGGCGAGGTGTGAAGCGTCTCCCTGTGCGCAAGCCTCGCGCTTTCAGCTTGTCGTTGCGGGCTGAATGCGAGGCATCCCGGCATGCTTAGGCCGAGATTCCTCGTCGCTGGCGCTGTTCGGAACGACATCGCCACGACCCGGCGGCGGAAGCTCGTGCCGGCCCGGTAGCGAGAATGCGACGCATGCGCGCGCGCAACGACGCGCAGGGCCTGAACCTGCGGCAGCTCGAGACGTTCGTCAAGGTCGCCGAGCTGGGAAGCTTCAGCAAGGCGGCACTGATCCTCAGCCTGGCGCAGCCGGCGCTCAGCCGGCAGGTGCGCCTGCTCGAGACCGAGCTGCGCCAGAACCTGCTGCTGCGCACCGGGCGGGGCGTCGTCCTCACCGAGCCGGGCAAGCGCTTCTACGAGCACAGCGTCGCGATACTGCAAATGGTGGCCCACGCACGCGAAGACCTGGTGGCCGCGCGCGGCGAGCCGACCGGCCATGTCGTGATCGGCCTGCCGCCCAGCATGGGCCGCATGCTGACGGTGCCCCTGGTCGCGGGGTTCCGGCGCGAACTCCCGAAGGCGCGGCTGGCGATCGTCGAGGGTTTCTCGACGCACATCACCGAGTGGATCGCGACCGGGCGCGTCGACATCGGGCTGGTGCACAACCCGGAGGCGCAGGCGGCGATCGAGACCACGCCGATCCTCGAGGAGTCGCTGTGCCTGGTGAGCCCGACAAGCGCGAAGCGCGCGCGTGGCGCGAAGCTGCAACAGGGTGACACCGTGCGGCTGGCCGATCTGGCGCGCTTCCCGCTCGCCGTGCCCGAGCGATCGCATGCGATTCGCAGGCTGCTCGAAACGCAGGCGGCACTGGCCGGCATCAAGCTGCAGATCGCGCTCGAGGTATCGAGCGTGCAGTCGATCCTCGACCTGGTCCGGGCCGGTGTCGGCCACGCCGTGCTCTGGCGCACCGCCGTCATTGCATTCGGCAATCCGGCGGCCTTCAAGGTGAGGCCGCTGGTCGATCCGGTCCTGACCAGCACGTTGTGTCTTGCGATCTCCGCCCACAAGCCGGCAACGCCCCTGATGACGCAGGCGCTGGGCATGCTGCGCGAACTGGTGACGGCGCACGCCGGGCCGTCGACGCGCCTGCCCGGCAAGGCGGCGGCGAGTTATAACAATCTGCGATAGCTGCTAGCCGGCGCGTCCCCTACCTCGGCGCGGCGCGGACGCCGAGAATCCTGCCCGAAGCGTCACCCCGACCGCGCGCCAGAACTCGAATCGCCGCCGACGGTCGTACGGGTGCGCACGCGCGGCCTTTGCCCGGAGCGATTCGCGCCCGGGCCGATGCATGCCGCGAGACAAGCGCGTAACGATGCGCCGACGCAAGGAGATCGAATTGAATCGCACGCAGAGGGTCGACGTCCAGGCCTTCCTCAACCAGCAGCGCTTCTCCCCGTTCCAGTGGCTGATCTTCGCCCTGACATTCATGATCGTGCTGCTCGACGGTTTCGACACCGCCGCCATCGGCTACATCGCGCCCTCGCTGGTCGCCGAGTGGGGTGTCAGCAAGCCGGCTCTGGCGCCGGTGCTGAGCGCCGCGTTGTTCGGGCTGGCGGCCGGGGCGTTGCTCGCGGGGCCGCTGGCCGACCGCTTCGGCCGCAAGCGCGTGCTCGTGACCTCGGTCTTTCTCTTCGCCGTAGCCTGCCTGGCGTCGTCGTTCGCGGCTGACCTGGCGCAGCTCACCACGCTGCGCTTCGTCACCGGCGTCGGCCTCGGTGCGGCCATGCCCAACGCGGTCACGCTGATGAGCGAGTACTGCCCGGATCAACGCCGGGCGACGCTGACCAACGCCATGTTCTGCGGCTTTCCGCTCGGCGCGGCGTGCGGCGGCTTTCTCGCCGCGTGGATGATCCCGCAATGGGGCTGGCGCAGCGTCCTGCTGCTGGGCGGCACCACGCCGCTCGTGCTCGGCGCACTGCTGCTCCTCTTCCTTCCCGAATCGGTCCGTTACATGGTCGCGCGGTCGTTCCCGGTCGAGCGTATCCGGGCCGTGCTGGCGCGCATTTCGGCGCGCGCGACGGAGGTCGGGGCATTCGTTGCGCGCGAGACCAAGGGTTCGCAGCCGGCGCAAAGCGGGATCGGCGTGCTGTTCTCGCGCACCTACGCGGTGGGCTCGGTGATGCTCTGGCTCGGATACTTCATGGGGCTGGTGATCTTCTACGCCCTCATCAACTGGATGCCGATCCTGTTCAAGGATGCGGGCCTCGACCCGAGGCACGCGACGCTGATCACGGCGCTGTTCCCGCTGGGCGGCGTCGGTGCGATCCTCTTCGGCTGGCTGATGGACCGCTTCAACGGCAACTGGATCGTCGCTGCCGGCTACGCCCTGACGGCGGTCTCGATCTACGCCATCGGGCAGGTGGCCGGCAGCGTCGGACTGCTTGTGGTGGTGGTGTTCCTCGCGGGAACGCTGATGAATACCGCGCAGTCGTCGATGCCGGCTCTGGCCGCCGCCTTCTATCCGACGCAAGGCCGCGCTACCGGGGTGGCGTGGATGCTCGGCATCGGTCGCTTCGGCGGTATCGCCGGTTCGTTCCTCGTCGCCGAGCTGGCACGGCGCCACCTCGACTTCGCCGCGGTCTTTGCGATCGTGGCGGTGCCGGGTGTGATCGCGGCCGTTGCCCTGGTCGTCAAGCAGCTGGCGCACCGCGAGGATGCCTACGCATCGGGCGCGGCGCGCAACCACGATCACGCCCACAGCCATTGAGCGGAAGGTGCGGGGACTCTCATGATCATCGATTGCCACGGTCACTACACGACGGCGCCGAAGGCGCTGGAGGAGTGGCGCAACAAGCAGATCGCGGGGATCAAGGACCCGGCGCAGATGCCGAAGGTGTCGGACCTGCGCATC
>Ga0335077_10005037_pt1 | contig 16149 bp, 12 predicted proteins | sample Lox_Sample_31_FD_207151 | JGI IMG/M metagenome (GOLD analysis project Ga0335077, IMG submission 207151) | Soil microbial communities from Loxahatchee National Wildlife Refuge, Florida, United States - Lox_Sample_3.1 | ecosystem: Environmental > Terrestrial > Soil > Wetlands | place: USA...
CCGGTGCGCGAAATGCCCGGCCATTTCCGGTAACACGTCACATGCGCGCGATTTTCGCGCACGCTGTTCAATTCGACGCGCGCAAATCCCGCCGTGCGGCAGAACGCCAACAGACACGCAACATTGGGACCCACCCAGTTATCGAACTGCCCGGCGAGCTCCGTGCCTTCGTAAAACTCCATCAGCGGAACCGTGCCCGACGGCGGATCGTCGGTCACCAGCGATTCGATGCACGCCATGTCCGTCGTCAGCTCGCAAACGCGCTCCAGGCCGAGCAGCGGGTGCTTCAAGTGATACAGCACGCCGAAAAACAGCACGATATCGAACGTGCCGATGACCGCCGGGTCCAGCCGGCACACGTCGGAAATAATGTACTCGACTTTCGAATTCCGCAGCGCCCTGGCTTCGAGAAAACCCTCCAGCCGCGTGACATCCACAGCCGTCACGCTCGCGCCGCGCCGCTCCAGCTCGAAGCTGAACCATCCATCCCACGTGCCGATGTCAAGCGCGCGTTTGCCCGTCAAGTCCTGCGGAATCGGATGCTGCGCGATGCGATAGCGAAGCTGCTCCACGCTCTGCAACCCGGGGAGAATCCTTCCGTCCGGCAACTCGATCGTGTGATAGCGGCCGAGATGATGCAGCTCCTGGCTGAGCTCCCGGATCGCCTCCGTCGTACCTTCGTGTCTGGCCCGGATCGAGCTCATTTGCGATTCATTTCCCGCAGCTTCGCGCCGGCCGCCGTGATCTGGCCGTCGCGATCATACAGTCCATACAATCCTTTATCGCCCAACCCCTCGAGCGGCGGCTGATCGAAAATCTGCCAGAAAACAGCGTAGCGAAGCCCGGCCTTCCGAATCTCCTTTACTGCCTCCGCTGCATGCTCCGGCGCCGCGGCATCCAGTCCCCGGTCGAATCCGAACTCGCCGGCGATCAGCCGGTCGCCGAACCGTTTTTTCAGCGCGTCGAGATCTCCGTAAAGCCGATCGCCCAGGCTTTCCCAGGCCGAGTAGCTCACCCATCCGGAAGCCGGAACCGACGGAATCACATCTTCCAACATGTCCGGCAGCCGATTCGCCGCCAGCAGGTGAAACGAGCTGAACTCGATCACGTCCGTGACCGAAACGCCGCGGAATCCGTCGCTCTCCGCGCGCTTCCGGCCGTCCTCGATTCCTTCATGCCGCAGCGTCAGATACTCGCGATACGCATCGACAACATCCCCGGTCTTGCGTCGCGATTCACAAGCGGAACGAAGCGCCTCCTTCGTGACGAAATACGCCGCGGCGTCGCAGTACAGTTCGTTATCGCCCTCCCAGTTGGAGATCGCAAACATTTTTCCGCTGCCGCGATACGTCCTGTAAAGCTGATACGTAAGCTCAGCATATTCGCCGCGCATGCGATTCCGATTCTCAGCGGAATAATACGCGGTTTGAAGATACAGCTTCGCGGGGTGCTGATCGCTGCGCGGATCGCGCGGTTGGCACGGATCGTAGGAATGCGAATCGCCCCAGGTGGTGAGAAAAATGGTGTGGAACGCCGGATCACTCAGCACGCTCGCATATTTCGGCAGCGCGGCCACTTGGGCCAGCGTAAACCGCCGGTCGCACGCGGTTCCGATCCCGAAATCGGCATCCACGCTCGCGACCAGGGGCAGACGAATCACTTGAAATCCCGAAGATTTCGCCAGCCGCGCCCCAGCTTCCAGCCGATTGCCCGGATACGTGCCTACCCAGCCCAGATAAACTCCAAGCTGCTGCGCTCCGGCGGTCATGCCGAAAATTAGCGCGACGGCGAACTTCATCGCGCAGTTTGCGCGGGCAAGGGCGTCAGCACTTGCTGCCGGAAATATTCCACGGTCTCGCGCAGCCCGTCTTCGAGCGTCACCTTTGGCTCCCATCCGAGCACCTGGCGCGCCTTGGAGATATCTGGCCGCCGCTTGCGCGGATCATCGTCCGGCAGCGGTTCGAACACCAGCTCCAGCTTCGAGCCCATCAGCCGCCGGATCGCCTCCGCGAACTGCAGAATGGTCAGCTCCGCCGGATTGCCCAGATTCACCGGGTAGCGTTCGTCCGATTCGCTCAGCCGGATCAGGCCGTCCACCAAGTCCGAAACATAACAGAAGCTGCGTGTTTGGGTCCCGTCGCCGAAAACCGTCAGCGGCTGCCCGCGCAGCGCCTGGTCGAGAAACGCCGGCACTACGCGGCCGTCGTCGAGCGCCATCCGCGGACCGTAGGTGTTGAAGATCCGCGCGATGTTGGTGCGCACGCCGCGCGCGCGAAAGTACGCCATGGTCAGCGCTTCGCCGTAACGCTTGCTTTCGTCGTAGCAGGAGCGCATCCCCACCGGATTCACGTGACCCCAATATGTCTCCACCTGCGGATGCTCCAGCGGATCGCCGTAACACTCGGAAGTCGACGTGAACAGGAATCGCGCGCGGTCGCGCAGCGAGACTTCGAGCATGTTGCGCGTCCCGCTCGACCCCGATTCGAGCGTCTCAATGGGGTGAGCCAGGTACTCCTTGGGACTTGCCAGCGACGCCAGGTGCCACACCTGGTCGAACGCGCTCTCCGCCGCGACCGCTCGCGTGACGTCGCATTCGACGAACTGGAAATGGGGATGCTTTTCGAGGTGCGCGAGATTGTGCCGCGACCCGGTGATCAGGTTATCGAGCGCCACAATCGAGTCGCCGCGGGCGAGCAGGCGGTCGCAGAGGTGAGACCCGATGAACCCGGCCGCGCCGGAAATGAGATGACGCACACACGCTATTGTAGCAGCGGCCGCGTGCTAGATTATTGGCTTAACATGTCCTTTTCGACTCCCGAGAAAATCGTCTTTCTCATCGCGCTCGTCGCCTCTGTGTACGGGTTCTGGTTCCGCTTCGGAAAGGTCGTCGAGCGCATCCGCATGGCGAAACCCGATCCCGATTTTTCGCTTCGTCCCATTGGAAAACGCACGTGGGATTTCCTGTGGGAAGTGATGTGCCAGGCGAAAGTCATTCGCGAGCGCCCGTTGCCCGGCCTCGCGCACGCCTTCGTGTTCTGGGGATTCTGCGTATTTGCCCTCATCACCCTGAATCATTTCGCCACCGGCCTCGGATTTCCGATCCTCGACAACATGTTCGGCCACGCCTACAAAGTATTCGCCGCGTGGTTCGGAGTCCTGGTCGCCGTCGGGATTTTCGGACTCTTCGTGCGGCGATTTTTTGTCCGCCCGCAATGGCTGGGAGAGCTTTCGAAGGAATCGGGAGTCATCGCGCTGCTGATTTTCCTGCTGATGGTGACCTTCATTGCCGCCGCCATCTGGCCCGGCGAGGAAAAGCCGCTGTGGTGGGCGCACACCGCCGTGCTGCTCGCGTTCCTGCCGCTGATCCCGCATACCAAGCACCTGCACCTGGTCCTGAGCCCCGTGACGATTTTTCTATCGCGCGGAGGTTTTTCCCGAATTCCGCCGCTGGTCGGTGACGAAGATTTTGGTCTCGATACGGGCAAGGACGTGACCAAAATCGTCGCGCTTCAGGTCTACTCCTGCGTCGAATGCGGGCGCTGCACACAGCACTGTCCCGCCTTCAACACGCACAAGATTCTCGACCCCAAGAAAATCGCGCTGGGCGTGCGCGGATATTTGAACGAATACGGCCCGCACTCCGATACGCCGATCCTCGGTACCTACGTCTCTCAGGAAGCCGCATTTCAGTGCACCACCTGCGGCTCCTGCGAATATCAGTGCCCGGTCGGCATCGAGCATCTGCCCATCATCATCGGCCTGCGCCGCGGCGCGGTGAACACCGGCAAGTGGGACGACGATTACGGCACGAAATTATTCCTCGCGCTCGAGCGCAACGGCAACGCGCTCGGATTCGCTTCCGCTGAGCGTGACAAATTCATTCAAAAACAGCAATTTCCCGTGTTCGACGGCACGCAGGAATATTGTTTGTGGCTGGGATGCATGGGCGCCTACGATCCGCAGGGCCGCGAAATCATCGCCTCCTTCGCCCGCGTGATGGAGCATCTCGGAACCAGCTTCGGCGTCCTGCGCAAGGAGCGCTGCACCGGCGATCCCGCGCGCCGCCTCGGCAACGACCTGGTCTTCCAGCAGCTCGCGGAGCAGAACCTCGAGACGCTCAAAGCCTCGAACGTCAAAAAAATCGTTTCCATTTGCCCCCACTGCGTCCGCACCATTTCAACCGACTGGCGCGAATTCGGCGAAGCGCCTCCCATCGAGCATCACAGCGAGTTCATGGCGCGCCACATCGACAAACTGCCGCGCGACGGCGCGGGACAAAAGATCGTGTTCCATGACCCCTGCTATCTCGGCCGTTATCGCGGAGTTTTCGAAGAGCCACGAACCGTCGCGGCGCTGGCCGGCGAAGTGGTCGACCCGCCGCGCGCCCGCGAACGCAGTTTCTGTTGCGGCGCCGGCGGAGGGTTAGCGTTTTTAGGCGAAGAACATGGCGACCGCGTGAGTCACACCCGCGCAAAGGAGCTGGTCGCGACGGGAGCGCAGGTGGTTGGCGCAGCATGTCCCTTCTGCAACACGATGTTCCGCGACGCGCTCGCGGCGGTGTCGGAGAATCCTCCTAAATTGTTAGATATCGCGCAGATCGCGGCGGCGGGGATCAAAAAGTAGTATATATATGTATATATGGCGCTCACCAAAAAAACGATGGTACTGTTTCCGCCGGCGCTGCATCGGCGACTGAAGAAAATCGCGAAGGAGCGGCATACGAGCCTGGGGGAACTGGTGCGGTCGGCTTGCGAGCGGGAGTATTGCGGGCCGACGCGTGAAGAGCGGATCGCGGCAGCTCGGGCGTTGGCGAGCATGAATCTCCCCGTTTCCGATTGGGAGACGATGGAGCGGGAGTCCATGCCTGATCCCGAATGGCTTGCTCCGGGATCCTAGGCGTGATCCTTGTAGACGCGAACGTTCTTATGTACGCGGGGGGTCGCGAGCACCCGCACAAGGCCGCGTCGGCCGCGTTCATTGAGAAAGTCGCGGCGGGCGCGATTATGGCCGTAGTTGATGTGGAGACATTGCAGGAGATCCTTCACCGCTACCACTCGGTTGGCCGGCGCGCGGAAGGAGCGCTGGTTTACGATCGCGCGCGGTTGGTATTTCCGGAAGCCCTGCCGATCACGGCCGCAGTTACCGATTTGGCGCGAAGGCTGCTCGCTCGCTACGCACATTTGTCGGCGCGCGACGCGGTGCATGCTGCCGCGGCGGAGGCTTACGGGATAGCCGAGATTTGCACTTTCGACCGCCATTTCGATCAGGTTGCAGGGCTGCGGCGGATCGAGCCGGCATAGCGGTGGTGGTGGAAAAAGCTCGTGGTCGTCTTGGTCCCTGTTCGCCAATAGAGTTCATTTTTAGCGGCTGGTGGCCAGACGGCGCACTTCTTTCATCGTGTGCGCCAGCTGGCCCCGATGAAATCGTGATTCATCCGCGCGATCACCTCTAACCGAATCCCTTTCGGGCACACCGCTTCGCACTCGCCGATATTGGTGCATTGCCCGAAGGACTCCGCATTCATCTTGGCAACCATCCGCAGCACCCGCGAATCGCGTTCCGGCTGCCCTTGCGGCAGCAATCCCAGGTGCGAAATCTTCGCGCCGGTGAACAACGATGCGCTCGCGTTGGGACACGCCGCCACGCACGCTCCGCAGCCGATACACGCCGCGGCATCCATCGCGCGATCGGCATCATCTTTGGGAACCAGAATATCGTTGCCGTCCGGAGCGCTGCCCGCCGGAACCGAAATGTATCCGCCCGTCGCGATGATCCGGTCGAATGCCGCGCGGTCCACCATCAAATCCTTCAGCACCGGAAACGCCCGCGCGCGCCATGGCTCCAGCACCAAGTCCGAGCCGTCCTTGAAATGGCGCAGCGTGAGCTGGCACACCGTGGTTTTTTCGAGCGGTCCGTGCGCGATCCCGTTGATCATGAATCCGCACGATCCGCAGATTCCCTCGCGGCAGTCGTGCTCGAACACGACCGGCTCTTCGCCCTTGAGAATCAGGTCTTCATTCAGCACGTCCAGCGCCTCGAGCATCGACATATCCGGATTCAGGTTGCCCTGCTCGTAACGGACCATGCGTCCGGGCTTGTTCCGCGCCGGCTGGCGCCAGATGTGGAAGATGAGGCGCATATTTGCTTTCAGGATCGCATGCGCCAGCGCGACCGGGCGAGCCCAGGTCAATCTTTCTTGCGCCGCTTCAGCACACCGAGCGCGACCAGTCCGGCTCCGAGCAGAGCGACTCCCGCGGGTTCCGGAGCGGTGCCATCGACTTCAAACGGATTGGTATAGGGGTTCTCGCTCGGTTCGCAGTCGCCAAAGGCGTCGCATACGTTCCCGTACGGGATGGTGCCAGTCGGAGAGATGGCATCCCAGTAAAGGACCCCGGATGCCGCCGCGCCGTTGGAGAGCGTCAGATAGTAGGTGCCCGCTGCAAGCGACAGGTTGTCGAGAGTGAAACTCACGTCGTATACGTTGAAGCCGCCATGGCCGTACGCACTCGTAGGCATAAGCTCAGTGGCGCTAAAGTCGGTACTGCTGCTGCTGCTGGCTTCAACGGTACCGATTCCGCCGGCCCCGGTCGAAATGCTCCAATCCAATCCATCAATCGCAATCCCGTTGCCGACCCAGATGCCGATATTTGTGACTCCCGTAAGCGTCGAGTCAAAACTGAGAACGAACGGATCACTAATGACAGCATCCGTGAAGTCGTAACCGCCGATGGTGCCATTGATCGCGCCGTTCGAGTACAGAATGTCTCCCCAGGCGGGCGCGGTCAGCAGAAAAGCCGCAATCCCGAAACAACGGGACAGATGTACCATTCCGGGCCTCCGATCAGAGCAAGTATATCAAAACAAAATAGCGGTTATTTGTAGCTTCTTTGGCTGGGATGCACGTACTCGAACATCAGCGGCTCTTTGTTCAGAATCGGCGCCTGATCCGGACCGGCATACTCCCACGCCGCCACGTAGCTGAAGCGCTCGTCATCGCGCAGCGCCTCTCCGTCAGGAGTCTGGTGCTCTTCGCGAAAATGTCCGCCGCAGGATTCGTCCCGCTGGAGCGCATCGATGCACATCAGCTCCGCCAGCTCGAAGAAATCCGCCACGCGCCCCGCTTTTTCAAGCGACTGGTTGATCTCTTCCGCCGCGCCCAGCACCTTCACGTCGCGCCAGTATTCCTCGCGCAGCTCGCGAATCTTGCCGATCGCGTGCTCCAGGCCCGCCGCGTTGCGCGACATCCCGCAATCATCCCACACGATCTTGCCCAGCTCGCGATGGAACGAATCCACCGTGCGCGATCCTTTCGCGTTCAGCAATCGCCGCGTTCGCTGCGCAACGTCGTCCTGCACCGCGATGAATTCCGTTTGCGTCGGTTCCACCTTGGCCGGCTTCTCGCTCGCCAGATAATTTCCGATGGTGTAGGGAATGATGAAATAGCCGTCGGAGAGCCCCTGCATCAGCGCGCTCGCGCCCAGGCGATTGGCGCCGTGATCGGAAAAATTCGCTTCGCCGATCACGAACAGCCCGGGGATGGTGGACATCAACTGATAATCCACCCACAAGCCGCCCATGGTGTAGTGAATCGCGGGATAAATGCGCATCGGCACTTTATACGGATCTTCGTCCGTGATGCGCTCATACATCTCAAACAGATTTCCGTAGCGCTCCTCCACCACTCCACGTCCCAGGCGCTGGATGGAGTCGGCGAAATCCAGGTACACCCCGAGCCCGTGCTCGCCCACTCCGCGGCCCTCATCGCACACCGCTTTCGCGTTGCGCGAAGCCACGTCGCGCGGAACCAGGTTGCCGAAACTCGGATAACGGCGCTCCAGGTAATAATCGCGCTCGGCTTCGGGAATGTCGTTGGGCGGACGTTTGTCGCCATTGTTAAGCGGAACCCAGATGCGCCCGTCATTGCGCAGCGATTCCGACATCAGCGTCAGCTTGGATTGATAGTGCCCGCTCACCGGAATGCAAGTTGGATGAATTTGCGTGAAGCACGGGTTGGCGAACGCCGCCCCGCGCTTGTACGCTCTCCAGATGGCCGTGCAGTTCGATCCCTTCGCGTTGGTCGAAAGATAATACACGTTGCCGTAGCCGCCTGTGCCCAGCACCACCGCATCGGCCGCGTGCGATTCAATCTCGCCGGTGACCAGATTGCGTGTCACGATCCCTCGCGCCCGCCCGTCGATCACCACCAGGTCCAGCATCTCGGTGCGCGGCATCATTTTCACGCGCCCCGCGTCCACCTGCCGTTCCAGCGCCTGATATGCGCCGAGCAACAACTGTTGCCCCGTCTGCCCGCGGGCGTAAAACGTCCGCGAAACTTGCGCTCCGCCGAAGCTGCGATTCGCCAGCGTTCCGCCGTACTCGCGCGCGAAGGGAACTCCCTGCGCCACGCACTGGTCGATGATATTCACGCTGATCTCGGCCAGCCGGTACACGTTTGCCTCACGCGCGCGAAAATCGCCCCCCTTGACCGTGTCGTAAAACAGGCGATAAACGCTGTCGCCGTCATTTTGATAATTTTTCGCCGCGTTGATCCCGCCCTGCGCCGCGATCGAATGCGCCCGCCGCGGCGAATCCTGGAAGCAAAAACACTTGACGTTATAGCCGAGCTCGGCCAGCGTCGCCGTGGCCGACGCCCCGGCCAGGCCGCTGCCCACCACGATGATCTCGTGCTTGCGCTTGTTGGACGGATTCACCAGCTTCATCTCGAAGCGCGCTTTGTCCCACGCCTTGTCGATGGGACCGCTGGGGATTCTCGCGTCCAGGTTCATGGATCAGATCACCACCGGGATCACCCGCAGCACCACCGCGATCGGAATGGAGATGAATCCCAGAAAAATGAACAGCGCGATCAGCGATCCCCAGCGCCGGATCGCCGGCGTGTGCCGCGGATGGCTGAATCCGAGCGACTGGAACAGGCTCCACAACCCATGCCGCAGGTGCAGGCACAAGAGGCCCATCGCCAGGATGTAGAAAATCGACACCACCGGTACGCGAAACCCGCTGATCACGTTTCCGTACGCGTCGAACTCGTGATACGGCGTGCCGCCCACGCCAAAGGTGAACTGCATCAGGTGATACACCACGAACGCCGCGATGATCGGTCCGCTCCAGTACATCGTGCGCGACGCGTAGCTCGACCCCGCGGGAGTACGCTTCACATAGCCGACCGGCCGCGCCTCGCTCTTGATCACGGCGAGCTGAAGCGAGCTCCAGATGTGCAGCAGCACCATCGCCAGCAGAATAAGACGCACCGGCCACACCAGCTCCGGCAGGTGCCGCAGCGTTCGCGCGTACCCGTTGAACTGGTCGGGACCGAGGAAAATTTGCAGATTGCCGATCAGGTGGCCGATGACGAACAGCGCCAGAATGATTCCGCTCACGGCCATCACGGCTTTCTTGCCGATGGTGGTGTTCCAGAAACGCCATGCGCGCACCGGCGCTGCGATCCCGGGGGCTGCTGCGCTCATTTATTTTGAGGAACCAAATTTCATGATAGTCGGTTTAAAGCCGTCGATGCATGCGCGACCTGCGCTTCGCGCTGCGAACGCTGCGCGGCTCCCGTGCTTGCGCCAGCGGGGGTGCTCACGCTGGCCATCGGACGCTCGCTCACAGGCTGAAGCCTGTGCCACCCCGGTCTGAAGTCCCGATTCTGTCCGTGGCACAGGCTTGAGCCTGTGACTTTTGAGGTCAATAAGAGTTTTTCAACCTTACCAGGCGAGACGGTTAAACGTCACTCCTTGCGCCGGTAAATCGCGATCGCCGGCGTGTTGGGGTCCACGTGCCCGTCCGGCGGATCGATCCATTGACCGTCCGAACCCGACATTACCCGCGTGAGCTCCAGCGTGTAATTCTTGGCGATCAGCGTGTCCAGAAATCTCATGATCTGAAGATCGGCCGATTCGTCCCAGGCGAGCGAATAGGGGATATCCACCATGGCCACGATGTACTTCGGCGGACACGCCTCGATCTCCGCCATCATGCGTTCCTGAAACTCCCTGTAGTGCGGATGCGTGATGGTCAGCGGATACATCATCAGGAACGCGGTTGGACTCCGCCGCTGCGCATAGAAAAGAATCTGCGGCTCGGAACCTTCGATCAGCACGCGATCGTCGGGCGAGGTCCGGCTGGCGATAAAATCCGCCACGGCCTTCGATTCGGGAAACGGATTGTCCTCGAAATAAGCTGCACTGATGGCGTTGGGGTCGCGTTCGAAAAAGTAGTCGTGATCGATCACCAAAGTGGTTGAGAGGATCAGCGCCGCCAGGCCGATCGCCGCCCAAGCGCGCGCGCGCCCCTGCCGGATGCGCCCCAACAACACATAAATTCCCTGCCCTGCGGCGAGAGCCGCGGCCGGCGCGATCTGCGCGAAATAATGCGGATACGCATATCCCGGCAGCGTCCCGGCGAGCGAACATGCCAGGAACCCCAGCACGAAAACCGGCCAGCGCCATTCAAACGACGTCCGGTCGCGCCGCGCCCGCCACAGCGTCCACGCGGCCACGCCGATTCCAATGCTCAAGATGACGACATTGCCGCTCCATACGTCGGAAAGCGCGTCCCGCAGGTCGCCCGCGACATCCTTGATCGACACCTGCTTCGCGTAGGAAAAACCATAGGTGAAGCACCAATACACGAAGTCGCGCAGGACACCGCGCGCGGCGAAGTATCCCACGATTCCACCCGAAACGACCATCGCTCCCGCAAGCCACAATCCCGCGTTGCGCGCCGCTTGCCGAATCCTCGACCGCGAATCGGCGACCGGCGCCAGCGCCGCGTACAACAGCACGAACGCAATGCTGAAGACCATGGTCTGCTTGGTCCAGCACGCGATTGCGCCCAGCGCTCCGCTCACCATCAGCAGCCCGGCGTTGCACTTCCGAACGCCCACGACGGCTGCGAGCAGGCTCGCGCAGATCGGCAGCAGCGCCCACATCTCCGTCGACGCAGTGAATCCCTGAATGTCCGGGCTCGCGCTGAAAACGGCGAAACAAAACGCGCACCACAACCCCGCCGCGAGCGAATCAAAAAAGATTCGCGCCAGTGTGAACAGGCACACCAGCGTCAGAAAATTGTAGACCAGCAGGAACCAGTGAATTCCCCGCTCCGTCGCGGGGACGAATTCGAGGGCTAACGCATTGATATAAAAAGCAATCGGCGGCTTATGGTCCAGCCCGTCGCGATACGGTAAACCACCCTCGTGTATGAGCTGGCCCATGTGCCCGAAGGCGCCCTCGTCGCGATCGAGCGGCACGCCGATCCCTGGGATTCTCAGGGCGATATAGAGGATGACGATCCCGACAATTGCGTAGCGCACGCGGTTCCAAAAATCCACTATACCGCCCGTTTACAAACTGCAAATTGCCGTGATCAGCGCTCTTCCGCGATGCTGTGCACCACTTCCGCGACTTGACCTGGATCGGGAACCCGCAGCGCGATATCCGCCTGCGAAATCATTCCGACCACGCGCCCGGATTTGTCCACCGCCGGAATCCGCTTTACCTGGTGCCGCTCCATCAGGTGCAGCACCACCGGATAATCGTCATCCGGCGAGCAGGTCACCACCGGTTGCGACATGATTTCGCGCAGCGTCGTTGAATGCGGGTCACGTTCGGCCACGATCACCCGAAGTGCGATGTCGCGGTCCGTCACGATTCCCGCGAGCTTCCCGCTGTGCAGATTTTCGACCACCGGGAGAGCCCCGATATTATGTTTTTTCATCAGTTTGGCAGCGATCAGCGCGGAATCGCTCGCCTGGCAGAACGCCGGATCTTTGGTCATGATGTCGCGGCACTTTTCGGGCACCACGTGTGTCATGATCAGTTCCGACTCACCGTGGTCCTCGTAGCCTGCCGCGCCGCGCTTGCCCTGGCCCCACGACCCGGGCCAGATCGCCGGCGCATCACCGGGCGGATGCGGGCCGGACATCGGATACACACCCGAATGTCCCACCTTGTCGATCATCCGTTCTTTCACCCCGGGATGTGGGTTTCGTTTCTTAACTCCTTCGGATTTATGTGCCATATGTAACCTCCTTCTTTCAATCAAGCAAGGGAGATCAAAGTTTTTAAAGCACGCCGCGCTCCATAACGCATGTGAAGCTATCTCCCGGCGCTCCTATCATCGCCGCGAAGCGAGTGGGAAACCCGGCCCCGAACCGCGCAGGATCACGCAAAAAGTGCGTTTCCTCGCCGCCTTCCAATCGTCTAAACAAACGGCAACCTGACAACCTGGAGGAGCAATGGACGCCGAACAACTGCGCAACGGCCTTCGCGATCTCGCGCTCGACCTGCGCTGGACCTGGAATCACGCCGCCGATGAATTATGGGCGCGCCTCGACCCCGACCTTTGGGAGCTTACTCACAACGCGTGGGTCATCCTCCAAACCGTCTCGCGGCAAAAGTTGAACGCCTGTCTCACCGACGCCGATTTTCGCGCCAAACTCGAGGCGACGCTCCGGTTTTACGACTATCACAACCAGCGCGCGCACTGGTTCGACACGACGTATCCGGACGGCCCGCTCAGCGCCGTCGCCTACTTCAGCATGGAGTTCATGCTCAGCGACGCGCTGCCGATTTACTCCGGCGGTCTGGGCAATGTCGCCGGCGATCAGCTCAAATCCGCCAGCGACTTGGGCGTTCCTGTCTACGGTGTCGGATTGCTGTACCAGCAGGGCTATTTCCGCCAGCGTATCGACGCCGATGGTCACCAGGAAGCGCTGTACCCCTACAACGATCCTACGCAGTTGCCGATCGCTCCGCTGCGCGACGCCAACGGCGAATGGCTGCGCCTTTCGATTTACTTCTCCGGCATTCGGCTGTGGCTGCGGGCGTGGGAAGCGCGGGTCGGAAAAGCGCGGCTGTTCCTGCTCGATTCGAACGATCCCGCCAATCTCCCCGATTACCGCGGCTTCACCTCCGAGCTTTACGGCGGCGGACCGGAAACGCGCTTGCAGCAGGAGCGGATTTTGGGAATCGGCGGATGGCGCCTGCTGCGCGCCGTGGGACTTCGTCCCGAAGTCTGCCATCTCAACGAAGGCCACGCCGCCTTCGTGGTCCTGGAGCGCGCGCGCCAGTTCATGGAGGAGAGCAAGCAGCCCTTCGAGGTCGCCTTCTCCGCCACGCGCGCCGGAAATCTGTTCACCACGCACACGCCGGTGGAAGCGGGTTTCGATCGTTTCCCGCCGGCCTTGATGGAGCGCCATGTGCGCCGCTACGCCGAGCAGCGGCTCGGCATTCCGTTTTCCCGGCTCATGGCGCTCGGACGCCTGAATGCGGACGACAACTCCGAGCCGTTCAACATGGCCTATCTCGCCATCCGCGGCAGCGGCGCGGTGAACGGCGTCAGCCGCCTGCACGGCGAGGTCAGCCGCCGCCTGTTCCAGCCGCTGTTTCCGCGCTGGCCCCAGTCCCAAGTGCCGGTCGGCCACGTGACCAACGGGATTCATGTCCCTACCTGGGATTCCGAAGCCGCCGATCAGGTCTGGACCGCGGCGGCCGGCAAGGACCGTTGGCGCGGCGATCTCGACCAGGTCACGCGAGCGCTCGATTCAGTTCCCGCGGCCGAGCTGTGGAAGATGCGCACCGACAGCCGCCGCCAGCTTGTCGATTACGTCCGCGGCCAGCTCGCGCGCCAGTTCTCCGGACACGGCGCCTCCGACGTGGAGGTGGAACTCGCGCACCGGGTCTTCGATCCCGATACGCTCACCCTCGGCTTCGCGCGCCGCTTCGCCACTTACAAGCGTCCCAACCTGCTGTTGCGCGATCCTGACCGGCTGTTGCGGCTGCTGACCAATCGCGAGCGCCCCGTGCAACTGGTCATCGCCGGCAAGGCGCATCCTCAGGACGGCGCCGGTCAGGAAATGATCCGCCAGTGGATTCAATTCGTCCGCAACACGCCCGCGCGCCAGCAGGCCGTCTTCCTCGCCGATTACGACATGCAGATGACCGAGAACCTGGTGCGCGGCGTCGACGTCTGGCTGAACAATCCGCGCCGGCCATGGGAAGCGAGCGGCACCAGCGGCATGAAGGTGCTGGTCAACGGAGGGTTGAATTTGTCCGAGCTCGACGGCTGGTGGGCCGAGGCGTATGCGCCCGAGCTCGGCTGGGCCATCGGCGACGGCAAGGAGCACGATTCCGATCCGGCCTGGGACCAGCGCGACGCCGAGCAGCTTTATTCCCTGCTCGAGCAGGAAATCGTTCCTCTGTTCTACCAGCGTGATCCGTCCGGCGTCCCGGTCGAGTGGGTGGAGCGCATGCGCACGAGCATGTCGCGCCTCACGCCGCAGTTCTCCGCCAACCGTGTAGTGCGCGAATACACCGGAGATCATTACATCGCGCGCGCCAAGGCGTACTGCGAGCGCGCGAAAGACCAGGGCGCCCCCGCCGCGGATTTGACGCGCTGGAACGCTGCGGTCGAGGAACACTGGCCGCGCCTGCGCTTCGGCTCGCTCGATGTTTCAAGCGACGGAGGCCGGCACGTGTTCACGGCGCAAGTTTACCTCGACGAGCTCGATGCCGCGTCGGTGCGCGTCGAACTGTTCGCCGACAATGCCCCGGTAATCGAAATGCAGCGCGGCGAGCCGCTGGTGGGCGCGGCCAACGCATTTCAATATTCGGCATCCGTTTCCGCGAATCGCCCGGCCTCTGACTTCACGCCGCGCCTCGTCCCGTTCCACCCGCTCGCCACGATTCCGCTGGAATGCTCGCGAATTTTGTGGTATCGCTGAGCGCTCCCGCCCAACCCGCGCTCCACCACTGCCACGCCTTCGAATCGCGCGGATTCGTTGAGGCGCGGCATTCATGCCGCGCGTTGGCGCCGGCTTGCAGGATTGCGGACGGCGGCTAGTCGATCAGCCCGCTGCGCAGCGCGAAACGCACCAGCTCGCCGGTCGAATGCAGGTTCAGCTTCTCCATCACCCGCCCGCGATGCGCCTCCACGGTGTAGACGCTCAAGTTCAGCGACGTCGCGATCTCCTTATTCGTCTTGCCTTCCGCGATCATCTGCAAGACCTCGCGCTCGCGGGTGGTCAGCAGATCCAGCGGATCGGTGACATGGCGCCGGTAATCGGTCAGCACCGCGTCGGAAACCGCGGGGGTCAGATAAGCCTCGCCTTTGGCGACCGAGCGAACTGCTGCAATCAGGTCCGCCTCGGCGGAATCCTTCAGCAGGTATCCGCGTGCGCCGGCGCGCAGAATTTCGCGGACGTACACCGCGTCCTTATGCATGCTCAGCGCGAGCACGCGCGTGCGCGGCGATGCCGTCGCGATCCGCCGCGTGGCTTCGATCCCGTTCAGCTCCGGCATGGTAACGTCCATCAGCACCAGGTCGGGCTGGAGTTTTTCGCACTGCTCCACGGTTTCCCGTCCATTGGCCGCCTCGCCGACAATCTGCATGTCGGGCTGCGCGGAAAGGATCATCTTGAAGCCCTGGCGCACCAGGACGTGGTCGTCGGCGAGAAGAATGCGGATCACACCACCTCCTCGACCGCCGGCTTGCTCAGCGGCGCCGATACATCTATGGTGACACCGCCCGCGGGCGACGATTTGATCTCCAGCTCGCCGCCGGCGCTGCGCGCGCGCGCCCGCATTCCGCTCAGTCCCATGCCGCCGTGCTGTGCGTTTTTCGCGGGAAAACCTTTGCCGTTATCGTGGATGGTCAGCCGCACGCGACCGCCCTCCGGACGAAGATGAATGCTCGCCTGGGTTGCGCCGGAATGCCGCGCGATGTTGGTCAGCGCCTCCTGCACGATGCGGAACAGGTGCGTCTCCGTCTCATCCGGCAGCCGGTCCTTGAACTCGGCCTTGTATTCCACCGGAATCCCCGTTCGCTCGCTGAAGCGCGTCACCAGCCAGTGGATTCCCGCGTCCAGGCCGAAATCGTCCAGGATGGTCGGACGCAGAAGCTGCGAAAGCTCGCGCACGTTGGAGATGGATTCATCCACCAGCCGCAGGCAATCGTCGATGCGCGAGCGCTCCGCGCCGTTACCGGGAAGCCGCGCCTGGAGCGCGCTCAGGTTGGTGCGGATCGCCGTCAGCGACCCTCCCAGCTCATCATGCAGCTCATGCGCGAAACGCCGCGCGGTCAGCTCCTGCGATTCGAGCAGCCGGAAGGAGACGCGGCTCAGCTCGCTCG